>Ga0172381_10000563_pt1 | contig 44920 bp, 39 predicted proteins | sample Leawel6488metaG_FD_119754 | JGI IMG/M metagenome (GOLD analysis project Ga0172381, IMG submission 119754) | Leachate microbial communities from a municipal landfill in Southern Ontario, Canada - Leachate well 64-88 metaG | ecosystem: Engineered > Solid waste > Landfill > Unclassified | place... | reverse complement strand
TTGAAGTGATCGGGGCAGGAGGTGTTGTATAGTTTCCCGACAATGTTGCCAGTAAATCACCGGTCCCGATATCATAGATCATTAGTTTATCCTGGTCTGGTTCGGTGTTGAAATTGTTTGGCGTAATAACCAGCTTGCTGGCGCCGGGAGGCGTGATGAACCACTTGCAGGTAGATTGATTTCTGTATGGAAAGCGTCCGCTACCATCATCAATATGTCCCCATGCTTCCAACAGAGTTGTGGTCATGTTACAAAACTTAATAAGGCTGGTGGAATAGTTGGCCCTCCACCCGGGAGCCGTACCGGAACCATCGGCAATAAAAGTAATGAACATGGCAGGGCCGGTAGAGGTGACCGAAGGCATGGAGGTCAAATTCCCTGAAAAGGTTCCTAAAAGCGGAGCCGTCGCATCTATCCCATCGTAAACATTCACGATATCTCCGGTGGCTGTGTTGAAATCGGTGAAACTGAGGGTGATCGTATGCACACTGTCGTCAGGCGCGATCAGCCAACTGCAATTGGCGTTATTCTGATAGTCCGCTGCCGGACCGCTGCCATCTTCAATAGAGCCGAAATTGTCAGTAACATTCACATTTCCTGCACAATAAGATGGATATAAAGACGCATCGGGGGCAATGTGCACCACAGCGCCCTGGTTAAGATTGAAATTACTACCATTGGGGTTCAGGTTGTTGATATAAAAATATCCGTTTGCCGTGCCACCCCAACCCCAGTTGAAATGGAACATATAATCGGACCCTACCTGCTGATATCCGTCCAGTACGAAAGCATGGCCCACTACGTCGTTATCCCCGGAATATTCAATGGGTTTAGAAGCGTCAATATCCCCTTTGAGAAGGGTGATCCAGCTCTGGTAGTTGCTGTACCGGCTTTTATGCTGGACAGTATTGGCATATTTGAAATAGGTCTTTAGGGCATAGATTACTTTAGTTGTAGTTGTGCCTGAACCATCCGGCCCATACTGCATATCGACGCTGATGCCGCAATGCCATGCCAGGAGGGCCAGTGCGCTGGATTCAAGATTGGTTTCGTCGGGCATTCCATTCCAGTCGTAAGTAGTTCCCCCGAAATTGGCACATTGCTGTCCATAGTTGCTCTGTATGGGACTGATGCAATGGGAACCTTGTCCTTGTGCAGGATACCGCCAGTAATGCATGATCTGGCTCATGGCAGTAGCCACACATCCCGACGGAACGCGTCCATAATAACTGCCTGTACTCGCCGGATCTTTCGGACACATACCATTATAAGGAAAATCCTGATTCCACATACTCCTGATCAGGGGCTCAACATCCGTGGTGGCCACTGGATGGTCAGAATGAACCGGGCCTTTCTTTAAAAGCTGGCCCCATTCCTTGCTGATGGCAGCATCGGATTTGAGGTTCCCTGCCCGTACCGAGTTAATTTCGAATTTATAATTGGATAACCAAAATGTAAAATTTCCAGGAAGGTTATCCGGAGAATAGGAGGATTCGAAAGAATACCCGAGTATCGGATAACAAGCATCATCGGCCGAAACAATGATGTAACCATTTCCGGTAAAATTGAAAATATAGTACGCGGGAAGACCATCGGTTTTTTCAACAAATTCATCCTTGATGGCTATGGAACTATAAGGGACAACCTGATGAAGATTGTTCGTCAGGCGTTGAAAATAAAAATTTATCCCGGCCTGTTTTGCATCTTTTATCCCTACCAATTTTGCAGAGGCGCTGAGACTGAAAAGGATGCATAATACAACAAAAACAAAGGCAAATTTTTTCATGTATTTAATTTTTTTACTGAATTATTGGGTGTTTTGTATGATAAGTAATCTGCTTCGCAAAATTACATTTTATCCGCTAATCATGGTATCAAATTACTTAAAGAAGACAATTTTTTTGTCTCCGGCCGGATGCAAAACAACAACCGTCCTTATGAAAAAATAATCAGGCAGAAAAGCGAACGTGGCGGTGGAGTAAGGATTTCCTTGTCGGTAGATCTTAATGCCGGGGAATAATCACAATAATGGATGATTGTCTTATTTAAAAACAGGGATACCCCAACGGGAAGCAGATAGTCAATAACGGGTTTTTTCTGGATCGCGGTTGACCGGGAACCGCTTGTTTGTTCCCTTACAAGCTTATCCAGGTTGACCATCAGTTTTTTCTCCCTAATATCATTAATGCAATAATAACAGGTGGCATTATTTCCCTTTTTGATCTTAACGATGTCGTACATGTTACCATCATACCAGAATTCTTTGTTTTTTTCTATCCACCTTATTTGTTTGTAATTTCCCGCGGTAATGGTGATCAAGGTCAGTTGGCTGATGGGAAGGTTTTCTTTCAACCTATGTTTTATGGCATGTCTGATTGAATGTTGTTCAAGGGTATAATTCAAATAAAATCCCATCATATTATAAAACAATATGATGATCAACAAAGCTGGTAATATCCTTTTCATGCAGGATGGGATGGATGATGCAAATATACTTATTAGTCGTTTACACGCACTCCAACGGGCCCAATAGTTGAACCCTGATTTAACAATAATCCGACCACCTCCATCGTTTATTCATTCTAACGAACGGTTAAATTCAGAACGATGAAAATCCTGAGAACTATTATCATTACTGCCGGTTTGAGTATCCTGACAATGGCTCAGGCCTTTGCCCAAAAGCCAGTTCCTGTTGATCCGATGAGCAAGGGAAGCTGGTTGTTGAATTTTGGTTTCGGCCCGGGAGTCCCGGTCTTCGGGAACGGTACCGGTTTTGGCCCGGGCATGAAAGTGGCCTTCGAAGCAGGGATGTGGGAACTGGGGCCCGGTGTACTCACTTTGGGAGGTGAAGCCGGCTTTTCATTCTTCGCACATAAATATGGTCAGGACTGGCGCGAATCCTGGGTGAACATGATGTTCGGGGCCCGCAGCGCTTACCATTATGGCTGGCAGGTCAGGGGACTGGATACTTACGGGGGAGTCCCGCTGGGTATTGGTTTCTGCGGTAACACGTATGATGATCAGCCGGGTCACAAAAATGCATTTCCAGTCTATCCCTATGTCGGATTCTTTGTTGGTGCGTCTTATTTCTTCAGTCCCAACATTGGGGCAAACGCGGAAGTGGGGTACAACTCCACCTATGCTAATATTGGATTGGTATTTCGTTTGAACTAATCTCCCATTTACCATCCATTTTGCTCCAGACTTTATTATACCGCGAAGAACTTAATAAATTTATCCTGGTTTGTTTTTCAAAGGCATCCTGAGAAGGGAAATCCGGCAGAGAAAAGCGGTCCCATACCCTATCATGGCTCCCAGGGCCATCCCGGTCAAAATATCCAGGGGATAATGAACCCCAAGATAAATGCGGGTGTACGACATAAAAACTGCCCATAACAGAAGTAAGGGAAGTAAAAACCGGTACCGGTCCTGCAATAAGACGATCATAAACACCGCGATGGCCATCGTAGTGGAAGCATGCCCCGAATAAAAGCCGAACATGCCTCCGGAATATCCATTAACGGTATTGACCCCAGTAAGTCCAGGTTCATGACTCGGACGCGGACGGGCAATCCATTCCTTGAAAACATTGGCCAATTGATCGCTGAAGGTCACCATAAGAGCAGTAAAAAGCAGGATCCAAAGGGTTTGCCAACGGTATTTCCGGATGGTGAGGTAAAGCAGGAACAGGAACAACGGCAACCATATCAGTGACTTTGTCCCCCAAAACATCACTGTATCCAGGAATGGACAATGCAATCCGTTCAGGAACAGGAACGCCTGTTGATCAATATGTATGAGCCAATTAATCATTCATCGCTTCCCAAAGCATTTCTTTCAGCTTATCCAGGCCAGTCTTTTTATGAGATGAAATGAAAACATTGGGAATATCAGGCAGATCTTTTTTTAGTTCGTTCCGGATCTCGTCATCGGCCAGGTCGGCTTTGGTGATGGCCAGCAGGCGTTTTTTATCCAGCAATTCCGGATTATATTGTTGTAGTTCGTGAAGTAAAACCCGGTATTCGTTCCCGATATCTTTTGTATCTACCGGGATCATGAAGAGCAGCACAGAGTTCCGTTCTATATGGCGCAGGAACCGCAGCCCCAGCCCTTTTCCCTCATGGGCCCCTTCGATGATGCCCGGGATATCGGCCATCACGAATGAACGGTTTTCATGGTATTTTACAATGCCCAGGTTTGGGACGAGCGTTGTGAATGGATAATCCGCAATCTGAGGTTTGGCAGCGGAAATGACGGAGAGTAAAGTTGACTTCCCTGCATTGGGAAAACCCACCAGGCCAACATCGGCCAACAGTTTCAATTCCAATATTTTCCACGACTCGATACCCGGTTCGCCCGGTTGGGAAAATTTGGGAGCCTGACGGGTAGCTGTTTTAAAATGATCATTACCCAGTCCGCCGCGTCCACCGGGGACCAGAATATGGGTCTGACCCTCTTCGGTGATCTCGCATTCAAAAGCGCCGGTTTCGGCATCGCGGGCAATGGTCCCCAGCGGCACTTCGATGATTACATCTTTCCCGTTGGCCCCATGCATGAGCTGTTTCGACCCTGCGCCACCGTGCTCAGCCTTAAGATGCTTGGTGAATTTCAGATGGAGTAAGGTCCAGAATTGACTGTTCCCCCTGAGAATAATATGTCCTCCTCTCCCCCCGTCGCCGCCATCTGGCCCGCCATGAGAATTGGTCCTCGTCCTCAGGAAATGATGCGATCCCGCCCCCCCATTTCCGGAAGCACAGAAGATCTTTACATAATCGACAAAGTTAGAGTCAGGCAAAATGATTTACAATTTAGGATGTCAGATTCACAATTTTCAAAGAGAAGGGAAAATCGTTTCACATAGTTTCACAAAGATCTCATCAATGTTCCCCACCCCATAAACATCCTTGAACAGTTTTTGTTCCTTGTAATAGTCGATAAGGGGTTTGGTATGGTTGTGGTACTGGACCAGACGGTTTTTGATCACCTCTTCGGTATCGTCTTTCCGTCCCTGTTCCCGGGCCCTGTTTAAAAGCCGTTTGATCAGTTCCTCTTCATTCACTTCCAGGGAGAGGACCAGGGATACCTTTTGTCCCAGTTTTGCAAGCATGGCATCCAATTCTTTAGCCTGTTTGAGGGTACGCGGAAAACCATCGAGGACAAATCCTTTGATCGTTTTATTGTTGACAAAGACCGATTCCATGATCTCGATGAGCAATTCGTCCGACACCAGTTGACCCGCTTCCATCACTGCTTTTACCTTCAGTCCGAGTGGTGTCCCCTGGGCTACTTCGGCCCGGAGAATGTCGCCCGTCGAAACATGCTTCCATCCGAATTTCTCCGCAATTTTAATAGCCTGCGTTCCTTTTCCGGCGCCCGGAGGACCAAATAAAATCAAATTGAACATATAAAGATAATTAGAAAGTTAAAAATAATTAAGAGTGAGGAACGTCAAATTTCTTTCTTCACTTTGTAAATATCCGGCAGGTTTCTTCCTTGTCCGTTATAATCCAGCCCGTATCCCACAATGAAATCGTTGGGGATGCTCATGCCCAGATAATTAATGGGGAATGATTTTTTGAAGGCTTCCTGTTTAAAACAAAAACAGGCTACTTTTACATCCACGGGGCCTTTTCCATGGATCTCTTTCAACAGCTCTTCCATGGTGATGCCAGTATCCACTATGTCTTCCACAATGATAACGTGCCGTCCGTTCAGCCCTTCTTCCACGCCGATCAGTTCCCTGACTTTTCCGGTTGTGGCAGTGCCGGAGTAGGAAGCATATTTCACAAAAGAGATCTCACAGGGAATGGTGATCTTGCGCATCAGGTCGGAAGCAAAAATAAAAGCCCCGTTAAGAATGGCTAAAAGCAAAGGATTTTTCCCTGCATAGTCGCGGTTGATAGCATCGGCCACGCGTTGCACGGCAGAATCAATCTCGGCGGCCGTGATGAATTTTTCAAAAATCAGGTCCCTGACCTGTACCTGTGTCATAACGATCTGTTTATTACTTTCAGCAAAAATAAGGAAATCCGTTCACATTCAAGAGAAAATTAACCTGTTCCTCAACAGCGTTTTGAAAGGAGGATGAATAACTGAGGATGTTGGGCCCCGAAATGTTCATCCGTAATTTATTATCTTTGCTTTCAAACAAAAGAACAATGGACCCAAAAGTCAGCATCATCATGGGCAGTACTTCCGATCTCCCGGTCATGGAAGCGGCTGCTAAATTCCTGAACGAGATGCAGATCCCTTTCGAGATGAATGCGCTTTCCGCTCATCGTACCCCTGAAGAGGTTGAAAAATTCGCTCAAAATGCCCATTCACGGGGTATCCGGGTAATCATCGCGGCAGCAGGGATGGCAGCCCATTTACCGGGTGTGATCGCGGCCATGACTACCGTGCCGGTCATCGGAGTACCCATAAAAGCTTCGCTCGATGGGCTTGACGCCCTGCTTGCCATTGTTCAGATGCCCCCGGGCATACCGGTCGCCACCGTGGGGATCAACGGGGCCCAGAACGCGGCTATTCTTGCAGCGGAAATTTTGGCTTTATCCGATGTGGGACTACATCAAAAGATGTTACAATTCAAAGAAGATCTGAAAAAGAAAATCGTGAAAGCCAACGAAGAGCTGAAGGCCATAAAGTACGATTACAAGGTCTGATCCCTCTTCTTCCTGATTTTTCATTCTTTATTATTTTTTCCTGATGATCATGATCCCGTCCCTGAACGGGAGCAGGAGATTTTCCACCCGGTCATCGCGCATGACAAATTCATTTAATTCATCGATCCCGCGGGCATCGCGGTTCATTTTATCACGGGGGGCCAATACTTTCCCGTCCCACAGGGCATTATCGGCCAAAAGGAAGCCGCCTGGCTGCAACCGTTCAAAAACCATCTGGTAATAAAGAAGGCAGCTGGGTTTATCGGCATCCAGATAAACCAGGTCCCAGGTTTCATCCAACGTGGGAATGATCTCCGCTGCAGATCCGATATGTAAATGGATCCGGTTATCCATTCCGGCCTCCTGAACATACCGCCGGATGATTTCTTCCTGTTCGGGATCTACTTCAATGGTATGCAGCATCCCTCCTTCCTGTAATCCTTCAGCCAGGTTGATGGCAGAATAACCCGTGAAAGTCCCGATCTCCAGGATCCGATGAGGTTTGATCATCAGACTGATGAACCGCAAAAGTGTTCCCTGTAGTTGTCCTGCCAACATACGTGGATAAACTTTCGTGAGATTCGTCTCCCGGTCTAATTGATGTAACACCGGGCTCTCCGGGGTGGTATGCGCTTGGGCATATTCCAGCAATTCCTGATCAATCATGGTCCTAATATTTGAAAATAAAGTACACCGCCATTACCAGGCAAACAAAGCCGGCGATATGGTTCCACCGGATGGTGTCGGTTTTAAAAAAGAGAACCGAAAAAGCGACAAAGACCAACAAGGTGATCACCTCCTGGATCACTTTCAGTTCGACCAGCGAAAAGGGACCGCCCAGGGATTTATACCCAATGCGGTTGGCCGGCACCTGAAAACAATATTCGAAAAATGCGATTCCCCAGCTTACGAGGATGATTCCGAACATCCCGAGTTTGTTGGACCAACTCAGCTGACCGAATTTCAGGTGACCATACCAGGCCAGGGTCATAAAAGAGTTGGAAATCACAAGGAGCAGGATCGTCTGAATACTTTTAATCATAGTAATTTATTTCGGTAAAAAGGTTAAACACGATAAACAGTCCGGATTGAATATCTCGTTTGAAATATCAAGCAGTTCACGGGCGGTAACCTGTTCAATCCTCCGGATAATAGTCTCCATGGGGTCGTACCGGTCCTGGATCAGAAAACTCTTCCCAAGAGCAAGCATGTTGGAAAGGTTTGAATCCTGCCCAACGACCAACTGCCCTGTGAGCTGTTTTTTGATCGTGTGCAATTGCAGGACGCTCAGCATTTCTGTCCTTAGACGGTTCAGCTCAAGATGGACAATACTAAGCGCCTTTTCATACAAAGCGGGCTCAGTGCCGAAATAGATGGTGATCAACCCGGTATCAGAATAGGCGGTATAATTGGATTCATTGTGGTAAGTCAAGCCATTGCGTTCGCGAAGGGCCAGCGACAAGCGGGAATTCATGACAGGACCGCCTAACATGTTGTTCAGCAAAGCCAGCGCGATCCGTCTTTCATCATAAAAAGGATAGGCCGGCGCTCCCAGCAGACAATGGACCTGGAAGATCCGTTTTTTCACAATCTTGTTAAATGGGTTCCCCGGTTTCACCGGATTTCTAGGAATGCCGTTTCCCCGTTCCGGCTGATCGCTGAAATAGCGGGTTGCCATCCTGATCAGTCGAGGGAAGGAAATATTTCCGACTGAAGCGATGACCACCTGGTCAAGTTGGTATTGATGGTAAATGAAATCCAGCAAATCATGGCGTTTCATCCCGTGGATGCTTTTTCCCGTTCCGAGTGTGTTTTTTCCAAGGGGGTGTCCGGTAAAAAGAAGTTCTTCAAAATCATCAAAGATCTGTTCAGCCGGAGTATCCTGGTAAGAGTGGATCTCGTCGATGATCACCTGCTTTTCCTTGAGTATCTCCTTTTCCGGGAATACCGAATGAAAGAAAATATCCTGAAAAAGTTCCAGCGTACGGTCATAATATTCATTCAGGAAAGTGGCATGAATGACGGTCTCTTCTTTCCCGGTATAGGCATTCAGGTCGGCGCCCACATTTTCCAACCGGTTGAGGACCTGCAGGACAGAACGTCTGGCAGTGCCTTTAAAGATGGTATGTTCGATGAAATGGGCGACGCCGTGTCGGGTGTCCGGCTCGTCGCGCGTGCCGGCATTGATAAGCAATCCGCAATGCGCAACCGGTCCCGGGATCTCATGGTGCACTAAACGGATCCCATTGGGTAAAGTAAACGTATGGAGTTCCATGACTTATTTCCTGCTTTCGATCAGGATCTCCAGGAGCTTGATCCCGGCTTCGGAAATAACGGTTCCCGGTCCGAAAATAGCGACAGCGCCGGCCTTGTAAAGGAATTCATAATCCTGATGGGGGATCACCCCGCCAACGATAACCAGAATATCTTCCCGTCCGTACTTTTTAAGCTCTTCGATTACCTGGGGGACCAAGGTCTTATGACCGGCGGCCAGACTGGAGACACCCAGGATGTGAACGTCGTTTTCCACCGCTTGTTTGGCGGCTTCGGCAGGAGTCTGGAACAAGGGGCCAATATCCACATCGAAACCGATATCGGCATACCCGGTGGCAACCACCTTGGCGCCGCGGTCATGCCCGTCCTGGCCCATTTTGACAATCATGATCCGGGGGCGACGGCCCTCCATTTCAGCAAATTTATCGGCTAATTCACGGGCTTTTTTAAAGGAATCATTCTCCTGGGATTCCGAGGAATAGACCCCGGAAATACTTCTTATCACGGCTTTGTACCTCCCATAAACTTTTTCAAGTGCAAATGATATTTCTCCCAGCGATGCTCTTTTGCGTGCAGCATCAACCGACAACGCCAACAAATTACCCTCGCCGGTTTCAGCCGAACGCGTCAAAGCTTCAAGGGCCAGTCTGACTGCTTCAGGGTCGCGTCCGGCCCGGAGTTTTTTCAGCCGTTGGATCTGGGCTTCACGGACGGTGGCATTATCGACATCAAGGATTTCGATGGGATCTTCTTTTTCAAGACGGTTCTTGTTGACCCCGATAATCTTATCCTTCCCCGAATCGATCCTTGCCTGTTTGCGGGCAGAGGCTTCTTCGATCCGCATTTTGGGGAGCCCCGTTTCGATCGCTTTGGCCATACCGCCCAATGTTTCGACCTCTTCGATCAGTGTCCAGGCCTTGTGTGCAATTTCGTGGGTAAGGGTTTCCACATAATACGACCCGGCCCAGGGGTCGAGCGACCGGCAAATCTGGATTTCCTCCTGTAGATAAATCTGTGTATTCCTGGCGATCCGGGCTGAAAAATCAGTGGGCAGGGCAATGGCTTCATCCAGCGAATTGGTATGGAGCGACTGGGTATGGCCCAGCACGGCTGCCAGGGCTTCCACACAGGTACGCGCCACGTTGTTGAAAGGGTCCTGTTCTGTAAGGCTCCATCCCGACGTTTGAGTATGGGTCCGGAGCGCCATCGATTTAGGGTCTTTGGGGTTGAACTGTTTCACAATCTTTGCCCAGAGAAGCCGCGCAGCCCGCATCTTGGCAATTTCCATGAAATGGTTCATCCCGGAAGCCCAGAAAAAAGATAGACGGGGAGCAAAAGCATCAATATCCATCCCGGCGTTGATCCCGGCCCGCAGGTATTCCAATCCGTCGGCCAGTGTATAGGCAAGCTCAATGGCCAGGGTAGCCCCTGCTTCCTGCATGTGATATCCGCTGATGGAGATGGAATTGAATTTGGGCATATTTTTGGCGGTGTACGCGAAAATATCGGCAATGATCTTCATCGACGGCGAAGGAGGATAGATGTACGTATTTCGCACCATGAACTCCTTCAGGATATCGTTTTGAATGGTCCCCGTCAATTTTTCCATCGGTACGCCCTGCTCCTCGGCCGCAACAATATAAAACGCCAGGATCGGTAAAACGGCGCCATTCATCGTCATCGAAACTGACATTTTGTCCAGGGGGATCTGGTCAAAAAGGATCTTCATATCGAGAATGGAATCGATGGCAACTCCAGCTTTTCCCACATCGCCCACCACCCTTTCATGATCAGAATCATAACCACGGTGCGTAGCCAGGTCAAAGGCAACCGATAATCCTTTTTGTCCGGCTTTCAGGTTCCTCCGGTAGAAGGCATTCGATTCCTCGGCGGTGGAGAACCCGGCATATTGCCTGATGGTCCAGGGACGCGTCACGTACATGGTGGAATATGGCCCGCGTAAAAAGGGAGGAAGACCGGCTGCATAATTGAGATGTTCCATTTGCGCCAGGTCTTTTTCACCGTAAACAGGTTTCACCGGGATCTGCTCCGGGGTCATCCAGCTTTCATGAATTCCGGATTCTTTTTCCCATTCCTCAAAAGATTTCTGCTCCGGAGGAGGGGTAAAATCAACATGTGTAAAATCAGGTCTCATCGTTCAAAAAAGTTCGTAGTTTATATTATATTGTCAGAGCATGTTAAAAGGTCATTCCGAATACAAGGTATGCGTTTTGTGCCTGCGGATTGGTGATGAATGATACCTGCAGTGGCAGGCTGTATGCGGGTGTGATCCCGATATTCTTTCTGGCTGTCAGCCCGATATTAATGATCCCGCCATAAGGGCCATACCAGGAGCTTCCGGAAGGAGTGCCGCCAATAAAGGGTTTCAGTTCCACGCCAATCTTTTGTATATCAAAGGTATAAGCCACCTCAAAATAAGTCGAAAAATTGTTTTTGCCGCCATATCCGTAAACCCCGGTAGAATCCTTGTCTTTGTCTTCACCATAAAACAAGGTGGCTGCCGTTACCTGTAAGGGAAAATCGTCAGTCCCGTCAAAAGTAAGGATGCCCTCGAGGGTGTGGCCGGTTGTTGCATTATTCCAATCAAAATAGCGGTTCCCGTCATTGGCATTTAACCCGTTCATGACAAAATAATCAAATACCATCAGGGAAAACCATTTAAAGGTATAAGAAATATACAGGTCAATCTCTGAATAATTACCGGCATCCAGTGTAGTGGAATCATCCATCTGAATGGAATGTTTGGAAAAGGCATAGGAACCCCACGCGCCGATACTCAATCCTTTCCACGAGAAGTTCAGGTTGGGCTGGATGGCAGGTGAATTACCAATATCATATCCTCTCCAGACATAACGGCTCACCAGGTCAGCGCCGAGATTCAGCATAACGGCATCTTCTTCCTGGCCTGCCTTGATATCCTGCAACACCTTCTCTTCCTGGGCCCGTAACGTACTACCGGTCAACAACATCAAAATCACTGCATGAATTTTCACAATATGCCTCATGCTCCTGGATCAACGGTTAAGGCCCTGGCAATCTCACTCTGACGGAAAGGTTTGCTGATATAGTCATCCATTCCGGCGGCCAGGCAATGTTCCCGGTCTTCGGTGGTGGAATGCGCCGTAAGGGCTACTATTTTAAGTTTTTTCCGGTTTAATCCTTTCTGTGTGTCTTCCCTTTCCATCATCCGGATGATCCGGGTGGCTTCCAGTCCATCCATTTCCGGCATCTCAAGATCCATCAGGATCAGGTCATATTCGTTCGTTTTACATTTTTCGATCGCCTCATAGCCGTTTTCAACCAGATCAACCTTATGCCCGAAGGCTTCGAGGGTTTTCATGGCAACTTTCTGATTGATCTTGTTATCTTCGGCCAAAAGGATTTTTAATGAGCGTTGGGTACGAAGACGGATCTTGTCGGCAAATTTTTCGATGATTTTGACCAGCTCTTCGGGTTGGAAGGGTTTGGCAATATAATCGTCCATGCCGGCCCCGAGGAATTTTTCGCGGTCCCCTTCCACGGCATAAGCAGTAAATGCCACAATATACGTAGGTGGGCGCGATGGGTCCTGCCGCTCAATTTCCCTGAATTTTTCAGTGGCTTCGAGGCCATCCATGACCGGCATACGGATATCCATCAGAACGATCTTATACTCTTTTTCCCTGAACATCCCTACCGCTACCTTCCCGTTAAGGGCAATATCAATGTTGTTATATCCGTCCCTTTCGAGCGAGGTTTTTGCAACCCGCTGACTGATGTAGTTGTCTTCGACCAGGAGAATGGCAAACGATTTGGTGCGGGTATCTTTCTGCCCGGCCTTTAGCTGGTCAACCTCTTCCTTTAATATGGTATCAAATTCTGCAGTAAACCAGAAGGTGGATCCTTTGCCTTCCATACTTTCCACCCCTATTTCCCCACCCATGAGGTGTGACAGGTCCTTGGAAATTTTCAATCCTAATCCGGTCCCGCCGAATTTTCTGGATGTGGTGATCTCTGTTTGCGAAAATTCTTTGAAAAGTTTTGATTTTCCGGATTCAGAAATACCAATACCGGTATCGATAACTTTGCATCGGACGATTAATTTTTCTGCGCTTTGTTTCTCTTGTTCCAACTCGATGGTGACGCTTCCGTCTTTTGTAAATTTGATCGCGTTATTGGTCAGGTTCATAATGATTTGTTTAAACCGGAGGGGATCCCCCCTGACCAATTCCGGCAATTGATGGGATGCACTGTAATATAACTTTAATCCTTTCCCTTCAGCTTTGGTATGGAGGATCTTAATCACCTCTTCCACCTGTTGGTTCAAATTAAAAGGGGTTTTTTCCAGTTCAACCTGGCCCGCTTCAATCTTTGAGAAATCCAATATGTCGTTGATGATCGAAAGCAGGTTATTCCCCGAAATTTCTATGATATCCAGATATTCCCTCTGTTCGTTGTTTAGTTCTGTCTCTTTGAGAATATTGGCCATTCCGATCACCCCGTTCATGGGCGTCCTGATCTCATGGCTCATATTTGCAAGGAATATCGATTTTGCCCTGCTTTCCCTGACGGCAATTTCTTTGGCTTTCTTTAATTCTTCCTCGAGAACAGATCTGTCCGCAATTTCTCTTTCAAGTTGTTCGGTACGCGATTTAACAATTTCCTCAAGGTTTGTCTTGTATTCCAGCAATTCATTCTCAGCTTTTACCCGTTCATCAATTAATCCCTGAAGCCGCAGGGTGTTTTTTTTGTACGAAATCCTGATCGCGACCAGCACGGGAAGAACAATAATCAGGAAGAAAAACCCCATCAGTAATATGGATGGTATCCGTTTCAGAATAGCAGCTTTGATGAAGGCAGTATCGATATCGGCGCCTACCAGATATCTATTCCCGGCAGGTGTTACCTCAGGGATGACAACACTTTCAAAACTTCCCCACCGGTCGGTGGTTGATTCAAAAAATGGCAGCGATTCGTTGACCGCGTCAGCAAAAGCGCGGGAACTCTCCGGGTATTCCTGCCAATAATAGGGAAGATTCTTCTTTTGGAACTCTTGTTCCGTAGCGCTGGAGGAAGTAAAATAAACTTTACCATTTCTGACTACGGCGCTGTACAGGTATTTTACGCCGGCAGTGGCGGCACATTTTGATAAGACCACCATGTTCAGGGAATCCTCCGAATCACTGATAGAGATTTTTTCTAAAGCGCGATCATGGAAGTCGGCCGGCAGAATATTTTTAATGTTCGAGGCCGCTTCGATGAGTTGTGTATGAACCCTGTCAATGATTTGTTTCTTTTCCTGGTAACTGGTCCAAAGGGTATATAAAAGCACTCCGATCAGATAAATGATGACAGAAGAAAGAAAAGGTTTAAATGAGAAAAAGCCATTTTTATTCGACATCGATTCTATGCATTAAGAATTTTAATTAATTCTTCTATTTCGACTGGTTTGTTCATATAATAATCCATGCCGGCGCTAAAAAATTTTTCCCGATCGTCCTCGAATGCATTGGCCGTTATGGCAATGATCTTTACATGCTGATCATCCGGGACGCCCCGCGATAATTCAATTTTGCGGATTTCTTTGGTTGCAGCTATTCCATCCATGACCGGCATCATAATATCCATGAGGATTACATCATAATTATTCTGCATGAATTTATCGATGGCCGCGGATCCATCCGTGGCCATGTCAACATGATGCCCGGCACGGGTTAGGGCTGCAGTTATTAAACGAAGGTTTATGGCATTGTCCTCCACAACAAGAATAAACAGAGGACTGGCCGGGTGTTTTGCCTGTGTGGGGGAACTTGTAGAATTTGTCATAAAAAAGTAGATTATCTGATTCCAAGCAATAAATGATGAGCCTGTAGGGTTGACAATAAATTGCTTTTGATATGGATAAAACCATCAACACCTGCAGTTTGCAAATTTTCAATAATTTCTTTCGGATAACCAGCGACTAATACCTGTATTTTTGGATTGACCGCTTTGATCTTTCTGGCAATTTCGGGTGCCATCGTGGCATATTCTTCATCGGAGCTGCAAATGACAACGGTTTCAGCACGCGATGATATGGCCGCATCAACTCCTTCTTCGATGGAAGCAAAACCGGGGTTGTCGATAATTTCGTATCCGGCACACCCAAAAAAATTGGTCGCGAACCCGGCACGCGCCCTTAGCATGGCTAAATTCCCTATGGTCAGCAGGAAGACGGCAGGTTGCTTGTTCCCCTGCCCTACATACTTTTCTGTTGCTATTCTTAATTCTTCGATGGCTTTCCCGGCACGATATTGCTCTAGTTTCCTGTATGGCGTTTCCTTCACGGGACCAGGCTTAGGGGTTTTTTGTATTTTGTCCAACATCCGCTCCTGCAGGTTGGGATACTGGGTCGTTCCTATCAGGACTGTTTTTCGTTGGGCGTAATCCATTTCTTTCTGATTCCGGCTCCGGACAATTTCATCCTGTAAAAAACCAGAGGTAATACAAGGGATGATCCCCCCTCGCTTCTCGATTTCTTTGAAAAGTCCCCAGGCGTGAAAAGCGATGGAATGGGTCAGGTTTTCAATATAATAAGCGCCTCCGGCCGGATCAACAATTTTATCCAGGTAAGCTTCATCTTTCAGTATCAATTGCTGATTCCGGGCAATCCTGCGCGAAAAATCATTGGGCGTAGCATAGGAAATATCAAAAGGCTGTATCGAAATTGAATCCGCGTTCCCAAGGGCAGCCGACATACCTTCGGTAGTGGTACGGAGCATATTTACATAGGGATCGTAAACCGTTTTATTCCATGAAGTAGTGGTAGCATGAATAAATAACCGCAGTGATTCCGGTTTCCCGGGATGATATTGTCCGATCATCTTTGACCATAACAACCGGGCAGCCCTGAATTTGGCCATCTCCATAAAATAGTTCGGGCCTATACCCAGCGACAGTTGGATATGTGGAGCTATAGAATCAACTGAAAATCCTTTCGATGTGAGGCCAGCAAGGTACTCATTGGCCAAGGCCAGGCTGAAACCTAATTCCTGAACAAGGGTTGATCCCGAATCAGGAAAATAATGACCATTAATGGTAAGGGCTTTGAAATTGGGGAGCTTCTTCCTGATTGTGGTCAACAGATATTCTGCCTCTTCTAAATTATGGGCCCAGCTTACATAAAAATCACCGTTGACCAACAGGTAACCAAGGGGGTCAAAATTGATGGAGCCATGGATCTTATCTCCGCCGGAGCCCCTGTGATTGAGCTCGTAAATAAACAATTCAAGGGTTAAAGGATAGGAACGGGAAGAGAGCAAATGAATACCCGTTTTGGCCAGGTCAATATCGGTTAACAAACGGTTGATCTGTTTGTGGGTGGTAATGTCCTTCGCTATCAATCCAACTGCATCAGCCCCCTTCGCGATGGCATCCAGGGCAAGCTTATTGGCTTGTTCAATGTCACCGGTCAGAATATCCTGCCGGATGATCCATTCGTTGTTGCCTTTCCTGGCTCCCCTTACAAACGGAGGTTCATCCGGGAGGGTGTTCAGGTATTCCAGGCCCAGGAGGTCTTCACTTCTGTAATAAGGTTTTACATTGAATCCCTCATCGGTTTTCCAGACCAATTTCTTGTCATAATCCGCTCCCTTAAGATCGGCTTTTATTTTTTCCTCCCAGGCGGCAGTAGTTATCGGTGGAAATTCATTGAAAAGTTCTGAATTCTGGTTGTTGTCCATTTCGGTGGAAGAAATTAAATGGTTCAGGTAATGAGTTAAACTATGGTGTTGCCATTTTGAAGTAAAAGTAGCGCAAATTTAGGGAATTCCATAATTTTACGAAAAAAAACAATATGATAGTTGCAGTCAGTGGCTCATCGGGTTTTATTGGGAAAGCGCTCCTGAATAAGATGAAAGACATGGATTGGACAGTGCGTGCCATCGAACGGGCCGCTTTCGCGCTTCCGGATCAGGAATTCAGATCTTCATTAATTGAAGGGGCAGATGTAGTGATCAACCTGGCTGGCGCTCCAATCTCCAAAAAATGGACACCCGAATATAAAGCAGAGATCCGCGAAAGCAGGGTGAAGACCACCTCAAAAATTGTCAAGGCTATCCTGGAAGCCGGAAAGAAACCCTCAGTCTTTATCTCTGCTTCAGCCATTGGTATTTATGATTCTATTCAAACCCATACCGAATCGAGCTGTCATTACTCCTCCTCGTTTTTAAGCCAGGTATGTCAGGAATGGGAAGCCGAGGCGCTGAAAGCAGAGCCGGCAACACGGGTAGTTCTCATCAGGACCGGACTTGTTTTAGGTGAAAAAGGCGGCGCCCTTAAAAAATTGTCCTTGCCATTCCGTATCGGACTTGGTGGAAAGATAAGCGCTGGGGAACAAGCCATTTCATTTATTCACCTGTTTGATCTGGTCAATGCCTATCTTTTCATTCTTGAAAATCCATCGGTTTCCGGAGTGGTCAACGCGGTATCACCCATGCCCACGACCAACAAGGAATTCACAGATACTTTCGGGAAGGTTTTAGACCAGCCTGCCTGGCTGAGGGTTCCTGCTTTTGCCCTGAAAAGAATTTATGGCGAGCGGGCCCAGGTCTTTTTGGAAGGACAAAGGGTCCTGCCTGAAAAACTGGAACAGGCTGGATTCCAGTTCAGATATCCCACGATCCGGAGCGCGCTGATCCGGATCTATAAGCTCTGAGCAGCGTCAATGATCTTCATTTCCCTGATCAACCTGCCGGCCCCGGCATATTTATCAATGATGAAAAGACAATAACGGATATCTAAAGAGATGTTCCTGCATTGCAGGGGATCATACATCAGATCGCTTTGGGTGCCTTCCCAGTTCCTGTCGAAATTGATCCCGATCAGGGCTCCCACTGAATTCAATACCGGGCTTCCACTATTTCCACCGGTAGTATGGTTGCTTGCAAGAAAGGCTACATGCATCGTCCCGTCCCGATCAACATAAGCGCCGTAATCCCGTTTCTGAAAAAGTGTCTTTAACCGGGAATTGACCCTGTAATCATAAACAGTCGAATCCTCTTTCTGCATAACCCCATCAAGGGTGGTGAAATAATGATAGGTCACTGCATCCATGGGCTGGCAATCATCCACCTTTCCATAAGCTATCCGCATGGAGAAATTTGCATCCGGATAAAAAGTCCGGTTCTTCTCCATTTCCATCTGCCCTGCCATATAGATCCGTTGCAAGCTGTCGAGAAGGCCTGTGAACTGCTTTATTTTAGGTATGATATTCTTTTCATTCATTTCATAAATACCAAGCATGAGCTGATAAGCGGGATCCTTTTCCAGCTTCCGGTAATTGGTGGGCCGATACCCATCCAGAAAAGCTATCAGGCGGGTGGAATCGCTCAGGATAGATCGCTGAAACAGCTTCCGGGCATATTCATCCCAGTTATTCCCATGGGATTTTCCTATTTCGGATAGAATTGCAGGGCGATAACCCACATTCATCGATGATGCCATTTCATGAAGCATCTGCGACATGACCTTTTCATCTATTCCCGGTTGATAATTCCTGTAAAAGCCGCGGGTGTACCTTTTCAGATCGGTAAGCAGTAAGGTAAGCGTATCAGGATTCAGTGTTTTGGCCTGACTTAGTCTGGCCAACTCCATAAAACCGGCTGCAAAACGGACCAATTCTATCCCCTGGCCGGCTTCGGAAATGTAAACCGATGCAAGGTCAACCGGTAAATATTCAAGGTAAATCTTTTCAAACGAAGATAGTAATGAACCATATTTTTTCTGATGTTCCGGTGTGGAATCTGCCCATAACCGGAATTTTTCTTCATACGCTTTTTTCTTTCCGATGGCATCTATCCTGCGCACACCCCGGCTCTCCCCTATCATCTTCTTCCAGCCATTGGAAATGGCGTTTGCTTTTGCCGCGTATTGTATCCTCACAAGCCGGCTCTGATCCATGGCTTCTTTCATGATATCCAGCCTTTTCCCGCGAAGAAGGATCCTCAATGGGTTTTCCTGGTCCGCTGCCAGATCGATGCCATAGGAAGGAAGATATTCGCGCGTATTCCCGGGATACCCAAAAACAAAGGTGAAATCTCCTTTTTCATAACCCTGAAGGGAAATGGGTAAATAATATTTCGGTTTGTAAGGAAGGTTTTGTCTGGAATAAGGGGCAGGCTCATTGTTTTGGTTGGCATAAATACGGAAAACCGAGAAATCGCCGGTATGCCTCGGCCACATCCAGTTGTCGGTATCTCCGCCGAATTTACCGATACCCGACGGGGGAGCGCCCACCAGCCGTATATCCTTGTAAGTTTCATTGACAAAAAGATAATATTGATTTCCGTAAAAAAAAGGACGGACCCTGGCTTCAAAATGATTTCCCCGTATGGCTTCTTTCTCAATGGCTTCAATGTTTTGTTTGATCAATTGCTGACGCTGGATTTGATTCATTTCTTCCCCGATGCCATGCAAGGCCCTTTCAGTTACATCTTCAATTCTCACCAGTAATGTCACCGACAGCCCAGGGCAGGGTAATTCATCATCGAACGAAGCAGCCCAGAAACCGTCATTCAGATAATCATGCTGAAGTGAGCTATGGCGTTGAATCGATCCAAGTCCACAATGATAGTTAGTAAGAATGAGCCCTTGTGGGGAAACGATCTCCGCGGTGCAACCGCCTCCAAATTGTACAATGGCATCTTTCAGGCAGGAGTGATTCACACTGTAAATATCTTCTGCAGAAAGACGCAGCCCCATATCCCGCATTTGTTTTATATTCATTTGCTCAAGCAGAAAAGGGATCCACATACCCTCAACCGGGCCAGCATCCAAACGAAAAGCGACTAATAAAAGGATGATCAGCAGCGATTTTCTCATAATATTTTGGATTGATTCAAACGAAACCGGAGATAACCGATTTTTTTCCCTTTTTCCAGCCACATATTTTCATAGAAAGTCTTGATCCTGATTACATCGTCCTCTGTTTCTGATTGATACAGATCAGCAGTTGACCAGAGCAGGTGATGATGGTTTTCATGGATTACATCCAACGTGTACTGAAAGCAATCCTGATCGTCGGTTTTCAGATGGATGATACCTTCCGGAGCCAGGATTTTTTTATATTTTTCAAGAAACCCTGGCGCTGTAAGCCGCCGGTGTTCCCTCTTGGCCTGAGGGTCTGGAAAAGTAATCCAAATCTCTGACACTTCACCCGGAGCAAAAAACCTGTCGACATGGTCAACCAGGGCACGGATAAAAGCAACATTTTTCAGCCCGGATTCAGCAACCGATTTGCAACCCCGCCATAGCCGGGCTCCTTTCAAATCAATCCCGATGAAATTCTTATCCGGATAAAGACCGGCCAACCCGACAGAATACTCGCCTTTACCACAGCCTAATTCAACAACAATGGGATTGGTATTACCAAAAAAACGGGAATGCCATGACGAATACATTTCAAACCCCTCCATCAGGACATTATAGGAGGGTTGAAAAAGGAATGAAAAAGTAAGATTTTCCTGGAAGTGGATGAGCTTTTTCTTGGGCACGCGAAAAGATTATTTTGTCAACAGCCAGGCGCCGGAAAAATCACTTGATTTTGCTGAAGAAAGTAATTGTAAAGCTTCTTCGCGTTGCGAAAAAGTGCCGATGGTCACACGGAACAAGCCCGTCCGCGAACGATCGAAAATCGATGCAACTGTTCCTTTCTCCTGAAGTTGCGCTATTAACTTTTTGGCATTTTCTTTTGACTTGAAAGCCCCGATGATAACGGCATAAGCATCGCCGGGATGACCAACGGTTTCAGGCTCAACAACGGTCTTTGAAGCAGACAGATTACGGTCCTGCAAGGTATTTACGATTTCTCTTTCAGTAGGGGCGCTTTCTTCTGTTTCTGCCGTCTGATCAAATACCGATGGGGTTGATTCATATTGGATCAGCGTTTCGGAGGGTTGAGTGGGGGCTTCTTTTTTATCCACCAATGAAGCGGAAGAAAAACGCGACAGGACTTCACTGAAAATTCCGGCATTATTTTCTTTTCCAGACCCTGTTTTATCGTACTGCGTCACGCCGACAATAGCAGCAATCCCGATGGGGATGGCTAAAACGGCAGCCCATCTTAAAGAATGTGGTATCATCCATCGTTTTTCAGGCCAGTTCTGAGTGCGGGATGCCGGGGAATGGGATGATTTTACAGGACGATGGATCCGTTCCATCGGAGGAGAAATAAAAGGAGTAAGTCCGAATGATTCCGGAAGAAGATTACTGTTCTTATCCTGTTCAAACTGGATATTTCCTTCCCTGCCGGAATATAATCTGCCTACATCCGGAATGATAAATGGCTTTCCTGATTTGAGCGTGGTTTTGCACTGCTGAACAAAAGATTCGATTTCCACACAGGCATCGTCATAAGAGGCGCCAAACAGGGTAGAAACACAGGTAGCCAGCAAACCGTCGTTCTGCTTCAGATTAATATTGAATAAAAGTTTTTTCATCGGAGGCCTGAACGCGTGATGCACCGGATCGATCTGAGCAGGGGAATAATTTCCTATAAACCCTCCGAAACCCGGAATGATAACACAGTCATGTACTGACATCAATTCAGATATACAATGGCTAACGTCCATAATTCCTGTCCCTCCTTAAATAAAATGATTTGATGGGGCTAAGATACTCGAATTTTATGGTTTCCCTTAAGATCTGTTAGTAATTTTTAATAAATCCGAGGGCACATCGACTGAAAAGCTCTCAATATCAGTTATCTGTGTTTGAATCTGAAAACCGTTACCAAGCCAGCGGAGCTGCTCAAGCGATTCTGCTGATTCTAATGGAGAGACGGGTAAAGTTACCAACTGGTGAAGGATTTTTGTTTGATATCCATAAATTCCGAGATGTTTATAATAACTTGTGAAGCCAATCCAGTCAGCGGCTTCTTTCCCCCGTGTAAAAGGAATGGCAGCCCTGCTGAAATAAAGGGCTTTTCCCTTCCAATCGGTAACTACTTTTACCACATTGGGGTCGGTCAATTCGGCCGCGTATGTGATTTTTTTGATCAATGTTGCAATGACGGCGCCGGGATCCCTGAAGCAGGAGGCCACCTGTGCGATCTGCGACGGATCAATATAGGGTTCATCACCCTGGATGTTGATCACTACGTCATAAGGTTTCCCGGCATTGATTAACCTGTCTGCCACTTCCGCACACCGCTCCGTGCCGCTGCGGTGTTTTTCGGAGGTCATCATGGCAGAACCGCCGAATGATTCGACATGCTTCAGGATCATTTCGTTATCGGTCGCCACGATGACCTGATCGAGTTCTTTGCACAATAAAGCTTGTTCAAAGACCCTTTGGATCATACTCTTTCCCTCGATCACAACCAGTGGTTTCCCCGGAAAGCGGGTGGATGCATACCGGGCAGGGATTACGCCTAAAATTTTCATGACGATCAGAAAAGCCCATGCAACTGGGCATTGATACTGTCGATCACCGAACCCAGGTCCTCTGGGTTTTCGTTGACTTTCAGGGTATCAACATCGATGATCAGTAATTTTCCAAGGGTATAATTTTCAATCCACTCTTCATACCGTTCATTCAGGTTTTTAAGATAATCCAGACGAATGGCATTTTCATATTCCCTCCCCCGTTTTTGAATCTGGCTGACAAGGGTTGGGACAGTAGCCCTCAAATAAATGAGTAGGTCGGGAGGTTGAAGAAAACTGCTCATCAGTTCAAAAAGCGATCTATAATTCTCAAAGTCACGGCTGCTCATCAGGTTCATTGAATGAAGGTTGGGGGCGAAAATGAAAGCATCTTCATAGATGGTCCTGTCCTGGACCACGGTTTTCCCCGATTTTCTGATTTCGATAACCTGCCGGAAACGACTGTTCAGAAAATAGATCTGAAGGTTGAACGACCAGCGTTGCATATCTTCATAAAAACTATTCAGATAGGGATTTGTATCGACATCCTCATAATGGGGATCCCATCCAAAGTGTTTGGCTAACAGGCCCGTAAGGGTCGTTTTCCCAGAACCAATATTTCCGGCGATGGCAATATGCATATTTTTTAATTTATGACCAAAAGTAAAAAAAATTGTCAATCATGAACTCCTGATCCCAGGATTTCTTCAATATATTTACGGTTGTTCGACAACCGTGGGACTTTATGCTGTCCGCCTAATTTCCCACGCGATTTCATCCAGTTATAAAAGGCGCCTGGGGGCATGATATGGATCCGTGGTTCTTCCAGCAACAGGCCATGATACCGTTTGGCTTCATAATCCGAATTCAGTGATTTCAGGGCATTATCAAGTGTACTGGTAAAGAAGGAAAGGTCGGCGGGCGGTTTTTCAAATTCGATCAGCCATTCATGGGCGCCTTTTTTATTGCCTTCAAGGTAAACAGGAGCTGCCGTGTATTCAGTGACAATGGCATGGCTGCGTTCACAGGCTACCGCTATAGCCTTTTCCGCGTTATCAATGATCAATTCTTCCCCAAAAGCATTGATAAAATTCTTTGTCCTTCCGGTGATTTTGATCCGGTAAGGGGAATTGGAGGTAAACCGGATGGTATCGCCGATCATGTATCTCCATAAACCGGCATTGGTGGTGATCAGCATGGCATAATTGGTCTGCAGGTCAGTTTCCCCCAATGTACATGCTTGTGGAAAATCGCTATCTAACATATCAACCGGGATGAACTCATAATAGATCCCATAATCCAGCATGAGTAACATATCATCGGCCTTATCGCGGTCCTGGATCCCAAAAAAGCCCTCGGAAGCATTGTATGTTTCAAGGTAATTGACCTTTTCAGAGGGAAGAATTTGCCGGAACTGTTCCTGGTAAGGGAAGAAACTAACGCCACCGTGAATAAACAGTTCAAAATTGGGCCATATTTCCAACAGGTTCTTCTTTCCTGTAATCTCCAGGATGCGCTTAAAAAGGAGCAATGTCCAGGAAGGCACGCCTGAAATGTTGGTCACATCATGAAGGATGGTTTCAGTAGCCATCATCTCTATCTTACTTTCCCATTCATCCATCAGGGCGATCGATAGGTTGGGGGTCCGTAAAAATTCGACCCATGTAGGAAGGTTCTGGATAAGGATCGCCGACAGATCGCCCTGGCAATAGGATTCATTATTCACCTCGGTAATCTGGTGGGATCCTCCCATAGCAATAGCTTTCCCATCAAAAAGTTTGGTCTCGGGATGATTGTTGCAATAAATGGAAAGCATGTCTTTCCCGCCTTTAAAATGACATTCCTCCAAAGCTTCCTGGCTCACCGGGATAAACTTACTTTTATCATTGGTTGTACCTGATGACTTTGCAAACCATTTGATCTCCGATGGCCACATGATGTTTTGCTCTCCCCGGCGAAGGCGGTCAACCGATTTTTTAATGGATTCGTATTTCTGGACCGGGATCCTGTTGCGAAATTGTTCCGGATTTTGGATTGACTTAAAATCATATTTCCGTCCCCATTCTGTGTTTTTCGCGTTTCCAAGCAATTTATGGAACCATTCAGACTGAACCTCATGAGGGTATTGCATGAAAAGCTCAATCTGATGAATACGCTTCTTCATGACCCATGAAACAAGGGAATTAATCAATGCCATGATCCCGAATATTGGAAATTCAAAATTACGATAAAATTTAAAATTTTCTATGTTACGTTATTTATAACATTTTTCTTTGGAAAAACATAATTTATTCGTATTTTTGCCTACCCTAACAAAAAAAAGAGGATGTTGGGTTTAAAAAGTTAACCCGATCCCACACTACTAAACAAACACTTACACTGTACATGAAAATACTGGTTTTAAATTGCGGCAGTTCATCGATTAAGTACCAATTGATTGAAATTCTTGATGAACCCATTCTGATTGCCAAAGGATTGTTGGATCGCATCGGATTGGCATCCAGCGAGCTCATTCATCAGGTCCCCGGAAAGGACAAATACAAAATCGCACAGGAAATAAGGGATCATCAGGTTGGCATCAATTTGATCCTGAAAACCTTGAAAGATCCCACCCATGGGGTAATTAAAAATGAAAATGAAATCACGGCAGTCGGTCATCGCGTTGCCCATGGAGGCGAAAATTTCAAAGCAAGTGCGCTGATTACCGATAAGGTGAAGTCCGATATTGAGAAGTGCATTGAATTGGCCCCGCTGCATAATCCCGCCAACCTGAAAGGAGTCCTTTCCATCGAGGCCATCCTTCCACAGGTACCACAGGTTGCTGTTTTCGATACTTCATTTCACCAAACCATGCCAGCTTTCTCTTACCTATATGCTATCCCGTATGAATATTATGAAAAATACAAGATCCGCCGGTACGGTTTTCATGGAACTTCGCATAAATATGTAGCCCAGAAAGCTTGCCGGTTCCTGGGTAAAGCTATCAATGAGATCAACATCATCACCTGTCACCTTGGAAACGGCTCTTCAATCGCCGCCATCCAAAAAGGGAAATCGGTTGATACTTCTATGGGATTCACACCATTGGAAGGACTTATGATGGGCACCAGGAGCGGGGATGTTGACCTGGGCGTTTTGCTGTTCATGGCTGAAAAAGAAAATCTCAGCATTTCCGATACCAACACGGTGTTCAATAAAAAAAGCGGGGTTTATGGAATTTCAGGGATTTCATTTGATATGCGCGATGTGGAGCAGGCTGCTGAAAAAGGCAATAAACGCGCTGAATTGGCCCTTCAGATGTATGCCTACCGTGTGAAAAAATACATCGGGGCCTATGCTGCCGCCATGGGTGGCGTCGATTTAATTGTCTTTACCGGCGGTATCGGAGAAAATGATATCAATACCCGCCATCGTATTTTGGAAGGAATGGAATTTTTAGGCATCCTGTTCGACCCTGAACTCAATTCAACCAGGGGACGGGAAGCAATACTGACCCATCCCGGTTCGCCGGTGATAACAATGGTTATGCCAACCAACGAAGAGCTTGTCATTGCCGTTGATACTTATAACATTGTAACAAATTCAGATTTTAACATTTAATCTTAAAGCTATGGCACCAATCAGTTTGTACATCGTTGAAGATGAATTGATCATCGCCCATGAACTAAAAAGCAAATTTACTGAGTTAGGCTATGAAGTTCTTGGTATTGACGCAAAAGGAGAAAATGCGATTGAAAATATCGCGAATCTACAGGAAGCAAGCAACGAACCCGACATTGTTATTATGGATGTCAGGCTGGCAGGGAAAATGGATGGTATCGAAGCTGCCAGGATCCTTACCGAAAACTACAATTGCGGAATTATCTTCCTCACTGCTCTGAATAGAGGAGAAGTGTTTTCCAAATCATTTTCGCTCAAACCGTATGCTTACCTTTTTAAACCTGTCGACATCGATCAGATCAGGGCCTCCATTGAGGTGGCAAACTACCAGAGAAACCTTGAGATCACCAATGAAAGGATCATCTCTGAACTGAAAAACGAAATCGACCAACGTAAAAAAGCAGAAAAAGAACGTAACCAACGGTTGCAGGAACGAATCCGTGCAGAACAAAAGGTGAATCAGTTACTTAAACAGAAACACAACATGGAACTCGATCTGATCAACCGGGAACTCGCTACCTCATCCATCTTTATCTCCCAGAAAAATAAAATCATCGGACTGATTAAAAAAGACATTAACCGGTTGTTGAAAAACGAAAAAACCATCAATAAGGCCGATGTTGCCAAAGTATTAAAAACAATTGATGAAAACATCAAATTCGATAACGACTGGTACCGGATCAAAGCTCATTTCGAGAAAATACACCCGGGATTTTTCGATCGCCTGCGTAAGAAATTCCCCCAGCTCACCCCCAATGATCACAAACTGGCAGCGCTTTTACGCATGAACCTTAATACCAAAGAAATTTCCAGCATCTTGAAAATCACGGCTCCGAGTACAGAAATTTCACGTATCCGGCTTCGTAAAAAACTGGAATTGCCCAAAGGGATCAATCTGACCCAATTTGTATGTGAGGTCTGATAACGAAAAACGCGGCAGTTGCCGCGTTTTTTTTTATAACTTTTCTGCCATCTCATCGCTGATGGCCAAATTGTGAAAGACATTCTGAACGTCTTCATCTTCCTCAATAATATCAATCAATTTCAAAACCTTCCGGGTTGCTTCTTCATCCAGCGTTACGGTAGTCTTGGGGATCCTTTGTAAAGAGGCGCTTTCCGGTTCGATCTTTAACAGCTCAAGCTTTTTGATCATACTCCCGAAATCCTCCATAGCAGTAGTAATCGAAAAAACATCTTCATCCAGCGAAATATCTTCAGCCCCGGCATCAATGATTTCCATTTCAAATTCATCCCGATCAAGATCCCCTACAGGTACTTCAAAAATACCCTTCCTGTCAAAGAGGTAACTCAACATGCCATTTTGCCCCAATTCACCGCCATGCTTATTAAAATGGGCCCTGATATTGGCTACCGTGCGCTGAAGATTGTCGGTTGTGCACTCCACAAAAATCGCAACCCCATGAGGGCCCTTTCCTTCATACGTGGTCTCAATAAGAACAGCAGAATCTTTATCGGCTCCTTTGCTGATCGCCCGCTGTATGTTGTCTTTCGGCATCGAGGCCCCTTTGGCGTTGGCAATGGCCAGGCGTAACCGGGGATTACCGTCGGGGTCAGCGCCACCCTCCTTTACTGCAATGGTTATATCTTTGATTATCTTTGAGAAAATTTTCGACCGCTTGGCGTCCAGCGCTCCCTTTTTTCTTTTAATGGTTGACCATTTATTGTGTCCTGACATAGGTTCGTGATTTGTTAGTTGACAATGTAAAAATAATAATAAAAACTGTTTGTTATAAAAACGATTGGTAAATTTGGGGTCGCAAACTTACAAAAATAGTTTTCCTGTCCGTCAATGAACAAGATTTTATTTTATTGTCTTTCTTTCATTTCTGCTTTTTTCCTGGCTCAGTGCGCCAATCCGGTCTCTCCTGATGGAGGGCCAAAAGATGTCAAACAACCAACTGTTTTGGCCTGCCAACCTCCAAATAAGTCCATTAATTTCGTGACCAAGAACATCCAGATCGATTTTGATGAGTTTATTGCCCTGAAAAACCCATTGACCGAAATTTTTATCTCTCCCCCTTTGAAACAACGTCTCGATCCTAAAATCCGGGGGAAATCTATCCTGATAAAAATAAACGACACATTAAGCCCCGGTACCACCTATTCCATAACTTTCGGAAATGCCATCTCAGATATTACCGAAAACAATATCATCAGGGATTTTAACTACGTCTTTTCTACCGGTAACTACATCGACTCCCTTACCCTGCGCGGAAATGTGGTCAACGCATTCGACAAAACCCCTCAGAAAGATGTCTTTGCCGAACTTTATATCAACAACAACGATACCTTACCACTTGATTCCCTGCCTTTAAAAGTTCCACCTTATTATGTTACGAAAACGGATGAAAATGGAAATTTCGTTTTTAAAAATCTTAAAAAGGATCATTTTTTACTATTTGCCCTCTCTGATCAAAACGGGGACCTGATCTTCAACCAGCCTTCCGAAAAAATTGCCTATTCCGATACGCTGGTCAATCCCTATTATATTTCTACTCCCACTCCAGATACCCTTCATAAAGACTCCGTAACCAAAACAGCCCTACAAAAAACAAAACCTGTGAAATCCGGACCGGCGCTTATTTCCGATTCACTTCGTGCCATGGATTCGGTCAGGATGGCTGCCCTGAACTTTCCTGCTTACCCTCTCAATCTTTTTGAAGAAGTGGATTCCATCCAAAGACTTATTAATTCCCGGTTTGTCCGTGATGGATTGGTCATGCTGAATTTCCGTTATCCAGTACATCAACTGAAGATCGTCCCCCTTAATTTTGATTCCACTACCCCTTGGAAGTATGACGAGTTTTCCGCAAAAAAGGATACTGTCATGCTTTGGATCACCCGGTCCAAAACCGATACCCTGTTAGCCCGAATGACCACCGATGAAAAACTGATCGACACTTTACGGCTAAACCTGGTGAAAAAACAAATTTCGAAAAAAGTCGATAAAAACACGCCTCCCCCACGACTTGAATTTCAGAACTCAGCGGCGGCTGGTTTGAACCAGTTCAGAAACAAACCAGGACTTACCGCTTCCTACCCGATTGCCCGATGGGATTTCTCGCGGGTCCTGATGATTGATGATAAAGATACAATCCCTGCTGATATAAAATTTACCGATAGCATAAAACGGCACCTGGTTGTTGACCATAAATGGCAGGAGGAAAAAACCTACACCCTGCTGATCCCTGATTCGGTCTTCTTTTCAATCAACGGACTGAGCCACGATACCATCAAACAGACCTTCCGGACCAAAGCGGAAAAAGATTTCGGGAACCTGGTAATAATCCTGAATATGGACCATCGTCCCGGACAGTATATCATTCAACTCCTCAATGAGAAAGAAACCGACATTATTGATCAGTGTATTGTTGACAAATCCGGTAAAATAAAAATGAATTATATCGCCCCTGGAAAATTCAAATTGAAAGCTATTCTTGACCGGAACAAAAACGGGAAATGGGATTCAGGCAGCTATCATGCCAGGTTACAACCTGAAATGGTATTCTACCTTCCTAAGGAAATCGAAATAAGGTCAAACTGGGATGTAGAAGAAAACTGGGTATTGGAATAAAAGAATTCTATATCATGCTGATACACATTGATTGATACAATCAATTAAATTGGCAAGCACTTGAATTTTCAAAGAATAATAGATCATTTTACCATCCCGTTTCGAATCAAGCAATCCTTTATTTTTAAGGATATTTAAATGATGGGAGGCAGCGGCCTGCTCAATGTTCAGACACTCGTAAATTTCAGTAACAGTTAATTTTTTATTCTCAGTCAGCAGATCAATGATGGCAATTCTCATCGGATGGGCTATGGCCCTCAGTTTACCGGCAGCAGCTTCAAGTTTCTGAATATCAATGGCAGTTTTCTTCTTCATGACTTAAATTTTAACAATATGTGTCAAAGATAATAAAATAATATTCACCAATATATATAAATATCTGGGATTATTTTTGAAAAATCCCGGTGAATGCAAAACGTTTTCCGTCAAATAAACCTTGATCACTCAACTTCAGATCAGGTATGACAAGCAGCGCCATAAACGATAAAGTCATATAAGGGGCTGAAAGCTTACTTCCAATATCCCTGGCTTTTTTATCTATCCTGCTATATTTCTCCGCCACGAGATAACCATCATCACCCGACATTATCCCTGCAAAAGGTAAAGGCAATAACAATTCGGTACTTCCATCAACCAAAGAAATACCGCCTTTTGCTTTCACAATCAGGTTGATGGCAGCAGCAATGGATTCGTCATCTGCACCCACGGCAACAATGTTATGGCTATCATGTGCGACACAAGAAGCCAGCGCTCCCTCTCTTAATCCGAAACCTGAAATAAATCCAACTGAAACAGGAGCCTGCGCGTACCTGTTTTTAACCACTATTTTCAAAATATCACGCGACGGATCAGGCATCACATACCCTCCGGCGATTTCAGGTTCTGTTATCCATTCTTCTGTTATCAGTTGCCCGTCAATGGCTTGTATCACCTTTATGCGCGACCCTTCGGCACGGATTTGAAATTCTCCAGATTGTACCGGGCCAGCCTCAAACCGGTTCAACGGCTCTTCCGTTGTGGAGTGGACCAGGGATTTTCCGTTTTCGGCCACTTTTTCACCATTAATGTATGTCCCCAGGACCCGGAAATCAGTGAGGTCGTTGACCAGGATAAAATCAGCCGGATCGCCAGGTTGAAGAAGGCCGACAGGTAACTGGTAGTGATGCACGGGGTTATAGGTACAGCTTCGTAAAACATTCATAAAATCATAACCTTTTTTCAAAGCCCTTTTTACTATCAGGTTTATGTGACCGGATTCAAGATCGTTGGGATGTTTGTCATCACTGCAAAGCATGACCTTGTCAGGATATTCATCGATGAGCGGGCAAAGCGCTTCAAAATTTTTTGCCGCACTCCCTTCCCGGATCAGGATCTTCATTCCAAAACCGATTTTTTCACGGGCTTCTTCAATGGTATAGCATTCATGATCGGTGGTTATCCCGGCTTTTATATATCTTTCAGCATCAGCTCCAATCATACCAGGGGCATGTCCATCGACTGGTTTCCCGGCTAACCGGGCTAATTCCAGCTTTTTCATGACCAATTTATCTTCAAATAAGACCCCGGGACAATTCATCATTTCAGATAAATATCCGATTTCCGGCATTTGCAGAAGTTCTTTAATTTCCTTTTCTCCCAACGATGCCCCTGTAGTCTCAAAAGGAGTGGCAGGGACACAGGATGGAGCGCCAAAACTGAATTTAAAGGGCGCTTTCTTGCCATTCCTTATCATGAACTGAACCCCGGGGATCCCCAGAACATTTGCAATCTCATGAGGATCGGAAACCGTGCAGACTGTTCCATGGACTACTGCCAGTCTCGCAAATTCCGAAGGGATCAGCATGGAACTTTCAACATGGATATGGGCATCCACCAGCCCCGGTAAAATGTATTGATCTTCCGTCACCGGTCCCTCGCGAACAGATGCAATTTTACCATTAACGATTTTCAGCGTGCCTTTGAATATTCTTTTTCCGACAACATCCACGATATGACCGGATAGTGTTATTTCTTTTTTCATGATTTGGATGAGTATTTCGTAAGTTACTTATTAACATTTTTATAATTAGCGCTCAATTGGCCACAGGCGGCTTGAATATCTTTTCCCCGGCTTTTCCTGACATTGACCACCAGGTTGCGCCTTTCAAGAAAAGTCACAAAGGAGAGGATAGCTTCCTGGCCGGATCCGCTTAAACCCGTTTCATTTACCGCGTTGTATTCGATCAGGTTGATCTTAACCGGGAAATTCCTGCAAAATAAAGCCAATTCTGAAGCATCAGCCGGCGAATCGTTCACTCCGGCAAATAAAATATATTCGATGGTAATCCTTTTTCCAGTCTTTGTATGATAATATTTCAATGCCTCAATGATCTCCGGAAGGGGGTGATGAAGGTTAAATGGAATGATCCTGCTCCTCTTTTTATCATTCGCCGCGTGAAGGGAAAGGGCAAAATGGTATTTTGGACGATCATCGGCCATGGTCCGGATCATCTTTGGAATGCCAATACTGGAAACCGTTATCCGTTGTGGTGACATCCCTAAAGATTCAGCAGAAGTGATTGTTTCGATGGATTTTTTAACGGCTTCATAATTGAGAAATGGCTCCCCCATCCCCATATAGACAATGTTTGAAAGGAGGCGCCCAATCCCGGGTTCCGGGTGAGAGACGACAGATCCTGCTCTGCTTTCAGGTTCTGATCGTTGGATTGTCCCGGCTAACCGTGATAAATAAACGACCTGATCAAAAATTTCACCTGTGGTAAGATTCCTCGTGAAACCAAGCCTCCCCGTGGCACAGAATTTACATCCCAGGTTACAACCTACCTGGGATGAAATACAGGCGGTAAAACGTCCACCTGCCGGTATCAGGACTCCCTCTATTACGGAGCCGTCATATAACCGAAATCCTGTTTTGACGGTTCCGTCTGAGCCTTTTTGCTGTATTTCTGCTTTGGCCGAATGGAAAGAAAAATGGGTTTTTAGAAATTCACGGGTTGGGCCCGGAATATTCAACATATCATCAAAGGTGGTAGAACCCAATTTCCATATCCATTGGTAAATTTGTTGAACCCGGAATTTTTTTTCGTCAACCGAGGCTAACGCCCGGGTTAATTCTTCATTGGTCAGTGACCGGATATCGGGCGGAAAATCAATGTTGCTGATGGATGCCAAGGAAAAAAATTTTCGTAATTTCTACAATATTACTAAAAAACCATAAAAAAAGCTCCGGATATCCGGAGCTTTTTCAAAAGTCAAGCGAACTATTAATACATTCCGTCCATTCCACCCATACCCGGGTTCATTGGCGGTGTAGCTGGTTTTTCTTCTTTATGTGTTGCGAGGACACATTCGGTAGTCAGGAGCATACTGGCAATTGAAGCAGCATTTTCAAGGGCTACGCGGGCAACTTTAGTAGGATCGATCACGCCGGATTGATAAAGATTTTCATATTCTTCCGTCCGTGCATTAAATCCATAATCATCTTTGCCTTCTTTTACTTTCTGAACGATGACAGATCCTTCAAGACCTGCATTTTCAACGATCTGACGCAGGGGTTCTTCAAGGGCGCGTTTGATGATGGCAATACCCGTAGATTCATCTTCATTACTTCCCTTTAACTTTTCAATCACCTTCTGTGCGCGGAGATAAGCGACACCACCACCGGGGATGATACCTTCTTCAATGGCAGCGCGGGTAGCGTGCAACGCATCGTCGAACCGGTCTTTCTTTTCTTTCATTTCAATTTCCGAAGCGGCGCCAACGTAAATTACAGCAACACCACCAGCTAATTTTGCAAGACGTTCCTGCAATTTTTCTTTATCATAGTCAGAAGTAGTAGTACTGATCTGAGTTTTGATCTGGTTGATACGGGCAGTGATATCCTCTTTCTTTCCGCCTCCATTAATAATGGTCGTATTTTCTTTATCGATGGTGACTTTTTCAGCCTGTCCAAGGTACTGAAGGGTAGCATCTTCCAGCTTGAATCCCTTTTCTTCGCTGATCACGGTCCCGCTCGTCAGAACGGCGATATCCTCAAGCATTTCCTTGCGGCGGTCACCGAATCCGGGAGCTTTCACGGCAGCCACTTTCAGGGTACCGCGGATCTTATTTACAACCAGGGTAGCAAGGGCTTCACCTTCAACATCTTCGCTGATGATGATCAGGGGACGACCGGTCTGGACAGCTTTTTCCAGCAATGGCAGAAGGTCTTTCATTACACTGATCTTTTTGTCGTAGATCAGGATGAAAGGATTCTCGTAAACGGCTTCCATTTTATCGGTATCCGTGACGAAATAGGGGCTGATGTAACCACGGTCAAATTGCATCCCTTCCACAACTTTAACTGTTGTTTCAATTCCCTTGGCTTCTTCAATGGTAATAACGCCTTCTTTCTTCACTTTGCCCATGGCTTCGGCGATCATTTTTCCGATGAAGAGATCGTTATTGGCAGAAACAGAAGCGATCTGTTCGATTTTTTCCATACTGTCGCCAACCTGTTTGGATTGTGATTTGAGTGATTTGATCACTTCGGCAACGGCTTTGTCAATACCGCGTTTTAAATCCATCGGATTAGCGCCGGCAGTAACATTTTTTAAACCGGTCGTGAAAATAGCCTGAGCTAAAACGGTAGCTGTTGTTGTACCGTCTCCGGCAAGGTCACTGGTTTTGGAAGCAACTTCTTTTACCATTTGAGCTCCCATATTGGCAGCTGCATCTTTCAGCTCAACTTCTTTGGCGACTGTAACACCATCCTTGGTGACGATCGGTGAGCCATAAGATTTATCAATGATCACATTACGGCCCTTGGGGCCCAGGGTTACCTTGACTGCATCTGACAGGGCATCTACGCCTTCCTTGAGGAATTCCCTTGCTTTTATACTAAAGAAAATGTCTTTTGACATGATTTTTCGTTTTAAATGTTAATGAATACTATGTTTCCGAATGTTTACTGATGGTTAAATTACTGCAACGATATCGGATTCGCGCATGATAAGGTAGTTTTTACCATCAAGGGTGATCTCTGTACCGGCATATTTGCCATAAAGTACCTCCTCACCAACTTTTACTGTCATGGGCTCATCTTTTTTGCCCGGGCCAACGGCTACAACCGTTCCTTTCTGGGGTTTTTCTTTTGCTGTATCGGGGATAATGATCCCACCTGCTGTTTTTTCTTCAGCAGCTGCCGGCTCTATCAAGACACGGTCGGCTAAAGGTTTAATCTTCACTTTTGTCATTTCACATTATATTTAAAGTTAAACATTACGAAATAATTCCTTTTGAAAGGTATCCCCTCCTGATCATAATTTGTGCCAAAAGGATTTACCCGGATTTTTGAGGGACATTTTTGCAGTTGACCCGGTCATTTAAAAAAAAATGTCAGAATGTTATGACAATCTGACACCTTTCGGGACATTCTTTTTAACAGGGGCGGTGGCCCCTTTATCACAGGCTACTTTTTCTGGGTTGGAGGAGCCTGAAAATCTTTGATGGGAGCTGTCTTACTTTCATCAATCTGCTTCTGTATTTCGCTTTGGGTCGCTTCAGCTTTAGCCTGCGTTTTTGGAATTACAAATATAGAAAAGAGACTGAGCACAAGTAATACCACGGATAGTGTCCAGGTTGCTTTTTCAAGAAAATCAGCGGTTTTGCGGACACCCATGTACTGGTTTGAGGATGCAAAGTTGGAAGCCAAGCCCCCTCCTTTGGAGTTTTGCACTAAAACTACAAGGATCATCAAAACACAGACGATCAAGATAAGGACAGAGATTAAAATGTAGAGACCCATTACAATTTACGATTTATGATTGACGATTGATCAGATACTGAGTTTTTCAATTTGGGTCGCAAAGTAACGACTTTTTTCTTGATTAAGCAAGGATAATTTCTTATAAATTTGAATTGCCTTGGAGATATTGCCTTGTTTGGCATAGAGTTGGGCTAACGTTTCACTTACGATCCCTTCTTCATCCATGTTGCTCCGGTGAGCGCTGTCAGACGGACTGAAAAAGGCAGCTTTAGGTTTGGATATCTTAGGCTCTTCCGCAATAAACTTATCAATCAGGACCTCTTTTGAAATACTACTTTGTTGAGAAATAACATTTTGATCGGCTGACCCATTCCCTTGAACAAGATGCTTTTCAAGATCGATGATAGCCAACCGTTTTTTGATCATCAGGACCAAGGTTTCCGGAGTTACTTGCTCTTCTTCAGTTAGGTTTTCTCCGGGAATAAAGATATTCCGTTGATTTTCAAGTACTTTTTCGTCTATTGTTTCATCAGCAGCAGCTATACCACAATTCGTTTCCGGAGGCAGGGATACGACAGTCGCAGTTATTCCGGGCTCAGGAACAAAATTTGTTTTCTCGGGATCCTGACTTATTTTCAGAGATGTACTTTTCTCATCTGCAACAAAATGAATAACAGGTTCATCTGATTGAGACGTTGTAACCGGTCCGGGCTTTTTCCGGGTGAGATCGATCAATATTTTTAATTTTCGCCGGTCCCCGGTATAAGCGGCGGCTTTTTTCAGTTGAAGCGGATACTGGAGATTTTCTTCCTTCCCCAGGTTACAGGCATATAAAATCTGGGCTGTCTGGCAATAGGGATACCTATGGACCAGTTCATCAAACATTTTAAGGCTTACAGAATCGACCGTGGCCGGGTGGTTTACAAAATCCGTAAATTGTTGCCTGTTCATGGAATTTACCTGGTTTAAAGGATTACCAGTTAACCACTGCTTTGTTAAATATATCCTGTACCAATTGCTCTGTGATGCCGGCGATAAGGCTTTCCTGAACGGCATAAAGTTGCATTGAGCTGGAATAATCAAGGTACCGGGAAAACTGAACCGGGGAATCCCAATTTTGCTTCGGATCCGTTTTATTGGAGAATTTCATACTGACGGTGATCGTCAATCGGTTCATGGCTGCAGTTTCATTGCCCTGTATTGCCACAGGCTGGACAGCATACTGGGTAATGGCGCCTTCCAGGTCCAGGTCACCGTTGCGGTCAACAAGGATCAGGTTTGTCTGGGATGTAAAATAATCGCGAAGGGCATCGGTGATGGTCCTTGACAGGGTGGGGACAACCAGGGGCGCATTGTTGGGAATATTCGGAATAGATATGGTCCTCACATTGGTCGAAATGGAGGCGCCTGTAAACGTATAACTGACCCTGCAAGCCGACTGGCTGATCAGGACAACCCCTAATAAAAGTATCCATAAACTTTTTTTCATTCCCTCTCTGCCCAATTAAAAATAATAAATGATGGAAAATGGGAGATAGGAGATAAAAGTAAATCGTAATTTGTAAATCTCATTTGTAAATGGTTGATTTTCATTTATTCCAGATTGTACTCCTTGATCTTCCTGTATAGTGTACGTTCAGAAATCCCCAGCTCTTTGGCGGCGTCTTTTCGTTTTCCTTCATACTTTGTCAAAGCACGTTTAATGAAATCCCGTTCTTTTTTTTGCAGGGATAAATTTTCCTCTATTTCTTCCGGTTCCTGAACGGGTTCATGGTTATTAAACCCGTTGTCCTGTTCATGAACGATCACGGGATGAGAAGGTTCCTTGACGTCCGAAACGTCCTTGTAAAGCCGTTTGATGAGATGCGTATTTTCGCCCAGGTTATCATTTAAATCATCTTCATTCTGCATCAGGTTCATTACCAGCTGTTTCAGGTCGTTCATGTCTTTTTTCATATCAAACAACACTTTATACAGCAACTCTCTCTCACTGAACTTATTGGCATCCTCTCCTTTATAAAGGACGGGAAGTTCGTTGGTTTGTCCCGCGGGCAGATATTTTGTGATCGTGGCGGCATCAATGTCCCGGGATTTTTCAATAATCGATATTTGTTCAATAAGATTTTTCAGCTGACGGATATTTCCCGGCCACCGGTAGTTGGTGATTACCTGCCGGGCCCCCTCATCAAGTTGAACTGGCGGCATGCGGTATTTTTCAGCATCATCCGATGCAAATTTCCTAAACAGCAGGTAGATATCTTCTTTCCTTTCGCGAAGAGGTGGGACCAGGATCGGAACGGTATTCAACCGGTAATAAAGATCCTGTCTGAATTTCCCGGTAGAAATGGCATCGGGAATACTGACGTTTGTAGCGCCAACGACCCGGACATTGGTTTTTAATACTTTCGAAGAACCGACCCGGATGAATTCACCTGATTCGAGAACCCGTAACAATCGGACCTGTGTCCCCAATGGCAACTCGGCTACTTCATCCAAAAAAATGGTCCCCCCGTCAACTACCTCAAAATATCCTTTCCTGGCTTCATGCGCTCCTGTAAACGATCCCTTTTCATGACCAAATAATTCAGAATCAATTGTTCCTTCCGGGATGGCGCCACAATTTACCGCGATATAAGGTCCATGTTTACGGGAGCTTAACTGATGAATGATTTTGGGGAAAAATTCTTTTCCTGTCCCACTCTCACCACTGATCAGGACGGTTATATCCGTGGCAGCAACCTGCCGGGCGATATCAATAGCACGGTCAAGAATCGGGGAATTGCCGATGATACCAAACCGTTGTTTTATAGATTGTATATCCATAACAAATTGGGGACCAACCTTATCTGATCCGGGCATTAAAGGTTGTAATAAAAACTTTTATCAACCGTTCCATAGCTTTATCTATTTCCTTGTCTGTCAGTGTCTTTTCTTCATCCTGCAGGATAAAACTCAGGGCATACGATTTTTTCCCTGCTCCAATTTTATCCCCCTCAAAAACGTCAAACAATCCTACGCGACGGAGTAATTTTTTTTCTGTCCGGAATGACAATTTTTCAATCTGGGAAAAAGTGACAGACTGGTCAATCAATAAAGCAAGGTCGCGCCTTACTTCAGGAAATCTGGGTAGCTCGCAACAACTGGTTTCGGATACCGATAGCGCCATCAAATGGTCCCAATTCAATTCTGCATAATATATTTCCTGTTTACAATCGAAGGAATGCAGCAATGATTTACTCAGCAAACCCATTTTCAACAGTTCGTTGTTGCCATCAGAATAACGGAGACCATTGATGAAAAGAGACGATTGGAAAGGTTCTATAACCAATTTCCTGGTATTGATTGACATTTTACAGAACAAGGCTTCAATAAAACCTTTCAGGGTGTAAAAATCAACCGGTTTATCTGTATTGTTCCAGTTTTCAGATGAGATCTTTCCGGTTATCAGCAGGGACAGGTGTTGTTCTTCCAGATAACCCGGAACAATTCCACCCTGGGATAAGGTATACGTTTTTCCGAATTCATATAGTTTCAGATCGGAAAGTTTTCGGTTAAGATTATAGACCAGACTTTCCAGTGCGCCATGTAACAGCGACTGCCGCATGACATCCAGGTCCCTGCTTACCGGGTTAAGTATCCTGACAGAAAGGGCGGGTTGGAAATCGCTACTATTATTATAATAAGCCGATCGGGTCAGCGAATTGTTCATGATCTCATAAAATCCCTGGGCAGAAAGGAATTCCGAAACCGAATTTTGTACTTTCTCGGGATCCGGTTTCCTGTAATGAGATATGGAGGCCCTGACTTCGTGTGGGATTTCAATATTGTTGTATCCGTAAACCCGTAATATTTCTTCAATAACGTCGGCTTCACGCGTTACATCCGATTTAAAGGCCGGAATGGAAAGTTGAAGGCATGCCGGGGATTCCGTTTCCCGGAGTATGTCCATCCCCAAGTCTTTCAGGATAGCTTTAACAACTCCCCTGTCAATCGCTTTTCCTATCAGCCTGTCCATGTTAACGAACGAAACCAAAACTTCCCGCGATGGGAATGGCGCCGGATAAACATCTACTATTTCCGAGGATATTTGACCCCCTGCAAGTTCTTGAATAAGCAAGGCGGCCCTTTTCAACGCGTATTCTGTTATGTTGTAATCGGTTCCGCGTTCAAAACGGAAGGAAGCATCTGTTTGTAATCCATGATGACGGGCAGTTTTACGGATATGCCGGGGATCAAAACATGCGCTTTCAAGGAAAACGCTGGTGGTCTCCTGTGTTACTCCCGATTTAAGTCCGCCGAAAACGCCACCGATTACCATAGGTTCAACGGTATTGCAGATCATCATATCTTCACCGGTCAATTCCCGTTCAACATTATCCAAGGTGATAAATTTTGTCCCGGCCGGATAATTCCTTACGATGACTTTATCTCCGATAATCCGGTCACAGTCAAAAGCATGCAGGGGTTGTCCCAATTCCATCAGAATAAAATTGGTAACATCAACCACGTTGTTGATCGGCCTTAAACCTACCGCATTCAGTTTGTCTCGTATCCAGGCCGGAGATTCTTTTACGGTTATCCCGGAAACGGTAAGGGCGGTATATCGCGGACACCCTTCCTGATTCTCAATAATTACATCAATGCGACGGCTGTGATTTTGTACCCTGAAGTTTGAAACGTCAGGTAATACAGGGTTTACCCGGCCTGAAACAGAAGGATGTTTTCGTCCGGAATTGTTGATCACTGCCGCCAGATCGCGGGCCACGCCAAAATGGGAAGTGGCATCGCTACGGTTTGGGGTCAGTCCAATGGTAAATACAACATCTTCTTCTATATTGAAATACCGGGCAGCTGGTGTCCCGACCGGAGTTGCAGGATCAAGGACCATGATCCCGTCATGGGAAGTCCCTAATCCCAGCTCATCTTCAGCACAAATCATCCCTTCCGAAACGGCGCCACGGATTTTTGTCTTTTGCAGCTTCAGGGGCTTATCAGCGAAATACAGGGTTGTCCCTGTTAACGCGACCGGAACTTTTTGTCCGGTAGCGACATTCGGCGCGCCACAAACGATGGATAGTGGTTTCTCCTGGCCAACATCAACGGTTGTAAGGCTCAGGTGATCGGAATCAGGATGTTTTACACAGGTCAGGACCTCACCGATAACGATCCCTTTTAATCCACCTTTCACCGGAAAGAAGGGCTCCATGCTTTCTACTTCCAGTCCGCATCCGGTCAGATATTCAGCCACCTTGTCAGGTAACAGGTCGATATTCAGATAAAGTTTAAGCCAATTATATGAAATTTTCATTGTCAGCGCCGGTTTGAGAAAACAAAGATAGTAATAAATATCTTCGCGCTAAGAGATCAGGCCCCAATTTTGGGATTGCTGGTCGATATGGCGAAGATGACGTGCCAGAATGTCATTTTTTTCCTGCGTCAATGCAGGGTCATCCCGGATGATATCACTGGCCAGATTTCTGGCATAGTGAAGGATCTTTTCATCCCGAACGATATCTGCGATCCGCAGGTTCAGGATCCCGCTTTGCTGGGTACCCATGAGGTCACCGGGGCCCCTGATCTGCAGGTCGGTTTCGGCGATTTCAAATCCATCAGTCGTCCGCACCATCGTTGTGATCCTTTTCCGCGCTTCCGCCGATAACGCATGGCCACTGACCAGGATGCAATATGATTGATTGCCTCCCCGTCCAACCCGTCCACGAAGCTGATGTAACTGGGAAAGCCCAAACCTGTCAGCATTCTCAATCACCATTACTGAAGCATTGGAAACGTCAACTCCGACTTCTATGACAGTCGTTGAGACCAGGATATGAATACGATTTTCAACAAAACGTCTCATTACCGCATCTTTCTCCGGTTGTTTCATCTGACCGTGAAGCATACCAACAACACAAGGAGGAGGGAATTCCGACAGGAACGTCTGGTAGCCGTCCTCGAGGTTTTGCAGGTCCAGGCTTTCTGATTCCTGGATAAGGGGATATACAATATAGATTTGTCTTCCCTCCCTGATCTTTCCCCTGATAAACGAAAATATCTTATACCGGTCGGATTCATAAATATGCCGCGTAACGACCGATTTTCGTCCGGGGGGCATTTCATCGATCACGGAATTATCAAGGTCACCATAGAGGGTCATTGCCAATGTCCGGGGAATTGGGGTTGCTGTCATGACCAGTACATGGGGGGGGATTACATTCTTCTTCCAGAGTTTTGCCCTTTGAGCCACTCCAAACCGGTGCTGTTCATCGATAACAACCAACCCAAGTTTTTTGAACCGGACATTTTCTTCAAGAAGGGCATGGGTCCCTATGAGCAGATTGACTGTCCCGTCGAGAAGCCCTTCCCGTATCACAGTCCGCCGGGTTGTTTTGGTTGAACCGGTAAGGAGCTGAACGTTTATGTCCATCCCGGCTAACATTTGTGAAATGGTCTGATAATGCTGATTGGCAAGAATTTCGGTGGGGGCCATCAGGCAACATTGGCAGCCGTTATCCAGGGCGATGAGCATCGTCATAAGCGCAACCAGGGTTTTTCCACTTCCCACATCTCCCTGAAGCAACCGGTTCATCTGATTCCCCGATCCAAGGTCGGCGCGTATCTCTTTGATAACCCTCTTTTGTGCCCGTGTCAGTTCGAAGGATAAATGATGATGGTAAAACCCGTTTACATAATCCCCTACTTTCAAAAAAGGCAGTCCTGTTTGTTTTTGTAGCCTGCCAGCCCGTTGCCTTGCCAACCGTAACTGGATAAAGAATAACTCTTCAAACTTTAACCGGGCCTGTGCCTTTGAAAGCAATTCCGGACTTTGAGGAAAATGAATATTTACAAAGGCCTCCTGACGACTTAATAAATGGAGAGGTTTCATGATTTCCGTAGTGAGATTCTCGGGAACATGGAACCGGTCATTCAGCATAAGGGTTTTTATCAGTTTGCCTATACCCTTAAAATCAAGGCCCTTTGACTTTAACTTCTCGGTAGAACTATACACGGGCCGGATCGTCTCATTCAGCGGTAAGGGTTCGATTGAAGGGACCTCCAGATCGGGATGGGGAATATTAAAGCGACCATTAAAAAGTGCGGGTTTCCCGAAGATAATATATTCCTGCAATGGGATCAGTTTTTCCTCTATCCATTTTATTCCATGGAACCATACCAGATCGATCTCTCCGCTATCGTCGCTGACCGTGGCGATGAGGCGTTGATTCCGGGGAGAGCCGACAATCTGGATATGCGCGATCTGAGCTTTGATCTGGATAAAAGCGTTTTCATCTTTAATCTCTGAGATGCGGTAAAATTTACTCCGGTCCACATAACGGAAAGGGAAAAAAGTCAGCAAATCCCCAAAAGTGAAGATCTGTAGCTCTTTTTTCAGCATTCCGGCCCTGGCCGGGCCCACACCTTTAAGGTATTCAACCGGGGTTTCTAAAAATGTAACAGCCATATCGTTATTCAAGCCATACCAAACAAAAATAAGGTATTTAGGCCGTAAAAACAGAAAAACTCTCCTTTGGGGAGAGTTTTTCAGACAATTTTTTATCGTTAAACCATATCAATATTCCCAGAGGCTTGATTCGAATTCGAAAAGGTTGTTCTTTGCCTTTTCGGCTTCAAGCAAGGCATCAACTCCTGCCGAATATTCATTGATGGCCCGATCATATACGTTTTCTTCTTTGTAGATATAGCTTGAGAAGATCCTTTTCATAAAGACATCGTCGTAAGTTAATCGCCCGGCAGAACCGTTATTCAGATTGAACATCTCATTCTTTGCAAAAAGATTGCGGCATTCGGGAAAATAAACCCAGAAAAGATTTTTTTCGAATCGTTTTTCGCCGGTAGTCTTATCAATCTCGTCAACCACAGGGCATATTCCAAGTATCCTGACTTCCATAACAGACCTTTGCCTGTCAAAATAATAATCTTCTTTTATTTTCAGTTTTTTAACATTAGCCGGATCGAACTCGTTTTTAATGACAGTATCGTAAAGAATATCGGGATTATCCGGTCTTGGAAGGCGAACTGAATCGATCCGCTCTAATTTATCCTGGAGCTCGGTAAATTTAAGGGGAACCAGAAATTGATCTGATTCGTTGGAATAAGCGGTGATGGTCCCTTCCCGGAGCCCGTCATATAGGATCTGGACAAAGCTGCGCCAGTTGTTCTGTGGTTTTTCAGGAAAATAAAAGGGTTGGTTCATCTTTTCCCTCATATCAATAATCCGCCATATCCGCCGGGTCCATATAACATCAGCTTCCCTGAGATAAGGATATGCAATGGGTTGCACCTGGGTTATGGCTGTTTTATCATATACGCCATCCCTGGGGGCGCCTTCCATCACCTGTGCCTGGGATGAAAACTTCAAACTTACTATAAAGAGTAAGGATAAAACAAGGAAATGAACATTTTTCATAATTTTTCCTTCTTTTTCAATTCAGTTTCAAACTAAGGTTTGTATTTACTTTACGCGTACCATCGGGGCCCTTTACATAAATATCGTCGAACCAGATACGCTGGTTCTTCCGGGCATTGCTGATGGCTTTCAGGATTTCCGGCGTGAGGCGGTTCCCCTGAACTTTAACATCGGTTCCTTCACCAGCAGAAGTAGAGGTTGAAAAAACAAAGGAAGTGACGGTGTATTTAAGATCAAAATCGAATCCCGCAATCATCTCGGGGACCAGGAATGGGCTTGCCAGAAGTAAATTTTTTGAAATGTACCCTTCATTTTTACCGGCTATTTTAATGATCGGATCAGGTACGGTTTTAAGCCGGCATTTATAGGAACCCATATTCTTTGTTTTTCCGGAAAATACGGCGTTTACACTGATCATTGCTTCTCTGGCCCCGGAAGCGGAAGTAAGGTTTGATACGATCCATTCTTTTCCCTGTAAGCGGATACTTCCTGTTGAGATGGAGGGTATGATGCGTTCGGGGCCTCCCGGGACGCTGATCTCGATGGGATTGTCAACGCCCATGTAAAGAACATTCATTTTGGTCGGTGAAATGGTAATGGCAGGTTTGGCTACAATGAATTCATCCTTAAAATGGAAAGATAAAGTATCTCCCAGCGGGCTAACGATTTTAATGATGCCTGCAAATTTTTTCAATCCTTCTGAAGATCCTCCGAGTTTCAGTACCACCAGACCATCGGATCCTTCAAGCCGGGTAGCATTTTTATAGTTTGCAGGCGTCAGTGAATCGGAGCCAAGAATATAGCGGACATCCGGGTTCTCTTTGGTATCGTAAGCGCCCACAAGGATTTCGGCCTGGTATTCCTCTCCTAAAAAAACATAACTGCTTTTCGGGATCACTTTGGCCTGGATCCTGTCGAATTTGAAATTTAAAGCATCAATGGAGCTGTAAAGGTTATTGATCACATCAAATTCAGCATTATAAACTTCAGCCTTAATCTTATTTAAAATCGTGACGCTCGCGGCAAGGATTGTATGGTAAAAATTGTGCATTTCCCAACTTTGACGGGCCCCATCCCTGTCGTAAAAAGGGCCCTCCGTGTCCATTCCGATCTTGATTGAATTTCTGAATTTGGGATCTACCAATTCAAGCATCTGCT
>Ga0172381_10000562_pt1 | contig 44923 bp, 34 predicted proteins | sample Leawel6488metaG_FD_119754 | JGI IMG/M metagenome (GOLD analysis project Ga0172381, IMG submission 119754) | Leachate microbial communities from a municipal landfill in Southern Ontario, Canada - Leachate well 64-88 metaG | ecosystem: Engineered > Solid waste > Landfill > Unclassified | place... | reverse complement strand
TTATCCGTTCGCCGGGCTTGGGCCATGGCCTCTCGCCCCGTGGATAGCACTCTGGGCAGTGGGGTTGCAATCTACCTCTCCCAGATACTCTTACAGCTCAAGCTCGGCCCACCGGACACCAGCTAGTCTCACCTCCCAAAAACGCCCAACGGCTCGGAGCTCCCCGCTCCGAGCCGTTTGCTTTTTCCACTCAAAACCCCAGCCGATCCACTAAACTTTGAGGGCGCTTTAGTTGTGACCGAAAAGGTTAGTGGGTCAACGAGTTCATTTCCGTATCTGTGCGGCAAATTTTTCCGCAAGAGAATTAGGCCCTTGACGCGCGTGATTGACTTATCGAGTCACTTAAGCTAGAATGTGCTCTTACCTAAAAATCTGTTGCACATTCATAGGGAGGCAAAACTTGAAAAACGAACAAGTTCGCCAGGCCATGTTGAATTCAGTTCCAGCATGGATAACAAGCGGCACTTTCCGGCAGGAGGTAGAGGGTCTGTTGAAGGATCCTCGGACGGCACCTGCGCTAACCGAGGTGGGGTTCGACGACTCGCTCACCAACAAGTTCCTTTTCGCACTGTCGAGCGTCGAGGGGATGCCGAACGATGCCCTCGATGACTACATCGAGCATCTCACAATCTACTTGCAGAATCCTGACCAGGCTATCCGCGATCTCAGTGATCCGGCAACGCCTCCGCTACGCTGGTTTGCCTTGCGAATCCACCAGGCAACGGCTGCTCAGCGCGCTGCCGATCCACTCGGCTACATGACCGACAAAGACGAAGAGTGATTCAACGTCGACCATCTTTACCACAAGCTAGCCTCGCTTCCCACGCTAACACGGCCTCGACATCCTCGTCGAGGCCGCTCTCTTCCACTTTTTTCAAAATAAATTGGAAGCTATCGTCTTTTAAGCGAACTTCGCAGGCTGATTTTGCTTGGACCGCGTAGCGGAAAATCAGCCGAGATGTAGGCAAAAAATTTCGCCGGAAAATTTTTATGCCGGTCGCGAAAAAGATTGTAGCTTACAATTATCCTCTCAGTTCTGCTCCAAATTTTTCTTTTATCTCTTCCACAATTTTCAAAACAACCTCATCGGCCTCGGAATTTTCAAGAGTTTTTTCTAACTTTTGCAAATAAACATGATAGGCTAGCGACTTTTTGCCTGTCCCTAATTTATCCGAAGAAAATTCGTCAAACAACTCGACCAAAACCGCCTCCGGTGCAACTTGTAAAATCGTCGCGCCGAATTCTGCTGAGGGGATTTCTTCATCGACTACAAACGCTAAGTCGCGTTTAACGGGCGGAAATTTTGAGATTGGCCTGTATTCAACTTTTTTGCCGGAAATTGTCAAACTTAAATCATCGAATTGAGCACTTTTGAACAAATCCGTCATTTTTGCTTCGACTATAAAAACAGCCGGTTTTTTGACCTTAAAACGTTTTAATTCTTCCTTGTTAATTTCGTATATTTTAAATGCGTCAATATTGAAAGAAAATTTTTTGCAAAGCAGATCAACAATCTCCTCAGCTTTTCGCGCCGATTTACCACTCGTCGCTATTCCAAGCGATGTCCATTCATTTTCTTTGGAAAAAATATTTCCGAGCTCGAAAAATTCAATATCATCAAAACTCGGATTTTTGGAAATGGCCCTCAAAAGCCCGGGGATTAGCGAAGTTCGCAAATAGCGAATTTCGTCTTGAACCGGATTGACAACCTCAAGAAGATCTGAGGAGTCTAATTTCGCGGCAACAACATCCTCGTCGGACAAAAAAGTATAACTGATCGCCTCGTCAAGCCCGAGCTCGACTAAATAATCTTTGATTTTTTCTTTTTTAAAGTAATCGCTTGGCTCAGACTTTTGCATTTCCCGAAGAGGCAATGGGACGATTTTGTCGAGGCCGTTTATCCTGTAAACCTCCTCCGCTAAATCTTGCCAAATCTCAATATCATGGCGCCAAGAGGGTACGGCTGCTTCCCCACTTTCGACTTGAAAACCTAGATTTTCCAATATTTCATCAATCTCTTTTTTTTCTAAATTTAAATTGGCATAAGAATTTATCTTGTCATAAGGGATTTTTAGATTCCGGATCGAGTCCGGAATGACAGACTTGTTTTCCGCCATAACCACTGGCCGAATCTCACCACCAGCAATTTCCTGAATTAGTTTCGCCGCTTTGTCAATCGCATACTTTGCGCCTTCGCTATCGACTCCTCGCTCAAATCTAGCGCTGGCCTCAGTTTTTAAATTAAGCAACTTAGCAGTTTTGCGGACAGATTTTCTCTCAAACACCGCCGCTTCCAAAACAATGTCCGTTGTGTTTTCATCAACTTCGCTGTTTTTGAGTCCCATAATTCCAGCGATTGCCACCGGCCGCTCACCATCCCAAATTCCAAGCATTTGAGGCAAAACTGTTCGCGCCTCACCGTCCAAAGTTACCACGTCCGTGTCGGCTGAAAATTCTTTGACCACTATTGCGTTATCTGAGATTTTGGATTTATCAAAAGCGTGGAGCGGATGGCCAAGATCAAGCATGATGTAATTTGTCACATCGACAATATTGTTGATTGGTTTAGCGCCAACGGCGATCAGTTTATCTTGAAGCCACTTCGGCGAAGGAGCAATTTTCACTTTTTCGATCACTTTGGCTAAATAAAGCGAGCATTTTGGTGATTCGATAGTCACTTTAATGTCATCCTGAGCTTGCACTTTTTTGTCATCCTGAACTTGTTTCAGGATCTTAGATGCTGAACCTGGTTCAGCATGACTATTTTGCAAAACTGGTTTTTCTAATCGTTGCCCATATTTGGCTGCCAGATCGCGGGCTAAACCAAAATGGGAAAGTAAATCTCCTCTGTTTGGGGTAATTTCAAGATCAAAAACTTGATCCTTACCGAGAATTTCCCCTACCCTCGCCCCAAGTTCGGTGTCCTCGGGCAAAATATAAATCCCTCTATGATCCTCGGAGATTTCGAGTTCGCGAGGAGATAAAAGCATTCCCGGCGACTTAACACCTCTGATTTCAGCTTCTTCAATTTCAAAATCTCTGACTTTAGCTCCTACTTGGGCAAAACAGCAGATCTGGCCAACCTCAATATTTGGCGCACCACAAACCACAGTAGTCTCTTTTTCTCCGCCTGCAATTGTTGCCAAGCGAAGTTTATCAGCGTTAGGATGAGGAGTGATTTTAGTAATTTTGACAGCAATAATTTTCTCATCAATTGGCGGAAAAGACGAAACCTCTTCGACATCCGAGCCGAGCAAAACCAAATCCTCGCCGGTCTGCTCAGCCGACATATCTGCTTTGTAATAATCTTTAAGCCAATTGTAGGAATACTTCATTATAAAATTAAATGTTAAAAGTTAAAGATTAAAATGATAAATCAAAATATAAAAAGTATTGAACCGATTTCTTTTTTATTTTTACTCTATCATTTTCCATTTTAATTTTTGATTTTTAATATCGTTAGAATTGTCTTAGGAATCTTAAATCACTCTGCCAAATTTGGCGGATGTCTTTAATGTGATATTTTTGCATCATCATCCGATCCGGTCCAAGCCCGAAAGCAAAACCCGAATATACATCGGGATCAAGTCCCATATTTTTAAGTACCTTCGGGTGAACCATGCCGCTGCCCAAAACCTCGAGCCATTTACTTCCGCGTTTTATATCAACATCGAATCCCGGCTCGACAAAAGGATAATGATGCGGCCTCATACGATACTCAACTTTTTCGCCGTATAATTTTTTTAAAATCATCTCTATTGCCCAAAACAAATTCCCCACTTTGACATCTTTGTCGATGTAGAGTCCGTCGATTTGGAAAAATGTCGTCTCGTGAGTGTCGTCGGTAGCTTCATTGCGATAACATTTGCCGGGAATCACAACCTTGATAGGCGGGGAAATTTCTTTTGCGGCGCGAAGCTGGACATTTGAGGTGTGGGTTCGAAGAAGTCGAGTATCTTTGAGATAAAAAGTGTCTTGTTCATCCCGAGCCGGATGATCCGAGGGGACATTTAAAGCATCAAAATTGTGCCACTCGTCATCAACCTCCGGCCCCTCAAAAACAGCAAATCCGAGCTCTTCGAAATAGCTGATCAATTCCCGCAAGGTTTTGGTTGATGGATGTAGATGACCGGTTTTCATAATTTATAGCTTAAATCGTTAGCGTATAACTTTGGTATCCCTTCGGGATATTTGTTTTTTCCCTGTGGTTATACGTTACACCTTTTGCCTTATGCGTTTTTATTGTACCCCAATTTTCCTAATTCTTCTTCGATCACTTTCCTCTCATTCCACGGCTCTTTTTTATTGCCAACAACCCGAAATTCCTGGGCGCCCATACCGGTTATAATAACCAGATCGCCTCTCTGGGCTAATTCCAATGCTTTTCTTATACCGCCTCGGCGCTCGCCTATTTTGTAATAATCTTCGCCCAAAACCATCTTTTTGTCCTTTTTGCCCCGCGGAACGCCGGAGGCAACTTGTTCAATAATTTCATTCGGATCCTCGGTGTATGGGTCTTCATCGGTCACAACAACGTAGTCATTGTATCTGCCGGCAACCGAACCCATAATCGGCCGCTTGGTTTTGTCCCGGTCGCCGCACGAGCCGAGAACCGCAATCATTTTTCCCCTAACACCCGGCTTAAGCGTCGAATATAATTTTTCAAGCGAATCAGGCGTAACCGCATAATCGATAATTACACAAAAATCTTGTCCCTTTTCAACTTTTTCCAATCTTCCGGGAATATTCAGAACCGACTCAAGCCCTTTCTTGATCACGTCGCCCGATAAATCGAGTCCATACGCGATCGCCGCGGCACAAAGAGCATTTGAAACATTAAACAATGCCGGCAAATGAAGACTAATCGTTAGTTGATAAGTCGGCGTAGTCAAAGTAAAAATCGTTCCATCGGCAGAAGGCAATATTTTGCGGGCGGTAATATCGGCTTTGGTTGATTGTGAATAGGTCAAATGTTTTTGGGCCGTAAAGCGCAAAAATTGTTTGTAATTCGGATCGTCCATATTTGCAACCGCAATTTTAGGACGGGTGGCAAAAAGCTCCGTTTTCACCTTGACGTAGTCATCGAATGTTTTGTGATAATCAAGATGCTCGTGAGTTACATTTGTCATCGCCACTGCCGCATACCTTATGCCCCAATTGCGAAATTGTTTGATCGCGTGGCTGGTAACTTCCATGACCGCATAAGTGCAGCCGGCATTTACCATCTCTTTAAGCAGTTTTTGGACTTTAAACGGGCTCATGGTAGTCATATTGGTTTTATTTGTCCAACTTTTGGCGCCGATTTGAAAAGTCGTAGTCGAAAGCATCCCGACCCTTTCGCCAGATTCTTCAAGAATTTTAACAATCATGTGAGCAGTAGTGGTTTTGCCGTTGGTTCCGGTTATGCCGATAACTTTAAGCCGTTTTGAGGGCATACCAAAAAAATAAAATGCGAGAATCCCTCGGACTTTATGCGTCCAAAGCACGAAGCCGGGAAAAGATGTTTTGATTTGCTGTTTCAGTGTCATTTTCTCCTCATCTTCTCCGCAAATCGAAACAGCTTATAAGCCATCGATTTGCTGATGTAGTCATAGCTTCCGAGGATTTCTTTCGCCCGGCCGCCAAATTGCTCCTTGAAACGAGTTACGCCAGCCCACCTGTGCCCCTCGTCGCCCGGCACAGACCGGCCGAGCATATCGTAGCTGGTCATCTCCCGCTCCTTGGCATCGGTTATAATTTGCCAGTGCATCAAATACGGCGCCATAACTTCCGAGTGTTGCCTTGAAGACCCGCCGTAAAGATAAAGCGCGGTTTTATCGTAAAAACTCACAAGAGCCCCGGCTAAAGGTTCGCCTTTGTAAGATGCAATATAGACGCTGAAATAGTCGGTTTCCCGAAAACTGTCGGCCAAACGTTCAAAATATTCATAGCTCCTTCCGGTAATTCCCTCCCGTTTGACAGTTTCCTGATATAAAGTATAGAAAAATTTTAGGTGCTTTTGGTCGATTGTGGATAGAGGATATTGATCGACCCTGACCCCTTTTCTCTCGGCTAATTTAATATTGTAGCGGCCCTTTTGTTTCATCTGAGCCAAAATTTCACCGCGGGTTGCCGTCAAATCGATCACGTGGCGCCATTTCGGCTGAAGTTCCTCAAACGCTTTCTGAAAACCTAGTGATTGCAAAAGCTTGTGGGCGTTTTCGGAAAACTCATCAACTAATTCAAGCCGGACAAATATCGAGTTCTGGTCTTTGGCAATTTTCTTCAATTTTTCGATCGATCCGGCCGAGAATTCTTTGGCCGCAACTTCGGGTAGATAGAGAAAATTCTGGTTATATGGCAGGTGGCGCTTATGAATAAAGTGTCCGTCTATCTCCAAAATTTCAAAATCGAACTTTGATTTAAAATCCGCCCATTCCTTTGTTTGTAAAATGGATTTCATTGGTTTGATCTTAGCATTTTTAACCTGATATGGGAAGGGGTTATTGTGAATTCAACTCACTCTCTTATGTCATTCCGGACTTGATCCGGAATCTTTGCAAGCTTCGCTTGCATTTATTTGCGAGCTAAAGCTCGCGTCCAATATTGAAAACCCAGGGGCTTTCTGGGGTGGAACCAGAAAGTGAATTAAACACCAGTGTTTTTTTAGGTTTGCGTTCCACCCGCAAACCCGCTCAAAAGCATGATTTTGCATAACATTAGGTTTGAGCTCCACTCTCAAACCGCCCGTGAGAACTCTCGTCAACAGGTTTGTGAAGCTACTCACGCAAGAAGCGCAAAATCATCTTTTGGGAGTGGTGTCGCTGAAGCGACGATAATAATAATGAAAATTTATTTTTTAAAGAAGGGGGCGGCGCGCTACGGCGCGCCGCCCCCCGTACAACTCACTCTAGAGCTTGTGCTCCCGCGGAATCCGGATCTATCTAGACCCGGGTCGCGAGGAACATGCCCGTGATGTCAACGGCACACCCGCGGGCACCCTCCTGAATCATGGCCAGGACACGCCCCCTGTGCGGTGCGGGATGAAGGCTGATGAATTCTCCTCTCCATCCTCCACCACAGTCGACCGTCGGATCCTTCTTGTGTAGCGAAGAGAGAATCCAGCCGGAGAGCTTGCCAACAGTGCTTCTGTCTCCAGCCTGGACCGCCCGGAACTCCTCCGGGTGCTTGTCTGCCACCTCCTGGAGGAGGTGTTGAAGCGGTACGGCCCACAGCATGTTGCTAGCGTCAGACATCAGCGTCTCCTTTCGTACCCCCTGAGCGTATCTGAATCAAAGCCCTGTCTCATCGAAATATCGATAAGAAGAAATTTTATCAACAAAACCATGGAAAAACAAGCTTTTTTGTGGTATTGTTTTTTCTCATGAAAAAGTTAATCCTAGCCATTGAGACTTCTTGCGATGAGACTGCGATGTCCTTAATCCGAGCCGAGCAAAAACTGGACGGTTGGGATTTTGAAATTTTGTCAAATGTTGTGGCAAGTCAGATTGATATTCATAAAAAATGGGGAGGTGTGTGGCCGGAGCTTGCAAGTCGAGCGCATCTGGAGGTAATGATACCGGTGATCGAAGAAGCACTATCACCTATCAAAATAATTTTAAAGACCAAAGACCAAAGATCAAATCAAGTCCAAAATTCAAATTTCAAAATTGATAAATCAAAATTTAATCAAAATTCACAACTCGAAACTCTAAATTCGATCAATGCTATTGCCGTTACGCAAGGACCCGGGCTTATTGGCTCGCTTCTGATGGGCACCGAAACGGCAAACATATTGTCGGCAATTTACAACAAACCGATAATTCCGGTGAATCATTTAGAGGGGCATATTTACGCCGCATTTGCGGCGAAAAGTCAAAAGTCAAAAGTCAAAAGTCAAAACTTAGGAGTCGCTCCGCAAGCGAGCGACGATTTTTGTTCATTCAAAATTCCGCTAGCTGGTATATTCCCTATTCTTGCTTTGGTCGTTTCGGGTGGGCATACGAGTTTGATTTTGATGAAAGATCACCTGAAATATGAAGTTGTCGGCCAGACGATTGATGATGCCGCTGGAGAAGCTTTTGACAAGGTGGCAAAGATTATGGACCTCGGATATCCCGGCGGGCCACAAATCGAAAAATTAGCCAGATCTGGCAATGAAAACAAATATAAATTGCCAATTGGCCTGAGCGGTAAGATTGATTTTTCTTTTTCCGGCCTTAAAACGGCAGTACTTTATCTAACCAAAGACCCGAAAACTCAAAAAGCTCTCAAATATAAAAAGGCTGATCTTGCCGCCTCATTTCAAAAAACCGTCGTTGACACGCTAATTTTAAAAACTCAAAAAGCGATTGATCGCTTTAAGCCAAAAACGGTAATTCTCTCTGGCGGCGTTTCGGCTAATGCCTATCTTCGCGAGAGGTTTGTTGACGAATGTTGTCATCCTGAATTTATTTCAGGATCTAAGGAAAAGATGCCGAAACAAGTTCCCCGTGACATCCAAATCCTCATTCCTCCAAAAGAACTTTCTACCGACAATGCCGTCGGCATCGGTATATGCGCCGCGTTGAAGGAAAATAGTACTAATTACGTCGAAGCAGATCCGAATTTAAAACTGACACAATCGTCATCCTGAGTGAAGTTGAAGGATTCCTACCTAAAAAGCGCTGAAAAGCTCATATTCGCACTGATGCGGTATCGGGGAATTTCCAGAAGTTTGTCTGTTGCCAGCGTTCCCGTTGAGCCGTGAGTGGTAACGGCAATTTTATAACCGGCATCAGAGAGTGCTTTGATCGTTTCGTCATTATATTTGCCCGCCGGATAACAGAAAGAAATTATCGGGGTTTCGCTGATCGCCTCCAAGTCTTCTTTTGATTTTTTTACTTCTTTTTCAAGTTGAGCGCCTTTTGATTTATCTAAACTTGGATGAGTAGCAGAGTGCGAACCAATCTCATTGCCGGCTTTGGCCAGCTCCTTTATTTGATCCCGGCTCATATATTCGCTGGTATCGACTTTGGAGGAAATGATAAAAAAAGTTCCAACCACCTTGTATTTTTTCAAAATCGGCAAAGCTTCAGAGAAATTATCATCATAGCCGTCGTCAAAAGTTAAAACGGCAATTTTCTCCGGTACTTTCTTATTTTCAATCGCTTTATCGAGCTGTCCCAAAGTCAAAATGTTGTAGCCATTTTCTGTCAGATATTTTACCTGTGAGTCAAATTCCTCTTTGGAAACCGTTAATCCCTTGCGGATATCATCGGCGCCACTCGGAAGCGAACCGATATGATGGTACATCATCACAGCCGCCTCGACTTGATTGTCTGAAATGTCTTGATATTTGCCGGATGAAGTCGAAGTTGCAGTTGCGATCGCTGAAGGCAAAACGAGAGCGTTCCCCTCGGTTGGAGCAATCGCTTTTTCCGACATAAAAAACAAATAAATAACTACACCGACTAATATCGCAAGCATAATTACTAAAATACTTTTTTTGCGTCCCCTGATCTTTGGCATTTTTTTCCCCTTAAGGCGTTGGTGGGCCATTTTGCGTAGTTTGAGTTGCATTTGGAGTCGAAGAAGGAGCCGGAGTCGCCTCATCTGTCGGCTGACTTTGATTTTCCTCTTGCGCTTGCGGGCCGCGCAAGAATTTAGCCGGCCAAGCGACGTAGGCCGAATTAAAGGTTTGCTGATTAATTGTCTTGCCGTTTTTCTTAACCGTATAAGTAAAGCTGGCCTTAGCTCCCGGGTGAGCGTGATCGGTCTGCTTCACCTCTCCAGCCTCAAGCGCCGGATCGTCAATATAAATTGCTTCCGGCGGATTTGTAATATCGTATACGGATGGATCGCTTATCGAAACTTCCCGGCCGTCTTTGGTGCCGTAAATATCAAATGTGATCTGCGTTCCCTCGACATGGCCGTTGATCAAAATATAATTATCGGTTGTATTTACAAATCTAAAATCAGGTCTCGGATAATAAATCGTCGCGTCCATCCCCACCGGCGGCTCATAGTAGCTAACCCGATAAGAATGATTTTGCCGTTCGGTGATTTTAAGTCCCGAATTCATCGCCGAGCGAAAGAGTGTCGTTGAAACCTGGCAAAGCCCGCCGCCAAACTCGGGAACGGTCGAATTTTCCTTGATCACCAGCTCCGGAAGGTAGCCGCTGCTTTGGTCAATTTTTCCAAGCCTTGAGATTGTCGAAAATTCATCGCCGGGTTTGACTACGGCGCCGGAAATATATTTAACTCCCATTTGTATATTGTGAATTCTATTTTCCGGACTCTTTCTAAAATCCGTTGTTGCAGTGCCGATAATTTCTTTGATTCCGATTTTTTCGATATCGGCTGAAGTTTGGGCCTCGATCGACGGCTCTTGAGTTTTCGACGGCAAAGTTATCTCTCTCTCACCCTTTTCCAATCCTTCAACCGCAACATCGACTGACTCATCCAGTTTGATCTCCTTGCCTGTTTTTGAAGGGGAATTTAAAGTTATTTTGCCGTTTGAAATTGAAAATTTAGCATCCTCGGCATAAATATTCAAAGCATCGGATTCTTTGTTTAGAATTTCTTTGATTTTTTTCGAGTTAAAGGAAACATAAGCCTCGCCAAGCTCGGTTTTCAAAAAAGCAATTTTGCGGGTTTTCTTCTTGAGCTCAATTAAAGATCCCAGGTCGTTGCTACTCAGTTCAATCGAGCCGTTTGGCCCTTTTAATTCGACCGAATGATCTGTTAGGCTCTTGGCCCGATCAACCAGTTTTTCCGCTTCTTCTTTGGTAATTACCGGATCATCTTTGATTAATTTAATGCTAATATCACCTTTGGCCTTAAGCGCCAGTCTATCCAAAATTTGGGATCTTATTTCATCTTCATTAATTTTTTCTCCCGATTTTGCCTCGGTAATTTTAACCGAAGAATCCTTGATGATAATATTTGTCTCTTCTTTCGGCTGGCCGATTTCTTGGTTGATTTGACCGAGCCAATCCAAAAGCACGCTTTCGTTGAAGGAATATTCTAAATCGTAATGCTTGGGGATAATAATCGATTTGAGTGTTTCGCCCGCCCGTAAAAAAAATCCTCCTAAGTGGCCATAGTCTAGAATTTTCTTTTTTGTTCCGTCTTTGTCAAGCTGCCAGTTAAAATCCTCATAACCGATTTCCCAGTTTTTATCTCCGCAGACAAGCTTGATTTTTTTGTCTTTATAATTCGAGTCAGCATCAGAAATAAAATTTGTCAGTTTTTCATCCTTATAACCGGAGATATTTTTGTCCAGAAGATAGCTGTTGATGAGAACTTTGCCTCGATAAGAATAAGCATAAACCGTGTTGGTAATCAGCAAAAGAATGCCAAGGCCAATCAAAGCCAAGAACCCATAATAAACCATTTTTATCGGCTTGATTTTCCCTGCTTTTTTCTTATCAGCCTTCATCGATTGATAATATATTCTCAAGAAGTTTTTTGGCAATTTCTTTTTTGCTCAGCCCTAACTCGTCTTCACTGAGGAGATTTAGATACAACTCGTCCCCCACCTTTGTATTTGCCGGAAGATTTTTTTTGTTTATCTCGAACGCCTGATTATCGGAAAAATTTAATTTAACCTGATTTTCCTTGATTGACGTAACTCGTACTTTAAGCGGCTTCTCCGCTGTAAGTAGCGATTGGTTAATCATCTTAATTTAAATGATAAACCCAATTATGAGAAGTGCAACAATATTGAGGATTTTGATCATCGGATTGATTGCCGGACCGGCCGTGTCCTTGTAGGGATCGCCGACAGTATCTCCGGTAACCGCAGCTTTGTGAGCCTCTGAACCTTTGCCGCCATAATTTCCAAGCTCAATGTATTTTTTGGCATTGTCCCATGCCGCGCCGCCACTCGTCATAGATATTGCAACGAAAATTCCTGTGACAATTGAGCCAACCAAAAGTCCGCCGAGGGCAACCGGCCCAAGCAAAAATCCGACAATAATCGGAGCTAACACCGGTATCAATGCCGGATAGATCATCTGCTTGATAGCCGATTTGGTCACCATATCGACAGTTCTCGAATAATCCGGTTTAGCAGTTCCTGCCATAATTCCTTTGATAGTTTTGAATTGATGTCTAACTTCTTCAACAACCGCTCCGGCTGACTTTCCAACCGCTTCCATCGACAAGGCGCCAAACCAATAAGGAAGCATTCCGCCGATGAAAAGTCCGACTAAAACTCTGGGATCGGAGAGGCTAAAATCAACATATCGCCCAAGATTGGAAATTTCTTGGGTATAAGAAGAAAAGAGAACGATTGCCGCAAGCCCGGCTGAAGCGATCGCATAACCCTTGGTAACGGCCTTGGTCGTATTGCCAACAGCATCAAGCGGATCAGTGACGTCTCTGACTTTTTGCGGCATACCGGCCATCTCAGCGATCCCTCCGGCATTATCAGTGATCGGCCCATAAGCGTCAATTGCCACAACAATTCCGGTCATCGAAAGCATGGCGAAAGCGGCAATTGCAACGCCGTAAATATCGCCAAGCTGGTATGCGGCGATTGTGCCGGCGGCAATGAACAAAACCGGCCAAATAGTTGATTTCATCGAGACAGCAAGGCCGGTGATGATATTTGTTCCGTGTCCGGTGGTGGAAGCCTTAGCGATTGCTTTGACAGGTGAAAAACTCGTCGAAGTGAAATATTCGGTAATGACAAACATCGCCGCCGTAACGACAAGTCCGATTAGAGAACAATAGAAAAGCTTGAGCGGTTCATAATCCTTCATCATAAATTGCGTCGTGAAATAAAAAGCAATTGCCGCCAAAACTCCGGCCGCAATCAACCCCTTGTAAAGAGCGCCCATGATTTTCGCGCCACTTAATCTGACAAAGAAAGTGCCGACAACTGAAGCTAGAATCGAAATTCCTCCGAGCACGAGCGGAAAGACAATCCCGAGATTCGTGTCTTTGAAGATAAGCGAGCCGAGCAGCATGGTTGCGACAGCAGTGACGGCATAAGTTTCAAACAAGTCGGCGGCCATGCCGGCGCAATCTCCAACATTATCGCCGACGTTGTCGGCGATAACTGCCGGGTTTCTTGGGTCGTCTTCGGGAATATTCGACTCAACTTTTCCAACCAAATCGGCGCCGACATCGGCCGCCTTAGTGAAGATTCCGCCACCTAGTCTGGCAAAAACGGAAATCAAAGATCCGCCAAAGCCAAGTCCAATTAGGGCTTTTGGATCATGAGTTATAGCATAAAATCCGGCGACTCCTAGAAGTCCAAGTCCGACAACCAAAAGTCCGGTTACCGAGCCTCCCTTGAAAGCAACGTCCATCGCTTCTTTGAGACCAACCCTAGCCGCTTCGGCAACTCTGACGTTAGCTCTAACTGAAATATTCATGCCGATATAACCGGCTAAGGCCGATAAAATAGCTCCGATCATAAAGCCAATAGCAGTCGGCGCGCCGAGAGCAAAATACAAGATTATGGCGATCGCAATTGCAACGAACGCCACCGTTTTATATTGTCTGTTTAAATAAGCCTTGGCGCCGGTTTGAATCGCATCAGCGATTTCGATCATTTTTTTATTGCCGGATGGACGGGAAAGTATATAGCGGCTGACAAAAATCCCGTAAATTATCGCAACTAGCGCAGATCCTAAGGCAAAATAAATACTCGCATTTTCAATTGACATACACAGCCTCCAATTAAATTAAAGATTAAATATAAAAAATTAAAATGACAGATAAAAATTTAAAAATATTTGATCCGTTTCTCTTTTTGATTTTTAAATTACCTATTTATACAGCAATTCCCTGTAAACTTCAAGGGTTTTTTCAGCCGTCTTCTCCCAAGAAAATCTTTTAATGTTTTCAAGCCCCCTATCTATCAGCTTATTGCGCAGACCATCATCCTCGGCAATATTGAGCATTTTTTTTGCTAAATCGTTAGAGCTCGAAGGGTTAAAAAACGACGCTCCATCGCCCAAAACCTCCGGAAGCGATGTGCTTTCAGCCGAGATCACCGGCACCGAGCAGGCTTGGGCTTCAAGAGCCGGTAAACCAAACCCTTCGGAGTATGAGGGAAAGACAAAAGCTAAGGCATTATTGTAGATGACCGGCAAATCCTCATCGGGAACAAATCCGATCAACTTCACAGACCTTGCCATATCTAATTTTTTAATCTCTTCGATCAGCTCGGGATATTTGGGATCGATTTTTCCGCAAAAGGTCAGATCAACTTTGCCGGCATACCCCTTATCTAAAAATTTCTTGTAGGCCTTCACCAAAGTCAAAAGATTCTTATGGCTTCGCCATTGGCCGACATAGAGAAAATAGGGTTTATCGAGCCCGTATTTGCCAATTTTTTCCAAAACCCGGGGATTGGTAATTTTTTTGAATTTTTCATCAATTCCGTTGTAAGTTACGACAACTTTCTTTTTATCAAGTGAAAATTTTTGAACAATTTGCCCTTTGGCATATTCGCTAACGGTGAAAATTTTCTCTGAATTTTGGGCGGCTTTTTTGATCACGAAATTATAGGCCAATTTTTTCAAGACTCCTGCCCGCTCTGAAAATTGAAACAGCGTCAAATCGTGGATTGTTACGACGAATTTTCCCTTGTAGAGGACCGGGTGGTTGAGGTTGGTAAAATGAACGAGATCGGGTTTTATTTCGGACAAAAGCTTCTTTAAGCTTGTCTGCTCTTTTAGCGAATAGTGCCTGGCATCATATTCGATAACCTCGATAATCGATTGGTAGTTTTTAATTACTTCTTTGAGCTCGAGGGAGAATTTGGTGTTGGGCAAGACAAGCAGGATAAATTTGAATTTATTTTTAGACAGTGGAAGAAGGTGCTTGATAAGCTCTTGAGAATAGCGGCCGAGACCGGCGTTATCAAGCGACAAGAATCTTCCATCAAAAAGAATTGTTTTTTGCTCGATCATATATCTCAAAAATACATTTTTACCTTGAAGAAAACAAGGGGGCGCTCGGTGAGATAATTTTGTGAGCCCGCGTCAATTGCCCCAGCGTGGCAATTGCGCTATATCTCGGCTTCGCTCGCCTTCGCAAGCTCAGGCACCAGCCCGCTCAGCCTGCGAAGTCTCACAAAATCACTCACCTCGCTTCGGTTTGGGTTATTGAAAGCGAAGTGGCCGCCCCTTAGGGGCGGCCACTGATTCGTGACATGGAGGCTCAGCTCAGCAGTGCTTCAGGCTACTGACCCCCCTGATTGCGCGCTGAATGGCGCAACGAAATGGGGTCTTGGTGGCGGCTTTGCCCCCAGCATGACCAGCATTAGGGCTAAGCCCTGCCAGTTTGATCGCCTCGTCGAGCGATCGCAGATGGCTCTCGGACCACGACGACGGGCAGAACGTCTGCTCTTCGTCGACAGACGCTATGCCGACTTGGTAAACGACATGTCCAGCGAACTGGCGCGGAAGCTGACACGGCTTGCCGTTTAGCTTCCTTGTGCAGTAGACGAAGCCGTTGCCGAGCTTGGCTTCGCTCTCGTACGTGACGAAATAGAGCCGGTCAAGCCCGCATTCATCGAGAAGCTGGCAGGCATCCCGCACAAAGGGCTTGATCTGCTCATCAAACGGCATGAGCCAGATCTGATGGTCCTTCTCCAGATCAAACCCCTTGAAAGCCCGGGGCACGTAGCAGCAGAGCGGCCAGCCATAGACCTCGGCAAAGGCCGGTTCGACGATAGTGCTGTAGCCGATGGGCGGATTCCAGTTTTTCATGAACATCGGCTTGGTTGACCCCCGATCGAACCCGACAACGTAGGCGAATATATCGCCACAGTCTGAGCCGGTACGACAGCGGATCAGCCCGAAGCTCTTGGCTTTCTCTCGAGCCAAGAACCGATTGAGCCTCGCGAGTAACTCATACAGCCTTATAGAGCTAAACTCCGGCATCGTCTTTGCCTCCTCAAAATGTACGCCTGGTTTTTTATTTCAGGTAATCGAGAAAATATAACACTAATTAATAAAAAGAGCAACAACGCCAGCTCAGTAGAGCTGAATTTCTAAATTAACAATGACGAATGTCGAATGAATTCATGAATTAATAAATTTAATAATTGATTAGTCATTCTTAATTCGCGAACACGGCGTTCGATCAGCGAAGCTGATCGAAGAATAAATAAGACGAGAATTTTTTTGCTTTATGCGGTTTGCGGGTGGAACGCAAACCTAATCATTAATGATAATATAATCAGCCCCACAAACTTGTCAGGGCGAGGCTCATCAGAAAGAAAAAATTCGCAGTAAACATTGAAGCGGGCAGGGTAGTGGGGTTGCAAGGGCTTGCGAGGGTGGAACTCGTAAGTGAATCGAATGAGGGGCGCTTCGCAAGTAGGCCTTCCTACCCCTTGCATAAAAGCATGCAAGCTTTAGCTCGCAAATAAATGCAAGCGAAGCTTGCATAGATTCCGGATCAAGTCCGGAATGACACGGGGTAGAAGATGCGGCATGACAACAAGAGTTCATAAAGTAACCTAAAACTTATAAACAATGAGTTCTTTATTCTCTTTATCTTTCCCCAGCGGAAACTTTTCAAAGGGAAGCGAGGTTTTTTCGTCAAAAGTGTAAGTAAAATCATAATACCAAAGAGCGCGAGCCGGGTCGGCAGTTTTTAGCTTTGCAATCTCATCGCTCGGCTTTTTATTTTTCACTTCGCTTAAATTTCCGACCTGATAATTGCCATATAGATCATCGATTTTATAATCATCGGTTCTGGGGCCCAAGTAATATTTCAAAACCAGCGACTCCCCGCCGCCAAACCCGCCTTGAACTAGAATCTGATCGCCGGAGGCGGCATTTGCGGATATAAATTCGGCGATTTTATCTGCTCCTGGTTTTTTCCTCTCGGGGAAAAAGCCGTAAATAAATGCGGAAATATAAATTAGCAGAAATATCGTAAATAAAACGTTTTTGAAAGTTGTTTGTTTTCTTTCCAAAAGCTCTATGATCACATAAAGGCCAAACGGCGCCAAAAACAACAAATATCTCGCCGCCCGAGGCCCGATCTCGCCCGAAAGCAAAGCGCCGACTAACACCGGGGTGAAAATAATCGCGATCAGCCAAAAATTTTGCCGCCTTTTCTTGTACAAGGCTACGATTCCCCAGATCAAAAGCACAAGCGGAACTGCCACGCTGAGAGCAAATACTGCAAATGCCCATGGACTTGATTGTAAAAATTCTAAATTTTTCGAAATTGACGGATCAAGATCGAGAAAAAGCCGGCCGGCAAAAAAGCGGTAAATGGCATTAAAAATTCCCATAATATTTGCTTTCAAATTCACTATTTGCGACTGCTCAAGCATTCTCCCCTGCATTTGAGAAAGAAATGTCTTTCCCCACAAAGCGCCAAAAACAACAATAATTGTAAGGGTTGAAATAATTTTTTTATAATTGATTTTGTGCCGGCCTTCAAAAATCAATGTGTAAAACACCTCGCCGATAAAAATTGCAAAAGAAATATACTGGGTGAATACCATCAAAACAGAAAGAATTGTGAACCACACAAGATCCGACATATCTTCGGATTTGGCCGTTGTGTGATCCATAATCTTCAAAAAGAAATAAAGCTGGGCAAAAATTAAAAGAACCAGCAACCCATAAGGCCTGGCCTCGGCAAAATGATATGACAAAACCGGATTGATAATCGAAAGCAAGCTTACCGCCAAGGCAATTTTTAAAGTTGAAATCTTTCTGAAAAATAAATAAATGAAATAAATTGCTAGAGCGCCGGCGAGAGCGCTGATGAGCCGGGCGGAAAACTCACTAAGCGGCAAAGCCTTAAAAGTCAGAAATTCGAGAAGATGGTAGAGCGGCGGGTGAACATCTTGCGAGACCGCCTTGATTAAACTTTGAAAATTGACGCTCTGGGCGATTTTGATGATAATTCCCTCGTCGCCGTCAAACGGCCGAAGGCCCAAAAACATAAACCGGGAAAAAATCGAGAGAGCCAAAACGATTATTATATAACTATATTTTTTCACTTTTTATCTCGAAAAGTCCAAAGTTTGTTGATGATAAAATTCCAGATCGTAACTAGCGCTGTGGCGATAATTAGGCCGTAAATATCCCTGAGGCCAAGTGGCGCCGTTATAATATAGAAGATGAGCGAGTTAAATATCAGACCAATTATCGCCACAGCAAAAAACTTGGTCGCTTGGGCGGCAACCTTTGCGTCCTTGGAGCGGAAAGTCCACTTGCGGTTAAAATAATAATTTACGCTGGCAGATACAATAAAAGAAAATGCTTTTGCCGCTTGGCGCAAAACCTGCAAATCCGCAGATTTAAAGCTGTCGGCCAAAATCATTTTGGCCAAATAGAAAACCGCCCAGTCAACAATCGCGCAAGATGCTCCAACAATGGCAAATTTTATAAACTGCCGGTAAGACTGCTTGCCGGCCGCCAGAGTAAAAACCGTTTTGGCCGACTTTTTCAACTCCCCTTGAATTTTGCTTTCCCCCACTTGCCTATCGACAAATGTAATTGGCGTCTCTTGCAATTTGTAACCAAGCTCCTGCGCCCGAAGCAGCATTTCTACTTGGAAGGCATAACCGGCCGCTTGAATCGTATCGAGATTAACTTCGCGCAAAAATTCTTTCGGATAGCATTTAAATCCGGCGGTCGCGTCCTTGGCATGAATCTGCAAAAGCGCTCTCGTCACAAAATTGGCGCCCCAAGAGTTTGCATATCTGTGCCATTTCCAGCCGACAATTTTACCGCCCTTGATATAGCGCGAACCAATTGCCACAGATTTTGACGAGCAGAGCAAGATGAGTTTTTTTAAAGCCGATACCGGATGAGAAAAGTCGGCATCCATCGAAATCAGTTTGTCGTATTTTTTTTCTAATCCCCACTTGAATCCGGCAACATAGGCCTTGCCGAGCCCGGCCTTTTCCTTGCGATGCAAAACAAAAACCGACGGATTTTTTTGGGAAATTTGATCGACAATCTTGCCAGTGCCATCCGGGGAATTATCATCAACTACCAAAATATCGCTATCGACTTTATTTGCCTTGATCTCATCGATCAGCCGGACAATATTGTCTTTCTCGTTATAGGTTGGGATCACTATAAGTGTTTTCATTAAGCATAAAATACACCGAACCTATTTGATTGTAAATGAAAAGGGCAATTTTAACTCAAGGTCATTAAATGCTATTCTTAAGTAATGAAACAGTGGGGCATTTCACTTTTGATTATTGCTGCGTCAATTTTAATTGGCCTTGGATTGGCGCTGTTTTTGGTTAAAAAATTCGGTCCTGAAACGCCGGGGTCGAATCCAGAGGAAAATGTCGAGGTGATAAAGGCCGAAATACCCAAGGGGGAGCAATTTATTTGGGGTGCGCACGCCGGAGCTTACGCATTAAACAAAAAAGTCGATAAATACTCGCCTCAGCGAGCAGGGCTCGAGGTGAGCAAGGCTAAAGACCTAGGGATCAATTTAGTTAGAGCAAATCTCGAGACAAATATAAGTTACAAACCAAAATTTTCGATAAAATATGCCGATAAAGATAATGACGACTATATCAATCAATTAACTTCTGCCGGCCTTGATGTTCTTCTGGTACTTGATCCCGACATTCCAAAAACAATTTCCAAAGCCGATTATTTCGCCGAAGGATATTCTCTCGGCTCATACGCGGCCAAGCGCTACAAGGGCAAGGTAAATTATTATCAACTGGCCAACGAAGTTAGCGGCACTATTGCAAAACCGGAAAAATATTCAGGTGAAACATTTAAAGGCGACAGCGGGATCGAATATTCCAAAGAAAGATATGATGTTACTTTAAATTGGCTCAAAGGCTTAGCCAAAGGAATACGGGAAAACAATCCCGAAGCCAAAATTGTTGTTAGCGGCCACTGGGTGGCTTACGATATTTTTGGCAAACTTTTAGGAGATGGGGCGGATTTCGATATCATCGGCTGGGCCTGGTACAGCTCTGACGGCACCGATGTTACGGCCAGAGAATATAATTACGGCCAAAGATTTAATTTGGCAGAAAAATTAGCTATTTACAAAAAAGATCTTTGGATCGTAGAGTCAAACCGCGACGGTGGCTCCTATGGTAAAAATGGAGAAAAAGAACAAGCTGATTTCTTTTCAAAAATCCTCCAAAATATCTATTCGACAAATTTATTTAAGGGATTTATCGTCTTTACTTTATTTGACAATGTCGTTGCCGGACAAACCGGAAACCCTCAGGACGGCACCCTAGGGATAGTTAAAGTCGAGGAAGAATCCGGGGAGATGAAAATAAAATCAAACAAAAAAACCTTTGGGGTTTATCAAAATTTTATTAGCTCTCACTTGAAGCTACCTACTGCGCTATTAAAGAAACCGAGTCAATAAACAGGCTTGAATCTTCCTCTACTTTCACTCTGAACTCTACCGCTTTTTTCTCTTCCTTGATTTCAAACTCGACAGAAACTTCCTTGTAATTTTTTCCTGCGAGCTCTTTTTGATTTTTCTCATAAGTTCCCAGCACTTCTTTTGCATAATCACTACTTACATCAAAAATTATTTTCCTGTCTTGTTCTTTTGGCGATCTTACCTTGTATGAAACGCGATATTTCCCTGCCTTAAGATCCTTATAAGGCCCGGATAGGACAAAACCGCCACCCTCAGTTGAAGCGCGAATATTTTTGCTCGGCGCACCAGAGTCTTTAATAATTTCGCTCGCCACTCCCCCCAAATCGCGGGCGTTAATCACGCTCGAGGTTGGCAGAACAAAATCAAATTTATATAACTTGTAGCTCGGCTTTGAATTAACCATTTGAGAGACGACATAAAACGAATCGAGTTGATCCATCTGCGCTCTAAGGGTTTGCAGATCGGAAAACTCACCGACAAAAATGAAGCTAGTTGAAATATCGCCCTGTTTGGCAAATGCATTCCCCAGTGAAAGCGATTTTGTTTCTGCCGCGTTGGCCGAGAGTGTAATTTCGCTGTTGCCTTGTTTTACGGGGAAGGCAAACCGGCCGTCTCGATCAGTATATGTCCAAACAGAATATCTTTTTGCTCCAAAACTCCTCAAAAGACAAAACCCTAAATCTAATCTGGTTATATCAAATTCCGAGGCGCCGCAAATAAGGTGCGACCCGCCATTTACAATTAGACCGGAAACAGGACTCTGATCTGATTTGACCTGGCCAAAAATTATCGGGGAATTAACTAAATTATTCTCAATTTTCTGATATTCGTCGTCCGGGCGAGCTTTAGAAATTTCGTATAAAGCCCTGTCAAATCCGAGATCGTCAACTTTTTCCAAGCTTAAAGAGAAATTAGAAATCAGGTGATCGAGCATGCTGGTATGCTCGCTGGAAGAACCAACTCCGGTTGACCGCAAGTCGTAATATGCCCCGTCATAGCGGTGATAGGGCAAGATAATCGCGTCAGACAAAACATAGGCTGGGAGATTTTTGTCCAAAGCGCTTTTAACCTTATCTTCAACATATCCGGCTCCGTTTCCAACATCGCCAAAATTCACAAATTCGCCGTCATAGGCCGAGTTAGCAAGAGTTTTGGTCAAATTTGAAGAAACAAATACCCCGCCGGGCTTAACATCGAAGACCATATTTTTGATGTGTTCGATCGGCGCCGGCAAAGTATAATATTTATAAACAACCGGAAAAGAAAGCAAGCAAAGCTGGGCAATCACCAGAAATATTGCCCAAAATTTACCTTTTTTTAATCCAAGGATAAAATAACTGGCCAAAACGGCAACCGGCGCCAAACCGATAATTAATGTCCTGGCATAAAGATTTTCATAAATATAAGTCGACCCGAGCAAAAACGGCAAAAACCAAAGCAAAATAAATAGAAACTTTCTCTTTTCATAAATAAAGAGCCTGATCGCTCCGAAAGCCGCACTCAAAACCACAAGAGAAGAAGCCAGCGATACAAGATAATAAAAAGCTTTTTTCAGCTCAATCGGGTCGCGATCGCCAATATTGCCAAAAACCAAATATTTGAAGGCCTCTTTCATTGATGTTGACGGATCATGCCAGCCGATCGAGTTGGCAAAAACCAATAATTTAAGATATAGAAGGATAAAAAACGCCCCGCCGAGAGCAAAGAGCAAAAATTTAACTAGCAAATCGATCAAATATTTTTTGTTTAATTTAAATTGAGTGGCAATTGGTAAGGCCAAAATACTAACTCCCCAAATTCCAACTTGTGTGTGGGCAAAACCCGCCAGGCCAAACGATAAGCCGGCAAAAAGAGAGAAAATTTTGCCCTTAAGGCTTTTTGCATCCAAAGCTACGAGCCACAAATACAAACTCAAGAAGTAAAAAACGTGCTCGGTGGCATCGACAAGTACGGTTATTTGGCTGACAAAAACAAAAGGTAAAAGCGCGTAAATTATCGAGCTCAGCCAGGCAACCCGCGAGTTAAATAATTTTCTGACAAACAAAAATAAAAATATAATACTTAAACTGCCCAAAATTGCCGAAGTTAATTCGAGAGATACAACTTCGGAAAATTTAAACGGGCTAAAGTGCAGTAGCCAACCAAAGAAAACATAAAGCGGATGAAAAGGCGCATGTCCGGTAGCCATTGCTTTTAAAAGCGATGGGTCGTTAGCTCTCCACATGTATTCGCTGGAATCAAAAAAATCAAGCGAGTTGCTGCGAAGAAAAATTCTCGATAAAAATAGAACAATCGCCGCTCCCCAATAAACCCACTTGCTTTTTGATCTGACCAAATCTTCTTGTTTTAAATAAAATCCCCACAATTCTCTAAATGCCTTGGAAATTACCGAAAGTTTTGCCCCGGTCGGCTTTCCTTCCAGCCGAGGATAATGATTAACCGGCACCTCCAAAATCGAAAAACCTGTCTTTTTCACCTCATAAATTAACTCGGCAGAAAACGTTGCGCCCGTTGACTTAATTTTGAGCTTTTCGATAACCTCGCGCTTAAAAAGTTTAAAAGCGCAGTCAATGTCTCGAATGCGCAAATTTAACATCAGTCTGATTAAAAGTTTCCAGCCAAAGGCATTTAATTTGCGCAAATACGAATCTTGCCTTTTGCGCCTAAAGCCGACTACAACGTCATATTTTTCAACCTGGCGCAAAATTTTTTTGATCTCCTTGATATCAAATTGACGATCGGCATCGGAGAAAAAAATTAGATCAGATTTTGCCGCCTTAAGTCCCCTCCAAACCGTCGCCCCATAGCCCAAATTAACCCGATTGTTTATGAGTTTTATTTTTTTAGTTTTTTTGGCAATTTTTTGAACTTCTTCGCAAGTGTTATCTTTTGATCCGTCATTTACGACAATTATTTCAAAATCATTAAAATTTTCTTTAGCAAAACTAAAGGCGTCGTTTACAGTTGCTGCAATATTTTTCTCCTCATTGTAAGCAGGAAAAATAATTGAAATCGATTGAGAATGTTTTTTCATATTTCAACTAACTTTGTAGCTTAATTTGCCATATATCGCAAGAGACCGGCAAAAAAATTTAGTCTCTTTTATAAACACTAACGATCGGAGCGCCGGCTGATTTCTCTTCGTGAACAATTGTATAATCAGCCGGCGGAGTATATCCGCTAACCCAAGACCAATTGGTATTTACTATTATATAATCAGGGTTTTCATCCTCCGCCACAAGCCTGAGATCGTCTCTTAAATTCCTCAGCGTATGGTCGGGCTTTGTGTTGTTGAAAATCGTCGAGCCTGCCGGTGCCTGTTTGTTTAAATAATCTCCGGTTCTTTTTGCGCCCTCTCCCCACCAGCCAAGTTGCAAAAGTTTCTTCTGATAATTTCCCCGCGATCCGGCAATTAATTCATTATAATAATCAAGATAATAAGGATAATGCCAGACGACATTAAAAATAAGATAAAAGAGGAAAAGAGCAAAAAGTCCAATTTGAAGCGGCTTTTTCTTAATTTTCCGAAGAAGGTATACAAGACCGTAGCCTGCAAAAATTGCAATCGGAATCCAAACAAATAAAAGATATCTAATTCCTCCTTGTTTTATGCCGATAAAGCTATTGATAAAAGGTAAAGTCAGAAGACAAAGAACATAGATTTTTTCCCGATTAAATTTTCCAAAAATAATTCCAATTAACATCAGGGCAATCACTGCAATAGGAGTTGTGAACAAAAAGTAGGTCAAAAAATAGGAATTCGGTAAAGTCGCATAATTCGTACCCATGAACCACTCCTTGACTTGTCCCCAATGGCCAAAGCTAATTTGTACCCCCCCGATCGGGTCAGACCACAAAAATGGCCAAATAAGATAAAAAATGATTGCCGCACCGCTTGGGATCAGCAAAACCCCCAGCCATTTTCGCCAATTATTGCGCCACGAGGCGAAAAGCATAATCGCCACCGGCCCGAAAAGAGCGCCGATTATCGTATTGTATCTCGTCGCAAAAGCTAGTCCGAGGGCAAAAGTTGGCGCAATATAGTCTCTCGGCCGAGCTCGAGACTTTGCAAATCGCCAGCAGACAATTGCCAAAATTAAAAATGCCAAAGCGGAAATCGAATCCATCCCGAGAATTCGCCCGTAGGCAATAAATGGCGGCGAAAACATCAATGTCATGGCGGCAACCAAGCCAATAGTCAAAGAGAAAAGTTCGGCGGCAAAACTAAATGTGAGGGCAATTGTTAAACTCATCATCAGCGCGCTTGCGATTCTGCCTCCTGTATAATGCTCGCCGTCGAGAGTATATCCGGGCAGGGAAAATAATCCGTACACAAACTTTGCAACCGGCGGATGTTCTTTGTTTGCCGACCAGTCAGCGCTTTTAAAATCCAAATGCGAGAGATTAAAATAATAATGCCGCCCGGCGTTATAATATGGAATCTCATCCCAAGTTTCGCCGGTTTGATTAATGCCAAAAGAAATCACCAAGAAAGAAAGCAAGAAAACCACAGCAAATACTAGCTTTTTTCTCTCCTTCAGGAATTTTTCAAGCTTTTCAAGCATTTTTACGACTCGCTAGCGCGCTCAGAGAGAGCAAAATCCAAAAAATTATTGCCAGATCATTTCTAAAAATTGGAGTATCGACTAGGCCATAAAACAAAATTGCAAAAATCGCTAAAGATACGGCGAGAGATTTAAACTGATAGAATTTGCTTGAGATCACGAGGTAGAAAAACCCTATAAGGCCCAAAAGTCCGCAAGTCAAATAAAGCTCTAAATACAAATTATGTGTCGTTAGCGCCTCGGGGGAAATATATTCGGGATAATTTACCCACGTGCTCGTTTTGTTTTTGAAATAATCTTGGAAATTCCCAAGGCCAACCCCAAGGATAGGCCGTTCTTTGACTATTTCCAAGCTCGTCTTCCAGATGTAATATCTGACATTGGAAGATGTTGCTTTTCTGGCGTGATCCGACCAGTCGGGTTTGAAAACGGCGTAGCCGCCAAAGCAAAAAGCCGCCAACATCAAAATCAGAGAAATAATCGCCAGCTTTGGCTTAGCCCTTTTTATATAGTAGAAAATTGCCATAATCACGGCGCCCGAGATCGCAACTAACGCGCCTCTCGAATAGGTCAAAAACAATGCCAAAATAATTACTGCCTCGCTAAGATAATTCACAATCGTGCGCTCCTTGAGACTTTTAAAAACACCGAGGACAAAAATCGGAGCAAGAAACATCGCCAAATAATTCGGACTTAATCTGTCCATGTCGAGCAGCCGGCCATCCGCACTTTTGACTCCCGAAAAAAACAAAATGAGCGCTAAAGCGCCGGTTAAGGCTCCGCTATAGAAGATAATATCTGTGAAATCGTCAAAGCTATCGCTCGAGAGAAAAAGCAGATAAACCAAAAATCCGTCAAAGAAATAACCTTTCCACAGACCAAGCCCCCGCATTAATTCGGGATCGGCTACTGCCCCAACCCAGCTAAAAAGCAAAAAAACTATTGCCGGCAAGATGAATTTTTGTTTGCCGCGGAGCTTGAGGTTGCCGCTAAATAAGAAAAACAAAAAGACAGCGTATATATAAACCTCAAGGAGTGTTGTCGGGATCGGGCCGATTGAAAATCGGATAAAATAAAAAGGAATGAGCAAAATAAGAATCTGCAGAAGTATTTTAGATAGTTTTTTCACTTTTTTGCCTCTTTTAATTGCGTGGAGCGAAGACTCATATAAGTTATCGCGCTAATTAATCCGAGCAAAAACCAAATATGGAAAATATAGAGCGTCGAGAAAGTTAAATATTGAACCAATATACCAAACAGCGCCAGAGTCAGCCCGATTAAGACTGATTTTATAAATTCATCTTTTTCCCGCCGGATAGCAATGATAGAGCGGGCAAAGACAAAACAAAGAAGAATCAAAAACATTAGCAGTCCGACCACTCCGTTTTCCGCCAAAATTTCCATATATTCATTGTTGACGATAAACCAACCGCCCTGGGGCACTTCCGGCGGATCATCTTGAACAACCGGACCATAATTTCCAAGACCAACGCCGAAAAATGGATGGGCTTTGAACATCTCAAAAGCCGATTCGGTAGCTGAAACTCTCGATACTACCGATTCGCCTTCAACCCGGTCTTCAACCTTAAGATGACCGACAAATTCATCAAGCGCCCGCGGCTCGCTTCTAACCAATCCGAGGTATGCTCCGATAAAAATTACCAAAACGATCATTGCCGTGGTCAGGATAGTTTTCGCCCGAAAAATCAGTTTCGCCTGAGTTATCACGAGAGCCAAAACAGCAACAATAAGGGCAATATAAGCTCCGCGGGAAATCGCCAAAATAATATCGAGGAAGATAACCCCGGCCAGGACATAAAACCAAAATTTGTTCATAATTTTTTCGCTTTGACCGCGAATCAGCAAAACGACCGCCAACATCAGCGGAATAAGTAGATAGTTCGCAAAATAAAGCGGTTCGATCGCCGTCCCCTGAACTCTGGCAAAACCAAAAGTTGATTTGTCATATCCTTCTTTTAAGAGAGTGATGCTCTGGGGAAGACCGACTGCATCGCCGGCAAACTGAAATAAACCAAGAGCCGATTGCAGGATTGCTCCGGCGATTAAGCCATAGAGCACACAGACCAGAGCCTTTTTGTTAGTTACAATCAGCGTCGTTGTGAGGTATGCAATTCCCATCAGGAGCACAAAAAGCAAAACTTGAAGCGCCCGGGGCAAATTTACTGCCTGGGGAAGAGAAAACATCAAGACGGCAATAAAAAGTAAAATCAAATATCTAACCGGATCTTTGGGGATAGTAAGTTTCCTCGAGGCCAAGCTTTTAATGAGAAAAATGACAAAAACAACTACGATCAGAATATGGTTTATTTTGAGGGTAATTCCTCCGATATCGACGCTTGGAACCCTCTCGAAGCCAAGGCAAAAAGCGATCATTGCCAAACCAAGCTCCGGCCTGCCCCAAATCAGAGGAATAAAGAAAATAATCAGGCCAAGGCCGATTGAAATCGGAAGACCGATCTTTAAAACTGAAGACAATAGAAAACCAACCACAAGAGCCAGAATAAAGCTTATCGAAAATACAATAATATTATTTTTCATTGACCAGTTTTTTAAATAATTCTTCGGCTTTGGCAATTTCACTTTTGACATCAAAGCGCATAATATACTCTCTCGCTTCTTTCTGCATCCGGGATTTTAGTTTATCGTCGGAAAAATATTTTATTATCGCCTCACCAATCTCACGCCCATCGCGCTCTCGAACCAAAAAAGCTCCGACTCCGCCGCGCAAATATTCAGGAATCGCACCGCTTTTGGTCGTTACAACTGGTGTCCCGCAAGCCATCGCCTGAAAATTCACCGTTCCAACCTGCTCCTCCCATCTCTTCTGGGTAATCGATGGATAAATGCACAGCTCGCTGGCGGCAAAATATTTTGGCAAATCGGCATTTTTTTTCATCCCAACAAATTCAATATTATCGGTTAAATTATTCTCCTTAGCATATTCTCTCATAATTTTCCCAAAGGGGCCTTGGCCAAGCAGTTGTAATTTTATCTTCGGAAATTTTCCCGATGCAATTTTCAAGCCTTCCAGCATATATTTTAAACCTTTTTCTTCTACCCAGCGCCCGGCATAAATCATCAAATATGGAATTTTTTTTGCAACCGGCTTAAATAAATCAGTATCAACACCCCAAACTCCCCAAACAATATCTTTCACCATTTTGGCAGATTTCGCGTAAGCTCTGACATTTCTCTCAGCGCCCTTGTTTAAAATAATAATCGCCGAGGCAAATTTAAAGTACCCCGGGCAAAAGGCCCTAAGCACGCTTCTTTGAACAAGGTTAAATCTCTCGGCTATCGGCCTATTTTCCAAAATCGGAACGACAAGACGTGCTTTAGTTTTTTTGGCTGCTTGAAGCGAAATATAAGAAAGCCGCAGAGATAATTTTGAGCCGAAAGGCTCGGCGCCTTGGATCACATCCGGTTTTTCTTTGACGATTTCATCTTTTAAATTTTCAATTTTGACTTGTCTTGACCCTTGCAAATCCTCCTGCTTCATATCACCATAAGGAGCGTTTAAGTATAAATGAATCGCATCGATATCCTTGAAATACTTAAGCGGCGCGTGAGAATCGCGTCTTATAGACTCCGATATAAAAACTGCTTTGATTTTTTTGGTCATTTTTTATCCAAAACTTGTCTATAAACTTCAATTGTTTTTTGAGCGGTAATATCCCAGTCGAATTTTTTAACTTGCTCTTTGTTTTTTTCTACTAACTTTTTGTATAAATTTTCGTTGGTTTTGAGCTCACGGATTGCCTTCACCCAGCCGCTTCTGTCGTGCGGAGAAAGCAAAATTCCAGCCTCGCCAATTACCTCGGGCATCGATGATGTATCAGAAGAAATTACCGGAATTCCGCTGGCCATCGCCTCCAGGGGCGGCAGGCCAAATCCTTCATAAACAGACGGGAAAGTAAAAATTTTTGCGCCCTGATAAATCGCCGCTTTGTCCTTCTCGTCAATGTAGCCGGTAAAAATAACTCTCTTTTCAAGCGATAAACTTTTAACTTTTTTAAATAAACCTTCGTAATACCAACCTTTTTTGCCGGTGATCACCAGGCCCAAATTGGAATTTTGATCTTCCTCTATCACATCGGCAAAAACATCGATGAGAAAATCGAGGTTTTTTCTCGGTTCAAGCGTTCCGATATGAAGAAGATACTCTTTTGATAAGCCATATTTTGCTTTAACTTGATCGATTTTCTCTTTTGATATTTTTGTTTCAAACTTTTTGTCATAGGCAAGCGGAATGACCGTGATTTTTTTCTCGTCGATCCCCAAAACCCGGATGATATCTCTTTTTGTCGACTCGGAAATTGTGATAATTTTTTTTGCCTTGCGGTATGAAAACGGCATCCATTTTGAGTAAAACATTCTTGATGCAAAAGGAATGGTTTCGGGAAAAAGCAGAGAGATTATATCGTGGATTGTAACGACAATCGGTTTTTTATAGTTAAGCGGCGCCGAGAAACAAGGTTGATGCAAAATGTCCGCATTGGTCGCTTTCGCTTTTTTCGGAAAAGTAAATTGATCCCAAACAAATCTTTGCGGGGTAGAAAAATCTTCCTCGGTTGAAGGCTTAATCAAGGCTAATTCCAGATCCTGGCCGGTTCTCTTTTTCAGCGCTTCAACCAAATTTGAAACATAAAACCCAAACCCGGTCGGTTTGCCTAAAGTGGTTTGAATATCGATTGCGATTTTCATAATAGCTAAATTAAAAATTAAATCTCAAAAATTAAAATGATATATCAAAAATAAAATATTTATTTCTTATTTTTTAAAGTTAATAAACTCGAGGCAATAACTGAACTAATTTCAAGACATTCTGATAAATGCCAGGAACATTCAATTCCTAGATCCCTCAAAACAAATAACCAGTATTCTGTCTCGTTGGCACTTTTTAACGCTATTTCAAAAAACTTTATGTAATCTCTCTTGGAACTCGATGATTTAGCCTCTACAATATTAGCACCAATCGATGTGGCACTTCTAATGACTTGATCGCGTACTGGCCAAAATTTCGGTTTATCAGGAAAATCATCAGTCAGATTAATAATCTTAATAGAAAAATCTATAAGTCTTTGAATGAATTTCTTTTTATATTCTTTTTTATCATTTTCCATTTTGATTTTTAATTTTTTATTTTAATGAGTGACTTTAGCATATCCTTCGGAATAACTTGAAAAGCTATGGCCAAGACGGCATAAATTACGACTGATATTAGCAAGTTTACCAGCAATTCGAGGCCGAGATAACGCAAGAGATAAGTAGCCGCTCCCATCAGAATTCCGCACAAAATGATTTTAAATAAATTATTGAAGTAAAGTTTGAGCGGAATATGTTTATTGACAATATATCTTGATATCGACAGGACAAGAATTTCGGTAAACAACGTCGAAAAAGCCGCTCCGAAATAGCTGTATTTGGGGATAAGATACAGGTTGAGCGCTATGTTAAACAGAGCAAAGCCGACAGTTGGCCAAATCATCTCTTTTTGCTTGCCCAGCGAGACTATCATAAAATTGTAGAGGCTGGTTATAAAATTAACTCCGACTGAGAAGATCAAAATTCTCAAACAAGTTACCGCTGTAATTGGATTTCCGGCAATTGAAATTGTCGAAGCGTGAATAAAATCGCCGCCGGAGCCGGCGATGAAAGATATAATTTGCTCGGAGAGAACTATCGTACCTACCACAATCGGAACCCCGAGCAGAGCCAAAAAATCAAATTCTTTTTGGAAGGCAGAGTGAGCTCTTTCGTCTTTTGTTGTTACGTATCGCGTCACCAGCGAAAACGAGGCGCCCAAAAACAAGGCAGGGAAAACTTGCAAAACCTCTAAAATTTTATAAGCCGTCCCATAAATACCGACGTCCGTCATATCTTTCATCAGCGACAGCATGATGGAGTCAACTTTGTAATAGACAAAGCCAAATACCAGAGTAATGCCAATTGGAAAAGCTTGGCGAAAAACTTTTTTCCAGTAAATCATATCAAACGCCAATCCAACCTTGACGAACTTAGAGGCAAAAATCCAAACGAGCAGAAAATTGAGCAGACAGCCGAGAGTATATGCCAGCATGACCATACTGAGCGATCCGCCCTTAATCGACAAAAGATAAACCCCGAGCAAAATCAGCGCCTTACCGCCAAGCTCGGCAATAACGGCAATATCCATGCGGTATGCATTTAGATAAACCTGAACTGCAACAGAGACGAGCGACTGGAAAAAGAATGCCACCGACAGGACCGCGACCGCCATCTTTACATCAACGGGGTAGCGAAAAAGCCAAACGGCGAGCGAGGCGATTGTAAAGACAACAATGCCAAGAAGCATCCGGAAAGTGAAAATATTCTTGAAAACCTTACTTTTATCCTGGCCGATTGAAAGCTCCCTGAGCATTGTCCAGCCAAGACCGATATCGGCAAATAAAGTAAAGAAAGCGACGTAAGAAAAAGCGGTCGTATATTTACCAACTCCTTCAACACCCAAGAACCTAAAAAGAATGGCGATAGTTGTAAGAGAAATCGCCAAACCAATAATCTTCCCGATAAACTGAGCGGCCGTGCTAAAGGCCACTTTGCGGGTATGACTCATCTCCCAAAGAGTACTATATATAGGAAGATAATTAAAGAGGTTTGGCAGAATTCTTGCTATCTAATTTTTGTGGTAAAATTAGATTAAAGCTAAGGAGGGTTTTTTGAAGCTTTCGAATAAGGCGAAAATAGCTCTGATTTTGGGTTGTTTGCTGGTTTTGGCAATCATTTTAGTTTTTTATTTAAACCGCAAAAGCAAACAAGCCTCCACCGCACCAGATAAATCTCCGGTTTCCTCGGAGGATATTTACGCGCCCGATACAACAGCAGAGGCTACAGGCGGGGTTAGCGAGCCGGGAGTAACTCCAAGCCCAACTTCGAGCGACCAGATCAAATACATCTCCCCCACCGCCTCAGCCAGCGCCTCCTCTACCAAAGTCTCCGCCCGAACTCCGACTTCTACTGTCGACGAGAGCGGAATCAGAACTTATGAGGTCACTGTTACTCCGGCTCCAAACGCCGGCCCGTATGATTGGACAAGTACAACCAAGACGTTAACCATTAAGGACATTAGTGGCAGTGAGATTGCCGAGAAGACTCCCTGTGAACTCGCCGGCCTGTCTAATAGCTGGTCTAATATGTTCGACAAAGTTTCCTGCGACTTTATTAATTTTTTTGATGGAAAAATTATGACACCGCTTTTTGATATAACCTGCAACCTCTATGCTACGAATATCCAATACGCTACCGGGCGGAAAATTACATATGAATCCAAAGGTGGAGCATGCTTAATTATCGATCGCCAATGAGAAAATTAAAAATAATTCTTTTTATATTTGTTGCCACTACCGCCTGGCACTTCATTGATGTAAACACGACAAAACATCAGCCAGTCGCCTTGTCTTGTTCATCTTCATCGCTTTTTGCCTCGGCGGCAACACAGCCATACAAAACTAGCCCAGGCTATGTCGGCTTTTTGACTGATATGCTAAGTGGTGAAGTTAAAAAAGACAATATCAAGTGGTTTGATGGACTTTATTCCTTTTCGCGAGGCTTATTGAACCTCATCTTGCTTGCCTTCTTGGTTTATGTCGCCATTCGAAACATCTTGAGTTTAGGTATCGAATCTTACACTATAAAGAAAATCCTCCCCAAACTGATCTTCGCCGCTTTCTTAGGCAATTTGGTAAGACCTATCATGGCAGTTGGATCCCGAATTGTAGATAGTATAATCCTTGCCCCAGGTTTAACGATTTTTAGAACTCCAAGTTCTTGGAGTTGGTACGGATCTGTCGCAAGCGGCGGCCTGACTGTGGTTGAGAATCTAAGTCATAGTACCGGTGGAATTATTTCGCTGATAACCTCTGGGCTAGTTGGACTTTTTGCTGCATTTACCCAAGGATATCTTATATTTCTCGCCATACTGGTAATCAATGCTCTGATGATCGGTGGAATGTTAATTATAGCCTTATTTCACACCCTCGCCCCTTGGATAGTTTTGTTAGCAACGGCAGTCGGCCCGATTGCGGTCGGTCTTTCAATTCTGCCTGAAACCGAATCGCTCTATAAAAAATGGTTAAAAATTATTATTTTTTGGCTTTTCTTCCCCCTTATACTAAACGCTGTTCACTATTTAATCGACCTAATCCCATCTATAGAGGTTGCTCAAGGTCAAGGCAATATCTCTGCTATCATTTCATCAATGCTACCCCTACTCATCAAGATAGGTCTCTATACTTTGGCAATCAGAATTCCTTTTACTTGGGAAAAAGATGTAGGCGGATTGATTGCCTCTTTGCCGTCAACAACTGCTAAAACATGGAATCAAGCGAGAGGAACAGTCGAAAAAGGACTTCAGCTCGGGGGGCGAGTAGTGATGGCGGGACGACAAGGCGAGTATTGGCTGAAAGGAAAAGCATCTCAAGCCGGGAAGAGAGAAGCGGCGAAAACAGCTGCTACGGAAGCAGCAGACGAACTAAATGATGCCTCATTAAAGAAAAGTGGTACCGAAAAAGATCAAGTAGTCTTAAAGCAATACAAGCTCCAAGACCTCCTTGCAAAAATGACCAGTGATGAAGAAGCTGTTACAAATGATACTCTCTTCGGCGGCAGGGCAACTCTTCAGGGGATTCGGAGTGCCTATGCTAAATACAATAGGGGCGAGTTTAAAGGAAAGACCGATGCAAAAAGCGTCGCGGCCCAAACATTTTTTGACAAACACAAAAGAGAAGCTGAGGATACAGCAAGAATTAATTTTGTTAGAGATAGAGAGGCTGAAAAAATAAACAAAGGCGGAGAAAACGAGGTAAAGAGAAGGCAAGGAATAGATCCGGCGACGGGAGAACTCGACGCAAGTAAGGCAACACTTCCCTTTAAGCTTGCAAGAGGCGTACAGAAATGGTCGATTGGAAATCTGCCTGTAGCACATGCTGCTAGAGAGGAAGCCTACCAAAAAGAGTTTCAGAAAACGGCTTTTAGATATGATATTTTGAGCAGAAAAGTTGCCGGACCTCTTGCTGACTTATCGAGCCAAACAGATAGAAAAGCTGCGGATTTTGCAGTATTAAAGTCTTCCGAAAAAGTCGAGGAGCAAATGTCCGGAACCCTGTTAAAGATGGCCACACTCTTGCAGCAAAATCTTAGTAAAAATAGTAGACCGATTAGTCTCGATGTAGCTTTGAGTGTTTTGCAAAACGATGCCCAAAACTTAGACGAAGCAGCAGAAACAAAGTTGCTTTATCTTCAACAGCTTGGCGGCATGAAAGGCAAATATAAAGGACAAACAACATCTGTTGACACCAACGACCTCGGCACTTTGATTTCCGGCCACAATCGCTTAAGAGACTTAGCAGCTTCCGAGGCGAGAGCTAATCGCTCAGCTGACGAAATGAAATTTTTGCGAGACCAAAGAGTCGGCCAAGCATATGCTAGGGCCACTGGCAGCAGTCCTTCCGGAGGTATTGCGACAGCCAATGACCCTGGATCACCTCCGCTTGGTGTAACAAACAAGAATTATATTCCACGCGGTACGCGACGAATAATTGATGGTTTAACAAAAATTGACGATACACTTGCTCAGAAAGGCGGTTTGGACGCTCTCCAAGAAACAAATAAAGTTTTTGAAGATAACGATCTTAGGGACATCACGGTAAATGACTATAATCAATTCAGCGGAGAAAATGAAGGGATATTGCAGGAAATAGGAAGACTAGTTGCCGATAAATCAGACCGACCCGCCGCTGATAATTTTGTCAACCAGGTTAAATTATCTCATGGACTCGATACTCCGGAAATGTTAAGGCAAGCGGGGCAATTTAATGATCCCGAGATCTCCAGGATGGTCATTGACTATAATCGCCGACAAAAAATGGAATTAGTGATTTTATCAAGAAACGAAGACGCACGTGCTCTACAAAGTCCAGTTAAGCAAATCATTGCCAGAGCTACTTCTCAGCCGGAAATACTCAATCAAATCCGAGGTGCGCTCGATACTTACACTAGGAGTTTGAACGAGGGTAGTGATGTAACCCCCAGTGTAACTCCCAGTCAAGCATATGACGCAAAACGCTTCCTTGCAACACAGGCTGGTTTCTCTGACCCCAATTCGTTAACAACAGGAGTAGTTGCTCAGATATCAAGAGCTTTCCAGGCTACTACTGTCAGGGAACCGTCGGCTGTTAGAGAAGAGCCAAATGTCAACAAACCAGAACCTACCGATATAAACAAACCAGGTCCAATTGATGTCGATAGACCAAGACCTATGGGAGGTATATGAAACTCATCACCGATCCTGAAATCATTAATTACCGAATTGCTCTGCAACAACAAATGTACAGGGCGACAGGTGATATGAGCGTTTTGATGCGAGACTTTCGCAATAAGGTCCAGAAAAACAAAAAAATAACCGAGCAAGACCTACGCTTCTTGAAAAATCAGATTAGTTTGATCGCTTCGATGTTTTATGAACTTGAGTTTGGTAATTATTTTTCCAAACAATCCAAGGATTTTCAGAAAAAAGTAATAAATAACTTGACCAAAACATATTTCAAAAATATTTTTAATAAGTCAATTGAAGATATAATGTCATATACCCTGCTACAAGTTTACACCGACATGGAAGATGAATTGAACAGAGTAATTTCGAGTACTAACGGCAAGTGAATATGATATATGGCGGCGGCTTAATTATAAGAAGAAATAGAGGCGGGGAAAAATGGTAACGGCAGTCGAGCCTGATGAACTAGAAGAGCAAGAGCAAGCACAAGAGCCAGGGCACCCCGGTCAGGGTATTAGTGATGCCTACGATGATTTTCGCGATGCAGACGAGCTTTTTTACGAAGGAAAAATTGGCAAAGGGATTGATCAAGGCGTACAAGACGCTAAGGATAGCATTTTCGGTAGAAAAGGTCCTACTCAAGCCGCTTCAAGCACTGAAGATAAAATGCGCGATGCTATAAATGATCTCGGAAAAGATTGGGATGAAGCCAGCGATCTCGGCGAGGGTGTAAAAGACGCCACAAAGGCTGGCGAAGAAGTTGCCGAAGATGCCGCTGGTGCTGCTGAATCAGGAGTTGGAGCCACAGCAGGAGGTACTGCCGGAGGTGCGGCTGGGACAGCCACCGGCGGTGCCGCCGGTACGGCTGGCGGCACTGCAGCCGGAGCCACGGCCGGTGCAGCCGGAGGTGCGGCGGCGGGAGCCGGTGCGGGAGCTGGAGCTGGAGCCGGAGCCGGAGCCGGGGCAGGAGCGGGAGCAGGCGCTGGTACGGGAGCGGCCATCGGAGCAGTGGCCGCCGGCGTGCCAACAGCCGGAATTGGTGCGGCGCCCGGAGCCGCTGCCGGTGCCGGTACGGGAGCGGCCGCCGGAGCAGTGGCTGGCGCTGGCGCAGGAGCAGCAGGAGGTGCGGCTGGAGGCGCCGCAGCCGGAGGAGCTGCAGGAGCGGGAGCAGGCGGTGCTACCGGAGGCGCCACTGCAGGCATCGCCGGAGCCGAAGCTGGAGGCGCCGCCGGCGAGGCGGCAGGAGCAGAAGCGGGAGCTGCTGGGACAGAATTGGCCAAAGACTCCACCAAGCTTGGCGGCAAACTCAGAAAAGCCTACGAAAAATTTGATAAAGCGATGAGCGTCAAAGACAAAGTTCAAAAAGCCAATGATTTATTTAAAAAATACTGGAAATGCGGATTTTGCTGCCTCATCCCGGGAATTATGATCATAGCTGCCGGCTACTATATTTACTCCAAAGTCCTCCACCTCGACACCCTCTCCAAGGTTGGGAGGGCTATCGTCTCGATATTTGACCGCAATTCAAAAAGCGGTAATTTAACTTTTACTAACCCCAAAAGTATGGAAGAAATTTTGTCCGGCAACATTTCCGAAACCACCGCCAGGGCGATGACCTCCCTATCATCGACAAAAAAGGCGACTATAAATTTTGTCGGCACATCGCCGGTAACAAACAAAGAAAACGGGCCTTATGAATTTGATGTTATCTCGTATGATGCGATCAAATGCGCCCTTGGAGGAGAAAAACTCGAGGAGATCAAAATCAGCCTCTCGCCGACTTTTAATTGGAATACAAAAATTATCCCCGGCAAAGAGGCCGCAAGGTGCGCCGCCGGTTTTTATCCGGGAATCGATACTCCTCCCACCAGCAAGTACAGCTATCTCGGAGCCGGAGAGTTCGCTTTGAGCGATATTGCCTCCGCCGGGCCGAAGGCGACTGCGCAAAAAACCGCCGAGCTGATAAGCAATGTAGCGATGAATAACGCCGAAGCGGTTAAGGCCAATGAAGACGTGCCGCTTAACAAAGTTTACATCAACTCGGAAGTTTACTCGGCAATTTCCTCCGAGATTTTGGCCATAATTCAAGAAAACTTTAAAGAGCGGCCCGCAGATGAGATAATAGTAAAAGTCCCGCAAGCGCCCGGGGTGCATTTGGATTTTGGGCTGGAAACTAAAAGCAATTCGGAATAAATGTTCAAATTTAGATTGATTATTTTAGGCTTAATTCTCACAGCTCTCTTTGCTTTTGCTCCGAGGGCAAGCGCTCAGTCAAAGTTTAATGATCGAGATAACCTCAAGGATTGGTCAACCTACCAAAGCCCGATTAATTTAAGCGAAAGTGTTTTAAGCTCAACCTATAACAACACCGCTCAGGCCGTAAATTATCAAACCTTTTGCCAAGAGAACCTGTTTCAGTTTCAAAAAACCAACTTGTTTGTCGGCACTTTTTGCGATCTAGGTTCAATTGCGGCAATTTCAGCGGCCGACTTTGCCACCAACGCTACCTGTACAATCCAAAAAGTTGCCATGAACAACTACGACCATTCGATTATTTTTACTTCAAATGCCAACGGCTCCAACACTACCTCAGGGTATTGCGTGCCGTCGCATGGCGCTAACACAACGACGGCACTAGCTAAAACTGACAGCAGTAATATTTTTGGCAAAGGCGACTCTGCCGGTACGGGTCAAAACAACACCGGACTCTACGCTCCCGGTGCAAAAAGCCAGCTCTCGCAAGATATCCTGCCTGATCCAGCTAGCCCAACTTGGATCAAAAGCGGCTATGACATTGTCAGAAATTTCGCTACCATTGCCGCATTTATCTTCCTTTTAATTTTTGCTTTCGCCAACATTCTCCACCTCGACGTCAACACCTACACCATCAAGAAGATGATTCCGAATATCATCATTGCCGTTGTCGGAGCTTACTTGTCAATTTATGCAATCTTTCTTGTTTCAAGGGGTGTTGATTTTCTTTACCGGTTGGAATTTTTCTCCCCCTATAATTCCCTCCATCCTTTTTACAGCATTATGGGTGGAAATTTCGGCAGCGTGGTCAATTACGCTCAAGATCAAAATTTAAATGCCTTAGCGCTGATATATCAACTGGGCGGACAGATTTTGGGCGGCAGTCCGACAGTTAGCATCTTAAGCGGAATTTTGGGAGTAATTTTCTTGTCGATTCCGGCAATTGTCGTTTTTGCCTTCGAATATGTTTTGGCCCTTCGCCCGATTGTTGTCGGACTTTTGGTTATCGTCTCTCCCCTCGCTTTTGCCGCCTATGTCTTCCCCGCCGGACAAAATATTTTTAGAAAATGGGTAATTTTTACCGCAATTGCCCTGATGTATACTCCGGCCGTAAACTTGGTCTTGTATGTGATAAATCTTTTGCCCATCCCTCAGGACCAACCCATTCTGTTTCTGCTAATTTTACTTGTCAAAACCGCCGTTCTCGTTTTGCTGATGCGGATGCCCTTCACGATCGAAACCGATATCCAGAAAATTTCTCTCGCCCTTTCCAAAACTTCTCTCGGGGCGTCACTCGGCCTTGGAAAAGCCGGCGCTCAGAGCATTAAAATTAAACAAGACAACAAACCCGTTAGCGACAGGATTCTAGAGTCGAGGGCGGCAAAATCATTGATAGCGCCAACCAGCGGAAATTATAGACGTGATTTGACAGAGTCGAAAGTTGAAACCCGGACCCGCCAGAAGACGCTTACTCAAATATTTAATCGCCCCCAAGGGCCAGTTATCAAAAATCTGGAAGAGGTCAGCGACAAAGCCCACACCAACAATCTGAGCCGGGGAGCCAATCTTCTGGTCAACTCGATAGCCGATCTTTCACCCCAAGCCCTTCGAAAAATCGTCACCTCCTCCAATATCAAAATTTTCAAAGATCCTCCCCTTATCAAAGAACTCAAAGTGAAAAATGGTCAGCTTTTGGACGATGAAGGAGCGGTTACGAGAGCTGACGCCGGAAAAAAGGTTTTTCGCGTCGCCCAGTTAGTCGAGCAAGGCAAAATTGGAAATCCCGAAGCCGTCAAGGTTCTGTCGCAAAAACAGATGCTCGATGTTTTGCCGCTTGAAATTCTCAAGCGATCACTCGAGCAGGGCGTAATAAATAAAGAAGACATTCAAGCTAATTTCAAAGGCGATCCGGAAAAAGCGATCACCAGAATTTCGGAATTTAACCGCGGACGAGTTTTAAATACCACGGAAATTCGCAAAGAAATAGAGAAAGACCACAGCGACTCAAAAACCGGCTTCACCGATTTGCTCTACGCCCTTGAGGCAAATGTCAATCAGCGACCAGCAGATAAAACTATCGCCACCAATTCAAATACTCTTAAAACCATTGAGGTACTCAAAGATCAAGATACCTTTGACCAAAATGGTTTATATTACCTAAGCAGACTTCACGAAATCAACGACGGATCAAAAAGCCGACTGGAAACTTCCCTAAAGCAAGCCGGTACTCCGGCGCAAACCGCAATTGCCATAAGCCGCAATCCAGCCTTAAATTACGATCAAATCACCTCATACGTACCAGAGTCGGCCAGACCGGAAACCCTCTCTATCATCCGGGAATCAATCGCTGAGAGAGATATTTCGCAAAGCATGACCCGAGAAATTTCGACCTCGCTCAAAGAAGACAAGGTTGTTCTTGGCTCAGCCGTTGCAGAGAAAATTGCCAGTGCCTTAAATCAAGGTAAAGTTCGCAGTTTTGATGATGCCAAAGGCCAAATTTCTACTTCGCTCAAAAATTTATCAACGAATTCCAATCCCGAAGAAGTCAAATCCGCCGTCGGCCAATTAAATTCATTCGCCCCTTTTGCTCAAATACAAACGGATACCGCACCGACCGCTGATGATGTAGAAAAAATTAAAAACAAAGGCGAAGTGGTTCTCTCAACAATCGACGAAATGAAAATGGCCGGTATAGATGAAAAGGCCTTGGCCGAAGATCCGAAAAAAGCGACAGAAAAATATTCCGCTAAAGTGCAACAATCAATCAGCGATGTCGCCTCGGGACAAATAAAGCCGGAAGAGGTCTTGGACTTATCAAAAGCCGCGGCTGAAGCTGGCGATGAGACTACCTCCGCTCAGATGCCCCAAACTCCATCTCAGGTAACCGAGACCATGGGCAAGATCATTTCAACCGATGCCAAAGGCGGCTCGTCCTTCGAGCAAAAACTCACAAATATTGCCGCAAATAAACCTCCGGCGGAAAAACCAAAACAAGCCCAGGCAGGAGCCAAGAATGCCTAGTGCAGCGGAAAAAATTGAACGCGAGCCGATAGAGCTAGAGGATCAGATAGACGCTCCTGTTGAAGCTCCTGATGAAAATTTTTCCCTCGAGATGCTCGGCGCCGAAAACAAAGAAGAAGAGACCCCAGCGACAGCTCCCTCGGAGCAAAGACAACAATTTTTTGAGGCTTTCACCAAGCAAAGCGCCGCCCACACAAAAGGGCTGGAAGCCTCGGTGGTTGAACCGAGAAAATTGGCCGAAATGTTCAATGGAATGGACATTGTAAATGTCCAATCTTTGGAAAATTATCTCGAGAGTAAAAAACGCCAGGGGTTATTTGGCGAAACCTCTCCGGAAGAGCTCGTCCAAGAGCTAACGACAATTGAGGCGAAAATTATTGTCCCCTTGATTGGCGAGCTAAAGAAAAATGATTTTGGACTAACCTCGGAGCAAATTAATAATTGTGTCTGCGGCGCGAGAGAGGCTTTTTATGCAATGATCTTAAACGAGCGATTAACGGCCGATAAGATTCTGCAGATTCTCGACGGGAAAATCTTGGTCAAAAAAACACCCGGGAGCGAAGTATCAAAAGAGCACAGCCACCTTCAAAATATCGCCGCTTATCTCGGCTGGGACGGCTCGCGCTACAATATCCATCTTTATGAGAGTTTATTTGCGGAAGAAAACAAGGATATTGCCTTTTTGATGCGTCATGAATTTTTTCATGCGGCGGCAATTTCCATCTGGGGCGAAAGATATATTAATTTTCGCAAGGCGGCCTTAAACCCTGAGCAAAATATCGCCGCATTTGCCGATATCCCCGAGCTTCAACAGGTTTTGATCATGGTTGCAAACCCAGAAACCGCTAAACCCTTCTTCAGAGATTATATCGGCAAGCTTCTAGATGCGATCGATGCGGCTCAAAGCACTGAAGATAAAGCGTTTTACCGCCAAAGAGCGGCGATGGAAATTGTCGCTGATTTGGGCGCTCATTTTCTCGAAGGCGCCAAAACCAGCGATGTTTTCCTCGACCTCAGGGCCCGCTATTTTGCCTCAAATCCGGATGAATTAGTCAGGACAATCTGCGAGCTGGAAGGCGTCAGCGATTTGGACCAGCTTTTTGAAAATTATTCGATAAATCCGGCTGAAACTCCGCCACAGGAAATAATCAAAAGATTGTCAGAAAGCGAAAAGCTTCAGCCGCTATTTAAAGCAAGCGTTGTTTGGCAGGAGGAGTTAACGAAGAAATTTGAAAACAAGGGCATCGGCTTAAAGAGACCGGACATTGAAGAGATGGAAATAGAAGAAGGCTCTCTCGATGAAGCTGAGATCGCCCCGGGTATTCCAGTCAATCAAAATTTTATCGGTCAAAGCGCTCCCACTGCCGGTAGCGCCGGCAGCGGCGGACAAGGAATTGTGAAAGGAATCTTGGATATTTGGGAAATTTTAACCGGCGGCGGCAAGAAAGCCCCTTAGAGCCAGACTTATTGTGCTAAAATAATAAGAGAAGTAAAAAGGAGACGGTTTGCAGAAGTACTTTACGGTATATGCCGCTATTTTAGGTGTATTGGCTTTGCTTCTGTTTTTATCCCCACAGATTGCCAAATTTATCTCGGCAAATAGCACTCCGCTCCCCGCAAAAACAGCCTCACCGCAGACCTCGGCAACGCCAATATCAAGCAAATCGCCCGCCTTGCCCGCCACAAGCCCTTCGGCCTCCCCCAAACTAACCGCCTACCCCGGCTGGAATGTATTTGCCTTAAGTCAAAATATTAACTCTGACGCGTTTGCAAAAACCGATCTCTCAAGCTTCCAGATGTTTGGCGGAAAATGGATCAAGAGTAAAAAAAGCCAACCAAACACGACCTTTGATAAAAATGGAGCGATTTATATTTATAACCCCGCGCTTGAGGCCAAAACAATCGAAATCAGCGAAAGCCAAGATAGTTCCGCTCTCTCGCCCGCCAAAGGCTGGAATTTGCTTTCAAACAACAGCGATATCGAGCTCAAAGCCCAGGGCGAATTTGAGATGCAAGGGAAAAAAGTTAAACTTGCCGATTTAATCTTGGAAAAGAAGGCATCACCGGAAATTTATCTTTTGAAAAGCGACAAAAACGGAGTCGAAATTAAAAAAATTGACCCCTCAAAAGAGTCAATTCCCGCACATTCGGCTTTTTGGCTTTATTTATTTAATTAATCAGACTTTGCTTTTGACTGGAAAGCCGCCATGGCAAAAAGAATAAAGGAAATGATAATCAAAATGCAGGCGGCCGCCAAGACGATTTTGAAGCGGACAAGCGCCATAGGATCGAGAGATAATGTGTCAGCCGATGCAGTTGGATCGCTCTTAAGCGCCAAAAACAACAGGGCCAAACCCATCACCAGTGATCCCGAAGCGGCAAAAATCTTACTTCGCATGAGTTTATTATAGTAAAAGCTTGACGATAACGCAAAAACTGCCTTTGGGCGGTTTCGCGATGGTGACCTCACGTGGGGCTTTTTGGGTGGAACAAAAAGCTAACCCCCCGTTGCCAGGATGCGCAATTTAGGTGGAACAAATTGCTAATCCTTATTTTTGTAAATTCAATTGGTGACCTCACGGGGAGTCGGTCACCGGTCAAAATCTGCTGATTTTGCCGTCGACCCCGCCTCGCGCCGTCGCGCTCCGGCTTTCGACTCCTTTCCGTGGGTCAAAGCCATCAAAAAACCACCTTGGCAGGTGATTTTCTGATGGTGACCTCACGGGGAGTCGAACCCCGGTGTCCAGGATGAGAACCTGGTATCCTAACCACTAGATGATGAGGCCGAAATGTCGGCTTCGATAATTTTATCAAAATTTAGAGAATAATCTAGATTTAACTGCTTAAAAGCACGTTGGGTGGCGCAGCCAAAAGGCCGCGCCACCCGTGAAATCACTTCTCATATCGCTCGGGATGTTCCCTCCGATCTCGCACGCCGATCACGCTGACCGGATATGCCGTCGGCAAGGACAGCGGCGGCACATCACCTCGGCACAAAACCTGCTGATCAAGGCCGCAGGCTCGACATGCCAGCGACTTGCGACTGTAGGGATGACCAAATTCCTCGGGCTCATGGCAGTGGGGGGGAAACCCGCAGGTCATCATCCTCGCCCTCATCGCCACCTCACAGGCCGCCTTGTTAGCGCAAGCGCCACAAGTTGGGCTCGACGCCCAGAAGAAGACGTTGCCAGAGTCGAACTGCACTCCCGCACACTCGGACCGTTGCGACTCGAGAGCTGCGGCGCAGCTCTCCAAGTTGCCGCAGTTAAGACAGCCCTGATTCTCCGGATGATACGGGTTTCCGTAGTTCTCGGGCTTGTGCGGCTCAAAGTTGTTCCCCCGACACTGCTGTGACCTCCCGTGCTGCTGCAGTGTCCAGTCTACCCTGGGTTTGGCAGAACTCATCTTGCTCTCCCTCGACTGCGATGTGAACGACACGAAACTGAATGGCTCGATTTTACCTTGTATCGGCCATTTCGTCAATGCCGGGATCATCAAGGTTAAGGTTACCTGCCTGCCGGCAGGCAGGGGCACAGTCAGGTTTAGGTTTAAGTCATGGTCAAAAGGCCCACTAACTATCTACCTAACCCTCAGACTATACTGGCAGCTTAACCCTAACCTTTGACAAATTCTCAACCTCCCTTGACCCCCGTCTAATTTCTTGCTAAACTCTCGCCATCAGTGATTTCACCACCTTGACACGTAGAAAAGGAGCAGTGAGATGGAAAAGGTCTATGGAACGCTTGTCGGCGCCGTGGGTGTCGTCATAGGCACCCTACAACAACCGCAGGGGAAAAGGCTCTCTGCCTTCCTCGGGGGTCTGTGGGCGATCCTATACGTCGCCAGCATCTTCCTCTTCTTCAAAACCAAGGATGTCGCGGCCGCCTGCCTCTTGAGCATGGGCTGGGTCGCGCTCATGATCGCGCTTTTGGCGTCTGAAAAGCGCAGTCCTCTAATAATCTGCGCGGGTCTTGCCGCTCTGCCACTGAACATCGGCGTGGCAACGCTCCTGCGAGGGAACCAGGCAGCTGGATGGATCATCAGCCTGCCAGCATTGGTTATCCTCGCCGTCGGCACGTGGCTTGATTCCCGAGCCAAGAAGGGAGCGAATCCACCCGCCAGCTCCCCCACAACCACCCCCACCAAGCCCCCAGACAAGACCGCGCCTCCCCGCCGGCGCGGAGCAAGGCGTGGTGGCAAACCGGGCTGGCTCAGCTAAGCCAGTCTTCGCAACGCGACACTCACCCCCGGCCGCCTCGACTCCCCCCCACGGGATAGAGGCGGCCGTTTCTCATACTTAAAAGAAACCGCCAGCGATAGCTGGCGTGTGCGTTTGAAGCGTAGCAGTTACAATAAAGTCACCGACGGAAAGGAGGTGACTTTATTGTGCGCAATAACGGCCGACTTTACAAAC
>Ga0172381_10000561_pt1 | contig 44928 bp, 42 predicted proteins | sample Leawel6488metaG_FD_119754 | JGI IMG/M metagenome (GOLD analysis project Ga0172381, IMG submission 119754) | Leachate microbial communities from a municipal landfill in Southern Ontario, Canada - Leachate well 64-88 metaG | ecosystem: Engineered > Solid waste > Landfill > Unclassified | place... | reverse complement strand
TTCCAGTTACAAAAAACAATTTTGCGGCTACAGAATAAATTAAATAACACACAAAAAAGGTACGGAAAACCTAAAAAAGAATTCTAAAATTTCACTAACCATTTATTTTGAGCTATAGCGTTGCCCGCTAGATGGTCTTTCCGTGCGCCTGGCGCCAGGCATTAATGATTTTGGGGTCGCCGCAAAGCAATTCTTTGGGCACTTTCCAATTTACGCCTTTTTTGGGACTGTAGACCTCGGGCCGAGTGTATTGCGCCGATTCAAAGAAGCCCTCCTTGCCCGACCTCGCCTTCAAAAATTCCGGCTTACCGATGACCCCGGGAATTAGGCGACTGGTTGCCTCAGCAATGACCATTGCCGGCAATTCTCCGCCCATCAGGTCGTAATTTCCAATCGAAACCTGGTGGGTAGCCATATTTTGCGCGATCCGCTCGTCTACGCCCTCGTAGCGCCCGCAGATGAAGACTATCTGCTTGAGTTTGGCAAATTTGGCGGCCATTTTTTGGTCAAACTCCTTGCCCCGCGGCGTAAGCATTACCACCGCGACCTCTTTATCCGGTTTCATTTTTTTACCGACCAGTTTAAACTTAGCAATCTTGGAAATCGCCCGAAAAAGCGGCTCAGACTTCATTACCATGCCAAAACCGCCGCCGTAAGGGCTGTCATCGACCGTGTGATGCTTATCGGTCGTATAATCGCGCAAATTGTGCACCCGCGCGCGCAGCAATTTTTTATCCCGGGCTTTCTTAAAAAGAGACTCCTCAAAATATGGGCTCACGATTTCCGGGAATATGGTAATAAAGTCAAACGTGATCATTGTTTTTTCCCAAAAGAAAACCCCGCGTATGAATCAGGGTTTTCTTCGAGATTTATCGGTTAGATCTTGAGGTCGTCCAATTCCTCTCCCGCCGACTTTTCGGTCGTTTGAGGGGATCTCCGGCCACCCTCGGGTTCCTCGATCTTGAGGTTCACGCGAGCATGGTTTTTGAGGCCGATGATCCGAACCAAGTTCCTGATGGCCCTGGCAGTGCTGCCGTTGCGGCCGATGATCTGGCCCATGTCCTCGGCATTCACTTTCAGCGAAAGAAGCACGCCCATTTCATCCACAGTCCGGTTGACGATCACGTCATCCGGATGGTCCACCAAGGACTTGATCAGGAATTCAAGAAATTCGTGGTCAACAGTTTTTTTATCCATGATATCCTGTATTCAATCATTCTAAAATTAGTAGCTCGACCTTTTCATACGTGCGACTCTATCCGCTACCTAACTAAATTATATCCAATCGCAAAGTTGACTGTCAAATGGCCAAACGCTACTTGGCGGCCGGCGTGCCCGCGGCGGCCTCGGCTCCCTTTTTGGGTTGGGCATGAACCGCGATCTTTTTGCCGGTAACCAGTTTTTTGGAAACAAAGATATTGTTCACCGTCGCGGAAGGCTGGGCCCCCTTGGACAGCCAGTATTTTACGCGGTCTTCATCCAGCTTGGTTTGTTTGGTAACGCGGTTTATTGAACCGATCTCCTCGCAAAACTTCCCCGCCGCCGCCGAAACTCTTTTATCGACGACCACGATCTTGAAGCTGGGCTGGTTCCTTTTTCCGATCCGATGCAGTCTGATGGTAAGCATGATTTCTTGATAATTTAATTACGCATTATGTATAACACAGCTTGCGGCTTTTTGCAACAACAAATCCATTTAACCGTCAATGCAAAACCCGAATTATTGCTTAAATGATTAAATGTTTAAATGATTAGATGTTTTTAGATCCAGCCTTTGGTTTCCAGCGCTTTTTTAGCGGTTTCCTCCTCGGCCTCCTGCTTGGAGTAACCACCACCCTTGGCCACAAATTCCTGACCCAAATACACGCCCACCACGAAATATTTGGCATGGTCCGGACCTTGCTCCTCCAAAACTTGGTAGTTGGGAGTTACCTTGGCCTTTTCCTGGGCAATTTCCTGGAATCGCGATTTTGCATCCTTGTATAGCTCCTGGTCAATGATCTTGGGAAGCTCGATCATCAAGTTCTTCTTGATAAAATCCGCGCACGCCGGATACCCCTGGTCAAGATACAAGCCGCCGATAAACGCCTCAAAAGTGTTGGCCAAAATATATTGGCGCGATTTGCCCGATTCCCGGGCTTCACCCTTTGATAAAAGCAAAAAATCGCCAAATCCCAGCCGCGACGCGACCGAGGAGATCATTTTTGTGTTTACCAGCGATGCACGCCAACTGGTCAGCTTGCCCTCCGATTCGCCGGGATATTTGCCGTAAAGGTCTTCCGTGGACACCAATTCCAGGACCGCGTCACCTAAAAATTCGAGCCGTTCATTATTCCCCAACACGACCTGCGGATTTTCATTGAGATAGGAACGATGTATAAAGGCCTGGGTAAGCAGGTCTTTATTTTTAAAAACGATGTTTAATTTTCTTTCAAGTTCGCAAAATTCACTCATTGTTCTTTTGATCCGTCAGAATCTTCATTTTCTTCGGCACTCGCGTCATCTTTAGCTTCGTTGGCCTCACCGGCAAGCTCGGGATCCTGCGCCAGCATTTCCTTGTAAATGGTTCCCAAAACCCCGTTGACAAACTTCCCGGAGCTTTCTCCGCCAAAGTTCTTCGCCAGCTCGATCGCTTCATTGATGGCCACCTTTGGCGGAACCGCCTTTTTATCCTCATAAAGCAGTTCGTACAGACCCATGCGCAAAATATTGCGGTCCACAATGCTGATTTGGTCGATCGGCCACTGGGGTGCCGCTTTTTCGATGATCTTGTCAATCCCTTCCATTTTACCGACCACGCCGGCAGTCAATTCGTGAGAAAATGACTTTTCTTCGAGACCCGGGCCGAATTCCTTGAGATTGCGCGCCAAAATTTCCACCAAGTCGCGCTGGCGCGCGTAAAAATCCCATTCAAAAAGGGATTGCATTACGATTGATCTTGTTAAATGTCTTGACGCCATTGAGAATGCCTAAATATGGAATCTGGAATAAGGAATTTAGGTTCATGTTCCGACAAAGCGGAACATAATCGCAAATTCAAGATTCCGGAGGCAATATTTTTTACTTTACCACTTCTTTCGTTGCGGTTTCTTTGGGTTGCTTGGCTTCCCGCTTCGCCTCCTGAGCCTTCGCCAACTTTTGTTTGCGGTTGGTTTTGGCCATTACATCAATTACCTCCTTGCCTTTGTAAAAACCGCAGGCCGGGCAAACAAAATGCGGCATGGCGGGCTTTCCGCACTTTCCACAAATATTCAAAGTTGGTTTAACTATAAACAAATGCGACCGGCGTTGATTCCGGCTTCCTTTTGTGTGTCTCTTTTTTGGTACGCCACCCATAGCAATAGATTATGAGTAAATAGTTGATGAATTGTGATTGAAAATTCAAAAGTCACCCAACCAAACCCAAAATACCTGTTTAACGGTTCCCGGCGGCCCGTTTGGAACCCCGGAAAGCCATTTTTGACAATAATCGATTATTGTAGCACAACCAAAAATTAATTTCAACTGCAATAGCCACTTTTGCCCAAACCCGCCACCCGGCCATCTTGGTACGATTTATTCAATCACAAATGCGCCCCCGAACTTTTCCCGGTCGTCGCCGGCCAAATTTGAATAAAAAGTATAGCTTTGGGGCTTTCCCGAAAGACTTTCCAGCGCAATCGTTTTCGTCTGGCCCGGTTGGATAGCGCCCGAATCGATCATCATCCCGTCGATCACGAACGAATGCGCATTAACCCCCTTATTGGTTATCTCCAGCATCTTCGTCCCCTGCGCCGACAATACCAGTTTCTTTTCTCGATAACCGCTATCGTCAACAACCAGCCGAATGCTGCCCTCGATGGGTTCGCCGGCCGAAACCGGGAATAATACCGCCGGCTCACTTTGAGTCCCCCGGGAGGTCGCGCAGGAATTCACCGGCAACGCCGCGGCCGCGCTAGCCAGGGCCGAGCTTTTATCGGCCACATTGGCCAAAAGCAACAACCCGAACGTGAAAGTCAGCACAAACATCGCACAAAAATTTACGGCCAGACTCAACGCCGTCTTACGATCGATTTTTTTGCTGGTGTTTTTTGCTTTGGGCATCTTTTTTTAAAAAAATTACTTTTACTACTTTATTATATTATACAACAAAAAATCACGCAAAAATATTCCTCCGCCTGTTTATCGACAATTGCCGCCACAAGCCAACACCGGGGCAAACGACTTCCGGTGGATACGGCACGGACCCAACCGCGCCAGCGCCTCCAAATGGATCTTAGTACCGTAACCCTTGTGCCGGTAAAAACCGTAACCCGGGTAAATTTTTTCCAGCCGGGCCATTGTCCGGTCGCGGGTAACCTTGGCGATAATACTGGCCGCCGATATGGAAAAGATCTCGCGGTCACCGCCAATGACTGTTTCCTGGTGATATCCGATCTTAAGCGGTGTATTGCCGTCGATAAAGCAAAAGGTATTTTGCAGTCCCATATCGAGACCGTGGCGACGGGCCAAGTTTTGGATGGCGCGCTTCATTGCCAGCCTTGAGGCTTGCAAAATGTTAATACGGTCGATAACCGCTGGCGTGACCGCGGCAACCCCCCAGGCAACCACCGGATGACGCGTCAGTTTTGCATAAAGCTGCGTGCGCCGCAACGGCGACAGCCTTTTTGAATCATCGACGCCTACCAACAGCTCACAAAAATCCGAATCAGCCGCAAAAGGATCCAAAATCGCCACCGCCCCGGCAACCACCGGCCCGGCCAACGGACCGCGGCCAACCTCGTCGGCGCCAATGACAAAATCAAAACCCGCTCTTTGGATAGCTAACTCGCGCGCCAGGCGGCAGGTGGGCGGTTTATCATTTTTTACCAGTGTCATAATCCAGTATAACGCATCCTGCATTTAAACGCGTATTGCGCGATTGTTCAACCAAACCAAAATCCGCTATAATTAAAATGAAGCATCTATTTGAAAGACCAAAGCTGATTATGGAAGAATTTATCATTGCCGGCAAACCGGTCTCAATCCTAAGCAAAGAAGAAATTGACCTGGAAATCAACCAGGCCATCGTCGAACGCCGGAAAATCAATTTCGAAGGCAAGAGTCTGAAATTTTTGTCGTTGGCGGAGAAAGATATCGGCACCGGTATAAATATGGACAATTGTTGGGTTGCCGGTAACGTTTTTTTGGGCGACGCTACGATCAACGGCGACATTAGCATGGTTAATGCAACCATCGACGGATCTTTCTTTTTCGGGCGGGGCAAGATCATGGGAAGCTTGGATTTGGAAAAGATCAAGGTGGGACAAACCATGAATATGGTCGGGTTAAACATTACCGGCTCACTGCATCTCAACCAAGCGCGCGTCAATGGCTTTGTCAGCTTGGCCAAAGCGGTAATATTGGGCGACATTGACATGAGGGGTATCGAGCTTTACGACTACAATAAGGATACTTTGACAGTCAAAGGCGATATATATCTGAAAAGCGCCCAGATCAACGGCTTTTTCGATATCAGCGACGCGTCGATCAGCGGTATGGTCAGCCTTGAGAATGCACTGGTGCGGCGCAGCCTGATCGCGCGCAACCTTAAGGTCACCGACATGCTTTATTTGAAAAATTGCATTTTTAACCTGGATACCGCAAATCTTTCCGGAACCGAACCCGACAAGATCGTCCGTTAACGCAACGCAAAGCCAAAAGCACCGAGCAGCTCCTTACTCAACTCACGCTTTTGGCTTTGCGTTTTGTGATTTAAATATGAAATTCACCCACCTACACGTCCACACCCACTACAGCCTGCTTGACGGCCTGGCCCAGATCGACCCGTTGCTCGACAAAGTCAAATCGTTGGGCATGAGCGCATGCGCCATTACCGACCATGGCAACATGTACGGCGCCGTGGAATTCTACAAAAAAGCCAAAGCCCGCGGCATAAAGCCACTGATCGGCTGCGAAGTTTACGTGGCCCATGAAAGCCGCACCCAAAAACGCCCGGGTATTGATGATGTCCGGTATCATTTGGTTCTGCTGGCTAAAAACGAAAGCGGCTACAAAAACCTCGTAAAACTAGTAACAAAGGCGCACCTGGAGGGATTTTATTACAAACCCCGCATCGATGAAGAACTGTTGGCCCAGTACGGCCAAGGACTGGTAGGGCTTACCGCATGCGTCCAGGGAAAAATTCCCCGCCTAATCCTGGCCAAGAAAATGGATGAGGCCATCGAGACCGCAAAGCGATACGAGGGTTATTTTGGCAAGGGTAGTTTTTTCCTGGAGCTTCAATACCACGCCAGCCTGCCCCAGCAAAAAACGGTCAATGACGGATTGATCGAGATTTCCAAACAGACCGGGATCAATCTGGTGGCAACCAACGACAGCCACTATTTGAACGCCGACGATGCCGAGGCGCAGGATATCCTAATGCTGATCAATACGGGCGCCGATATCAACGATCCCGGGCGCCTGACAATGAAAACCGAGGATTTTTCAATGAAAAGCGCCGACCAGATGGCCGCCGAGTTCAAAGACGTGCCCGAAGCGGTGACCAATACCCAAAAAGTAGTCGATTTATGCAACTTTGAATTTGAGCTAAAAAAGACCAAACTCCCCCGCTACGTCCCGCCGGAAGGTATGGATAACGAACAATACCTGCGCCAGCTTTGCGAAAAAGGTTTGGACTTCCGTTACGGCCAAAACCGGACCAAGGAAGTTTTGGAACGCTACGAATATGAATTTGGGGTCATTAAACAGCTCGGTTTCATGGAGTATTTCCTGATCGTGCAGGATTTTGTGAATTGGGCCAAAAGCAACCGCATCGTCGTCGGACCCGGCCGCGGATCAGCCGCCGGCTCACTGGTCTCGTATCTGCTGAACATTACCGAACTTGACCCGCTCAAATATGACCTTCTGTTCGAACGCTTCCTCAACCCGGGCCGCTCGGCAGTGTCCCTGCCTGATATCGATATGGACTTTGCCGATCGCCGCCGCCCCGAGGTGATCGAATACGTAGGACAAAAATACGGTAAGGACCATGTGGCCCAAATCATTACTTTCGGAACCATGGCCGCTCGCGCGGTCGTGCGCGATGTGGGCCGTGTTTTACAATACCCGTACAGCTACTGTGACAAGCTCGCCAAGATGATCCCGACCGGCATGGATTTAAAAGAAGCCCTCGAAAAAGCCGACGACCTCAAAATGCTAGTTGCCGGTGATGAAAAAGCCCGGATCCTGATGGGTTTTGGCAAGAAACTCGAAGGTTGTGCGCGCCACGCATCCACTCACGCCTGCGGCGTGGTCATCTCACCCATCGCCCTCGACGAGATTGTTCCGGTCCAGCATCCGACCGCCGACGACAACGGTTTGGTTTCACAGTATGAACTGCACGCGATCGAGGATATGGGCTTGCTGAAAATGGACTTTTTGGGGTTGAAAAACTTAACCATCATTGAAGACACGCTCTCACGGATATATATCGTCCATAAACAAAATCTCGACCTCAAGACCATTCCGATGGACGACCCAGAGACGTTTAAGCTGCTCCAGCGCGGCGATACTGTCGGCGTATTCCAACTTGAAAGTGCGGGAATGCAGCGCTACCTAAAACAGCTCAAACCCACCCAATTTGAAGACATCATCGCCATGGTGGCATTATACCGCCCTGGCCCGATGCAGTTCATTCCCGATTATATTGAAGGTAAAAATGGGCTAAAAATCCCCACCTACATCCATCCCAAACTGGAAGGTCTTTTGGGTGACACTTATGGCATCATCCTTTACCAGGAACAGACAATGAAGATCGCGCGGGAAATGGCGGGATTTACCATGGCCGAAGCCGATACGCTCCGCAAGGCCATTGGCAAAAAGATCAAGGATCTGATGATGGCCCAAAAACAAAAGTTTATCGACGGTTGCGTTAAAAACGGCATGTCCAAAAAGATCGGCGTTGAAATTTGGAGCTGGATCGAGCCCAGTGCGGACTATTCGTTCAATAAATCCCATGCGGCCTGCTACGCAATGGTGGCCTACCAAACGGCCTACCTGAAAGCCCACTACCCAGTCGAATTTATGGCCGCCCTCATCACTTCGGAAAAAAACGACGTTGAACGCGTCGGATACCTGATCGGCGAATGTAAAAATATGGGCATCGAAGTGCTCGCCCCGGAAATCAATGAAAGTTTTCACGGATTTACAGTCATCCCCGGTTTGGGAAAAATCCGGTTTGGCCTTTCGGCGATCAAAAATGTTGGCGAAAACATCGTCAACGAGGTCGTGGCCATCCGCAAAGCAGACGGCCCATTTAAGGACATTTTCGACTTCATGAAGCGGGTGAATTCCAAAGTGATCAACCGCAAATCACTGGAAGCGTTTATAAAAGCCGGGGTTTTTGATTCCATGGGCGAACGCAACGCCCTGCTGAGCAACGCCGACAAACTGCTGGAAATCGGCCGCGAGGACGAGAAAAACAAAGCCAACGGCCAGCGGGATCTTTTTGGCGGATTTAGCGCGGTTAAAATTTCCAGCAGCTACACTTTATCGCCCGCCAAAGAAGCCACCAAACCGGAAAAGCTAATGTGGGAAAAAGAGCTCTTGGGTTTGTTTGTCACATCCCACCCCCTGGAAGAATATCGCCAAACCATGGAGAAAAAATGCTTGAAAATCACCCGGATCAAAGAAAATCCGACGGCTCGCCTCGTCAAAGTGGGCGGCATGATCTCCACGGTCAAAAAGATCATCACCAAAAGTGGCAAACCCATGCTGTTCATGGGGTTGGAAGACCTGACCGATAAAATCGAAGTGGTCGTATTTGCCAGCGCCTTGGAAAAAAATCCGAAGGTATATGTCGAAAGCAAAGTGGTCTATGTTTATGGCCGCATCGACAACCGCGACGGCGAAGCCAAAATCGTGGCCGACACCGTGGAAGAAGTGACTTTGATGTAAATGAAATATATTATATAATTTAAATGTAATCGCATCAAAAATTTAAAAAGGTCGATTTTCATACGAGTTATTCAACTAAAGATTAAAATAAATATTATTACATGAATCTTAAAAATAAAATCATCGCCGGCGTGATCGGCGTTTGTATCGCGGCATTCGGCATCGCGGGCATCAATGCACAACCGGCACAAGCCCAAACCGCAAGCGCGGGGGCAACTGCGGGGGCTACCATGACGATCGAACAGCTTGAATCGATAATCAAAAACCTCCAACAGCAAATCGCGCTAATTATTGAATTACTCAAACAGCGCAATCTGCCGGTATGCGGCAATGGAGCCTGCGAAACCGCCAAGGGCGAAACTACGACCAGTTGTGCTGCGGATTGCCCGACGGTTGTCGGCGGCAATTGTACTTATAAAGATTTTGCCGGCAAATGTACCGTCACCAAGGTTACCAGCGACAAGTCGGTGTCCTACACCTTTAAAGCAACTGAGGCAGTCAGCGTCAGCGAAACGCTCCTGACATCAAAAAGCGAAATCAGTCCGTATAAAGGCACAACCTCGGCCAGCTACCTTGGCTTGGCTTGCCTGGAAGGCGAACATGAACCGACCGCGGACCAGATCAAAAATTGCAAAGTCATTGTCGATGAAGTTTTTGACTGCGATTTAAGTGTCATAAAAACCGGCTCTTGCACTCCGATAACCGTAAAATTCAAAGATAAGTTAATATCCGATAGCGGAAAAGCTAAATGCATCGCCACCGGCGGAACTTGGTCATTTAGCGACTGTGCCTCCGGGTGTATTAATGAAACTAGAGCTCAAAGACTTGCCAATCAAACAGGATGTGATTCTGCGTGTATGAAAGCCAACACCTGTAATTGCTCAAGCGGGAAATACTGGGCTTCGCGGGAGGAGGGGTGCATGACAAAACCCACGACATGCGCTACCGAGGGCGAAACGATCAATACCAGCGGCGCTAGAAATTGTTGCTCGGGTCTGATCGCATACTCCCCCTGCACCAGCGAGCAAGATTGCATTGCCGACTCCTGGACTTGCAAAAAACCGACTACCTGCGCCAAAGAAGGCGAAACAATCAATACCAGCAGCACCAAACAATGCTGCTCGGGGCTGATCGCGTATTCGCCCTGTACCAGCGAGCAAGACTGTATTGCCGACTCTTGGACTTGCAAAAAACCGACCGAAACTTGCGCCAAGGAAGGTAAAATCGCTTACGCATCATGGAGTGGTCAAACACCAACAACCTGTTGCGCTGGATTGATCGGCATTGCAAATTGCAGCGGTTCCGCCTGCCTAAACAACGGTTCCAGTGTTTGCGCCTACTGCGGCAACGGAAAATGCGGCACCGGGGAAAATACACTAAATTGCCCGAAAGACTGCAAATCGACATGCGCAATCGAAAGCACCCCATATTGCGCGAATGGCCAGATCGTCACCGAAACGAGCACTGATGGCTGCCCGCATTCAAAATGCGTAACTTCCACGTGCGCTAAAGAAGGCGAAACATTCTCCGATTACAAAAAAGAATGCTGCAGTGGCCTGACTAAGTCAACCAATCCACCAATCCCATGCAATACTGCCTCCGACACCATTGCAGTGGGAAGCGGATCTAGCCTAGAGGCCGATGTACAATGTTCACAAGTCGCCACCTACACCTGCAAAAAAACAATAACCTCTGCCTGCGCCTATTCCTGCAACGCGAAAGGATATGCGAACAGCCGATGCAATGCGTGGTCAACCGGGACTTTAACCACCGACACCAACGCCGGCTGCAAAAGCGGAGAGGTAAACCTTGGCTGGACTTCTGATTGCACCGCCGCCCAGCTTGCCGGAGGCGGTCGGGCATGTTGTTGCGGATTGGGAACTCCTCCAGTAGTCATTCCGGAAATGTGTGGAAAATCCCTGGGATCGTCCGTGACTAACGAGCAGCAAGCGACTTGCGCCGAATACGGCGGCCAAATTCTGTGTAGCAACACTGCCTCACAATGCGCGATTTCGAGCACGGGGCTGAAAACCAGCTGCGGGGGCGACACAACCACATGCTATTGCAACTGCAACCAAGGCGGCGGGACATCAACTCAACAAGATGGTAACACCGGAAGAACATCTTCGTTGAATCTTAGCAATTTAAGCGCCAGCCTTGCCAATGTTATGGCACAATTCCAAAGCATTCTAGGCAAGCTGAATTTACCCAAATAAGGCACCGCGCTTATTCAAAAAACCCGCTTTAAAGCGGGTTTTTTAATACCACAAACAACGCGATCAAAAAAACATGATTCATGGCCGAGATAAATTATATAATTAATTTGCTGGGCCAAAAAAAATAAAATCGTAAGTTGGGCGACAAAAAATCGAATTTATATTTTAAAATGAGTTTCGCCTCCCGTGGTACGAACCCACGGGCGTCGACCTTTTAGAAATCCGAAAGCAATCTTCGCAAAGCGAAGCCGCTAACGCGGCGTCAAGGATGTTTCCTTGACGCATAGTAATGCTTTCGGGGTTACCCCAATAAATCCCCATCCATCGGTTCCAGAGGCTTGTCCCGGTATCTCCCTCTGGATAAAAAATATTAAAACATACACCCAAACAATAAATTCATTGCCATTTTTCGGCAATACTGATTAGCGGGGTAAACGGCAACGCCGCGAATGCCGCAGTACGAATAGCCGGCGGCGTTGCAACCGATACCCAATCATTAGCGGAACTTGAAGCAGCCATTAAAGATCTAAAAGCACAAATCCAGGTGACAATCGAGAAAATAAAAACAAAAAATAGCGCCACAGCCACATCAACTTGCATTGCGGAAAATGAAGCGGTATCCGACACAAGTCTTAATTGTTGCACCGGATTGGTTAAAACTCACTTAAGCCAAACGCGGACGCCTGCCAGCTGTAACGATACAAGCACGCCCTGCACCGGGGTCGCGGAAAATTACACGTCCAGGAAACCGACCACACAATATGGCTACAGTAAGGGTGGGACAACCGAAACCGCCGCAGATTCTGACACCACCACCCACTACAGCGCTGGCAGGACTTCCTCAACCGCCAGCAACACCGGGGTAGGATATTATAGCGCCAACAGCACGATAGAACAGCGATTAGAGGCAATCAGAATCCAAATCGCAAACCTTGCATTAAGCGTTTCCTCGCCGACAACCGACTAGGCACAAAAAACCGGTCAATATTAAAACCCCTTCCTTGCGGCGATTTTGAAATCCGTCCCAAAAAGGGGTTTTAATTTTACTTTAATTTTGATAGAGTGAAGAAACGCCAGCAACCAAAATGAAACATCATATTATCATCTATGGCTGCCAAATGAACCACTCGGACGCGGAAAGGATCGAGAGCCTTTTTGAATTCCTTGGCTCAAAAAAAACCGATACTGCGATTGAGGCCGATATTGTCGTCGCGGTAATGTGTTCGGTGCGCCAAATGGCCGCGGACCGCGTTTTTGGATTGGAACAAAAATTCAAGCAAATTAAAAAAACCAACCCCAAATTTAAATCGATATTGACCGGATGCGTTGTTGAAAACGACAAAGATAGGTTTGCCGCTATTTTTGACCATATTTTGGACATAAAATCACTAAACCAATGGCCTGTAATCGTTGGATTGACGGACAATAAAACCGCCAATGATGACTATTTCCATATTTTACCCAAGATTACCTTGGCGCACTCCGTCCTGGTCCCGATCTCCAAAGGCTGCGACAATTACTGCACTTATTGCGTCGTTCCCTACACCCGGGGACATTTGGAATCGCGGCCGGCAAAAGACATCTTGGAAGAAGTTGGCCGAGCGGTTCGCAACGGCACCAAAGAAATTTGGCTTTTGGGACAGAACGTCAACAATTATCATTGGGAAAATATTGATTTTGCCAATCTTTTGCGCCAGGTAAACGATATTCCCGGCGATTTTTGGCTTCGCTTCACTTCTCCGCATCCCAAAGATTTTGACGACAACGCGGTCGCCGCAATGGCCCAATGCGAAAAGGTCACCCCTTACCTTAACTTGCCGGTCCAAAGCGGCGACAATGCCATCCTAAAAGCCATGGGGAGGCCGTACACCGCCGCCCGATACCGCTTGCTTGTCAAAAAAATCCGCCAAGCATTTAAGAAATACCGCCGCGGACCGGAAAAGGAAGTCGCCATCTCAACCGATATCATCGTAGGATTCCCCGGCGAAACCAAAACCCAATTTCAGAATTCCGCCAAAACCTTTAAGGCGGTGAAATACGACATGGCTTATATCGCCCAATATTCTAGGCGCGCCGGTACGGCCGCGGCGGCATTGGATGATAATGTGCCGCCAAAAGAAAAGAAGCGGCGCGAGGAAGCGATAAATAATATTTTAAAAAAAACCGCATTGGCCCACAATAAAAAATTTGTCGGCAAAACCGGCGCGGTATTTGTTGATTCCATCAAGGCCGAGACACCAAAAAAAGGACCGGCATTGTTCGCGCTTGGGAAAAACCGACACTATAAAACCGTTAAATTCCCCGTCAGCCAAGATGAGGTCAAACCCGGCGACATCGTAACGGTAAAAATTACCAAGGCGCAATCCTTCGGGTTGCTGGGCCGCCGGGTTTTATGAACAAAAACGCCAAAAAATTAATAGTGGTTGTCGGGCCTAATGCTTCAGGGAAATCCGATTTGGCGATCAAGATTGCCAAGGCTGTTGGCGGGCAGGTAATTTCTGCCGATTCGCGGCAGGTATATAAGGGATTGGATATCGGATCGGGCAAGATTAAAAAATCCGAAATGGGCGGCATTAAACACCACCTCTTGGACGTGGCCAACCCCCGGTCAGTTTTTAGCGTAACCCGCTACCGAAAACTGGCATTGGCTGCGATCAAAAGAATTTTAAAAGAGGGCGATATCCCGATCATTTGCGGCGGCACCGGATTTTATATCCAGGCAGTCGTGGACGGCATTGTAATCCCCGAAGTAAAACCTAATTGGGCCCTGCGCAAAAAACTGGAAAAACTTTCCACAGAAAAGCTTTTTTTAATGCTCCAAAAGCTCGACCCGCACCGGGCGCAAAACATCGAATCGAAAAATCCCCGGCGGCTGATCCGCGCCATTGAAATCGTCAAAACCACAAAAAATCCGGTCCCCGAAATTACCAAAGATCCCTTGCCCTACGACACACTTTTTATCGGCGTAAAAATCGATAAAAATAAATTAAAACGGCTTATCGCAATCCGCACGGGCAAGCGCCTTAAATCAGGCATGGTCGCCGAAACCCGGCGATTGCGAAAAAACGGCCTGTCCTGGAAAAAATTGGAAAATTTCGGGCTTGAATACCGGGCTTGCGCCCAATTCCTGCAAAAAAAGATTACCGCGCCGGAAATGGCCGAAAGGATAAAAAGGGAAGACGAACAATACGCCAAACGCCAAATGACCTGGTTTTCGCGCGATACCCGCATAAATTGGCTGACCCCCAAAATTGCCCTGAGCCGCGCCAAAAAATTCGCAAAAAATAACTAAAAAAGCACCAAGAAGGCGCTTTTTTAGTTTGATTTATTTTTTTGCAACACCATCTTCACCCAGGCGCTCCAAAATAATCTTTTTTACCAGGTCGGGATTGGCCCGGCCCCGCGTCGCGGCCAACACCTGGCCCACCAAAAACTGGAAAGCGTTACCTTTCCCACTCCGGTAATCCGCAACTGCTTTGGCGTTTTTTTGCATCACGTCATCGATTGCGGCGGTAATTTCCCCCGCGTCATTTATCTGGCTCAAGCCCATCCGGGTGATGATTTCGGTCGGATCGCCGCCGTTTTGCGCCATCTCGACCAACACAAGTTTACCGATCTTGGATGAAATCTCTTTTTTATATATTAAATTGATGAACTCGGCAAAATTCTCCGCCGTAGCCCGGAAATTACTTTCGCAAAAGACGCGGCCTTTTAAAATTCCCTGCACGTCGCTGGCCAGATAGTTCGCGCACAGCCGCGCCATCAAACATTCCTGACCGTCGGTGTTACAAATATCGCTTTCCTCCACATTAGCCCATTCATCAAATTCGCTCATTGCCCGCTCGTAATAGTTGCCCAAGGCGCGATTGGCCACAAATACTTCGACGGTCGCCGCTTCCAATCCGTATTGCCGGATGAAGCGCACCCTTTTGGCCGCCGGCAGTTCCCCCACCAAGGCTGCAAGTTTTTCCACCTCCTGGTGGGTAATTACCATCGGCGGAATATCCGGCTCGGGAAAGTAGCGGTAATCGTTGGCCTCTTCCTTCTCGCGTTGGGAGAAAGTCACGCATTTTTGCTCATCCCAGCCGCGCGTTTCCTGAACGATCTTTTCGCCGCGTTCCAACGCGTCGCTTTGGCGGCCAATTTCAAATGCCACCGAGCCCTCCACTACCTTAAGCGAATTCAAATTCTTTATTTCCACCTTGGTACCCAACTTTTTTTGCCCGGTTTTGGCATCAACCGTGCCCATACTGATATTTACCTCGACCCGCAACTTGCCTTTTTCCATGTCGGCATCCGAAGCCCCCAAATAACGCAAAATCAGCTGCAATTCTTCGACGAATTCGCGCGCCTGCGCCGCGCTCTCGATATCCGGCTCGGTCACCAGCTCCATTAACGGCACGCCGCCGCGGTTAAAATCAACCAATGAATGGTCCTCCCCGGCCGGATGGATCAGCTTTCCCGTATCTTCCTCCATGTGGACCCGGGTAATATTAACCGTCTTTTTGTCGATCTTGGTGCCTTCGCCGCCAATATCAAGATGGCCGCCCAAGCAAAGCGGTTCGTCATATTGCGATATCTGATAACCCTTGGGCAGGTCGGGATAAAAATAATTCTTGCGGTCAAACTTGGAGCGCTCCAAGAGGCGAGATTTTAACGCCAAACCCACCAGACGCACCTTGCGGATGGCTTCTTCGTTTAACACCGGCAAAGTTCCCGGATGACCCAAGCAAACCGGGCACACATTGGTATTGGGCAAGCTGGTATCAGGACGGTTAGGACACGAACAAAACATTTTTGACTCAGTGTTCAACTCGCAATGTATCTCCAGCCCGATTGTGGGAATATATTCCATAAAATCATGTAATCATTTAAACATTTAAACATAAATACGAATTTGCCTCTGGCCTTCGTGATTATATGATTAAATGATTAAATGATTTTATCCTTTTGCGATCTTAGGGCCGTTAGATGTGCCGATAATATCGGCGCCCGCTTTAATATAAGCCTTTGCCTCTTTTGTGTTTTTAACATTGCCGGAAACTTTTATCAACAGTCCGGGGGCGTTTTTCCTCATAATCGCCAAGTGCAGGGCCTTTTCTTTGATCTCGCGCTCTTCCAGTGGATCCTTGGCGGTTGCGGTCTTGACGCAAATCGCCCCGGCTTGCTTGACCAGGCGCGAAACGAACGCGATTTCCTGGTCGGTCAGGTAACCCGATCCGATAATGACCTTGGTGGGCATAATCTTGCAAATCTCGGCCAGGTCTTTGTACACATCCTCCCAGCGCTCATGTTTGATATTGGGCAATGAGGCCACCACATCCAATTCGTCGGCGCCGTTGGCCTTGGCGGTAAGGCAAATCTGCATCCGTTCCTCATGCGAACTGTCGCCAATCGGCGCATCCACCAAACAAACCACTTTCGTCTGGGTATCGACAAGCTGTTCTTTGGCAAATTTCACCCATTGGGGATTGACGCATAAGCCGCGAAAACCGAATTTCTTGACCTCGTCACAGGTCTTTTTGATGTCATTGGCGGTCGCCTTGGTATCAATATTGGTCTGGTCGATCATCGAAACGATGCTTTTCTTGGGATTGGTTTTTTTGCTGGCGGGCATAAGATTTTATAATTATTTTTAGCTAACTTTAGGCAGTCTAAAGTTAAAAATCTTTTCGTTGATAAGATTAACGACATCGAGCGTAATCGACTCCGGCGGCCGGTTCCCGTCGACGTATGCGATATCCATTCCGCCCTTTAATTTTTCAAACGCCACTTTATAATTTTCCCCCACTTTTTCCAGAATCTCCTCTTTCTCAAAAAGTTCGATCGAGCGGCCGTTATCCAGCATCCGCTTGATACACGCAGGCGCGGAAATATCGAGATAAATGGTCAGGTCAGGCGCCAAAAACGTCGAATTGATCTGCATGAGCCAATCCATCTCGCAATCAATGCTGCCGTAGGCCGCCGAGGAAAGAAAATAGCGGTCGCAAATGATATTCACCCCCCTTTCCAACAAGGGTAAAATTTCCTTTTCCAAATGGTCGGCGCGGTCAGCCGCAAAAAGCAGCTGCAGGCACTCGGGTGTGCAGGACCATTCATTTAAAAGCCGGCCCCGCACCAACCCGCCCACCAAAAACTCGGTCGGCTCGAAAGTCGCGCAAATTTGGGCGGCGCAAGTGGCATTAAAATGGCTGATAACCGCGCCGGTCTGGGTTGATTTGCCCGCCCCGTCCAAACCCTCAATGGCAATTAATTTTCCCGAATAAGGATTCTTCAACATTGAAAATTGGAAATTTATTGAAATTAGGTCCGCGAAATTAGCAGAAATTTATTGTTTGGATTTATTCGGTCAATTTCAATAAGTTTCAATAAGTTTCAATAAGTTTCAATAAGTTTCTGTATTCATATCTGTGTTTCCTTGCCTTCGGTCGCGACGCGGCCACCCTGCCACTGCCCCCGGTAAAGGTTTGCCTGGCCGTATATCTGGTAAAACATCGCGTGTACCACGCGCGCGCCCATTTCGATTTCGATATTTCCCTGCCCCAGATTTGCCATACCGAATGTCAGCTCGCCGCAATAACCGGGACTGGCATTGCCAGTGGAGATCATCAATCCTGAACGGAAAATCGTCGTACGCGACCGGAAAAGGATCAATATGTCCTGGGGCGTATTCACTTTTTCGATGGTCTTGATTAGATAATATTTCCCCGGGGAAAAAATGTAACTCGTCCGGGAATTTTGGTCGTATTTGGCCACCGATTTTATTTCCGGGGTATTCCGCTCCTCGATTCCCAAGAATCCCGGCCCGGACAATTCAAACACTTCGCCCAAGCGCAAATCAAACCCGGCCCCCTCGGGAGAATTCAATTCCCGCTCGCAAAGTCCTTCGACAAGTTTTTTTTCCTGCACCAATCGGTGCAGTTCGCTGATCCCAAGTATCATTTTTTTGTAATTAAGACAGCTTTTCCAGCGCTTCTTTAAATTTAACTTCGAGGTCATCGTGCATTTCCTTATGTTGCGCCGCGTCATAACCGGGCACTAGCCCCTTTACCGCGCCGCACGAATCCTGCTCGAGGCAAAAACCGACGGCATGGCATTTTGGAGCAATGTGCCATGCAAGCCATTCCATCTTCTTTTCCTGCAACAAGCTTTTGATCGCGGTCACCTCTTTTATACTCAACCGCCGCAATTCTTCCTCGGCAGTCGAACAAATTCGGAGCGGATAGTAACCCGCCACCAGGTTGTAAAGGTTGTAGTCCTGCACCAGATCGAGCCGCAAACCACGCGGAACCACGAATATCGCATCACGCTCTTTGATTCCCATTTTAACCAACGCCGAGTAAGCGCCCAACGCAACTGCCGCCGCTTCCAGGTACTCGTAAAGGAAATCATTGTTGCGAGCGATGGCCGGCGGCACTGAATAAACCGCGTCAATTTTATCAACTATCTCATGAGTCAGGCTTTTGCTTTTGATCTCGGATCCAAATTTAGCAAAAACCGCCGCCGCGCGCCGCGCGCAGTAATAAACCGAATCGACAACCATTGGTACGGTCCGATGTCGCTTTTTATCGCCCCAGACGCGCCACGCCACCGACGAAAAAACCTTAATGTTGGCCGAAAGCCCGTAATCGCGGACGATCTTCTGCCGATCCTCCAACAGCTTCATCCATTTTGATTTCAGCAGATCTTTATCCTTTACCGCCCCCCGGGTGTCCACCTCAAGCTGGCGAAACCGCCTTTCCATTTCCGGAGTGACCGCAAAGCTGCTCCCCACAATCTTGAAGTTTTCACCGTTTGTCCGGCCCGCGGCAATCTCGCGGGCAAAATTAATTTCATCAGGATTCTTGAAAATATTGGGATAAGGGTAAGTATTCCGCGGCGCGGCCAGACGGGTCGCGTAAAGCAAATCAACGCCGGAATCCTTAAGCTCCTTTTCAATGGCTTCGATCAAAAAACCGACGTCCTCGGGCATCCATTCCTTTTCGGCTTCGTATTCGCGCCGCAACGATACCAGCGACTCGACCGGGAATTGGATGATTCCCGTCCCGTAAATGCCGTACTGGAGCACTTTACTGGCCTCGTCTTTGCCGACTCCCGCCGTCAAAAGGTTATTCAAAGCCTCGATACATTTTTGCGATGCCGCCGTATATATTCCCAGGGATTCCTTGTCGCCCGATATCGCGACCGGATAAACAATATCCTCGGGGGTCGTATCGGTACGGCGGCCCGATGCCATGATCGCGGACGCAAAAATCAGCCCCGTAAAGGCCGAATCAATGAACTTGCTGGCTTCGTACGAAAATGAAAATGCCGGCGTGGTCGCCATGGACGCGTGCCCCTTAAGGGAAGATTTTCGCAAAACCACCCGGATCTTTTTTTCGATGTCCTGCCCCTTATCCCGGGTTTCCTTAAGGATCGCTTCGATGGATTTGCCGCTGTAGGTCAATAACCCGGAAAACGCCACCAGTTCCTGCGGTTTTAACACCCCGGTTTCGTCTTTCATCAGCGGCGCGATTCCCAGATACTTGATTTTAAAATCCTTTGTTGAGATCATATTGTTTACTTGGTTTCTTCTGTGATCTTGGATGCCACCGCGCCCGATTGACCCGCGTATTTGTGGTCTTTTTGCTGCAAATACGGCACCCCCGACGGACTGGAAAGGGTTTCAAATGTCATCGCACAAATCCTCATGCCGGCGTATAAGATTATCGGCCGCGTCCCCAAATTGCCAAACTCCATCACCGCCTTGCCGGTCCATCCCGGGTCAAAACGCGCCGCGGTGGAATGCACCACCAAACCCAAACGCCCCAATGAAGACCGGCCATCCAACCGTCCCATAATGTCGGGGGTTAGCGTGATCGTTTCCTTGGTGACCGCGATCACGAATTCCCGCGGCTGGATGATGAACGGCGCATCATCACCAACGATCACTTCCTGCATTAAATCGCCATTGAGGGTGCTCTTAACGTCGATAAACGAATAATTCGACGGCCGAAACATTTTGAAATTATTACCCAGGCGCAAATCCAAAGAACACGGCCCAAGCTGCGCCGCAAAATCCGGCGCCGGATCGATCTTAATTTTTCCTTCGTCCATATAACGGCGGATGTCGGTGTCAGATAGAATCATAAGAATTTTGCCAGGGTTAGCCCCTTGTTACCGCGAAGGTTAGTCCCTCGCATATCTTTTTTATCATTCATTATATCGTTTTCCGCCCTCCCCGCCAACCTTGACTAAATTATTGTTACATATTATTAAGAAATAGGTGAAAGTCTTGTCTGTGTATATACTTGCATTGGCCCTAATAATGGCCGTGAGTGGCTTTCTATTTATTCACTACGGCTGGGACAGAGATAACAAGTTAATAGGTATATTGTCGATTTTAGCTGTATATGGTGTTGGTATTGCCGCTACCGCATTGCCTGAAGCAAAAAATAATATTATCGGCCAAGCCGCGATAATGGTATGCTTTTTCAGCGGTATCGCATTATCATTTCTGTATTGGCGACATATACACTTTTTTATTTCAAAACCCCGCTTGTGCGGGGCTTTTTAATTTATTACTTACTTGCTACGCAACAAAGTACTTACTCGATAATGTCGATACCCATGTTGCGGGCGGTACCGGCAATGGTTCTCATCGCGGCCTCGATGGTGGAGGCGTTAAGATCGGGCATTTTCTGCTCGGCGATCTTTTTCAATTGCGCCTTGGTAATTTTGGCCACCTTCTTTTTGTTGGGTATTCCCGAACCGGCTTCGATACCCGCGGCTTTCTTCAATAATTCCGATGCCGGCGGCTGCTTCAATATTAGCGAAAAGGTCCTATCTTCGTAAACAGTAATCTCTACCGGCACCTTGAAGCCAATCATCGGCCGGCTCATGTCGTTGAACTGCTTAACGAATTCCGCCAAGTTGATGCCGTAGGGCGCCAATGACGGCCCGATCGGCGGCGCCGGGGTTGCCTTAGCGGCTTGTATCTGCAGTACCAATACTTTCTTAACTTTTTTTGCCATTGATTTGATGGACCCCTGCAACCAAAATATTTATAATCCGATCCGACACGCGAATCCGCGTTCCGGACTGAGATTATTGGATTCAGGGAATCCGACTTTTACATTTTGTTAATTTGTAGCGAGTCAAGTTCTACCGGCGTATCCCGCCCGAACATATTCACCAACACCTTTACTTTACCGCGCTCGCGATCCACCTCCGAAACTTTCCCCTCGGAATCCTTGAACGGGCCATCGTTGATCTTGACCAAGTCGCCGATCGTCACCTCGATATTGAATTCCGGCTCGGACATTTCCATCCGCTTTTTCAGGTTTGTGATCTCTTCCACGGATACCGGGATCGGCGTGGTTCCCGCGCCCACAAAACCCGTCACGTTAGGGGTATTGCGGACAACATACCACGAATCGTCGGTTACGATCATTTCCACCAGGATATAACCCGGGTAGATCTTTTCTTCGATGATTTTGCGCTTACCTTCTTTGATCTTGATTTTCTTCTCCTTGGGGACAATGACATTGAAAATCTTATCCTCCATCCCCAAAGATTCGATCCTCTGCTTGAGATTCTTGGCCACCGCCTCTTCATAGCCCGAATAAGTATGGATCACATACCAGTTCTTTTCGGGCATTATTTGTTGTTTTGGCATAGTTTTTCAAACACAAAAACGATTATTACCGTGTTTGGCTTACTAGCCGCCAAGCACGTATTTTTGCAAGAGAGCCGCAAACCCCCAGTCAAGACTTCCAAAGAAGATCGCCATGGCCACCATAAAACCCACGACCATCAGCGTGTAATTCACCAATTGCGCCCGCGTCAGCCAATTAACTTTCTTGGCCTCCAGACGCACTTCCCTTAAAAAGGTAGTAATTTTAGCAGTTATAGCCATATATTCGTTGTAATCCCTTACTGCAAACCTTTGCGCTTAATCAAGTTTTCGAAACTAGTGTTCTTAAAAAAGCCCCGCGGGCTCTAGCCGAATAATACCAAACATTGACAATAATGTCAAAATTAGTGCCAATCAAGCCGAAAATCAACGACCGCAATTTGCCGATAAATATTGGCGGTGAACCGGCTCCAACTCGCTTTGGCCAATGATCTTTTGACAAAATCCGGCCAATTCCGCCCTTTGGGCGTCGCCAATCGCGCCCGTCCTCTCAAAAACAATTCCAGCCCGGTTTTCCGTTTTGATCCGGTAAAGCGGGTTTTGCGCCAAAAAGGCGCGGATTTCGGGCATATTCTTTGATCCCGTGGGCCAATAATTGCACGCTTCGGTCTGGCAATAGTCAAAAATAACAAATTCGGCATCCTGGATCCGCGGCAAAATATAAAGATTCTGCCGTTGGCTTAGTTGCGGCAACATGAAATAACTGGCCGATACCGCCGCGTTTTTCGGGACTGCGCCCACCAATTCGGCCATTTCGGCCTTAAATTGGTGGTTTACGGAACGCCAATTGTAAACGGGATCCAGCAGATATGAATAGCCATAGCTAAAAAACAAATTGACCGAAATCGCCAGCGAGAGCGCCCATATCGGAAACGACACATTAATCTGGGCAAAAATCGATTCAATCCACCGCCGCAATGACGAAGGATTGACCTCTTTTAAAAAATAAATAAAGAATACTGCCGCCAAAGGCGCGAAAACCACATTGTAATAGAAACCGGCATACGAAAGGTAAACATACGAACTTAGAACCCGGGTCGCCACCGCCGGGACCAATAAGATTACCGCCATCGGATTAAATACCAGCGGCAGCGCCAGCGGCAAAGTGTAAAGAAGGATTGACCACCACTTTTCCGGATCCTGAGCCAACACTCCCAGGAACTTGCCCGGATCGCTAACGTAACCCGCAATCCCCGACCCGACTCCACCTTCAAACCCCGGAAATAAACTTCCGTAAGCGTAGCCGGAGACCCCCTGATTTAGGGCGGGCATGAAAACCGTCATTACCAGCAAGAAATATACCGCCGCCATCCCCAATACCGCCATTCCTGGGCGCGCCAGTTTTTCCCGCAAAACAACAAAAACCCCGATCGCGGTCATCCACAAAGCGAATTCTTCCTTAACCAGTAAAAGCAAAAACGCGGCGACAAAAAAACCGCGCCAATGTCGCTTTGATAAAAAATAAAAAAATAATAGCAACAACACCGGCGCAAACGCGATCTCGTGGAAATCGCAATTGGCCGCGCCCTGAATGCCCGGGTGCGTCAGATACAGCAAGGCTAGCAACATCGCCAAAAAAGGCGCGATCTTATCTTTTTTTGCCCACAAAAAAATAATCCCGACACCGGCAACAAGAAAAAATGCCTGAACTACCAAAAGCGTCCGGGCATCGGGAAATAGCGCGTAAATCGGCGCCAGTAATGTGATGATCGGGTCAAAATGGTCGCCAAAAATAACCGGCAGGTTGCGCACGCTGGTTTGGGGCACTTCCAGCCGGCTCATATGCCAAATGGCCTGGTCAAAGATCGCCAGGTCATAACCGGTGAGAAAATTATCCTGTTTATGGACCGAAAAGGCCGCGTAAAAAATAAAGAAGGATACCGCCATTACCGCAAATGCCCGACGGGCAAACGGCCAGCCGTTTGCCCACGATTTTTTTGAAATCTTGGTTAAAAACCAGGCCAGCGGCAACGAAACCAACCCGCCAAAAATAAATATCCCGGCCAGCGATCCCCAGAATGAATTGAGTAGAGGCTCGTAGCAAAACAAAGCCGTAAGCAATCCGCCAATCAACCAAAGCGACCAAAAGCGGAATAATGACCGGGATGTCATAAGTTTTTACCTGTCAAATCACCCCGGGGGAAACTCCGAGATGTTTTATTGTTGGCTACACGTCCAAATTCTTCACGGTCTTGGCACAGGTCTGGATGAACTTCTAAATCGCCGATAGCTTATTTTTACTATTTTTTAATTTCAAGAGTAATTGAGTCAGCTACAAGTTCAACCGCTTTCAACTTAGTACTGCCAAAAACAATTGTTTCATCTTTTTTACATACTTGAAAAGACGAATACGCACTCAAACTTCCGTCTCCCGAATGTTTAATCTCAACAATCAAAAACTGATCAGCTCCAATTATTCCGGCAAATTGGATATCTATCCCGTCAATTGTTTCCGTTTTTCCTCTATAAAATGTTTTACGGTTACCATTCTCAATCGCCGATAATGGTAATTCTTCTTCCAATTTCTCGGTGCCACTCTCTTTCACCTTGGCTGCTTCGATTTCCTCATGATAACGATCGCTATAATTAATAGGCGTTTTCATATTTTTATTTGGTTAGTGTTTATTTCAATTCAATTTAGTAAGTATTGTTATATATTCACCGCATTGATCGCTACACATCCAGATTCTTCACGGTCTTGGCGCAGGTCTGGATGAATTTTTTGCGGGGCAAAACTTCGTCGCCCATAAGCATGTCGAATACCCCGTCCGCCTCCAGGACGTCATCGATCTTTACTTGAAGCAGGATGCGATTGCTCGGGTTCATGGTCGTCTCCCACAATTCTTCGGCGTTCATTTCACCAAGACCCTTGTAGCGCTGAATATTTAAACCCGGCTTGTTAAAAGTTTTGAGGATTTCAATTTTCTCATCCTCGGTATAGGCATACCGAATATCTTTTCCCGAGGCCATTTTATACAACGGCGGCTGGGCAATATAAAGGTAACCCCGTTCGATGATTGGTTTGAAATAGCGGTAAAAAAGAGTCAGCAGCAGGGTGCGGATATGGTTGCCGTCGGAATCGGCATCGGCCATGATCACGATATGATGGTAACGCAGTTTATCCAGGTTAAAATCCTCGGCCACGGCCGTTCCCAAGGCGATAATCAGCGCCTTGACCTCTTTTGATTCCAGCATTTTGTCCAGACGCGTCCGCTCCACGTTTAAAATCTTGCCCCGCAAGGGCAAAATCGCCTGAAATCGCCGGTTGCGGGCCTGCTTGGCCGAACCACCGGCCGATTCGCCCTCCACGATGTACATCTCGGAATCTTCCGGGCTGCGCGAAGTGCAATCTGCCAGTTTCCCCGGCAAAGACAATCCGTCTAATATGCCTTTGCGCAACACGGTTTCGCGCGCCGCCTTGGCGGCCTTGCGCGCCTTGTGTGACAAGATGCATTTTTCGATGATCGCGCGGGCATCGGTCGGGTTGCGCTCCAGAAAATCGGTCAGGGCTTCAGTTACCACGCCCTCCACCGCATTCTCGGCTTCGGGATTTCCCAGCTTGCCTTTGGTCTGGCCCTCAAACTGGGGTTCGCGGATCTTAATCGAAACCACCACCGTCAGGCCTTCGCGCAAATCTTCGCCGGTAAGGTTATCCTCACTGGCCTTCAGGAAATTGTTCTTGCGCACATAATCGTTAAAAACACGCGTCATGGCCGAACGGAAGCCCGTCAGATGGGTACCGCCCTCGGCGGTAACGATGTTATTGGCAAAGCTTTGTTCGTAGCATTCAAACTCATCCGTGTAAATGAACGCTGCTTCCACCTGGACGTCATTTTTTTCGCTGGTGACGTAAAACACGTTGTCATGGATCGCATTCTTGCCGCGAGTCAGGTATTTTACGAACGAATACAACCCGCCCTCAAAGTAAAATGAATAGGAATTTTCCGGCTCAACGCTCTTATCGATGATATTGATCTTGATCCCCTTGGTCAGATAAGCCTGCTGGCGCAAATGAGTAATGATTTTTTTGGGATCAAATTCGATCTCTTTGAAGATCTGCGGATCCGGATCAAATGTAATCGTTGTTCCGTGGCTATCGCATTTGCCCACCTTCTTAACCGCCGCCCGCGGCTTGCCCCGGTCATATTCCTGCACGTAGAGCCCCCCGTCACGGCAAACTTCGGCCTTGGACCAGGTCGAAAGCGCGCACACCACCGAAACACCCACGCCATGCAGACCGCCGGAGACTTGGTAAGCTTTATTTTCAAATTTAGCGCCCGCATGGAGAGTCGTTAAAACGATTTCCAACGCCGAAACTTTTTTCTGCGGATGGATATCAACCGGGATACCGCGGCCATCATCCCTCACCTCGATGCGGTTGTCGGGCAAAAGTTCCACGTCGATATTTTTGCAATAGCCGGCCATCGCCTCATCCAGCGAGTTATCCACCACCTCCCAGATTAAATGGTGCAGACCGTCAACACCGGTCGAACCGATATACATGCCGGGACGCTTACGCACCGGCTCCAGCCCCTCAAGGACGGAAATATCCTTGGCGCTGTAGGATTCTGTTTTTTTGTCTTTTTCGGTATCGTTTGCCATAGCCTTATTGATTATTTTTTTTCACGGAATCCGTCTTCACTCGCCATAGCTGATTTTTTTCGATCGCCTCGATAGTCTTTAATTGCCAATCGCCAATCTCTTTTGAATCAAGCGTCTTGGAATCGGATTGAAGATAGAATTTAAAAAGAATATTTTTAGTTTTTTTGTCGGGATAAACATAGGGATCGGCCGGAATTTCAAAACTTTTTATAAGCTTGGAATCGTCGGCCGCGGCTACAACATCGGAAACACCGGCCGAAAGCGTATCAAGGGGCACGTCTACTGAAATGTCGCGGATCGCCAACGGATGCGTCGATATCGGCCGGTAATCGTTCGCCCGCGTCGCCATCTTGGCCATAACATCCACATTCAACTCAAAAATCACCAATGGTTTCATACCAATAGCCGCCGCGATATTTTCGCTCATCCAACCGACCATGCCGATCCGGTTTTTGCCCGAAACCAGCCGGGCCGTGCGCCCGGGATCATAAAGATGCCCACCCACGATAGCACCGCCGTCTTTTGCCGGCTCAAAACTGAAACCGGCAATTCCCAGCCGCTTTAAAACAAATTCCAGCGCACCCTTAACTTCAAAGAAAGTCTGACCCAAGGCGATTCCGGCAAACATCGTCGGTTCATCCCGGCGGTTAACGCCAAAGACCTTGCCAATCTCAAACTGACACAAAATTTCCCGGCCGGGATTCTTGGCGGGGTTTTTGGCAAGATTTATCAACAAACTCGGCCGCATAATACTAAAATCCGCATTTACCGGGTTTTTTATCTCCAAAAGATCCGGAATACTAAACCCAAAATCCTGGCAATCTTTACCGGACACAAAAGTGTAATTCCGGGTTTCCGACCAACCGGCCGCGATCATCGCATCGCGAATGGTCGTTTTCCAAAGATAAAAATAATTTTTAACCGGCGCCAAAACCACGGCACTAGCCGCAGATGCCTCCACCTTGTCATAGCCATCGATCCGTCCGATTTCCTCAATAAGATCCTCGGCAATCCCCACGTCAGTCCGCCACGTCGGCACAACAACATCCAAATCGGCTTTGTTACCCCGCCTTACCGAAAAACCCAGCGACTCGAGAATTTTCTTGGCCCGCGCCGTCTGGATAGCGGCACCTAAAAGGCATTCCGCCTTATCCATATTTAAGGCCATCTTTTTCGGTTTGGCCGGATTGGGATTGCGGTCAACCGCGCCGACGGCAACCTGTCCGCCCGCAGTCTGGACCACCAAATCAGCCAAACGTTCGGCAACCCCCAGAATTTGCCCCCGATCCAACCCATGCGCAAAGCGCAATGATGCGTCAGTGGCCAATCCCAAATTGCGAGATGTAATCCGCACTGACCGGGAATTAAAATTCGCCGCCTCGAGAACTACTGTTGTCGTATCCTGGGAAATTTCCGCCCGCTTGCCGCCTTTGATCCCCGCAACCGCCAAGGGCCCGGATCCGTCCGCGATCAACAGCATCGATGGCTTCAATTCGTATTTTTTGTCACCCAAGGAATCGATGGATTCGCCGTCCTGTGCCATCCTCACGATTATCTTTTTTGCCTTGGTTTTCCCCGGGTCCAACTTATCCCAATCAAACGCGTGCAACGGTTGGCCGGTTTCCAGCATCACATAATTGGTCGCATCCACAATGTTGTTGATTGCCCGAAGGCCGCAAGCGACCAGACGCTCCTGCACCCATTTGGGAGACGGGCCCACTTTCACTCCGGTCACCACTTTGGCCGAATACCGCGGACAGGCCACCGCGTCCATTACCGCGACATCAACCAATGATTTTGCCGCAACCGCGGTTTTTGATTTTACCGCCTTGGTCTTGGGCAAAACCAATTTATAACCCAAAATGGCCGCGATTTCCCGCGCGATCCCGATATGTGAAAAACAATCGGGACGGTTGGACAATATTGCAATATCAAGAATAGTATCCTTGCCCGATTTTTCCATTGATTCGACCTCAAAACTATGCCCCACGATCAGGCGAGCCAGCTCTTTGGGATCCGGAAGCTTTTTATCAAAAAATGATTGCAGCCAGTTATATGAGAACAGCATAAATTACCGAAATTAATTGAAACTAGCTTCGCGAAATTGATTGAAATTAATCGGTTTAATCAACAAATTATTTCAACTAATTTCCATAAATTTCTATCAGTTTCGAGTCTTAAAATTGGTCCAAAAATCTTTGGTCGCTTTCGTAAAGCAGGCGGATGTCATTTATTTTATATTTGATCATCGCCATACGATCCACTCCAACGCCGAACGCAAACCCCTGCCAAAATTGCGGATTCAATCCGGCGTTCTTCAGCACGTTGGGATGCACCATCCCCGCGCCCATGATTTCCATCCAGCCGGTTTGCTTGCATACCGAACAGCCTTTGCCGGCACAATGGACGCAACGCAAGTCAACCTCAAAAGACGGCTCGGTAAACGGAAAAAACGACGGCCGCAATCTTATATTTTCCCCCGCCGCCATATCGCGCGCCGCCAGCCGCTTATTTTGCGGATCCGCCCCTGCTTCGCAATCGCAGAAGAACTGCTTGAAAAATTCGTCAATTATCGATTTGAAGTTGGCAACCGAAATACACTTATCCACCATCAACCCCTCCACCTGGTAAAAATTCGGTTCATGCGAAGCATCCACCTGGTCGCGGCGGAACACCCGTCCCGGCGCAATTATCCGCAACGGCGGCTGGTGGCATTCCATATAGCGTACTTGGCCCGGGCTGGTATGCGGCCGCAAGATCGACCCGTCGCTCAAAAACAACGAATCAAACACATCGCGCGCCGGATGTTCTTTGGGAACATTTAACGCGTCAAAATTATACCATTCGTTTTCCACCTCCTGGCTCTCCACGACCTCAAACCCCATTCCGTTGAATATCTCCAAAATACGGCCCTCCACCAGCGACAATGGATGGATATGTCCTACCTTGGGCGCCACGCCCGGCAGGGTAACGTCCAGTCGATCATGTTCACGCAAAAGAGCCGCGGCTTTTTCCAATTCCTGAAATTTTTGCTCGTAAATGGCGGCAATCTCCAGCTTGATCTTATTCGCTTCAATCCCGGCCTGTCCGCGTTGTTCTTTTGGCAACGCTCCCATCGATTTAAAAAATGAACCCAAAACCCCGTCTTTATCCAAATATTTCCTATAAGCCAAAACAAGCCCGTCGACATCTATAGCCCGGGCGATTTCGGCCAACGCGCTTTCTTTTATATTTGCAAGTTCAAAAATATCCATAATCAATTATGCAATGATTCATTTTAACTTAATTTAAAGGCCAACGCAATATTAAAGTTACCCCGGCCTTCGTTGACGGATACCCCTTTCGTGCTATGATGCGGCTGGAGGTTTATCGATGTATTTTGAGTTCATAAATAATTTTTACTTTGCCGCCATTGCCTTAATTTTGGGCTTTGCGGGATTTATCGCCGGAGCGCTTGTAATGCCATGTTCACGATACGAGCGCGGGGCATTACCGGTATTTTTGCTGGGATTGGCCGTCTTAGTCGTCGGATGCATTGCATTCAGCAACGCGATGGCCATCAAAAATCAGCAAGATACGAATAGAACCATCGCCGAAGAAGCAAACTTAACCGCGCCCGCACTGGTCGATCGAATCGATTTGACCAATTACAATGCTTACCGCGTTAACGACACGGAAGCCTTGGCCGTAGTAACTATGGTCGGAAGAGGGAAAGTTTACGATATTTCGGCAAAATCATACGGCAAACCCGAGAATCTTTCCCGTGGCTGGAGACAGATCAGTAAAAGTATAATTCCGGAAACAAAGGAAACTATCCCCGCAATCTGGCGCGCCGCCGGCGACAATGGCACTTTGGTCTTTATGATCAAGGGAAATTGGGGCTCGGAGTATGCATACATCGAGCCGTGGGCGTAAAATCCGCCCATTTTTTTATACACCAAAAACCCCGTCAAAGACGGGATTTTGGTTTTACCACTTGGAGCCGACGAGAGGATTCGAACCCCCAGACTGTGCCTCGCCGAAGCTTTAGCGAAGGCGGGACTACTGTTTATCCGCCGCCATTTTGCCACTATGAGCCGAGGAGAGGATTCGAACCCCCGACCTACTGTTTACAAAACAGTTGCTCTGCCACTGAGCTACCCCGGCGATGAATAGCATATTAGCTATTAGTTGATGAGTTGGTAAGAAATACCACCCAAAATAGACACAATTAGTATATTACTTGATATTTGCCAATTATCAAGTATAAACGCGCGCCATATTAAAATGAACGGCCTGTAAGGCCGTTCATTTTTGGTTTTAGAAATTACCACTGGAAGGGATCCTTGAGCTTCCTCTTTTTCGCGGAACGCTTCTTTTTATGGGACTGCGCTTGGTTTGCGGACACCGTGTCTTCGGGCATTACCACCCGGCTTACCGTGGCCGCGGACGCATCGACCATAATTTCCAAGGCCGAATCCGGGGTTTGAGCCGCTAAAGGTTGAGTACTCTTTATCCCGAATTCTGTCTCGACCCCGGTTGCCGCCGCCTCGATTTCATGGGTTGCATGGCGCGAATCCAACTTTTTGGTTTTTACAATGGTCTTAAGGTCATGCCAATAATTATCCAACACCTGGCCTTCCTTTTGTTTTTCCGCCTCGGCCTTCTGCCGCAATTTAAGCATGTAGTCATTGATCTTGTTTTCCGCCCTCAGTACCAAAACCCGGCCGCGCATGAGCATCTTTTGCAAAAATTCCACCCAATTAAAGTCGCGGAAATATGGCACCCGCTTGAGACGCGCTACGCACCATCCCCGGGCCGCCTGGGTAAAATTGGCCGCGTTTAGCTCGACCGAAGTAACCGCCATCCGCCGGGCGGACGGCATTTTCCGCACCAAAATCGTGGCCGCACCGGCCGCGCTGATGACAAATACCAATAGTAAGATGATCTCGATCATAACGGAAAGTCAAAGCGCCCCGAAAAGGGCGCTTGTTTTTTAGATTTGCAAACGGATAACTTTTTTAACCACGACATTCTCGCCCACCTTGGCAATGGTCTCATTGACCAGATCCTGCACGCTCTTGGAAGGATTTTTAATCCAAGGCGCGGCCAAAATCGTTTCCGGATCGTCTCCCATCGCCGTATATTGCAGGCAAAGTTCGTGCGCCAAATTCTTAAAATCGTCAGAATTGGCGACAAAATCCGTTTCGCACCGCAACTCCACAATCACGCCGATCTTGCCGTTGGCATGGATATAGGCCTCAATCTTGCCCGCGCCGGTACAGCGGTCGCCCTTTTTGGAAGCGACGCTTTTACCCCATTCGCGAAGCAACTCTTTGGCGCGATCCATGTCGCCGCCGGAAGCGTCCAGGGCTTTCTTGCATTCGCCGATCGAGATCTCGGTCTCGTCGCGAAGCTGTTTGATAAGTTCAATGTTTGCCATACAACAAAGTTAATATTTTAAAGAAAAACGATAAGCACAAACAACCGCCCCGCCAGATTATTTAACCTCGGCCACGGCCGGCTTGTTGACATCGGCAACTTTTTTGCCGGCCAATATCGCTTCCTTGAGCTGTGCCAGGATATAATTTACCGAAGACATAGAATCGTCGTTGGCGATAATAGAGAAATCCGCCACTTCGGGATCGATATTCACATCGGCAATACCGATTACTTTGATCCCGTTCTCCTTGGCCTCCTTTACGGCCAATTTATCCTTTTTCATATCAACCACAAAAACCGCCTCGGGCATTTTATCCATCATCTTAATACCGCCCAATTTCTTTTCCAGAACCTTCAGTTCCTTGACAAACTCGGACTGTTCCTTCTTGGTGTATTTTTCAAGCTCACCCGCAGCAAGTTTGCGCTCCTGTTCCTTGAAATAATCGATCCGCTTTTTGATGATCTTAAAATTGGTGAACGTACCGCCCAGCCAGCGCTCGCTGACATAGGGCAAACCGCAAGCCAACGCCATCTCCCTGACCGGCTTCTTAAACTGGGTCTTGGTTCCGACGATTAAAATGGTCTTGCCTTCGGCGGTCAAATTCTGGGCGTACTCCAACGCCGCTTCGAATTTGTCTTTCACCTTTTCCAGGTCGATCACAAAAACAGTATTCCGCACGCCGGAAAGATACTGCCTCATCCGGGGATGGACTTTCGATTTCTTGTGGCCGAATTGAAGCCCGGCCTTGGTCATTTCATCTATTGAGAGATTGGCACTCATGTTTATATCTTAATTATTTACCGGTATGATTTTTATGATTCAACCGTACAAAGATTACCCCCGTCTTAAAGGGGGAACCTTGGGATAATATTGAATGTTAACACACATATCAGTTTTTTTCAAGTTTTTACCGACCGGACAAGCCTTGCCAATCATGATTTTTTGCGTTATACTCACAATATCGCCTAAAAAAGCGCGCTTTTAATTTTATAGGATAAACGACAAAGCCGCCGCGATAACCAATAATGTCGACTTAAAAAAATATAATTTTTGTTGTAATATGAAACAAGCTATCCATCCGAAATATTATCCGACCGCGCAAGTAAAGTGTTCTTGCGGTAAAACCTACCAGATCGGTTCCACCAAGGAATACACCGAAACCGAAACCTGTTCGGCCTGCCACCCCTTCTATACCGGCAAAGCCCGCCTGGTGAACGCCATGGGCCGCGTCGACAAATTCATGAAGAAAGTGGCCAAAAAAGATACTTTTGCCAAGAAAAACTAGATTGCCTTCGGTAACCGGTTCGAGTTTGATCCTAATATTGCCAACATGGCGAAATCCTTATCTGCGAAAGAAGAATACGGTCAAATTCTAAATCAACTCAGCGACCCTGAGTTGATTTCTGATTGGGAGAAATTCGAGACACTCAACCGGAAGAAAAACCATCTGGAAAAGTTGATCGAAAAGGAAGATGAGATCAAGACCCTCGCCAACCAAATCGAAGAAAACCGTCTAATCTCCCTTAGTGAAGAAGATAGCGAATTGATGTCTTTGGCCGAGGTAGAGATCGACCAGCTAGTTACCCGCAAGGAAATCATTGAAAAGGAACTTTCCGATCTGATCAAAGCCGAAAGTCGGCCGGCCGGCCCGGACGCAATCGTGGTTGAGATCCGCGGCGGTACCGGCGGCGAGGAAGCGGCCCTTTTTGCGGCCGACCTTTACCGGATGTATTCCCGCTATGCCCAAACCCAGGAATGGAAACTCAAAGTCCTGGATGAAAGCCGCACCGAGATCGGCGGCTATAAAGAGATCATTTTTGAATTAAAAGGCAAAAACGCCTGGGATTCAATGAAATACGAAGGCGGCGTCCATCGAATCCAACGCATTCCGGTCACAGAAAAAAACGGTCGCGTCCACACTTCCACCGCCACGGTGGCGGTATTGCCCAAACCTAAAAAAAGCGAATTTACCATCCGGCCCGACGAGATCCGAATCGAGTTTTGCCGGTCCTCCGGTCCCGGCGGCCAGTTCGTAAACAAGCGGGAATCGGCAGTACGCATCACTCACATCCCAACCGGTTTGGCGGTATTCTCCCAGACCGAGCGCAACCAGCTTCAAAACCGCGAAAACGCCATGGCCCTGCTGGAATACCGCCTGCAGGAAAAAAAGCGGCAGGATGAAGAAGCGGCCTTTGGCGGCGCCCGCATGGAACAGATCGGCACTGGTGAGCGTTGCGAAAAGATCCGCACCTACAACGTGCCGCAGGACCGCGTCACGGACCACCGCATCAAAAAAAGCTGGCACGACATCGAAGGCATTTTCAACGGCGAAATCGGCGGCCTGACCAGCGACATCCAGGAGGAAATGGAAAAAGCCACCCAAGAATCCGCCTAAACCTAATTTTAAAAACAAAAAAACGCCGGAAATTGGCGGTTTTTTGGCATATTAAGAACAATAAATGAAACACAGGCCTTACACATACGGAAAAATTCGAAACCGACCCAACGTTTCACTCAGCCTCTTTCAAAAAAGCCTCAAGCTTGTCAAGCGAATCTGATTCAAAATCTACCAAACCTATGAGATTTTTAACGTAATTATCTGGTTCGGGTGTCGTGGCCATTATTCTAACCATCGCCTTAGCGCACTGATTTTTAGTCATTCCGCTATCAATCTTCTTGCCATCAAGGCAAGCCAGATATCCCTCAATACAATTTTTTTTATCAGAGAATACATCATTACAACCCAAAATAAGATTCTCCAAAGCCCCAGTAACATTACAATCAGGAAACAAATAGACACCAACATTTATTTTCCCTTCCTCTTTTTTAATCTTCCCCAATTCGTCTGGTAGAGAAAAAATATCCTTATTTTTTTTAATTATGTCTCTAATATCATTAAATCGCTTATGAATGTTTTGATCAGCGTCAACGATAATCAATAAATTTTTAATTTCGCCCGACGTTATATCAGGCTCCTTTGGCAAATTTTTTAAGTATTCCAAGACTTGGCCAACAGAGCCAGTATCCCCTTCTCTTGCTATATCCTGAGTATAGATGTCGTACTCACCACCATACTGGAATAATCCTCTTTGCAAGATAAGCCCCTCGATGAATCTTTTATCTGCGCCCCCCTTTGTACTCTCCGTTAAAATCCTTGTCTTCATTTTTTTATCTTACTTCAATATTGCCAGATAATGCATATTCGAGTTCTTCCCTGTCGTAAGAAATTATTGATATGTTATTATTCTTTTTTTCTAGCCTAAAAAGATTTACCTTATCGACAAACCCATCTTCCTTGGCAACCTCATAAAGATGCTTTAACATTTCACGAGAATGAGTAGTGGCAAAAATTTGTTGTCCCTTTTCGTTAGCAATTTTATTTATTGCCCTCCATAAAACCTTCTGCTTAGTCCAGTATAATCCATTTTCTATCTCATCAATCAAAATAACGCCGTCATTACCTGACATAATACTCAAAAAGATATTAAAACTATGCAATATCCCGTCACCGTACGTGTTAAAGCTAATCCGCCTAGAAAATCTTTCATCTCTCACCATTAATCTTCTGGAAGAACTTAACTCAATATCAGTTATCGAGACCCCCATCTCTTTCAAAAAATCGATGATTGCCTTTTTCCCAAATTTTTCATTAACAGCATCAAATTTCGCACCGATTTCATTATTATTTCCGATTGTTGCACTATTGAAATAATTACCCACTGTTTTTTCCGTATAGTTTTTATCTGGTTGCGATTTTAGTTGCATCATTACTGGCGTCATATTTAACAAAAACTCAGCCTCATTCTGTCTTACGGGTATTGGCATTTGAAGCGCTAACTCAATTTTTGTTGAATATTTTTCCTTATTAACCCCAAATTCAATATTAAAACCATTAATATTTTCCTCTATTTCACTACTCGATTGCACATTAGCCTTATCTACTACATGTTTTTCGCTCGAATAAATTGGATTGATATTTACCTTTTTCAGAACTTCATTTTGCGCTTCTAGCTCGATTTTCTTATTCGTATCAAAATCATTAAAATAAGCCCTCCAAAAATTAGAATCTATCCTATCAATATTTCTAAACAAGTTAGAAGCTGCAATTAATTGTGCATTATTAGGATTCAATAAAATATACAAAGCATCCAGAATGGTTGTCTTGCATGACCCATTATCACCAACAAAAAGATTAATTGCTTTTAATTTATCAATTTTAACCTCCGAAATACCTCTAAAATTTTTTATTTTGAAACTATTAAACATATTATTGCCTTTTTTTTGATAATCACTGCCCTTTTACCATAAACAAATTATTTGTAAATCAAACTAACTAAAAAACTTCCAAAATGAATTGGAATCAGTACCCCTCGATCGCCGCGATATCATCCGCGTACCCCTGGGTAATCGCCATCACGTTATCCCCGTAGAAACGGTATTTGAGGTTAACGGTCCCGGCAAAGTAGATCATCGCCGCCCGCCATTCGCCGTCATAGGTTTGCGAGGTGGCGCCGTAATCGGAGGCGTAAAGCGCCGTGGCCAGGAACGCGTCATTGATATTCCAAGGGTTTCCCGGCCGGCCCAGGATCGCCTGCAGGCGGGGCACATAAATATTCCAGGTCGAAGGAATGAACTGGCCCGGACCCATCGCGCCGCCGTAGCCAAAGCTCATCGGGCAGGAAACGCGCGTCGCGTGGGGATCCTTGCCCAAGGCCGTAACGATCGAAATAAATGGCTGGACGTCGCGCGTGGGCTTCATTACGTTAGCCACATAAGCACCCGAGTTGATATTGATCCCGGCCCCGGTCGCATCGTTCTGCAGATAACACTGGCCCACATTCTTTCCGATATTGGATTCCTGAGTTAATATTGCCAAAATGAATGCCGGCCGCACCCCGGTCTGCGCGCTCACGGTCTTGGCGATCGCGTAAGCCTGCTCGAAATTCGGCGCGTCGGTATCCGAAACGCCCGCCAGCGCAAAAAGCCGGGCTTTGATCTTGGCGATCACCTGTGCGGTCAGCTGTTTAGCCTGCGTAGTTTGCGCCAATTCGGCATTTTTTACCGCCAAAGTCTTATTGTACTCGGTCTGGGTCTGCTCGTGCGCCTGCTTCTGAATTTGTTTTAATTCAGTTGCCTTTTCCAAATTCCCCTTTTCCGCCTCCAATCCTGATTTTTGGTCTTCCAGGGAAGTCTTCAGCCCCTTGATCTCCTGAAGGATCTGGTTTGATTTCTCATTTAAATTCTCAAGATAAACCAGACTGTCAAAAAAATCGGAAAGTTTCTCTTCGGCAACCAAAGTTTGCACCAGCGAGGTTTGCTCGGATTCATCAATCTCGCGAATAATCGCGGCCAGATGCGCCTGCGAATCGGTAATCTTGTTGCCGGTTTCCTCGATCGAAGACTCGGTATCGACGATCTGGACCGAAAAATCGCCGATCATCGCATTGCTTTGCTTGATTTGCACCGCCAGCGACTCGGTTTTCTGCTTTAACGCGTAAATCTGGTTCTGGAGAGTCTTTTTTTCGCCCGCCGTCTTTTTAATATCATTGTCGTATTGCCGCGCCAGCTCCTCGTACTTGGCCAGCAACGCCTGGCATGTTTCTTTGGTAGTGCATTCGCCGGTCTCCTCGGCTTGCACTGCCTGCCCCGGAAGAAGTCCAAAACACAGAGATGCGGCAAAAAATGCCGCACCCCCGACGATAGAAATTCTTTTTAAAACTGTTTTCATGGCTTGTTAGGTTTTATGCGGCGAGCGCCGCCAAACGCAGAAATTACCCAAAACACGCCGCCTCAAACAACACTAGGCTTTCCCTTCGGATTCGGCCTCGGTAACGACATCCTTCTCCTTCTTCTCCACCTTGGCCACATCCTCCACCTTCTCCTCGATCGCCTCGGCAAGCTCGGCTTCGATATTCTCCACCGGAGTCGCCAACGCCACGATCTCGTCGGCATTCTTCAGCAATTCAACTTTGCCGGTAACGACCAGGTCCTTGACCATGATCACATCATCAAAAGTATTAAGCTTGGAAATATCAACTCTTATTTCGCGCGGAAGATCAGCCGGCAAAGCTTTGACCGTGATCTCGGAAATATTCTTTACCAAGGTACCGCCCAAATCGCGCACCGCGGCCGATTCGCCTTCAAAAACCAACGGGACTTCGGTCTCGATCTCCTTGGTCAGGTCCGGCTGGTACAAATCCACGTGGATTACCTGGCTGGTAAGCGGGTTGGTATCAAAATCATTAACCAAGACCATGTAGGTACTCTTGTCACCTTCAACCGCAAGCGAAATCAGCGAGCTTTTCCCGGTTTGCCGGTAAAGCTTGTAAAATTCCTTTGAATCGAGGGAAAGATTCTTGTTTTCGATGCCCGGACCGTAAAGGACCGCCGGAATCATCCCATCGGCGCGCAATTCCTGCGTATCCCGCCCTTTTTCATTCCTTAACTTGGACTTAAGTGTGAACATGTTTTATTTTTTCCTCGCAGAAAGGATCTTTTTTAGATTATGATTTGGCTTAAAATTTCGGCTTCCGGACTACGAATACGGTCCGTAAACCGGATACCGATTCACAAACAAAAGCATCGCCCGCGACGGCGGGATAATGCTGCTACCTTACGATAAACCTTTTTTCCAAATTTATCAAGGTCGGCGCCACATCGGTGTATTCCAACTCGGTCATGGGTAGCATCGCCGGCCCAAAAAACCCTTGCCGCCGGAAATCCTGGGCTTTCGCGGAAATCTGGTTCCGGACATAGTCCCAATACGGATGATCAAAACAATCCGCGGCCTCGGTTAGTTTGCCGTTATGCACACTATATGCCGCCGCGCTTACGATCGGCGGCCCGTCAAAAAATGAGATGCTTGAATTCTGCTTTACCGGCATCAACGGCCCGTTATGCGATCCCCGCATGAATCCAGCCACCAGATGTCCTATCGAATAAGGCGATAATATCTCGCCCGAACCCGGGAATTCCTTTTGCGTCCGCACCAGCATCACCGGATCGTCCTTGCCCACGTATTTCCCGGCGATATTGTGCAGCCGGGTGGTACTCAATACCGCGGTCTGCTCGCCGCTTGCGCGCGAATACACCGCCTCGACTACAAACCTCTCCTGGTCGCGCAAAAGCACCGCGATATCATACATTTCCTCCGGCGCTTTCAGCTCAATCACGCGCTCGGCCTGGGTATCCGCCACATCCATGATGCGAAGTGTATATCCCTGGCGAAGCTTTGAAGACAGCACCAATCCCGAATTATGCATCGGGTCGCAGTAAGCCAAATAGGTCGGCAAATTGAATGCCCCCGGGTCGGTCTTATCCGCCGCTAAAAACATGAATGGCTCAGCCGGCCTTTCTTCGAATTCCATTTCCGCGACCGCCGGCCCAAGCCCTTTCACCGTGCCGTTGAATTCGCCCTTCAACAAATCCTGCCCGGCACCATACAAACCCTGCTCCTGCGCGGTTTTAAAACCCGCGACAAACGCATCCCAGCAAAGCTTATGGACCCGCTCATTGGACACGCCCAAAATGTGCGTTGCCAGAATCGCGATGTCGTCGCCGGTAGTCGTTACCCGATGATCAATGAATATGCCCTCACAATTTGCTTTCAAAAAATCCGTTACCGTGGCCAGCAATGCCGCCGACGGCTTTATGTGCCCGCCAATCGCTCCCAAGTCCGCCTTGATTACTGTAAGTGTTATTTTCATATTTTTTGCCGCGGCGCGGCGTAAAAGTCGTATGCTGATTATACCAAAAAAAAGTACCCCGCGTAAACCGGCAAATTTTACTTCAGGCGGGTCAACGGCGTCTTCTTTATTTTAATGTTTTCCCGATCAACCAAAAAATTATCTTCTTGGGATAACAACCGATCCGCCCCGCGAACACTAAGGCAATGCTTGGCGTTAACGAGGGCCAGCTTCATTGAATAATCAATATCGTAATCCGACGCCAGCATTCCGGACATAAACCCGGAAGCAAACGCATCTCCCGCGCCAGTCACATCCACGATCTTGTACTTTTTCAATTTAGCTTCGTACACCGTTTCCCGGTCCGTAATGACCGCCCCGTCCTTGCCCTTGGTAATCACATTAATGCCGGCGTGGATGCGCGCAATTTCGGCAATGATCTTTTTTTCATTTTTATAATCGATCCCGGTTATCGCCGCGGCCTCCTCAAGATTGAGGATTAAAACATCGATCCGCGCCAGCAAGCTTTTGATACATGACCGGCCCATCGATATTTGCGAATTACCCAGGTTTGCCGCCACCAGCGCCCCGCCCTTGCGCGCATGGGCCGTAATTTGCTCGGTAAGGCGGCATAATGTCCCGGAAAGCGGCGCCAGATAAAACAACTTGGCCTCAAGCCGGTTCCATTCAATATGCCGGTGGTCCAAAAGCTCGGACGCGCCACGGTAAACCATAATCACCCGATCCTCGCCGGCGGCGTTTAAAACCACCGAATTATTGGTCGATCTTTCAATAGTCTTGGAAACCAGGGACGCATCGATGCCAATCCGTTTCAAGTGTTCCGTAATTTCCCGGCCGGGAATATCGTCACCCACCATCCCGCAATGCGCCGTACGAAAACCCTGCCGCGCAAACGTGGTGGCCGTATTAACTCCGCCGCCCCCGAAAGCAAACCGCATCCCGGGGATATCAATCTTGGAACCCATATTGAACTCAAATGCGCGCTTTGAAATTAAGCGCTCATCTTTTCTAACAAATTTGGGCGGCAAGTCCATGAACACATCCCACGCCGCCGAACCGAATGTAATTACATCAAACATACTATATTACGTATTAGTTGACAAAATTTATTTAGCCTATTACTATATAAACTCAGAGGTGGTTCGAATAAATTCTATTCTGGAACAACAGTATTCGCTATTGCCTGGATTTAGCGGTAATGGCAAAAAAAACGACAAAGAAAAACCTTTAAGCAATACCGACCGTATCTGGGGAATGGTTGTCGGACTGATTTTTGCAATCATATTTTGCCTGTTGATGTACATCCAATTGCCACCGCCGCCTTTCGGAAATTATAACGGCGAGATTATGGGGGCGGCATTTATGATCATAATAGGGATCATATTTGGGGCCGCCATCGGAAAAAACATTTATATCCCATTCGCGGTAGTAACGGTTATCATGAGCGTGATCCTCCATCTCATTTAGAAGGACCACGCTTTTTATATCTACGGCCATAATTGGAAATGATTCCAACATCGCCAAGCGGATAAATTTAACGATTTAGCGCCAACAAATTTATTTTTGCAAACCACCCAGCTTGATAATCGTTTTCATCACTGAATCCGGGTTAAGCGACATGGTTTCAATCCCCTCTTTCATAATAAATTCCGCGAATTCCGGATAATCGCTGGGTGCCTGGCCGCAAATGCCGATGTATTTGCCGCGTGCCTTGCACGCCTTGATCGCTTGCGTTACCAAAATTTTCACCGCCTCGTTATTTTCGTTGGCAATATAAGATAACTGGCCCGCATCGCGATCCAAACCCAGCGCCAACTGCGTCAGATCGTTGGACCCGATCGACATCCCGTCGAATACGTCCAGGAACTGGTCGGCTAAAATTACGTTGGAAGGTATTTCGCACATTACCATGATCTTTAAGCCATTCTCGCCCTTTGGCTCGCCAGAGCCTTTGGCGGAGGCGGCGGACTCGAGACCGTATTTTTTCATTACCTCGATTACCTTCTTGCCCTCCTCGACCGTGCGGCAAAATGGGATCATTACCCAGACGTTATCCAAACCCATTTGCTCGCGCACCTTTTTAATAGCTTGGCATTCCATGGCAAACGCCGGCTCAAAACGCGGATCATAATACCGCGACGCGCCCCGCCAGCCGATCATTGGGTTAGATTCGGTCGGTTCATAATCCTTGCCGCCAAGCAACGCGCTATATTCGTTGGTCTTGAAATCCGAGAAACGTACAATGACGTGCTTGGGATAGAACGCCGCCGCAATCGTGGCCACGCCTTCGGCAAGCTTATCCACAAAAAACGCTTTTTTATCCTTATAACCGGCCGTAATCCGGTCGATTTGAGCTTTTAGCTTCTTGTCCTTGATTTTGGCGTAATTATAAAGTGCCAGCGGATGCACCTTGACTTTGTCGGCAAAAATAAATTCCACCCGCGCCAAACCCACACCCTCGTTAGGCAAGAATGACGCCTTAAACGCACCTTCGGGCGTTCCCACGTTGAGCATGATCTTTGTCGGCAGTTCCGGCAGCTTGCCCAGGTTGTATTCCTTTTTCTCATATGGGATTTTCCCGGCAAATACCCGACCTTCCGAACCCTGGGTGCAATCGACGGTCGCCATAATGCCGTTCTTCAAGGTCTTTGATGCGTTCTTAGTCCCGACGATGCAGGGAGTCCCCAATTCGCGCGAAACGATCGCCGCGTGGCAGGTCTTGGTACCTTCGTCGGTCACGATCGCCGCGGCAATCCGCATGATCGGCACCCAATCCGGGTCAGTCATGGTAGTCACCAGGACTTCACCCTCCTTGAATTCCCCGATTTGTTTTACGTTAGGGATATAATGCAGTTTGCCGATGCCAATCTTATGTCCCACCGCGATCCCCGTCGCCAACGGCTTGGCATTGGTGGTCACCTCGTATTCCTCATAAGCGTTATGGGTATCTTTCCCGGCATAAATGGTCTCCGGCCGGGCCTGAACAATAAATAACTCCCCGCTCTTGCCGTCCTTGGCCCATTCAATGTCCTGCGGCTCGCCGTAATGTTCTTCGATAATTACCGCCCATTTGGCCAATTTTTCAACTTCCTTGTCAGTCAATGAAAAACTTGCCTGATCCTTGGGAGAAACCGCAACTTCCTTCAAGCCGACCTCCTTGGCAAAAATATATTTTTTATCCTTATTGCCGAGAGTCTTGGAAATTATCGCTTGCTTTCCCTCTTTCAAACTTGGCTTAAAAACATAAAATTGGTCGGCAATCACATGGCCCTTGACGATCATCTCGCCCGCGCCAAAGATCGAATTAACCAAAACCACATTGCGAAAACCCGTCTCGGTATCCAGGGTAAACATAATGCCTGCCGACGAGATATCGGAGCGTACCATTTTCATGACGCATACCGAAAGCGCCACTTTCAGGTCGTCAAATCCTTTTTCGGCACGATAAGCGATTGCTCGGTCCAAAAACAGTGATGAAATACATTTTTTGACCGCGTCCAAAACCTCGGCGGGAGTATCAATATTCAAATAAGTCTCATGGGCGCCCGCAAAGGATGCCCCGGCCAAATCCTCGGCCGTGGCCGATGACCGCACCGCCGCTACCACATTCTTGGTCTTGTAATAAGCCGACAATTCCTTGTACGCCGCCAAGATGTCTGCTTTCATATCGGCCGGAAATTCGCCGTTTAATACCAGTTTCCGCGCCGTAGAACTCACCCTTTTAAGCTGTTTCAGATTCTTGACGTCCAATCCCTTAAAAAGCGGCACCAATTTTTTGTCGATGCCGTTATGGCGCAAATAATACCAATACGCGTCGGCGGTAGTCGCAAATCCATTGGGAACGCTCACGCCTTTTTCCATCAACTGGGAAAACATTTCCCCCAATGAACCATTCTTGCCGCCCACCTGGTCGATATCCTTTTTCGTTACCTCGTTAAACCACAATACATTTTTTTGTGCCATAGATCTTTATTAATTGATTATTAAATGATATTTACTAAAAAATTGCCCTAACCGCCACAACCGCCCGCATCCGTTGTAGTACCGCCGCCAAATCCGGTTGCCGCCTGTTCGTCTCCAAGCACGGTGTCGCATTCCGCGGGCGGGGTCACAAACGCCCCGCAGATCGCCTTCAAAAATTGTTGCGCCGTCCGGGAACTAAGGTTTGCTTCCCGGCCGTTAATAATGATTGTCGGCGATCCCTGGACATCGTATTCCTTATTCTCAACATCGTTGACCGCGAATTTCGGATACCGGCCGCTGATCCATTTGCTCGAATCATTGTAATCCGCGGAAACGGAAAACTTTGCGTCCGTCACCGAAATACAGGCGTTCAATTTCGTCTGGTCAACCCCCGCCTGGCTCAAGCACCCCGAAAATCCCGCGGTTCCGTCCGGGCCGGGGGTGCTGATCGTAAAACATTTCAAATAAGGGGAAAATTTCGCAGTTTGTTCTTTTTGGATGCAATATTGGCGCAAATTTTCTTCAATCTCTTTTTTGCCGTGCATGGCGTAATTTACGAAATAAATTCCCATCGTCGCCTTATCCTTTAACAGGTCATAAACCGGCAAATACATCTTCTGCGCCTGCAAACCGTAAGGGCAATAGCTCATTACAAACACCTTCACGTCGGGCTTGGCCGATTTGGCCGTCGGAGTGGTTTTTTCAGGTTCATCGGCCGGTACCGGCTCGGACATATCGATGGCCTGAACAAACAACAATTCGCCATCTTTGGTCGTATAAACGTCATAATCGCTGCCTTCGACGGTAATCGCAAATTTATACACGCCACTCACTTCCTTTACCTGATAATCCGAAGTTGCTCCCTGACCGTCGGACAGCATGTTCTTATTAATGTAATCAACGGCTTTTTTGGCTGCCTGGCCCGCCGGAAGCGAATTGGCCGCCGCCTCACCGTTTAAGACCGGGTTAATTTCTGTCGCGTCCAAACTCTCATCTTCGGATTCCGCAGAACCGTCCAAACTTTTCTTATATGAGTCAGACTCAACTTCTTCGTCCGTAGGTAAAATCATATCATCTTTAGTCGTTTCCGAAGGAATTTTAACGTTATTTTGTTTTTGCGACCCCAGATAAACGGCAATTGATACCACGATAACCAACACCCAAAAAACAATAATCCCGATAATGATCAATGCCTTTTTATCTGTTTTAATCATGATTTATTTTAATCTTTAATTTTATCATACCCGCAACGCGAAACAAAACCCCGTCCGAGATGCCTCTAAAGACGGGGTTTTGTAAAGATTTTATTGAACAAATCTTAATTGAGCCATGCGAAATCAAGCTTTGCTTAATTGAGCCATGCGAAATCAAGCTTTGCTTAATTGAGCCATGCGAAATCAAGCTTTGCTTAATTGAGCCATGCGA
>Ga0172381_10000560_pt1 | contig 44946 bp, 54 predicted proteins | sample Leawel6488metaG_FD_119754 | JGI IMG/M metagenome (GOLD analysis project Ga0172381, IMG submission 119754) | Leachate microbial communities from a municipal landfill in Southern Ontario, Canada - Leachate well 64-88 metaG | ecosystem: Engineered > Solid waste > Landfill > Unclassified | place... | reverse complement strand
CCTGTTTAAGGCTTCTTATAATATCACAGACACGGCATGAAGGCGTTGCGGATATCATAAAATGTATGTGGTCATAATCTGTTTCCATAACTTCTATTTTCCACTTATCCTGCATCGATTCAGCCCTTCTCATTGAAGAAACAACATCATCCTTTATCATATAAAGACATCTTTTTCGGTATTTTGTAGAAAATATGATATGATATCTTATTATGAATTTTTCATGATTAAGCGTATGATATCTGTCCATATATCAAATATAACGTATGTAGTATAATTTGTCAATATATATATGAATGTACTTGACATTTTCTACTAACTTATAGTATATTATTTATATGGATGCACGGGAAGACAAAAACAGACATATAGCAGAAACTATAAAGCATACGTATGAGAAACGTGCAGAGCAGATATGCCGTGTCTTCACTGTCAAGGTTCAGGATAACAAACTGTCCAAAAGACAGCGAGAACAGCTTAAGATGATGTTCGTTGAAGCAAAGTGGCTTAAAAACTCAATACTTGCATGGTCAAATAATAACCCTGATAACAAGATATGGGACTATGATACAAAACAGAACGTAATAACACATAAAGATAAAGATATGCATGATGTAGAAGTAGAACTTAAATATATTCCTGCATCAGTTAAGCAGTGTGTTCAGTCTGAAATGATAGCAAATATAAGGACTATAAGTTCATTGAATAAGAAAGGATTGCAGAAAGGAGGAAAACTTAAATTCGTAAGCGAAGTTAAGTCACTTAACTTTAAACAGTACGGCAAGACGCATAGGATAGTATCATCAAAGAGGATAAAGTTGCAGGGTGTCTCTGGTACGGTTACGGTTAACGGTATGAACCAGTTTTATGGTACTGACGTTGAATATGCCAATGCAAAACTGCTGAATACACCTCTTGGGTATTATGTGCAGTTTACTACATATCAGGCAAAAAGCAGTATTGTAAAGAAAGAAGACAATGGTAAAGTTATAGGTATAGACTTCGGGTGTTCTACTGCCTTTACGACAAGTGAAGGGGAAAAAATACCTGCGTCAATTCAAGAAAGTGAACGTATAAAGCGTCTTTCAGCAAAGATGAACAGACGTCAGATAAAAGGTTCAAAGAACTGGTACAGGACAGTAGGACAGATAAGGAAAGAATATCAGAAGATGACAAACCGGAAGAACGATCTTGCCAATAAGATAACTGCTTATTTCAATGAATACAAAACCATTGTTATTCAGGACGAACAGCTTTCAAACTGGATGAAGGGCAACCACGGAAAAGCGGTACAGCATTCAGTTATGGGAAGAGTAAAGGCTAAACTTATGCTCAACCCTAAGACTATAGTACTTTCAAAAACTGTGCCGACTACAAAGTTGTGTACTTCATGCGGTCAGTATCATGATGATATGAAGGTATGGGACAGGACGTTCACATGCGGATGCGGAGTAAACATGGACAGGGATGTTCATGCCGCACTTGATATGGTATGGTTTTATGAGCATAATGTAGGTGTGGGACACACCAATTTCAAGCGTGCGGAGATGGAAGCTCTGGTTTTAAGTGCTTTAAGTACCGGGAACCAACTTGCGTCTGTGAAACACGAAGCTGACTGTCTTTAGGCTGTCAGTAGTTCACTGTCTTATTACGACAGCAAAAAACGTCTTACTGGAGAAGAAACACTTTTCCAGCACAGAATAAAAAGAGTGATTTTTTTCTGAATAATATTAGGATGTTATACGGAACCGTATAAAATATGTTGGATGGACGCTTTAGCCGCACAAGCAGCGGGCGCTTATGCGGACAGACCGCAAGGAGAAAAGCATGGAAGTAATAAAAATGATTCCCTACGAAGAAGCTGACAAGCTCGTTGATAAATACGGCGAAACCATCGGTGGCCTCGGCGGATATTTTGCGGATGGAATGCGATGGAAAGACTATGCTGAAATGTTTACAGAATCCGGTAAAGAATATGCTGAGGCATTCAGGAAATACATCTTAGAAAAAAAACTCAAACATGGCGGCGATTGGCACCAAAACAGCCCGGAGGGTGCTCCGCTTTTCAGCGACGGGAAAGCCGCTACTTTTTCATATCGTGCATGGGGCGATATTATGGCCGCTATCTGGTCAGAAAAAGAAAACGTAGATTACAACTATATGAGCTTTTATATGGATTGCACAATGCAAACCAAAGGCAGCATAATGAGGAAATGGAGCACGAAAGCCGTTTTCGCGCCGCACAGATTACCGAAGAGCTTTCCATGTTTTCGGCTCTTAAGCCATCCATACAGAAAGAAGGCAATATGTGGTGCGTGCTTCTTGGTAAATCACCTCTTGAGGCGATTTGCAATTTTAACAAGGCATATGTATTTTTAAAATACATAGACAATTTAACAACTGCTACAAAATAGGTGGTAAAAAATGATTAAACTTAGCAGATTGCTGCCGGATACAAAAGTAATCAGTGATGAAGATCCATCAGGATTGTACGACGCCGAGGATTTGGAAAGACCTGATTTTGATAAATCCGGTCTTAGGTTTTTTGTTGCAAATAAAGTGAATCAGCAAAGCTTATCAAGATGCGATGTCAAGTATTTATTTGATATCGGCGAGGAACGTGACGGATATGACGGACAGGCGCAAGACTGCATTGATTCAATATCCGATAAAGAAATGAATATAATTCTTGGTATTCTTAACCATGCGATTGTGCAGTGCCCGGCATATACCGGAGGTGAGGAAATCGATGGGCTTGCATTTACTAAAAACCAGACTTTGCATGGAGAAGGCGCCACAAGCAAAACTGCAATTAATGATTTAACGGATAAAATAAGTGATAAGGCAGTGTTTTATAAAAATAATACCTTATGTGTACCAAAACTTTCCCATGTTACCAATGATATTGATTTTATCTGCAAGCAGACTGTACAGCCTCACAAAGGTAAAACAAAAGTACTGGATTATGTGATACAAGATCTGCAGTCACGCGCTGAAATGGGAAAGGAAAAGTACGGACATTATCTTGAAACAAATAACGGAAGGAATGCACTGCAGGATGCTTATGAAGAGGCTCTGGATATGTGCATGTATCTGAAACAAAAACTTCTTGAGGAAAAGGGTAAATAATGAAAATAAATAAAATACTTTTTGAGGTTGAAGAAGATGACGGGCATTTGGTAGCACTTGAACGTATAAAAACAGAAAACGTATCCGTGAATAATCATTGCGACGGCTGTCATTTCAAGAATGCCAGGGATGCCGATAAATACGGCCGGTGTCCGATGATTGAAACTGGTATGAAAATATGTCAGATAGGATATATTTTTAAAGATACAAAATGACATTTTTAACAATAATTTTTATAATTGCTGCTGTTGTTATTCAACAGATTAATTTTTCGATTATAAATGACGAGTTAAATGGAATATTAGAAAAACTTAATGAAAAAGATACAGATGAACAAGAAAAACATATTGACGTTCAAGGGTGAATAAAATGAAAGAAGTCGGAAGGCTGTTTAGTACTGATATGGTACATGCAATTATGGACGGAAGGAAGTTTTATACCCGCAGACTGATAAAAAAATTTCCGTGCACCGGTTATAAATGGGCCGGATGGATCACTGATTCTACCGATGGTAAAGAAATCGGAGATGCGGTTATTGTTCCGGAGAATAAGGAGGTATATGATCATACGAATGCAATTTATGCAAAACCACCTGTTGCAATCGGAGATAGAATCTATGTACGGGAAACGTGGTCAAAAGACAGCAACGGTACCATTGTATATCGTGCTGACAAAATGTTTGATGAAATGAAAACATTTGACTGGGACTGGTGTCCATCTTTATTTATGCCGAAAGCATATGCCAGAATATGGCTAGAAGTTACAAACGTGAGCGTTGAACTGATTAGAAATATAACCGACATGGAAGCAAAGCTTGAAGGTTTTTATGATTGTGATCAGTTTTTAAATTATATGTTTACAAAATACTTGAAGGAGCAGACAGATAATGCTGTAAACAGCATCTTAAACAGCTGGGTGTGGGTAATTGATTTTAAAAGAATTGAACATTAATATAAATGGATGAAAAAAGAAAATACTGTACAAATTATATGGGATGAAAGAGAGAAGCAGCCAATAAAAGATTTGAGCAGGCAGTATTATAAGTTGGCATGTGCATTGTTGAATTTTGCAGTATCCGAATCCCATATAAAAGACAGAAAATATATAAGCGAATATATAAAACATGATGCAGATTATTTTCTGACAACAAAAGGAGAAGGAGGAATGTATGATCTTTGTATGGATATAATTTCAATGTATGAAGGAAAATATAAAAAAGAAGACATAAAATTAAGCACGGTTGTTAACAATATTATAAACAATGAATAGAATTAATTACCTGTTGTAAACAGGAAGGACGGAAAAATGATACCTGATAAGACAGTAAGAAAACTGCTTAAAAAGCAGACAAGAATTGAGGTCGCAGAATACCTTACAAGAAAACATGGTTACACTCTTGAAAAGGCTGTGAAGCAACTTAAAGAGGTAGCGGTTAATGAAGCTGAAACCAGTAAAATTTCGTAAAAATCGCCGGATACCGTATGAATATATTTACGGAAGATTTATAGAAAAAGCGAAATCTTTCTCTATAAAAGAATTATCTGAATTAATTGACCGTAAAGAAAAATGGATTGAATGGTATGTATACGACGGTAAAGAACGTATTACGCGGCGTCTGCTTGAATCGTTGTGCAGAAAGCTTGATATACCTGTAAGCGATCACAGCGGACACAGATCCACAGAAAATAAAATTTTTTTGTACTGTGACTGTGGAAATGAACTTATGGCATCCAACTCTTTTGTATCGGATAGTTATGACAAAGACTGGAATAATCATGTCCTTTTCAAGTGTTCAAAATGTGGAAAAGAACTTGATTTTGATTTTGATGTTCCTGTTCCATTAAGATGGGCGGAAGACGGAGGATATGAAGATGATAATTCCAGAACCAGTAATATATAAAGATGTAAAATTATGTGATGGTGACTGCAATAACTGTCAGATAATTAGACATAAAAATTCAAGAATGCTGACTAAAATATTCAATCAGCTTTATAACGAATTAGGAGATAAGGTTTATGAAATTGTGCAAGGTAACTGTCCTAATATGACATGCTGTTACGATTGCCATATTGACGATTTTTGCCATACAGCAGGTTGTAAACTTTGCAAATAATATAGACAAAAGTTTTGCAAAATGATAATGTAAGTGCGAATAAGAAGCAGGACGGTGCCGAATGTTCACAACCAAGAGGTATTATATCAGGCGTCAAACAGGAAGTCTTCACCTTCCTCCGGCTACCGTCCAGCCATTGACGCCTGTTATGATACCTTTTTTATTTTAGGGAGGACGGTATGAGTGAATTTTGTGAATGGAAGCAGGTCGGTTTTATGTTTTACCCGGACTGCTGCCAGAAGAAAAACAAAGACATCCAAATGGGACAGACTGATACCGAAGTTTTCAAGTTCTGCCCTTTCTGCGGTAAACAGATAAAGCCGATAAATTTTGAAGGTAAAGAGATAAAGTTTGTCTCAAGAGGTAAGAAATGAAACTGATTTATATTGATACAGAAACAACGGGGACGGACACCGAACATTGCGCGATAACGCAACTTGCCGGATGCATTGTTGCTGATGGTAAAAGTGAAGACTTTAACTTTTTTATGAAACCTTTTGAAGGTGCTCTAATTACAGATGAAGCGCTTAAAATCCAGAACAAAACATGTGAAGAAATAATGAGTTATTCTTCAGACAAGAAAACGTTTGTTGATTTTACTTCATTACTCGGCAAGTATATAGACAGGTATGAAAAGTCTGATAAATTCTTTTTCATAGGATATAATTCGCGGTTCGATTCTGATATGATCCGTAACTGGTTCAAACGTAACGGAGACAATTATTACGGTTCATGGTTCTGGATGCCGGATATTGATGTTATGGCACTTGCAGCACGTGCGCTTATAAACATCCGTAATACTCTGCCTAATTTCAGACTTGAGACGGTTTCAAAATATCTGTTTCCGAATGATGCGGATGTTCAAAATCCACAATTTCATGATGCGCGGTATGATATTCTTATGACACGTAAAATAATGCAGATTATAGGTGTAGGAATAATCAAAAAGGACGGTGAAAAATGACAAGTCACGAATTAGCTAAAAAACTATTAGAGTTACCAGATTTACCAATAGCAACCCATGCTGACAATAATACGTATATGTCTTTGGAAGACAAACGTTTTGGTATTGAAAATTGTAATATAGGTTTATTAGAATCATATCTTGGGCAGCATATTGTTATTGGTAATTTTTACCATGCTGATATAAACAAGCCTAATTGGTATGTTTCAAAAATGTTTTACGGTCATTTAGATAAACTAAAATAAATGGTATCAAAAAATTAAAAAAGGGTTGTCAAAAGTCGAAGATACAGAAGATTTATGCCATGAGATAGGGCATGTTATAGACTGGTATTTAAGCTCTGGTAAACAGCCAACGGAATTAGATATTAGAGAAAGAAATGCAGATACGATAGGTAATTATTTATCAGAATTATGTTTAGAAGAGGGAAGTGTAAAATAATTTATATTTTTGCAAAAGATGAACAGTCAGCAAAGAAATATGATTGCGGAGGGGTTGAATTCAGGTATGCTGATTGTATGAATGTGAGAGGTAGAGCAATTACCGATTATGATAGGCTGGTATTCTTAAATGGATGGGAAGAGAATTTAGAATATGATGAATATTTCTTCAATTCTTTTATGCCATGTTTAATAAGAAGTGAGATAAACAGAAATGCTTTTATGAACGCATGGGAAATTGATAAGGGTATAAATAATGGACGAACCACAACTTGAGCTGTTTGAAAATCTTCCGGTAAAAACAAAAGGAAGAACCATTGATGAATCTTTTGCAGAATTTGACGAAAAGAATCCGCATGTGTACCGCAATCTTGTAAAGCTCGCGTGTCAGTGTAAAAGTTCAGGACGTAACGTTGTAGGTATTGCGCTGCTGTATGAAAAGCTCCGGTGGGATTACATGATACAAACTGATGGTGAAGATTATAAACTACCTAACAACTATGCTTCCCGGTATGCAAGAAAAATAATGGCAGAGAACGAAGAACTTGACGGGATATTCAGGACGGCGGCTTTAAGACCGAAAAAAGGACGTAAGTATGGAAAATGAAATAAAAGGTAAATGTTTCTCAAAATGTGACAGAGGGCAGCGGAATAAACATGATTTTTATCAGACTCCGTACAGTATGACAAGACAGTTCCTTGACAGAGTAGTAATCCCTGACGGATCACTTATTCTTGAACCATGCTGCGGGAACGGAGCAATAGTTAACATTCTTAAAGAGAGAAATTTAAATATAATAAATCATGATCTTTTTGTTGATGGTATAGATTTTTTAATTTATGAAAAAAAGTCTGATTATATTATCACTAATCCGCCGTTATCACTTTCAACGGAATTTATTCTTCATTGCAAGAAGGTCGCAGAAAAACAATTCTGCCTTTTTATGCCGATAGAATATCTTCACGGGGAAGAAAGGTATAAGAAAATATACAGTATAGACGACGGTTATCCACTTACTGATATATATGTTTTTACCAGACGTGCAATGCTCACCGATGAAGTAAGACCTGACGGAATGTATGATACCGGAATGGTAACGTGGGCTTGGTTTGTGTGGACAAAGATTGGCATTCAAAGAATACAAGGTTCCATTGATGATAAAAGAACATTTATCCCAAACCCGTCAATCCACTGGATAGATAATAACGATTTTGTCATAAGAAACGGAAGAAGACGCTTGACAAAAGAGTAAATCAGATTTATTATAAATAATCCTTGCCCGTACGGGCTGGAAATATGCGGATAACCGGCAATACGGGTTATAGTAATTATAGTGGTTTATTAACATTTTACCTTACACCCTGTGAGGGGACAAGCACCGGAGTTTCCGGAGGCAGCAAGTCAAGACGGGGAATTTATGGTTCTGTAGTTCAGTGGTAGAACGGGCGCATATTCTACGCCAGCGAGCCTCAATCGTAAATGATTTTTACGGTATTAGTAAAGGCCAATGTAGATTAATCATCTACAAGCGCAGGTTCAAATCCTGCCGGAACCTTAACTCGAAGTAGCAACGAGTATAAAAAAACTTACGTCTCGTGCTGATATATGGCGTTGTCGGACGTTGGAAGTCCCGAAATAACTAAACATGTTTGGCTCGACAAAGAGAGCTGAGTGTCTGGAACAGACCTCCGTGGACAGACTCGTAAATACTGCGTTATTGGTGAAAACCGGTAATGTAGCAAACAGTCTGGGTGAAGCGAAAATTAAAGTTGCCTGCCTTTAGGCTGGCGGTAGTTCACACAGTCATTTTTAGTAGGCTATTCAGCCTATAGCTACCATGTTCCGGCTGGGGCAAACGCCGCCGTCAGGGTGATAACTAAGCCTGAAAAAAAGGATAGGACGGTAAAATATGAAGAAATCATACTTAGAAGAAATCAATTTTGTTTGTGCTGATTTTTCATGGAATAACGGAGAAGCGAAAAAAATTTTAATTCAGGAACTGTTTCACCGGTTAAACATCGATATCACCAATTATGAATATGTATTCGGGATGGACTGGATATCAATATCTAAAGACAGAAAAATAATATCAGGATACAATGAAAAATGTATCAATGCCAAAGAAATTACCGTAAATGACATGCTTACCGGAAATTATTGAAAGAGGAATATATAATGGATAACGAAACGATTAAACAGAAACTTTTATCTCTTGAAATTCCTGCAAGTGATTTTACAGTTGTTCTTACCGGAAAATCAAATAAACGTGTGAACGGACTGTATAAACCGGATACAAAAGAAATTCTGATCCATAACAAGAATTTCACAACTGACAACGCAATGATGTATACGGCAATACATGAATTCACACATCATGTATGTACTGACCGTAAACTTGTAAAATCTGTAACCGGACATAGTACTGTCTTCTGGGCAATGTTTCACTCAATTGTAGATATTGCCGTACAAAAAGGCGTATACGTTGATCCGTTTACAACAGATAACGAATTGCAGACAGAAGGGAACAAGGTTCTTGAAATAATCAAAGAACAGAATGAAACCATGCACAGACTGGGACTTGAATTTTATACTATGCAGTCTGTATGCACGGAAAAAGGTGCACGCATTGAAGATTTTATAGATCGCCATGCAAGAACGACAAAAAGAGCTGTAGTAACAGCAATAAAATCTCAGCTTGAATTGTTCGACTTAAAAGATTTATCTCCACAGATGATAGATGCTATTGCCGGATGTTCTGAAGGGGAAAAAAGGGACGAAGCTGTTGCACGAGCAGAAGACGGACAGACTATAGATCAGATACGTGCTACTGTAAAACAAGGTAAAGATATAAATCCTTTTAAGGCTCCTGTAAGCGAACCAATGCAGAAAGAAGATCTGCTTGATAGTCTTGTAACCGAAAGGGCAAGAATACAAAAGACGATTGAACAGCTTACTATCCACATGCAGGAAGTTGATATTAATATAGCACAACTTAGAAAAGAGTTGCCGCATCTTGAGTTTGATCCTGATAGTGAAATAAATGAAGAACAAGAGGAGAAGTAATGACTCCTAAGAAAATTACCAGATATGATATTGTGGAAAATGTATATTACAAGACAAAAATAAGTAAAAAAGTTGTGAAACGGATTTTTGAATATTTAATAAAAGAGTTGATAGAAGCTCTTGAAAACGGATCAACAATTGAAATCCGTGGATTCGGAACTTTTGAACAGTGTTTAAGAGATAGGAAGATGTCACACAATCCTCAGACAGGGGAAAAAATTGTCATGAGTCCGTATTATAAAGTTAAATTTAAGCCAGGTATAGAACTGGACAGAGAAATGCGCAAGATAAAAACAGGAGAAAAAAATGACTGATGTTAACAGGTGGGTTGGAATAGGAAGACTTACAAGGGATGCAGACTTGACGTTTACGAAAGAAAGCAATATGGCTATCGGGAAAATATCTATTGCTGTAAACAGGAGTGTAAAGCACGGAGAAGAATGGGCTGATGAAGTAAGTTACTTTGACGTGACGATATTCGGGAAAACAGCAGAGAGTCTTAAACCGTACCTTTTAAAAGGTCAGCAGGTTGCCATAGACGGACATTTGCAGCAGGACAGATGGCAGAAGGACGGACAGAATTACAGCAAAGTAGTTATTATATGTGAAACAATCCAGCTTCTGGGTGGTAAGAAAAATGATTCAGGAGATACGAATCAGACACCTAAATTTGTACCAAAACAAACCGATAACGGGCAGTTCCCTGAAGATATACCTTTTTAGAAGTTTATACGGAACCGTATAAAATATGTTATGCGGACGTTTAGCGGCATAACTGCGTTACGCCGACAACGCACCAAGTTTTTGACACAGATTATAGGATGAAGAAAATGGACGAATTATTGTTACAAGAAATTTTTTCATTGCGTGAAAAAGTTAAAATATTAGCACGTCTTCTTGCAAAATATGAGCCTGAACTCGAATTGAGTGGACTGATACATGACGTTGGAACAGAGGACGCGTGTTGATTCTTTGAAGGTGCCAAAAACACCGAACAAGCTAATCAACCTATCTCGGAACAATAGTTTTCCGCAGATTAAATCATAGCCGATTACGCACCAAGGAGGTGCACGATGAACACATTGGAAATGCTTAAAATATGGCAGATAAATTGCCCTGCTTGTAAAGGTGAACTTAAAATAAAAGCAGAATTGCATGATTCACAACACAAAAGGCCGGATGGATGTATCGAGGAACGCACAACGATTACACCTGTATTTGAGTGTAAAAATTGTCATCGTGAATATGTCCCGTCAATAACGTTGAATGAACGGATAAAGAACATTAAAATAAAATGCACATTATAAAGCGCTGACAGGTGCAAGTTAAAAACTGCGTTCGTGTGAATTCTTTGAAGAAGACATAAACACCGGACAACCTATTCAATCCGATAAATCTTAATATCCTATTATGGTGTTGACAAAATGATAAACATGCATTATATTTCTAACTATGGAGGATTTATGGTGAAAGACAAAATATCGCTTGATGATGGGGCTGATTCATTAAAAGAGTTGATACGAGACGACGAAACGTATGAGTCTATTATACGAGGCAAATGCAGTAAGTGCGGAGAGCCGTATGCGCTCATAACCGGATCAACAAAAACTTGCCGTAAAGACGGCCGCCGATATGCTCAAATTAACTGTAATACAATCGGCTGGTGTGCATTCAGATGCCACAAATGCGAAGAGGTTATTGAGGATACGTGGGTTTCTGTTGAAACTACATCAATTGCTATGCTTATGAAGACAAAAGAAAACACTTCATGGGAAGAATGGTACAAGGCTTTATTGTCATATGCTGATGGACTCGGTAAAAACTGGGAAAGAAGTCTTGTGATTAATTGCGGAGAAAAATGTTGGCGCGAGGCGTACGATTGCGACAAAGATGTAAAGGCCGCGTTTGAAGATGAACTCACCGAGCAATGCAGATAAACCAATCGTGCAGGTTAAGCAAATGTTAGGACGACGCGCAGCCGCATATCGGCTGCGCCAATACGCGGACAATCCGCGAAGGGAGAAAGTGAATGAATAAAACAAATTGCTCTGGATGCTACAACAATATTTACAATGGGAACAATTCGCACGGTGTCAAGGAATGCTGGAGTCTCAAAATCGCTAAGATGGTTTGGCGCGTTCGCGTCGGGAACTTTGAGGAGCCAAAATACTACAAAGGCCGTAAGGCCATACGCGTTCCAGACTGCTATCGGACAGGATCATGCGGGGATAAGTTTCTTGATCCGTCATGTGCAAAATAAAAGTTCCTAACAACGGTTTCGACTGGACTAAAGCCAGTCAAACCAATGTTATGCGGACGTTTTAGCGGCATACCGCGCAAACGCACTATGCCGACACCAATTAGAGCTGTTTTAGGAGACAATACGATGGAAAATGATCTAAAATTCGCAAATTTATTAAAGATAAAATGCCCTGTATGTGGTAACGAAATGCGTTATGTTGAATTCAAAGAGGATATCATAAAAGATATTGACATGACGGGGCACGGAATAGATTTTCGTGATATACGACAGTTTATACCAACTACAGAAGCAACACTCATATGCCCGGCAGACGGATGCGAAATAAGACTTAAATGTAAAGATGGAGAATTGACAGCATTAACAAATATAAACCAATGAAGAGGTAAATATGAATCTGGAAGAAAAACAGGACGAAGCGTATAAAAAGGCAATCATTGTCTATCTTAATAACCGCGTAAAAACTGACGAGTATCTGCTTGCAGCTTGCGAAAAGGAAAACAAGACGCTTAACGGAGTAATCGCCTACATAAAATCAGAAGCACGTAAACAGGCAAAGGACGGCGTAGCGTGTATTCCCGACGATACCGTGTATGATTGGGCAGTGCATTACATTCTTGAAGACGGTATCGATTTTGAAAAAAAGTCTGCAAAGGAAGCAGAAGATAAGCAGGAAGAAATCGAAGCGCCCGCAATAGAACGCAAAGAATATAAAAAACAGAAAAAGCCCGCTGAAACCATTTGCAGCCAGCTCGATTTGTTTTGAGAGGTACAAACATGAATAGCACAGAATTTCTTGATTTTGTTAATCAGAACATGAGAAATATTAATAATATTGAAGATGAATTGTATTACCGTTATAATAAATGCAGTTTCAGAAAGCGGCAGGAATTTTCGGTTATTGACAAGGACTCTGACGGCTCATTATATGAACGCATTTTTTCTTGCATTGATTACAAACGGGATGGATTTAAATTTCAAGAAATAATGGCAATATCTGAAAAACATTTGCCGCTTTCACGTAACTGTTTCTACACTTATTACGGATTTCAAAACGGGCTTCATGTATACGGATTCCGTGGGGAAAATTACCGCGGTTCAAGTAGTGGTTACGGTTATATCGATCCTGTGGAATACTGCGACTTTATGGAAGAGTCAGACATTGAAGCAAAAAAAGTATACAGCATAGATATGTTCACTATTGATGACATTATTACGCTCGATTCGTCATTGAAATATTGTGCATATCATGAGAATTTCGACATTCGGGCCGCCGAATATATACGGCTTTATCGTTTGTATCCGATTGCAGAAATGCTCATGAAACTCAATCTCACACAGATGATAACAGAAAAAGCGCTTGCAATTATTACGGGAAACAGGCAGTTGCAGAAATGGATTTATCATAACTCTACGGAATTAAAAAGGATAGCTTTTGCAACCGCATACAACGCATACAAGAAAAAAGCAAACCCGAAGAAATACGCAAAAGCTATTTCAGAACGCGCAAAAATCGGACGAACATTATCTTTCAGTGACAAGACGTTGTATAAAAAATTGTTACGGTATACAACGAGAGAAGCAGTGTATAAATACATTACGACAAAGAAAAATGTTAATTCCGCGTCATACTGTGATTATCTGAAAGCTGCAGACTGGCTGAAACTTGATTTCTCGAACACAAAAGTTCTGTTTCCTCGCTGTTTCAAAAAAGTTCACGATGATTATACCAAACAATATTCTGCGCATCTTAATGAAGCGTTAAACGAAAAAATGGCGGCCGTAGCTGATATGTATTCTTTTTTGGAATGGACAGACGGGACATACAGGACAATATGTGCCAGGACGAAACAGGAATTAATAGACGAAGGAAGCGCTTTAGATCACTGTGTGGGATGCATGGGCTACGATAAAAAACAGGCCGAAGGAAAAAGCGTGATTGTGTTTCTGAGGCAATGCAGCAACACAACTAATCCCTACGTTACTGTTGAAGTAAAAATCACCGGAAGGCCGGATGTACAACAGTGTTACGGCTTAAAAGATAGAAAAGTACCGGAAGTAGACGATTTTGTAAAACGATGGATGAAACACACATGTGCTGCATATAACAAATCTAAGAAAAAGGTTGCATAAGATAGAGAGTTGACGAACTTTCTAAAATGCATGTCTGGTCTTATTGGAAAACTGAGTAAACATTGGATTTTTTTGTACTTGAAATCATTATAAAAAACATGTATCCTGTAATTGTTATATAACAGTTGCAGGACATATAAATGCCAAAAATAAGTCAGCAGGAAATATTATCATATCTCCAGAAAAGCAGGGTAATAAAAGAAAACACCCTTATCGGAGCAGAAACAGGTTCACCGGGATATACAGTTCCGGGAGCTGATCCAGTAAAGTCTGTAACACTTAATCCGCTGAGCAGGTTGAACGGTTTCCGCGGCAAGACTATAATTCAGCCGAACAAAATAGTTGATTACAGAGTGTTGCGACGTCTTTCTGAAGAAGCATGGCTGGTGAATACACTTGTTATTCATCTTCAGGATCAGGTACGCCCATTTTTGAAACTTTCAACTGACGAAAATACCAGAGGTTTTAAAATCCGTCTCAAAGATTCGGATAAGCCTGTTTCAGGTTCAACTGCCGATTATGTAAAAACGCTTACAAAATTCTTTCTGAATACAGGTTTCGGGCCGGATGCTGAAAGACAGGATGATTTAGTCCATTTCTGCATGAAAGTTGTGCGGGATTATCTTACAATAGACCAGATATCAACAGAATTACAGAGGACAGTAGGTAAAGACGTATTTGCATTCTGGGATATAGACCCGGCTACAATATCAAGGGTAACGGAAGAGGGATACAACGGAGATGATTCTATCCGTTTCATTCAGGAAATTAACCAGATACCAACTGCATATTATACGATAGATGATCTTATTTTCGATTATGGGAATCCCCGTTCTGACATTGAATACTGCGGATACGGTTATTCCCGTGTAGAGAGTGCATTACGGCTTATTATTGCACAGATTAATACGTTCTCGTATCAGGCAAGCGCACTTACAGAAGATAATCTTCCGCGCGGTATGCTTATGCTTAATGGTGACGCCGATCTTCAGGACGTTGAAGAGATAGAAGATTACATAATAGACGTTATGAGCGGCGGTCCGATGTCCAAATGGAAAATACCGATTATACCGTCCGGGACAGATGCAGAAGGTAAATCAAATTCTGTCCAGTGGGTAAATTTCAGGAATACAAACCGTGAGATGGAATACACGGAATGGACTCACATGCTGTGGTCAGCTGTTGCTGCGTTATTCGGGACAGACCTTGAAGAAATAGGTATAAAGACAAACAGTTCTACTCCTCTTTTAGGGGATAATACAGATCCTCGTACACAGGAAACTAAGTCAAGGCTGCTTTCTACGATTCTTGGATTTCTGGAAGGTCATTTACAGAAAATTCTTGATAAAGTGGACGACAGGTTTGACTTTGAGTTTGTCGGTTATGAACGGAAGGATGAAAAGAAAGAAGCTGATCTGCTTTCTGCTCAGCTCAGCACTTATACAAGCATTGACGATATCCGTAAATCTAAAGGACTCGAACCTTATAACAAACCTTGGTCACAGATGCCGTTAAGCCAGTATACGGTGCAGATGGAAACAGCCGCGCAGCAGCAGTCTGCTATGCAGTCTTTTCAGGGAGCATCGGAAACTCAGAATGGCGAATCACCGGATGAAAATAACGAAGTCGGAAAATCTATAAAGGATGAAGATACGATAGAGATAATTGTATAATGCAGAACATTAAACTGACAGTTAAAGATGTAACTTCTCAGAATGCGTGTGAAAAATATGAAAATGCCGTAGTTTCTCTCGCAAAGGCTATGAAACTGCCTGTTACTGTCAAACCGAAAGAAAGGGAAACAGGTGAAGCGTTTGTATACCAGTCACAAGGCGATCTTGCAAGGAAATGGAGCTTATACGTTGCCGGAATAATGGATGCCGTTTATAACTTTCTTGTATCTGCGCTTGAATTGCCGAAAACAGAGACGTTCCTGAAAAAAGCCGTAACCGGTAATGAAGACAGAAAAGACGACGTTATAAAATATCACGGGAAAGTTGTATTTAATCCTGAAAACGGTAAGCCTATAAAACAGTCTGAATTCAATGAAATAATAAAACTGATTGAAAAGTACCTCAATAAACACCTTGATCCGGCGTCAAAAAAAATTGTCCTTGATTCTGTGGCACTTGGAAGAGTACTTGCCAAAAGACTTATAAATACACCGGAAGCGGAAATAAAAAAGATACCGCTTGATAAATTAAAGCTGTCAAACAAAACGTTTGATTTTATTTCAAACAACATGAATGTTATTGAACAGTCATACGGGAAACTGGAACCGGAAGAATCTGAAAGAATGGAAAATTACCTCAAAGGTATAAATTCTTTTGTTGATGTCGGAAATCAGAAAATAGGTAATTACATTACACACATGGAAAGTGATACAATATACGAAGTAAAAGATACAATACTGAACGGAATAATACAGCGGAAAAGCAAACAGGAAATATCACAGGACTTGTTCGAGAAATTCGGAAACCTTAACCGTGACTGGGATATGATTGCAGAAACAGAAATTATGACAACTTCAAACGAAGCGTTTCTGAAAGAAAGTGTTGCTGAAAGTGCCGAAGACGAGCCTTCTTATTTTAAACGTATTGAAATGAGTGATTCACATGTATGTCCGTTCTGCAGAAGTATAAAAGGTGTTGTTGTTAAATGGTCAGATGTACCGCTTGAAAACGAAGACATTAACGACAAGTACGCAGAAAAAGCAATATGGGAAGGGAAAAGCAATGTCGGACGTAGTAGAAATGACTGGTGGATACCGTCAGGACTTTCTCATCCGTTATGTAGAGGTAGTTGGATGCGCTGGTATCCGTCTAAAAAAGAGGAGGAATAATAATGTTATTTGAATCAATGTTCGGTAAAAATATTCTTGCAAGGCTTGGAGGTCTTGTAAGTGTAAGCCGGGAAATGGCTGTAATTGATGACGGAAACTGTTTCATAGGCATGGAAAACAGTGCGTCACTTGCAAGTGCAGCTTCAATGAAAATCGTTGTCAGAATTCCTTCAGGTACCGAGATGCACATAAGGGATGTAGTCGTGAATCATGCCGGCGCATGGGTACTTGCACTTTCACAGATGAGCGGAACGTATACAATCGGTACAACTTTTACCGGGTTCTGCCTTAATCAGGCGTCGCATAAAAAGACCTCTAAAACAGTTTTCAGTTTTACTTATACAGGTACACCGACACTTACAACCTTATATGGAAGAGGTTTCGGCGGAACTGTTGCAACGGATATAAATCTTTTCACGGGTGAAAACGAAAAACTGGTACTTCCGGCAGGAGATTATCTTATATCACTTACTAATGCAAGTGCCGGAGCAGTCGTATATCCATATCTTAAATCTAAATTTATAGAGGAAACAGTGTAATGAATGGTTTTCATACGAATGTAGAAAAAGAAACCGGAAAAAACAAAGATTACCGCCGTGTATTATTTACCGGTCCGAATGCTCAGCTTGTGCTTATGTCTTTAAAGCCGAAAGAAGACATAGGAAAAGAAAAACATAATGATAAAGACCAGTTTATAAGGATTGAGGAAGGCAGCGGTGAAGCGGATATAAGCGGTAAGAAGTATAAACTTGTTCCCGGTGATGCCGTTGTTATTCCGTCCGGTGCAGAACATAATATTATTGCTTCTGATAAGGGATTGAAAATATACACGATTTACACTTCGCAGGATCACCCGGACGGAACAGTTGAAAGGACTAAAGCGGACGCAGAAAAAGAAGAAGGGAAAGAAAATAAATATGATATGGAAAAATCATTAGACCGGTCAAAGCTGGTTCCTAAGAAAATTATGGTATCGGTTGGAGGTAGAACATACCAGACTACAAAATGGGTAAGACCTGACGCGAAAACTCCTAAAACAGGGGTTCCTATAAACTCATTGAGTTATTTACAATCAAAACACGATCAGTCACGTAAAAATGTTGATGGAACTAAAAAAGAATATGATTCTTTTTTAAGAGATATGGAAAATAAATATGGAGCAGGAAGAGATGAAAAGCATCATTTAATATATTTACAAAAAATGTCTGAAGAAGAACATAATAAATTGCACGAAGTATATAATAAATGGATGGAATCAGGTAATGAATATTCTGAAATAGCTGCTGAATTACAAAAAGAAAAAGATAAACAAAAAGAAAAAGAACCTGAAAAATCAGAAGAAGAACAAATAGAAGAGGATATAAAAAAATATGATATAAACAAAAAGACTTTTAATGAAATGTCTGATTATTTGGAAAAACACGGAGATGATTATAACTTTATTGCAGTGCGTGGTGATGATAAAAGTGTAAAAGTAGGAGAAAAATTAAAGCCAAGTATTGATATGAGTAGAATGGTAGAAAGAGGGACCAAACTTTCTGGAACATCAGCTTTTGCTATTACGCCGGATAGCAAACTTGCTATACAAAAACAGCTTATACAATATTTTAAAACATACAGTCAATACGATCACTACAGTATTCTTACTGGTAGTGGATATGATTATGGGGACGATCCTCGTGAGTTTGTTGTAGAAAATCCTGTTGTTTTAGCTACTTGGGACACCTGGAAAAACTGGGGAAAAAGTTTGTTATTGAAGTCTTTGACTTATAGTGGTCATAAGTTACAGGGAAGAACCAATTTTAAGGGTCTTGATATTTCCATTGAGAATAAAAAAGGTTCTGTACGACGAGGTGTAGATAAAGATGGACATAACTGGGCTACAAAGATGCACTACGACTATGGATATGCAAGGAAGACCGAAGGTAAAGACGGTGATTTTCTTGACATTTATTTAGGTCCTGATAAAGAATCAGAAAAAGTGTATATTGTTCACCAGAACGATCCGGCAACAGGTAAATATGATGAAGATAAATGTATGCTTGGGTTTGGCAGCGCAGCAGAGGCTAAACAGGCATATCTAAAACAGTATGACAGACCGGGATTTTTCGGCAGTATGGAAGAGACCGATATAGACATATTCAGGAGAAAAGCCATGGAAGACAAGAACAAAGGTAAGAAACTTTCTATTGAGAAAGCAATCGAAATGATTAAGGATATTCTTCATAAGGCATTGCCACCGAAACCGGAGAATATAGAAGACACAAATGCTCATAAAACACCGCCTGAAGGATACCCTGAGCAGAAAAAAGAATACGGCTCACCGAATGAATACAAGTATCCTCTTGATACCGAAGAGCATGTCCGTGCAGCACTTGCTTACTTCTCAAAGCCGAAGAATTACGGCATGTATTCCGAAGATGAGCGCAAAGCGATATGGGGACGTATCGTAAAGGCTGCAAAGAAAATTGGTATTGTAGTAGACATGGAACACAAGTTCAGTGATGAAAAAGAAACAGAAAAATCTATCCGCCTTGTCGTTCCGGTGATGAAAAAATCAATTGCAGGTTACAGTTCGCATAAATATATGATGGGCTGTGAAGACGGCAACGTTCTTGAAGCCAATGTATTTGTGAAATAAGAGGTAGTACCATGACAAAACTTGTTGTTCCTGTAAAAAAAACGGTAACAGATAAAAAAGACTTTTCTTATTGGAAACGGCAGATACTTTCATATCTTGATTCTCTTGAAGGATCTATGCAGAAATCCCGTGGATTTGCAGTCGGTACTATCAGGACGTGGAAAGGCACGCGGTATATAAAGATGCCGAATAACAAGTGGCGGCCGAAGTATGACAGCCAGACCCGCGGCGCGAAGATGGCTATAAGTGTCATTAAACACCGTGTGGACAGTGCGAAAGACGAACAGGAGTTGGTGAATATCATCCTTGAGAACCGTGACAGGTTCAGCGACCAGTACGGGCATTTGCTGCCGTTCGTTCAGGAGTTGCATGATTATGTTTCTCAGCATTCCGATAAAATAGAGACAAACATTGAAACCAAAAAGAGAATAAATACAGAAAGACGCCATAAGATAATAAGAGATGCAAAAGATAAGGGTGCTTTTGTTTCTGATGAACCAGACAGTGAATACAGATATAAAATGTATATGCCTGATGAATCTTTCATGAATATTACAAAAGACGAATTTGACTATGCAACATCTTTGAAGATGAATAAACAGGGGAATGAGAATGTCCCTGATAAATATAAAAACTCAAGGGTTGCAAAGGTAAATGCAAAAATTGTTTCTGCCGGAAGAAAGTATTATACGGCGACATATCCCGGCAAGACATGGAAATTCCAGATAGAAATAAACAACGAGAACAAGAGCTGGAAAGACGGAGATACGGTAGAATTTTATGCATTAAAGGATGAAGAAGTTTCAAAATATGGAACCAAGTTATCGTATTGGCCGGTAAAAGAGGAAAAAGGTAAAGAAGAAAAGACAAAGCAGATAGATTATGTAAATAAACAGAAAATAGAAAAGTGGCTTGGTTATATAGATAACAGGGCAGAAGAGTATGGATCTCTTTATCAGAAAGGTGCAGACGAGATAAAAGCGCTTGGAATTGAAAAATATCCGGAACTGAACGAACGGTATAAAAAAATACTGGATAAAATTAAAGTAACTGCTCCGGTAAAAAGTTTTGAAAAGTGGACAGGTTATATAAAAGAGAATTTAAACTCTTACTGGTATAACAGAGGAGAACAGGAAGCACTTTCGGCCATTAAAGATATGAAAAAATTAGGTGCAGATACTTCAAAATATGAAAAAGAACTTTCAGATTTGAAGAATATGTTCAATGACAGAAATAAAAAACAGACAGAAGAAAAAGAAAATAAAGAGTTCAGAGGATATGACGGAACTGTTATTTCCGTATCGAAAGGCAGCGGATACGGCGGAGAACCTTATGCCCAGGGGCAGATAATAGTAAATCCTAATAAAGAAGGTCCAAAATACCTATACGTGTTATCATCTTCTCAGAAATATGTCAGGGAAGAGGGTATGTCTTTCGGTGTAGGAGATGACAGCGGATATATTTATTCAGCAAAAACACGTCCTGCAACAGAAGAAGAATATAAGCCTATGGAAGAGCATAAAAAAGATATGGCTGAATTGTCTGATGTTAAATCTTCTGTTTCATCATTAGCTTCTAAAATACAGAAAGAAGGTGAATCACCTGCTGGTATTAATATTCCTGAAGGAAATACATATTTTGATACACAGAATATCTATGGTGGCGGTGACTGGTTTGTTGTGAATAAAGATTATATATGGTATATAAAGAACAACGGTATGGACGGTGACTCATGGGATGAAAACAACGTAAGAACAGGAGGTGCAGGAGCTATAGGATGGAGAATACCATATAATGAAAAAATATCTTCACAATTAAAGGAATATTCAGAAAAAGAAAAAGGATTGAAAGATAAAATAGATTCTTTCAATCCTAGAAAACCTGTAAAAAAATCACTCATTGATATATTCAGGGATAATCTTTCAAAAGCACTTGGTACAACCTAATAAAAAAGCCCTCTTCTGAGGGCTTTGCTTTTTTATGCTATTTTTGTTATTAAATTTTCGCCTTGTTTTTTCCATTCAATCGATTTATTAATCGGACCAACCCATACAGCTCCGTCAGTCGGGCAGTCATCTATAACCTCCGCTTTTGTAGAGGCACGTCCTGCCTGATATTGGGCATTCAGTGCAACGGCAAGAGCACATATTTCTTGTGATGTTGTACGTCCCTGATAAATCGAATCAGGGACGGATTTGAAAATACACACAGTTGAATACCAACCGATGTGTGTTTCTTGCTCAAAAAGTCTCATTGATTTTGTTTTTTTGTCCATAATTGTCTCCTAAAATAAAAATTCTGTTTTCCCGTTGTTCTGATAAGAACAACTTATACAAATCCGGGGTGTTCTGTTCGTGTTTCCTGGGTTGCTGTCGTTTTTTGACGGTCGAAGTGCTTCAAAAACCTGTCCGCATGTCAGCTAATCATACTGACCAAACCAGAAACAGTTTTTACCAAATAATTTTGTAACGGCTTTATCAATGACAGCGCCGCGCAAACCATTGAAATTATGATTGCCTCCGTCATATTCGGCGGCGGTAATCTCCATGTCATCTACCTGCATGGATGTTTTTTCATCCATACAGACAGTAATATTTTTACTGCCAAAATTCACTGTATACCGTTTCATAGATGGCTCCTTTACGCCTTGATAACCGTTACCGGTTTTTCTTCTTTTGCGTTTTCTTCGTTAATGTGTTTAAGACTTATTGTGATAAACAATTTTTCATCATCGGTAAGAGTTTTATATACATCTTGAAACCATTTGAAAGCTTCATCAGTATATTTTTCCGATTGATCTGCAATAACAGCAATTCCGGCGACAATTCTGGCATTTGTTGTTTTTACAGTCTTGATAGAATTACCGTTTTTCAGGACAACGAATGTTTCTTTAGAAACGGAATCAATGAAATTCAGGTAAAAAGGAATGCCCTGATTTTTGCTGTCAAGAGCCTGTAAAACCTTTGCAAGCTCATAGTGATTTGCAGAAGCACTTATTGAAGTGCCGTTAAAGCTGATTGTTGTGTAGTCGTCAGACATAACAAATCTGTCCGCATATCCGCTTGTTGCAATGTACAAGCGGTAAGAAATTTTAATGTCCAAATCTTCAATATTCATATAAACCGTCCTTATCAGGTAACTCCCGATCACAAGTATCAGTATACAACTATTTATATATTTGTCAATAGGTAATTAAAAATATTTTGTGTATTTACATTATTTTTAATTTTATGTATACTATAGAAAATCGAATTATATAATGTCCTGAAGATAGAAGGGGCGAAACAGATAAATTTCTGTTCCGCCCCTTTTTTATTTGTCCAGAGGTTAAAATGTCCGAAGAAGAAAGAATATATCTTGAATTGCAGCTTTCTCAAAAAGTAGAACAGGATGCAAGCGGCAATTACATCATAAAAGCCGAAGCATCCAACGAAAACGTAGATGTTGACGGACAGATTGTTCTGCAAAATGCGCTTATTAAATCCAAAGACTATTTCATGAAAAACGGAATAATCTCATGGGATCATCTGCATAAACAGAAAGATGCAAACGGGAACGTCGTTACAAACCCTGAATTCATCATCGGCGAACCTATGGGAATTGAAACCGAAGGTGATAAAACTTTTGTAAAAGCAATGCTTTATAAGGGAAACAAAATTGTAGAAGACATTGTGGACAAACTGAGACACGGCGCAAAGATAATTAAAACGTCTGTTGGTGGCAGGAAACCTGTTGTTCAGAAATCGTATGATAAAAACAGCGGAAAGAATCTTGAAAAGGTTGTAGATGTAAACTGGGATGAACTTGCACTAACGTACAAACCATGCAACCAGACACTTTCTCCGGTACAGCTTGTTAAATCATTGCAGGCAGGTTATCCGGTAGATTCTGCGAACATGTCAGGCGGTGAAACGCTTATACGGCAGGATTTGGAAGGTGCAGATAAAGCAGAACATATAAAAAAACATGCTGCAATGAAAGCACTTGTTATGGCAATGGCAGAAGGAAAGTGCAGGGGTATTGAAGCTGCTCATGAACTTCTTGTCCAGCATGGAATTAAGGACGAAAAAATAGCCGACAGTATCATCGAAGCGGTGGTAAACGGCAGAAATAAATTAGAAGGAGTGTCCAAAATGGCAAAAGAAAATGAGAATGAAGACCTTGGAAAAGCTCTCGATACTGCTATCGATGAACTTGAGAAGGCTTGTAATCTGAAAAAGGGAATGGCAAAAAATCCGCCTGTAGCAAAAGTTCCCGAAGCGCCTGAAGAAGAAAATTCAGAAGACGAAGAAATGGAACAGGAAGGCGAAGAAACTGAAGAAGAAGAGGAAAATAAAAAAGACAAAAAGAAAAAGAAACATCCGGAGCCGGATGCTGACAACTTCGGCGGTGAATCAGATGACGACGAAGACAACGAACCTGAAACAAAAAAGTCTATAAATGACTTTGAGGATGTTGGTCAGGATTTTGTCGACGTGTCCCCTGTTCTTGATTCTCTTACAAAAAGTATCAACAGCATCGGTAAAATGGTAAGCAGACTTTCAAAACGTCTTGATGCATATGATGACATCAGCAAGAGTATGGCAAATGCACAGATCCAGACTGCGAAGATGGTGAAATCAATTTCAGACGAACCGGTTATGAGGAAAGGAATCGTTGACCGTATGGGCCGTCAGTTTATTGAAACAAACAAAGACGGGAAAAAGATTGAAATGTCAAGAGATGAAATTCTTCGGAAATCTCATCTTGCCGTTGAACAGGGAAAACTTGACATCCATGCCGCATCGGTAATGGAAGACCGGCTAAACAAAGGAATACCGCTTAACGACGGTACTATAGAAATGCTGAAATCTATCCAGTAACGGGATGGACTGAATATAATATAGGAGAAAAAGCAATGGGACTTTTTGATGGTGGTAATCAGGTACCCGGTACACTCGAATACGGACAGGTTATCGGGGATGAGCTTATGAAAGCTCTTCAGATTGGTTACGGTACGGACTCCGCTACGATGACTGGCGGACGTGCACTTGTTCCGCAGGATATTGATTCTACGGTTCTGAATGCTCTTGCCGTTCGTAAAAATGATTTTAAATTGATGAACAGGCTTAAAGTACGCAAAGCAGGTTCCTCTGTTGTGGAATATACACGCCGCGATGAAGTTGGTGATCATTCTCTTGTGTTCGGTGCTGAAGGTGCCGATGCAAGGGCGAGTACACAGACTCTTGAGCGTGTGACTAAGCTCATTAAGTACATGCAGACATACCGTGAGATCACGCTCCAGATGCGTACTGCCAACACTCTTGAAGATGCTGAAGCGTCAGAAAAGGAAGCCGGAATACTTACAATCCTTAAAGGTGCCGAGTATGCCTGTTTCCATGGCAACGGAGATGTCGTTTCCGTGCAGTTTGACAACGCAATCAAACAGACTCTTTCTGCAAACGGCCCTAAAGGATATAAGAACGTCGTCGATATGCGCGGTAAAACGTTGCAGGCGTCAGGAGAGGATGCTATCAACAAAGTTGCAGGACTTACGTTCGATCAGGGCGGTGATATAACCGATGCATTCATGCCGCCGGTTATTGCGTCTGATTTTCAGGCGATGATCCGTGACCGTTACCGAACTGGTCCGAATGATCGTACCGGCGCAATGGTTGTAGCAGAATATCCGACTGTTTTCGGCTCAGGTACTATCAAAGTCGCAGGGCAGTCAGGACCGGATAAAATGTTCTCTGTACGTGGTACGGTATCTGCAAGCGGAGACGCATCCAAACGTCCTGGAATACCTACAATTTCTGTTGCATCGGCAACGAACGCAAGTACCAAGTTTATTTCGAGTGACTTAGGAACTTACACCTATGCTGTTCATGCTATTTCTGAAGAAGGTATTTCAGCTGCATCTTCAACGGCAACGGCAACGGTAGCATCCGGTGAAGCGGTTACTGTCACAATTACTCCGAATACAACTATTCCTGGAACAGGATTTATCGTAACCCGTTCAAAAAAAGGTGCAACAACCGATCTTCGGGAAGTTGAAAGAATTGCCATCGGAACAGGTACTACAACGGCTTATGTTGATCTCAATGCGGTACTGCCGGGTACAGGAGACATATTCCTTCCGACAATAGATGCTATGTATGATGCAATCCGCTGGGATCAGTTCCTTCCGGCTATGAAATTTGATCTCTATCCTACAAAGTCGGCAATCATACCGTTCCTTATTGTCATGTTCGGAACAGTAGATGTTCGTGTTCCGTGGTATCATGGAGTTATTCAGAATGTATCACCAAGTACACTTGGCTGGTACTAATTCTTATAAACTTTCCGGTATAAAAAGCCGGAAAGTTATTGGAGAAAAAATACAATGAGTTTTAAAGACAGACTTATACATGCTTTCCCTGTTGTTTCAGAAATGCTCAGCAGAGATAAGCCTATTGTCAAGCAACAGCTTGTAACCGGTGCCGTTGCCGGAGATGTCACAGTAAACGGAATTCTTAAAGATGATGAACTTGTGTCGGTTATAGACCTTACAAGTATTGTTGATCTCACATCGGAATTCAGTGTTACAGGAAGCAATACTATCAATAATAGCGGAGGAACTGCTACCGGAACAGCCGCTGTAAAAGCTACGGGTCAGGTAACGTTTACCCGGTCAGTTACGACAGCGGCGGTAACTATACCGTCAGGTACGCAGGTATCTACTACCGGAGGAGTCGTATTTGAGACTACGGCAGATGCGTCAATGGCCATAGGAACGGGTACGGTAACAGTAGCAATACAAGCAGTTGTTGCCGGTACAGCCGGAAACGTATCTATAGGGACAATCACGACGATTGTTACTACAGGTTCCGGTGCCGACTCTGTAACAAACGCCGCCGCTACTACGGGAGGTGCCGCTGCTTCCGGCTACAAAGTGATGGTGACTTATATACCCTGGACAGAGTAATTAAAACTAAAGGATAAAGGTGAAATATGGCTAAAAAAGAAGAAAACAATCCAGAAGAAGAGGAAAACACAACTTCTCAGACACAGGAAAAAAACAAATTTTATGTTACTTCGGATACATTCAAATCTATGGAAATTTCCGGTGTCAACGGATCAAAAATAACTTTTGATGAAAACGGAAAAGCAGAGGTAACGGAAGCTGATTACAAGCGTCTTTCAACAATGAAAGAATTCAAGCCGGTAAAATAAATGAATGCTACCGCTGTAAATAACTCAGATGTTGTACTTACTCTTACAAACCAGTCCTATATAACCGGATTTCTTGGTTATGAACTTGAAAGAAGGCTGACAGGAGGAAACTGGTGTGTATGGACCGGTACGGCATGGGTTGACGGCGGTACAGCGTCTTTACTTACAACAATTAAATTCACCGACTATACGCTTGCAGCAGGTATTTATCAGTACCGTGCACGGGCAAAGTCGGGAACTGACCCCGCTTTTTCATATACATCTTATGAAGAATCAGGATGGATCCGTATTGCAACCGCAGCAGGTACTAAAACCGGATGGACATTCGGCAATTATACACCTGCAGAAGATGAATTCGGACTTATTCTGACTCCTGATGATTTGCGTTATACATATTTGTGGGGAATTGATTTCAAGGCGTCGAACGGTCAGCTGTACGATGACAACCAGATACAGTTCATGATAGATTCAGCGGTAAGAGAATTTGAGCTGGCACTCAATCTTACAATCAAGAAACGTGTCATTAAATGCCGTTCTGATGCAAAAGAAGGGGATGTATATGATGAACTTGAGGATCCTTACCGTTATCGCCGTCTTGACTGGAATGTCGGCGGCAGACTGAACACAAAACGAAGACCTATATTATCGGTTGAAGATTTTGTACTATATACAATAACAGACCAGAAAATTCTTGATCTTAAAGACTGGATGCGTGTTAATTATGATAAAGGTGAGATATTTTTCTATCCAAGGGTAGGTCCTATGGGGACTATAAGAGTTTCCCCAACATTCCTTTCATACAACTATCTTTCTACGGTAGATTATCCTCATGGATACAGATTGTCTTATACTGCCGGATATTCAGATTCTTCTAAAGTTCCGTCTGAATTACGGGATATTATCGGTAAGGCAGCAGCATGTAGATTGCTTAATATTATAGGAGACGGTTTGATTGCAGGTTTTGCTTCCTCAAGTTTAAGTCTTGACGGAATATCAGAATCGTTCAGTAGCACACAGAGTGCAACAAATGCCTATTTCGGGGCTAGAATTCTTGTATATCTCAAGGATATTAAGACTTTTCTCGATAGAAACAGATATAAATATCATACATCTTTTGCAGGTGCAATATAATGTCAGAGGTTTTTTAATGGCTATAACAACCGGACTTGGAAGAAATTCTCCTATAGTAATAGAATCAAATCCGCAGAACTTTGAAGGATTAATAATCCGTCATGGTCAGTGGGTAAGATGGTCTGTTGCCCATAAGTGTGGTTGTGCAGATTCCCATAATCAGCCTGATCCGGCATGTACATTATGTAAAGGTGTCGGCTGGCAGTACTCTTTTGATAATAATGAAGAAATAATAGAATCAGACTGCAAAGCAGTAGATTCGCACACAATAGACCTTATAACCGAAGTGGCAGACGGAACTACTGTAGAATCAGCATATTTACCGGACGGAACTTTTTTAACCATTGAAGGGGTGTACGGTCAGTGGCTTAAAGTAACAGAGACTCTTTCAGGGCGTGAAACAGTGTTTGTAACTTATAAGTCGCCAAGAGAGGTAGCGCTCCCTTCAGAAATTGCTTATTATGCCGGAAACGGAATTGTTATGTTCAACGAAAAAGAATTTCTCAATGCAACAATGACAGTTCCTTATGACTTAGCAGATGTTACAAGCGTGAAAGACAGTTCCGGCAACAGTTTTACAGTAATAAGTTTTTCGGTAGACAGAATTATAATTGATGTTACGAGCAGTGAACCGGCAGTAGGTGATATTCTTACTGTCAGCGCAAAATATATGCCGCCTTTCAAAGTGGCAATAATCAATCAGAATCTTTCTGTGGTTGACAGGGATGCACTTAAAGATATCGGCGGAGACAGTATCCTTGTGTTTCCGTATAAATACCGGATTGCACAGGATGACATAATAAGTTGCTGGAATTCTTCTCAGATAAGAAAACATATAGTAAGAAGAAATTCGATAAACCTTGAAGATGAACTTCCTGATCATTTTGTAACAGAAATAAGAAGTCTTTACGCAACGAAAGACAGTGTAAATACAGTGTATACAGAAGGTACACACTTCCAGAGAACAGGACGGGATACGATACGGTGGATTTCTGACACCAGACCGACAGATGGAAGTTATTATGCCGTAGAATACGTAGCACTCATGTCATATAGAGTTATTCCTAACCTGCCAAACGTCCGTTCGAGTGAAAACAAGCGGTTCCCGATGCGTGCAGCGCTTAAATTAATGACGGGAAAATCATCAGGAGACCCACTATGATAACAATACAGGCGTCGATAGATTCCGATATTCTCGAAGCAATAGACAGAATGAAACAGTTCAGCATGGGACTGCCTATGTCTGTAATGTTTCCTAATGCTGCTCAGGCAGTAAAAGCCGGGGCATATGCGATTGCAGAGCAGTGGAAAGCATACGCAGGCGGGGAACCGTTACCGTCAGGTGATAAAATAAAAAATCCGTCAGGTGGATATGCTGCCGGGGTTGCCGTAAAACAGAACGGTATGTGGGATTATACAATTTACAATCATTCTGATGTTGCAGACTGGCTTGAAAACGGTACACAGGCGGTAGACTTCAAACAGACACATCCGTACGGGCCGCGGGGAAGAGTCGCAAAGAAAAAAATACCAAAGAAGGAAGGTGGCGGATACAGGTATGTTCCATATCTTATTGTTCCTGTCAGATGGGGAACGCCTAAAAGCGGAGCACGGATAGGAATAAAAAATATTATTCCGGAACAAATTTATAACAGGTTACGAACAGAAATGAGAAAAGGGACTTTCAAGAAAACTATAGTTCTTGAAGGTGATAAATATACAAGTAATTTCTGGGGAGAATTGCAGAAACGTTCTTCCTATTCATGGGGAAGCCGGTTACAGGGAGATGCTTTTGAAGGTGTAGAAAATTCACTGAATACAGGTACACCATATATAAGCGGTATGGTAAAAATGCAGGGTGCAGGATACATGACTTTTCGTGTAATATCTGCCGACTCACCTAAGAATTCATGGATAAAACCGGCAACAAAAGGTATGCAGATAGCAAAACAGACCGCAGATTTCATGACGGGTAAAGTGGATAAAATGGTTAACGAGGCGTTTAACGTTGATTTAAAAAATGCTTTCGGGGAGACGTCAGAATAATGGCAATATATATAATGACTAAAGTTCCTGTTACAGAGGAACTTCTGAAGGACAACTTCTCAACTTATCTGAACACAAACATTAAATGGGGAGAACAGTATCCGAATTTCAAGAATATAAACATATCAAATGATCATCCGTTTGAGCAGATACTTGGCGGACCGGATGGTTCTGTACGTCCAGATCTTTTTCCTTCAGTTACAATAATCTCATCAAATGACGGTGAAGTGCCCGGTATGGGAAAGAACTGGGAGATTGCAGAACTGGATAAAGGTGATATAGATGACAGTTTTGAAAAAAAAGACTGGTATCTGTCTGCAACGGCACTTACTGCGGTAAAAGCATACCTTGCAGCTAACAATATGCTGTACGGAATACAACACACGACAACATGGCGTGACAATATTTCTTTTGAAATATGGGCGGAAAATCTACGGATTAAAAACGATTTGTACAATCTGATTTTAGGTTATTTAACCGGACCGGAAATGATACAATTGCATAAAGACACAAATATTGTAATATTTACAAATACAATTCAGGGGCAGCGCAGCGGATATTATAATTTTGATGTTGCAGGAAGAACGTTATATGGTGCGAGATTTACCATGAGTGTAGATTATCCGGTGCTGCAGGTATCATATGACACAACAGTAAAAAGTAAGGAAATTATAGGAAAACTTATTGGGGAGGTTAAAAATGGCTAAAGAAGAAAAAGTTACAGAAATTCCTTCTTACATAACAAAATATCTTGAGACCAGATCAGATATTTCAGAAATGATGAAGAAAGTCTTATGTAAATTGTATAAAGGTGAGCTGCATACTGTTGCAGAATGGAAAGAAATTATTGACAGACGGATTGAAAAACCGGCTGTTTAATTGGAGGTAAATAAAAATGGGTGTAAGTCCTGTAGTATTTGAGACGGCCGGCCAGAGAACGCAACATTATATTCCCGGCGTATATACAAGAAATGCTTTTATCAAGGGAAGCGGTGGAGGAGTCTCTGCAAATGTAGGTGTTATACTTGGTCCGTCCAAAGGCGGTACACCTGATACACTGCTGCAGTTTGCATCTCCATCAGAAGCGAAAGCAACACTGCTTGATGGCGATCTGTTGCGCGGCGTATATTTTGCATTCAATCCCGGTGCAAGTCTTGTCCCGCAGTATGTTTATGCAATGAGAATTAATGCCGGATCACAATCTTCAGGAACAATGAAAGACAGCGTACCAGCTATCCAGATTTCATTGACTTCTGTGGATTATGGTGTCCATACAAACAGCATATCAAGAAAGTTTGAAGCAGGAAGTACTCTGGGAACATACAAGATAACAATCAAATATGGTAATACCGATACTGAATCATGGGATGATATAACACATCCGTCTTTCTCAGTACAGTACACAGGCAGCGGTACAGCTTGTGTTATGACACTTACTACATCCGGAATAACTACAACAGTAGACAGTGTGGCTGATCAGAGTATAAGCTTTGATACTTACACAACTGTACAGGATTTAGTTGATTATATAAATACACTGACTAACTATCAGGCCACTCTTGTAACCGGTGACGGATCTGAAAAAACAGTGGAACTTGATACAGTAACTTCTTCCGATATTAAAACAGCAGCGTATACAGTACATGCCGATTTAATGGAAATTATCGACACAATCAATCAGTCTGCTTATGTGACTGCCGCACATCCTTCTGCTACTACAACGAGAATTGTTCCTGCCGTTGATACAGCTTATGTTTATCTTTCCGGGGGAACTTCCGGTACACAGACATCTACCGACTATGAGAATGCACTTACGGCACTTGAAACAGAAGATGCCTCAATGATAGCAACTACATCTACAGATGAAGCTGTACATCTTCTTATTCAGCAGCACTGTGAAAGTATGTCAGGTACAACCGGCAAGCATGAACGTATGTTCTGGGTTGGAGGCTCTTCGGGTGAAACGGTTGCCGCAACTATAACCAGAGCTAAAAACCTCAGCTCGGAATACGGTAATCTTTGTTTTCCCGGATTTACCGCATATGATCCTGTTGATACTGACAATGGAATATCCACTTGGTCCTGTGCAATGTATGCCTGTAAACTTATCGGGCAGGAGATGGCAGTCTCCGTCAACGAACCTCTTACTAATAAACAGATAAGTGTACTGTCATGGGAAAAGACATTAACAAAGACGGAAACAGAAAAACTTATTGCAGGCGGTGTTACAGCAGGTGCGAAAGATGATTCCGGAAACTTTATCACGGTCAGGGCTGTAACAACCTATCAAGGAGATCTTCTGCAGAAGAATGAACGTTCTATGATGCGTGAAGCTTTATATATGTCAAAAGATTTCCGTGCAGCGTTTGCCGGTGATATAGGCCGTCCTCAGTCAGCAGTTGATACAGGAACCATATCAAGTGTGCTTAAATCAAAGGCTGTGTCTTGGAAAAATTCAGGATATATAGTCAAGGGAACAGATCATGACTTGATATGGGGTATAACTATGACAGAAGACGGGGATGCTCTTTTTGTTGAGTATCATGTATATCTTACAGCACCCAGAAACTTTATTTTCGGCACGGCTAACCTTCACGTATTGAGTGAAACGGTTGCTTTGTAATGATGAACAGGAGGAATAAATAATGGCTTTACCTACAGCTACAACTAAAATAATCGCAGGCGGCGCATGGTGTCAGGTGCGTATCAGGGAAGCATCCGGCGGGACTCTGAAGGTCATAGGACTTGCAACTGAAGCATCTTACAGTGAAGATTTCCAGCTTCAGCCGGCGGCCGTCATAGGATATCTTGGTCCTGCATCTATAGATTCTCAGGGATATACATGCTCTATTACAATAGGGACTTTCGTTCCTGAAAACAAGGCAAGTACAGGATATCCGGGAGCCGGTGACACGACACTGACCGATCTTCTTTCTACAAGAAGTGAGGTACAGGAAGCAGGAAAAGGGAAAACCTTTGATTATCTTGATTTTTACAACACAGCCACAGGAGAAGTCATAAACGCTTTCTCTCAGGCAATAATATCTTCTGACGGATCAAGAATTGCGCCGAACAGTTATGTGTCACAGAACATAACTTTACTTTCTATCGAAAGGACGGTATAATTTCATATCTAAATTTGAACAGAGGTGGAATTTATGGAAGTAAAGAAAGGTTTTTCAATCGGAAAATTATTTGAACAGAAACCTGCAGAAGAAACTCTGAAAAACAGCAGTGAGAAACCTGTTATTCAGGTCAAAGAAGATATTATAGGAAAACTGCTCAGTGGTGATCCTGTTAATAAAAAAATTGATACCTGTTATGGTGAATTTGAATTCAGGTACCCGTCAGGAAGTGATTCAATCAACATTGCCAGACGGAGATCTGAATATATGGGGGATCATCCTCAGAATACTTTTGACGACGGAATGCTTTATCAGTTCCAGAAATGGGCAACTCTTGATGTTCTTATTTCAAAAGTCCCGGAAAAATTCAAGGAGGTATCTACGTGGGCTGATTTTCCTGATCAGGAGACTGCTGATGAGGTTTTCAACACAGGCATTACGTTTTGCTCAGGAATTCGGGAAAAAATTAAAAACAATCGATCTGGAAAATCTGAGTCAGCAGACAAATCAGGAAACAATTGAGAAATTATGGATATGTGAGCATTTTAAGTTGTTGCCTACGGATAAAAGAGTTACAGATCTTACAGAAGACCAGATTTCAATTATCATAAGCAATTATCTGAATATGGTTCCCGAAGATGAAATGAAAAAAGAATACTGGAAGCATCGAGTTAATAAAGCTCCGGATCCAGACTTGCTTTTAAACATAGGATACAGCAAGCAGCAGATTGATAAAATAACAAAGGAAATAAACAATGCCTGATATAAGATATCATGTAGATGTAGACACCAGCGGTATGAAAAATGCCGCAAATGATTTTGACAGTTTCAAGCAGAAAATTTCCGATGTTATGGGTGTTACAGATCCCGGCAAAGTTGAGCAGTTCTGGGATGAATATAACTCAGGGCTTGAAAACCAGTTAAAAACCCTTGACAAGATAGAAAGTCTCAGAGCGAAGCAGACAAGAAATACCAATTTATCGTCTTCTGATGGAACTAACTGGGCGCATAATATTTTTTCTTTCGGACATACAGTGGGAGGACTTGCCGGCGGAGTAACGAGGGATGCGGCAGGTGCCGTTGTAGGAGCCGGTGGTGATATTTTCAGTGACATATCAAAGATGTGGAAAGATTTGCCGATGCCTGCAAAAATTGCGATGGGAGGAGCAGGCGCCGTTATAGGGACTGGATTTGCCGGTAATGAGTTGTCAAAACAGTACGAAAACGTAGCGCCACAGGTTATATCTGCTACAGCAGCACTTGGGAGATTTGGAGAAACAGCAAAAGAACAGTCTGAGAATTTCCGTACGACGATGCGGAGCATTACAAATGTTTCAGCAGAATATGGATACAAGATAACTCAGGGAGCGCAGACAATAGAATCACTTATGCGCGGCGGTACTCAGTCGGGAGCTGCCACAGGATTAAGTGAAGACGTTATGCGTCAGTCACGGTCTTTAGGGTATGCTTCTCCTCTTGCAAGTCTTACATCATTATCAGCTATTGGAAGCAGGTTTGGACTTGCAGGTAATTTATCGAATTATGCGCTTGGAAGTGCAGGAAAAACGGTAGGATGGGCAAGAACTGATGAGCAGGCTCAGGCTTTATTGTCCATGCTTCAGGGTAATGTTTCCGGAGGTGTAAATCTTACAAACGAAAATGTAAAAACCATGGTTCAGGCTCAGAACTGGTTATACGGAGCATTCGGAGAAAGAGCTGCAGGGCAGGGCGGAGCCGCAATGTATCAGAACCTTTCAGGAGCACAGGCAGGCGCAACTTCTTTAAGTTCAAGCGGAAGTATGCTTCTTTACGAATCTGCAAGAAAACCCGGGGAAAATTATACTGACACGATGTCAAGACTGGAGTCCGGTTTCAGTCCGAAGATATTTGATCAGTACAGAAAATCAATATCAGGATCATCAAACACAGAGCAGATAGAACTTGTAAGACAGGCATACGGAGTTAATTATACAGTTGCAAGAGATATGCTCAGTGCTAAAAGTGCCGATGATATTGCGAAAGTTTACAAGGCAACGAGCGGGCCGGGGACGGAAATTAAAAATACAACAGAAGTGGATATATTAAAATATCAGGAGCAGATTGCAGGAGATGTACGTAATATTGCTACAGGAACTTCTGACGTTAAGTCAGGCGTACTCAGAGGAGTAAGTGCTATAACAAGTCTTGCCGGTAACAGAGACGGAACATATGAAAGTTTAATAAGCGGCAAAAATGAAACTACAGTAGAAGAAAGGGAAGTTACCGCAAGAAAAAACGCCATGAAAAGAGCCGGATATGTAGATGATAAATTTATGAGCAGCAACTTCGGTAGTCTTTCAGCTGCAAATGCTGCCCTTACCGGAAAGGGAGGAGATGTGAAATCAGCCTCTATGTGGCTATATTCTCGGTATGGATTAAATACAAATGATGCACGGGATGATATTCAGTTAATAAATAGCGCCTTGCAAAACAAATATTTTGTAAGACTGGCGACAGAAAAAGATCCAAATTTCATGAACAGAATTGCTGATATTAATAATCAGGAAAAAACAGACTGGTCTGCAAAAGAAATAAAACAAGCAGCATCAGAGATAGAAAAAGAAGCCGGAGCTGTAGGAATGTTAAATCAGATATTAAATGAACTTAAAACAGCCAACAATAGCCCTGTTGTTATAAGGAAAAGATAATGAGAAGTTATAAAAGAACGCCTGAATTTGTTGTTTCCGTTGTCCGTCCGAATTATTTTTCTGCGGATGATTATGCTGAAACTTCTGTTGCCCAGTTCAATTCAGACGCAACTAATAATGTTCTTGTAGATTACAGATACAGAAATGAAATAGAATCGTTCTCGTCTGATTTCTCTATGACACTTTTACCGGCTTTTGTAGGCAACAGCAAAAAGACAGCCATGGACTATTTTCTTGTCAATGATGTTGTTAAAATATATGAATTCAAGAAACTTAAATACGTAGGAATAATAAAATCTCTTAAATACAATGCACGTATGGACGGGGATAAACCAGAAAGAACGATAGTTGTATCAGGATACGGAGTCGGAGGTATAATAGAGAATTTTTCTCTGACTCTTGACAATATTGTACTTGCATCGGCAAAGACAAATTTAGACTCCATAAATAATTCTTTAATTACCAAACTTGCATCATATCATGCTGCCGGATCTTCCATGCAGTCAATATTAAGCACAATAAAAGATGCTTATAAAACTGTTATTGCTGATCTCGCCGGATTTACAGAAGGAGAAGGGATATGGAAAGTAGTAGATCAGTATCTTGTTTTCTCTTCTGTTTACTCAAACATGTATATGAAGTATCCTTTTTCCGGTTCTCTTTTTAGTTATGACGGGAATACACTTAAAGGCATATGGGATATGCTCGTATGTAAACCTTTACAGGAATTCTTCATCAGATGGGAACCTGTACAGAAAAAATATGTGATAATTCTTCGGCCTACACCTTTCTCACCGGATGCATGGATGAATCTTAATATAACAACACTTGATCCTTTATATTATGATGATACGGAACTTGAGTTTTCTATAGATGAAATTAAAACATGGTTTTTTGCATATATGTCAGGAAGTTCCGACCCATACGAAGTAGCAAGAGTTACTTATAAAAACGGGATCATATGGCCAAAAAGTTCATCTTTGTCATCTTATGATAAAACGGTTTTACAAAAAAAATGGATGATGTACGGATATAAGCCGCTGGAAGTCTCTTTTAGATTTTGTGACATCGGGGTTCTTTCTGACAATAAAAATAAAATAACAATTCCAAAAAGCGGAATAAAAGGGGACGTATTCCCCGGCGGAAAAACAGTAACAGATGAGCAGCTGATGTCGGCGTATTCAAAGCAACTTTTTGACTGGTATAAAAGGATGGACGAGATGCTCAAAGGGACGATAGCGGGTATGACAATGGAAGATTCTCCTCTCGCCGGAGAAAGAATATACTGGCATGGAGCACAGTTTTATGTTGAGTCTGTAGAAGGAAGCTGGACATACGGCGGTGAAATGAGGACAACACTGCGCGTTACAAGGGGTGGTATATATAACTCTAATTTTAGTTCCGGCTCAGATGAGTCTGACAAAAACTGGTTTTTCAGAAAACTTGAAAAAACAGGGAATAAAATAGGAACAACAGCAGTTGAGATGCAGGACAACGGTGTATGAAAAGGATAATAATAGAAGACAATAAACCTGTTACTCAGTCAGGGTTATCCCAGGCGGATACATTCGGTAAAAATATAAATATTGTTTATGGATATGTTACAAACATTTATATAAAACTTGCCGCGGTATCGGTAAAACTTGACAACGGAATAACGATTAAATATGTTTCTGTCCCGTCACGAGAATGGGAGTCAGGAGACGGTGCCGGTAAAACTGATATGCCGCCTGTAGGTTCAAGGGTGTCTGTTTTTTTTCCTTATGGGCAGCAGAATATTTCCGGTGTCCGTGTGCAGGATTCTCCGATAGACATTAAAAAGGATACTGACAGGCTGGTTACAGGGGAAGAGAATAAGATAACACATCTTTTAAAAGGCGGGATACAGACCGTATATGACCGTTCCACAGGCAATTATATCATAACTGATAAAGATAACAGTTCTTTTTCCATTACAATAAATAAGAAAAACAGTATAATATCAGTTACAGACTGGAATTCAAACAAATTTGTCATGAACAGTGACGGGATTAATATTACTGATAAGAACAATAATACGATAGCGATGGCAAGCGGTAAAGTGACAATAAACAGTCATCTTGAGGTAACGTCGTGAAATATATCATGGTAAACGGAGGAACAGTGGGATTCGGAACAGGTGCTGTTGTTACGGGTGGTATATTTACTATTACATCGGTACCAAGTACTGATGTGCTTATTGATAACAACGGAGTATATTCTGGATCTTTATCTTGGACTTTTGCAGGAGGAAGCGGTACAGGGAGCGTATCAGGTACCGTAACCGGATCAGGAACTATAACGGCAGGAAGCACAAGTACAAAAGCTGATTCAAAGACTGTTGTCCTTTCTGGAGATTCTGTAACGGCAACTTTTACCGGGGTGGATTCTGACGGGAATACAGTAACATATGCTGCCCAGCAGGTAGAAATACTTACGGCTGGTCAAAGTGCAGTAAAGGCGGATTGATATGGCGACAAGTACTGATTATGCATATTACACAAATTTGTGGCAGAAAGCTTATTATCTTGAAATTCTGAACAGCAGTAAGATAGTTGTGCAGTCTTTTGCTTTTTCTATGCCGCCGCAGTCATCTAAAATAAAGATAGGCCAGAGAATAAATGAAAAAAGAACTTTCGGCGGATTGTTTACTGATGATTATGGAACCGATACTGCCCAGATATCTCTTTCGGGTAATACGGGAAATTCCCAGCTTAAAGAAATAAAATTCAACGGAGTCGCACAGTTTGTAAACGGGGAAACCGAATCTCAGATTATATTAAATGACATTGCACAGTATAAAAATACATATCCAACGGATTTTGCAGATTATAAACTATATCTGTATGATTTGAGTCAGTCAACAGTAACGGGTGTTGCTTCAAAATATTCCGGATGGGAAGTAAATCTTAAAGATGTTACAATTTCAAGGGACGCATCAAGACCTTTGTTCTGGAATTATTCTATAGAATTCACCGGGATACATCCTTTAGGAATTAAATCATACAAAACAAACGGTCTTTATGGTTCTACGGCAATTGAACTGCTGGAGTCTCTTGTTACAGCAGTACAGACAGGACTTGCAGCACTAAAAAAAATCCTTGCATCCTATACATCCGTAGTAAGTACAATAGTATATGCAGAAAGCCTCTGCGATGATCTTGTATCATCGGTAACAGAATATGCGGATACTCTTGAAGGGTTTATAACAACAACGGAAACAGGAATAAATTCAACATTCCAGATAATAGAATTTCCCATGTCTCTCGCCACAGAACTTGTTGATGCAGTACAGGACATACGCACATCATTTGAAAATTCCGTTGATACAATAGAAAATGATCTGACTGATGTAGAAACAAAAGCAGATACAACCGTTGAAATATACACAGACCTGTTCAATGTTGAGGATGATGCATACAGTGTACGTGCAACAGCAAAAAAACTTGGAAACACACCGACTGTTGAGACTGTCCCAAGCGATACGTCCGGAGCAGTATCAGCGACCATAATAAGCAGTAATACAACGACAAGCGGGACGACGGATACAGAGCTGTCCCTTTTAAAAACATATGGATATAAATCAGAAACAGCTACGTCAGAAACAACTCTTGACAAACTTGCGGTAAAATATTATGGAAGCGCTGACTATGCGAATACGATTGCAATTTATAATAATATAAAGGGTGATTCTGATATTATTACGGGTATGGAACTTAAAATACCGTATCTGTCATACACTCAGTCGATAAACAACAATGAGACTTATTCTGCATCAGGTACAGATTTTTATGGAACTGATATTTCTTTGTCCGATAACAATGACATGGAACTTGCAGAGTATGGAGATTATAAAACAGTTGACAGTGAAAACAATGTGGGACAGGCAATGAATCTGAGGCTGGCAGAAGATAAAAGTTCACGTGTAAGACTTGATAATTACGGAATAACAAGTGCTGCCGGTACAGTAGATTCGGCAAGTCTTTTAGTCTTCGTTTCATCCGTAAAAGATACGCTTGTTCAGGATCCCAGAATAAACAGCGTTGAAAATTTCAGCACAAAAGTTGACGGAAGCACTGTTTATCTGTCTTACAATGCAAATCTGGAAAACGGGGGAACATACAGCTTCACATCAAGCGTTTCCTCTTGAAAAATATTATAGAAAGTTGTATCATTAATTAAGAAATAAGTGTTTCCAAAAAAGAAGAAGGGGCACGGCGGTAATATCGTCGTGCTTTTTTTATATATAACGGGGTAAAAAGAATGAGCTTCAATTTACGGACATATTCCGCCATTTATGCTTCAATTAAAGCTTATATAATAGCCAATCAGGATATTATAACAGATTTTAATGACGGAGGTGTCCTTTCTTCAGAAATAGAAGCTTTCTCAAGACAACTTGCTCAGGCATACGCAGAAGACAGAGCCGGATTTACAGAAGTTCTTAAAAGACTTCCCTACTCTATATTTGATTTTTCTGCGAAAGATGCAGTGGCGGCCACAGGATCAGTCACCTTTGCCAGAACTGATACAACGGCGGCAGTAACAATATCATCGGGAACTCAGGTATCTACTACCGGAGGAGTCGTATTTGAGACTACAGCAGATGCGTCAATGGCCATAGGAACGGCAAATGTATCTGTAGCCGTCAAGGCCGTAACATCAGGTACGACAGGCAACGTATCCGCCGGTACTGTAACAACTATTGTATCTTCTGTGGATGCTGATTCTGTAACAAACTCATCGGCTATGTCCGGTGGTGTAGATGCTGAAACGACATCCCAGATGCTGTCACGGTTCCGTTCTTACATTATGGGACTTTCAAAAAGTAATAAATATGGAATTATGTATGCAGCTCTGTTGAATACATCAGTAAGATCGGCTTCAGTGCTTGAACATTTTCCACCGAAAAGCAATCTTTATAATTTTACTCTTTATATAGACGACGGTAACGGGTCAGCAAGCAGCGAGATGATCGCAGTTGTAAAAAATATTATTGACGGAGACGGAACACAGACAAATCCGGGATACAGGGCTGCCGGAATAAACTGTGATATACTGGCTCCTACAATTCTTTATCAGGCGGTTACAGCTACTATTACCGTTAATTATGATGTTGATGTAGATGAAGCAAAGTCAACCCTTGGAAGCGCAATTACATCATACATAAACAGTCTTGTTCTAGGTGAAACCCTCATAAGATCTCAGCTTATGAAGGCAATATTAAATTATACATATGTTACAGATATAGTTATATCTTCTCCCTCTGACAACGTGACTGCTGACAACAGCGAGATTATAAGAGCCGGAACAATAACGCTTACGATGGATCAGGAAGAGTAAAATGTCAAGTTATGTTTCTTTTATTGATAAACAGCCGGCTCTTATAAAAAAAGGCAGTCTTGAAAATACTGCTGTTATATGGGAAGGAATTTCACAGGAATTTGACACATACAGAACTAATGCAGAGGAATGCAGCAGTGTACCCGTCACGGCAGACAATGTCACGGGGGAACTTCTGGATGAACTTATAAAAAGAACCACAGGATATACAAGAAGTCTTCAGATGACAGATGCACAGCTTTTCAAGTATATCCCTATATTTTTCAGAAAGAACAAAAATCTTTCATGGGCTACGAAGTGGTCAATAATTGATTCATTCAGCTACCTGCTTGATATAAACTATCTTTATCTTGTAGAAAACTGGGTGGATACAAATCTTTTGACAGGCAATGATTTTGAAGATTATGAGGTAGGAGTAAAAACAGCACAGTTCGGAAACTGGATACCTTCGGGAAGCACAGTGAATATCCTTTCTGACGGACAGTTTGAAGGGTCTAAATGTCTTTCGCTTACAGGCACGGGAAGCGTTTATCAGGATGTCACAAGTGCGGCGGGAACATATATACTTCTTGTTCCTTATACAGGCAACGGTAAAATCACCGTGCAGAGAACTTCTGACAGTTATTACTGGAATTTTACGACAATGGCATGGAATGCCGCTGCATCATCTAAAACAGTATCAAACAGTACTGCATATTATAAAATTCAGGAACTTTTTATAATATTCAGTTCAGATGATACGGCAAAAATAACCTTTGAACCGGCGGAAAGCTCAGACACTTTTATGACAGATTACATTCAGTATGGATTAAAAGCAGCGTATCCGTATATAAAAATTATCTATAAAATATTAAGTCCTGTCGGAGAGTATGTAAACAACTGGCCGGCAGGAAATGATCCGATAACTACACAGGTACTTGGCAACGGGTCAAGTGTTCTGGGTTCCGGTTCTTCGGTACTGGGCAGGGTAGGACTCAACGAAGACAATGCTACTTTTATGGACAATGATTTTATTTTCGGTGCCGGTGCAAGTTATCCTTCTAATTTTTATCAGAAAATTCTAAATGATATAAAACCGGCGGGTGTAAAAGCTGTATTTTCATTTATAGGGGAGGATTAAAGAGTATGGGTGAAATAACAAGAACACATTTTATAGACTCGGAAATTACAAAAACAGAAGACTTCCAGCTTGCGGCTGATTCTGCTTTTGATACTGTATCAGATCTGTTCAGTCAATGGTTTGCGGATATAACGCATGATGTAATTGTTTCTGGTCTTGAGGTACAACAGGAAACAACACCGAGTATGAACGTACTTATTAAAGCAGGTTTCGGATACCGGAAGAATGCAGAGGAGATATGTTTTCTGTCGTCAGATCTGTCCGTTTCTATTACGGCAGCAGATGCTTCCAATGACAGGATTGATACGGTAGAATGTAAACTTAAAAAAACCGATCTGGATGCACAGACAAGAAAATTCAAAGACCCGACTACTGGCAATGAGTCTTATTCCAGCGTCTATACTAAATATAAATTATCAGCAGAAATAAAAGTAGTAACAGGTACAGCTGGAACAAGCGTTGCTCCGGATGTTGACAGCGGATACATGAAACTGGCTGAAGTAAAAGTTCCTTACGGTGTAACAACTATTGTTGCTTCGAATATAAAAAATTCCAGCGCTGATTACGACGGACAGATAAACAGTGGATGGACTGCGGATACCGCTGTCACTTTCCGTCTCGGATCAGTTAATGAGATAAAAGAGACCCTTCTTACCCATACAGCAAATACACAGCCGCATGGTGCATCAGCATCGGCACTGGCATCGAGACTTATGTGGAGGGATGCTAACGGCAGGTCTCAGGTTTTAGCTCCGTCAGCAGACAGTGATATTGCACGTAAAGTTGATGTGGATAACTCATACGGATCGATTATTAACGATGATCTTACCATTGCAGGGACGAAAACTTTTTCAGAAACAATCCAAGGGGATATATCAGGTAATGCGGCTACTGCTACATTGGCAGATACCGTGAAAGGCGGAGTTGAATCTGCTGAAAGGCTGACAACTGCAAGAACAATAGGCGGTGTGAGTTTTGACGGCTCTGCAAATATAAATCTTCCCGGCGTAAATATATCCGGAAATCAATCCACAACCGGCAACGCCGCAACCGCAACAACCGCCGCATCATGCAGCGGGAACGCCGCTACGTCATCGTCATGCAGCGGGAACGCCGCAACCGCAACAACCGCCGCATCATGCAGCGGGAACGCGGCTACGTCATCGTCTTGCACCGGCAATGCGGCGACGGCAACATCTACAAGACTTTGCAAGGCATATTCTCCCGGTGAAACTTATCCAGCAGGATATTATATAGATTTAGGGTCCATCGGCGGCTCTATTAATAATTTAATAGTTTTAGTCAGTGGAACAGTCCCAGATTTTCATTGGTATTTAAGATATAATTAATTTAACAAATTACAGATGATTTATATTCTGTTCCGTCGGGTCATGCATATATATTGATAACCAGAATTTTATAAAAATATAATAATTAAGGAGGTATTATGGCTGAAAACATAACGACTGATAATGTGGTAAGCGGTGATTCGTTTGACGAAAAAACAGAACCTACTTACGAAGACAAAGTAGTAGGTTACGATACCGCGAACTCTAAAAATATAAAAATCATCATAAGCAGTCTTGCAAAAAAAATTATAACCGGCGGTACTGTACAGACAACTATATCAGGGGCAGACAGTATACCTGTATACAATGCCGGCGGTGCTGTAGCCGGATATATAACATATGCAAATCTTGCCAGTGCTTTAGCCGCGGCAGGTACAGCACAGACTGCTATGGCCGATGCGGACAGAATTAAATTGTACAACGCAGCCGGAGGTATTGCAGGATACATAACATATGCAAATTTAAAAGCAGCTTTATCATCAACTTTGGGTACCAATTGGCCAACAGCACTTGCATCGGAACTTGGTGCAGGTGGTGCAAGTTTACTGGGATTATCTGCACTTAAATCCAACATGGCTACAGCACTTGCAAATAATCTCAACTGGGGACGTGCGGCAAATGCTGCTGATATACCGCTTCTTACGACAGATGTAATAACATCACTTCTGCATGTAGGTGATTATGCAGCTTTTGCATCGACAGCTCCGAATGTGCCTGATGCACACAACTGGTATGTAATGTGCGAGGTTGGGGGATATTCTGCAACAGGTGCAAGATACAGGGCACGGCGTACAGGCGGGTATGAATATATCGGGGATATATTAACAGCAGGTACAGTCACATGGATAAAGGCATGTACACCTCCTGTTGGTTTTGTATATTTTCAAGGTACGAATGATGCTGATCCTGCAACGCTTTATCCTAATACAACATGGGATGATGTGTCATGGGAAGAGGCGAATACGACACGCCGCACTATCGGTAGTTTAGCAGGCGCACGGTTTACCGGAGTTCCTGCCCATCTTGCAGTGTCGGTAACAGGCAATGTTCCATCCATTACAATAACCAATGGCGGTAGCGGATATCTATCAGGCGGTAACGGGACAATTACACTGACGGTTGTCGGCACATGCACGACTCAGGCTACACGGACGGCAACGGTGACAAGCGGTGTCATCACTGCAATAAATGTTGTAGCAGCCGGTGCTGGATATACTTCGGGAGCAGTAGCGGTTTATGATGGTGTTGCAAGATATGCCGATATGGTACAGGGACATATTTTCAGAAGCATTTCTCTAGAAGGAGCTTCGGAAATAAAAGGGTCTTATAGCGTGGCCAGTGGTAGT
>Ga0172381_10000559_pt1 | contig 44949 bp, 42 predicted proteins | sample Leawel6488metaG_FD_119754 | JGI IMG/M metagenome (GOLD analysis project Ga0172381, IMG submission 119754) | Leachate microbial communities from a municipal landfill in Southern Ontario, Canada - Leachate well 64-88 metaG | ecosystem: Engineered > Solid waste > Landfill > Unclassified | place... | reverse complement strand
CTTATAATACCATATACCCATTTCTCGGTTGAACCAAGGCAAAGTTTTGGGAATATCGTAACCAGCTAATAATCCTCCTTTTTTGAGTTTTGGCAACCAAAATTTGACATCTTTGTTAATAGATTTTCGATTAGCATTGATGAAAATAAAATCAACTGATTCTTTTTTAATTTTGGTAGTTGTAAATGTAACATATTTACTCAGTCCACATTGTTCGATATTTGTTTTCAGGAGTTCCGATGGGGAATCGACATAAAGCTTAATATTTTTTTTACTTTCTTTGATAAATGTTGCAAGAATAGCCGAAGTTTTTCCGGCGTCAGCACCTACTTCCACAAAGATATCTCCATCTTTCGCCGCTTTAACTTTGTTTCTATAAAAATTTAAATAAACAGGCAATGTGTCTTTAATATCTTGCCAGATTAGCATTGGTTTAATATCTTCAATTGGTTTAACAGCACAGGGGTCATCTGTTTTGGTTATTTGCACAATATCATTGTGCATTTCCGCAGCTTTAAGTTTGTTTTTTGAAATGATGTTGTGCCAATTTGGAATATCATACATTGTTCCTTCTGCCGCATGATAAATTGGAAAGTTTGTGCTATAAGCCCATTGGTCAGCCGGTCTATCTTCTGGAACGACGACTTGTTTATATCCTGCCTTTTTAGCCCGTAGGCAAAAATCTATGTCTTCTCCACCACCGGGAGAAAAGGCTTCATCCAATAATCCAATTTTATCAAAGACTTCTTTCTTTATCATGGCACAGAAAAATATGATAAAACTCTCATTAAAAAACGGCAATCTAGACACGCCAGCGATACCGACAGATGAATCGACCATAAATGGAGACAATAGCATCTGAATCCATTGATGCTTATTCTGAAAATCGAGTAATTTGATGTCATTATTTAATAGCAGAACATATTGTCCTTTGGCTATCTTAATACCTTCATTTGTTGCTTTTGTATAACCAATTGCATCGTTAAACCAAAGGGTTTTGAACACACTCTTGTCCAGAGTCTCTAAATATTCTTTGGTTCCGTCTTTACACCCATTGGCAACGATAATAACTTCAGTATTGTTAAAGGCAGTGTGTTTGACAATACTTTCAATGCATGGTTTAAGCCATTCTTCTAGGTGATTGTATGTAGGAATAACAATAGACACTTCAATTGTTCTATCGGGGTCAATAATGGGCAGGGGTTCAAGAGGCAATTGGTGAGACAAGAGCCATTGAGGATTATATCTTTCTGCCAATATTCTAGAATTATGAATTACATTATCTGAATGATTTTTAATACATTGTTTATCATTCATCGTGGCTTCTCCAACGTGATAAATTGGGAAGCTTCCGACTAAAAATTTTTCTTCTTTTTTTAAAATTTCGCCCTGTGGCACTTGTATCAACTTATATCCAACGTTTTCCGCTCTAATACATAAATCAGTGTCTTCACCAGCCCCGGGATTAAAGTCTTCGTCTAAAAGGCCGACTTTTTCGAATATCTCCTTCTTTATCATCACGCAAAAGAATATAAGGAAATTACGATTAGCTGGTTCGCTAAATGAGGCCAAAGGACCAGTTATACCTATACTTGGGTCGTCTAAGAAAGGTTTCAGCAAAATATCTAACCACTGGTTTTTTGATTGTGCCAACAAAGTGGTGTCATTGTTAAGAAGAACAACATAGTCACCTTTAGCAACTTTAATTCCTTCATTGACGGCTGTGCTAAAGCCGGTGGGTTTATCGTCCCATACTAGCTTAAAATTGCTTGGCAATTCTTCTACAAATTCTTTTGTATTATCTTTACATCCATTGGCAGAAATAATAACTTCTACATTGGAAAAATTTGTATATTTTAATATACTTTCTACACAAGGTTTAAGTAAGTCGTCACAATGGTTATAAGTTGGAATTATAATCGAAATTAATGGTTTCATATTTTCCTTTACGGGGGTTCTCTGCCGCCATCTTTATAGCCAATCGGGATTTGACAAATATCATTGAACTGTTTTTTCAAGAGACTTTTCAAATGTTACTGGAAGTTGCCAACCTAATTCTGGCATTTTTACGCTTGTCATACCATAACGCAAATCATGACCGGGACGGGACGAGTGAAAATCAACCATCTCATATTTCAGAGGTTTTCCAATTATATCGGAAATCATTTGGGCTAATTCTAAATTGTCAACTTCCTTTTCTCCAACAATATGATAATGACCATCTGATTCTGCTTTATCTGCCAAAAACAAAAGTGCAGCAGCCACATTTCTAGCATGAATCCAGAATCTAGAACCGGCCTTGGTTTTTTCGGCATTTGAATGAATTGGAACTTGTTCTCCATTAAGAACACTTTTAATTACTTTAGGGATAAACTTTTCTGGGTGCTGTCTGCTTCCAAAAATATTCATCGAATTGGTACGAAATATTGGCATTTTATAAGTATTTTGATAAGCAACACAAAAATCTTCGGCTGCGGCTTTGGAATTATGACTAACTATATCTTGTTCAATAATATAATTGTGATTGTCTTCTACTTCTATGTCTATAACGTCACCGCTGTAATGACTTTTAATTGGTTGCTGCATAATAGGTTGCCACATTACGCCATTGGTTTGTCTAACGGTAGCAATCAAATCTCCTTTTTGTAAATTATTGGCTTCTACCCACTCACTTTCTAAATTTTGTCCCGAATCTAGTTTTAAAAACCCATTTGCATTTTTTACTAGAAATTTATGGTTTGGTGTACAATAAATTTCACGATTACGAATATTAATTTTATACAATTCTGCAACCTTATATCTGAACGTATTAATAACCTTTTTGTTTTCAACTTTGGCGGCTTCCTTGTTAAAACTTTGGACTATATCACCGCTTTTAATGTTTTCAATTTTTTTTTCTGACCCGTCACCACACAACACAAGTGTCTCTGGTAATAGGCACGCAGCGTATGGGTTATTAGGACGATGTGGAGACCCTTCGGCAAAATTAATATCTTTTGGGGCTGGTCCCATTACCTCATCAGTTGAGAAATAATTAAATTTTTCCAAACCATCTAGTGTTATTGCATAGTCTAGTAAATTAACAGTTCCAACGACATTATCCATACAAAACTCCATAGGATATATAATAGAACGGTCAACGTGACTCCCAGCAGCCAGATGGAAAATGTAATTAATTTTACCAATGCGTTTGGCTATCATGTCATTAACGGCAGATTTTAAGTCATGCCAAACAAAACTAACTCTATCTTTGTTTTTTTGCCACAATTGAGATTCTGCAATCCTATTCAGATTGCCAGAAACATCTAATCTATCAAGAATTATGATATGCCAATCCGTGTTTGACAACCAGTGGTCGATAACGTGACTACCGACAAAGCCTGCTCCACCTGTAAGTAAAACTCGTTTCATTTTAATTCCTTCTTTCTTGCTCATTCATCAGAATTAAAATAGTGAAATTGACATTTTTTTATGATATAATTTTTCAATGCCTTATATAAAAGTTAGTCCTGTTTACGACCCAAAAATGATAGCATTATGTGTGCGACCTTATCCAAACCACCCAAAAGGATGTCCCAATTTCGGTAAAAAGAAAAATTGTCCACCCTGTCCTCCCATCCATCAAGTAATTGATTTAAACCAAAACATATATGCTATTTATAATGTGTTTAATTTTGGGGAACACGTCCGCAAAATGCAACAAAAACATCCCAATTGGACTCGTAGACAGTTGGAGTGTTGTTTGTATTGGCAACCAAAAGCAAGAAAACAACTTAAAATTATACTCAATGAATTCTTACACGAGCATAAAGATTACTTTGTAGTAGTTTGTCCAGAGGCTTGTGGAGTTAATCTAACGGACACTATGGCACTTGTAGGAATAAATTTAGAGTGGCCACCAAAGAGCAAAACATATCAGATAATATTGGCTGGTATACGAAAGGGATAAAATTGTCTAGAGAATATTTGAACAATCGTTGGTGTGTTCGTTGTAAAAAACAAAATCCGACCCCTTATCTTCGTAATAATATCCACTTATTAAGTGGGGGGCAAAAGATAAAAACACTTTCGGTCGTGGATATTGGTTGCGGCAATGGCAGAAATTCTCGATTTCTTAAGAATCAAGGGAGTAAGTATGTTTATTCGTTAGATATGGCTAATGATTATGGAGACAAAATAATCTTAGGAAAAGAAGAATTTTCCATTCAGCCAAATTCAATAGATATTGTTTTAGCCAATTATGTTTTTATGTTTTTGAACAAGAAAGAAAGACAACAAGTAATTGCACAAATTAAAAAAATTGCCAAAAAAGGTTGTAAAATTATAATAGAATTATATCCTGCGAAGGATAGTTTTGCCAAAGACGAAGAGTCTGCGTTGAAAATGCAAAAAGAAATTTTTGAACAATTAAAATGGGAAAAACTCAGATATAGTAAGATGAAATTTATTGCAGAAAAGAAGGAATAAATATGGCTAACGACCATTTTGCTTAATGGTTAGACCGCCAACTAGTGTCTAGTGTTATAGGCATATGCACGATATTGGCTTTAGCCCCTGCATAAGGGGGGTATACTTGATGAATAACAAAGTTTTGCACTTTGCCTTCTTTTAATAATCTTTGAGCTAATGCTTTAAACATTTCGATGTGGTCTTTGCGGTCATCCCAAATTTCGACGGTTTCGAAACTGCCATTTTGTTCAACTAATTTGGTAACAACATAAGATTTATGTGCAAATGTGCTACCGTCTTTTATTGGACCTTTTTTGCCATTAACAGTAGGAAAATCTGGTTCTTCGGTATGGTCACCAACGTAATATTCTTCATGTCCGGTGGGCAATTCCTCGTTCGGGTGAATATCATTAGGTAATTGAAACTTAGCTTGGGTTTGTTGTCCAATAACTCTACGACCATAAAGTTCATTCTACGAAGAACTTCTCTTACATGGGGAGCGACAACGCCACGTCGTCCGGTAAGCATAACGGTATAAGTGTTAGGGTCGCTTTTGGCTTCTTGGAATGCTTTCACAACCTCTTCATTCACGTTTCCATCATAATGTGGCGAAGATAAAGACGCTTTGCTACCCCACCAATCACGACCATCCCATCCACGATAATTTTTTCTATCGAGTGGTCGTTCTGGCGTGTTGGCAATAGTACCGTCGAAATCAAAGACGCAGAGTCGTACTTTCTTGTTCACAGCTTCATTCATGAGCCAACTCCGAAAACCACTAGTATAACTTCGATTTTCGTTGTATGCAAAGGTCTTTATCAAAAATGTTTTCATGTCGGTAATATATAGGGTATGCACGAATATACTTTTTCATTATGGCTTGAAGAAAATACGCCGTCCGCAGAAGCGATGCCTATTTTTATGTCTCTTATATCGCCAAAACAAGTAGAAACAGCCAAAGGATACATTCATGATATCAATAAGGCTTTAATAGATAAAGCCATTCCAAATCCTGTTTTTCAAGAAATGAAAAGATTCTTTGCTAATAGACTCGAAACAGTATACGAAAAATATATTTCGGAAAAATATTTGTATGGTGGAAGATACGAAAATTTACCAAAAGATGTATATGAATTTACCCTCAATGTATCGCCGCATCCAGAATTACATCGCATTCAATCTTGGCTTAAAAAAGTAACAGCTTTGGGCAAAGACAAACATCCTTTTACGTCTGATTTGTTTAATCTTCTTACTGAAATATCCCCGCTTGCGTCAGCTTTCGAAAAACTAAAAGGATATATCGTAAAAAGGCAACCCAAAAAAGAAGGTGAGCCGGGCACAAAAACATATATACCCCCAATAACTCAAGCTGGTGCCGCCAAAAAAATCTCTGACCTTTTGACTCAAATTACTCAATTGGTTTACGAAGACCACGTTAGAGGAATTATGAAATGGTTTGAACGAATCGTTTCTAATTTTATGAAAGCTCAAGCCGAAGGCAAAAAAAATGGAATACATGACTATTTCAAGAATAACCTTTATGCGAAACAAATTATATACTTAGTCCAAGAAAAAAAGAAGTATGATTATAGACCTAATGCTCCAATAGTTTTGTCCGCAAATTATACAGAAATCTTATTGCAAGAGGCTCAAAGAATTGCTAAAAATACACAAACACAGTTTGTCATTAAAAACACGCAAAAGCTCGCCTCTATTATAACAGCGAAAAACAATTTAAAAGAAGCTAAAATGCTTCACGCAGAGGCGGGCGCACAAGGTATTCAAGGTTCGTCTTATATTACATTTGAAGATGGCTCGTCATTTACCGTACAAAACTCTGCCGTTTGGTCTACATCTATTCATGGGAAACCTTTCTTGAGATTTCCAACGACATTCCATAATGTTCTTATGTCAGACGGGAACAGAATGTCTCAGCCATCAGAAGAAAAGATGAATACAATATTTGTTGGTAATTCGGCTGAAAAAACTACTTAGTTTCTTCAATGCCTTTGATTCGTAGAGCTATCTGACTAGCGACGTGTGGGATGTCACCTGTAAATTTTTGTCCGTTGAAATCCGCTATAATAATTGACCCATTTCTTCGTAATGTCACTTGATATATATTTTCTTCTTGTATTCCAAACGTACTAATTATCAAATCACAAGTATTATCAGTTACATTTTTAACGTCAATTCCATCGACTGATTTAATATAACGTATCTTGTTCCCCAACATCCAACCAATAGTTTGTGTTCTATATTTTTCTGTTCCAGCATCAGATTTTGGAGCGGTAGTTCTTTTTAAACTCACGATGGCCGGAACGTGTGTGTAACCAAGTTCTTTGGCCGCATTAGTGCGGTGGTTGCCGTCCGTTAGAATATACTTTTGTTTTTCTGAATCAAATGAAGCAATAACCGGCGGCATAGATTTGGTGTCTACGAGTTTATTTAAATTGTCTTTTGCTCTTTCATTATTCCAAGGGTCGAATTTTATTTGCTCAATTGGAATATATTGAAAAACTTCCTCATACCAATAACCATCGTCTGCGAAATCGACATTAGCTTTGGCGTAATTATTATGAAGTTTATAGGGCAAAGGCTTAGGAGCCTTAACAGTGGCATTTTCTAAAAATGTACTAAAATTAAACATCTTTAAGATTTTGTGTGGTTAAAAAATCGGCAATTAATGTCGCAATATGTTTACTTTTACATGTGGCTAAAGCCACTGCGTCGGTATTCCACCTATCAGGACTACTCGAAGAAGCAATAATGTCAAAATCTGAACCATATGGGTGGACAAAAATGTATTTTCCGGCAATTGTGTTATATCCTTCATACAATTTGTAATTTTGCCATTCTTTTAGTGATTTCATTTTAGTGCCCCAATTTTTGCTTAAACTTTTCGGCTTCCATAGAGTTGATAATATTGGCTCTCTGATTTTCAGGAAGTTTACCCGTGTTTCTACAGGTTGGGCAACCTTCACCACGACAATCGGGACAGACATCTTTCCCTGCTTGCTGTGCATCTTCCCACGAAACGCCTCTCTGGTGGTCGGCAAATGTTCTTACCTGTTTTGCCCACCACGGTCTTCTGTTTCTATTGGTGCCGCCAATATTAAACATTTCGACCCAATCACGAATTTGTTGGTTGGATAATCCAGTGCCTTCACGACCCCTTATGTAATCACCAACTTGTTCTGGTCTAAATTCTTTTAGCTTAAGTAAGAATAAAATAGCTCTTCGTTCATCAACTTGCCACCCTGTAGGTTTATCTTGTCCGCCGACTTGACGACTGGGCGATAAAGCTTGAGCTACTTTCTCTATTGAATTATGTTGTAGCATCCAAGCTAACGCTAATGCTTTATCTTTACGGTCAGAAAATTCCCAAGGTACACCTGATGGAGAGTCAAAACTTAAGTCTGGAAATACGGTCTTTAGCAAACCAGTTTGTTTGTAAATAGACAAATATTTTTTTGAATCAATGTCCGGGTGCAACAGACCTTTTAAAAACTCATCACGAATTCGTTCTAGGGCAACACGTTCTGGCAAATTGGCCAAGAATTTAGGAATTGCTTTTTTGATGTCTTCGTCTAACGTATCACCTTGTCCGAATCGGCAATGAAAACGAATAGCCCTCAAAATACGTAGAGGGTCTTCTTCAAAACGTTCTTCGGCTTTACCAACGGCACGAACGGTTCCATTCTTAAGGTCGTATAATCCGTGACCTGTTGGGTCGTAGAGCTTCTTGTTTTCACCATCGGCCTTGGTCAATTCGATATACAGAGCATTAATTGTCAAGTCTCTACGAGCAGCGTCGTCCTTCGGATTATCAACAAAATCGACAGTAGCTTGACCATCTACCACTTTAGCATCTTTGCGGAAGGTGGCGATTTCGAATTCTTCTCCATCGACAACTGCGCTAATAACAAATGGTTTACGGTCTTGGCTATTATCCCGTCCTTTAATAAACCATAATCTATTGTCACCTTGTTTGGCGTCTTCAACGCCAACTTCTCGTCCTTCAGCATCAACAAAAGTTGAAGGTAGTTTCAACTCTTCGCCATTTTTACCACTACGGTCCCCCGTTCTTTTAAACCCGGCCGCAGCTAGAATAGTTGCTATTTGAGCGGGCGTGGCATTAGTGGCTAAATCTAAATCTTTGACCGATTTTCCCTTGATGAAATCACGTACTGGACCGCCAACTAAATACAATGTCTTATGCGGCATTGTAATATCTTTACCAGAAGTATCTCGTTGCAGTATAACTTTGCCACTATTCAAGAACGCATTAATAACAGGACGAAGTTTCGTCGGCGGAATAAAACCTTTTGGTAGCGGTGGAGCTAAAGACTCCTGCTTCCAATCTTTCGACCCTTCTTCTTCTTTAAATATAACAAATTCTTTGAATGTTTTTTTCATATTATGTCCTACTATTGAGCTTGTACGACCCTAACATTTGGGTCTATCTTTTCAATTCTAATATCATAAATTTCTGTATTATCCGGTCCTTCATATGCGGCCACTACTTTTATTCTATCCATATCCAAAACACCTTGATTGATTTGTCGTTGTATAGTAGCATCCTTTATAGCCATATCTATAGCAATCTTTTTTTGTTTCTCTCGATATATTCTCTCTGAACCAACGTGGCTTTGTTTCTGGACTTTGATTCTAATTATCTCATAATCTTTATGGTTTATTATATCACCATTATCGGTTAAGCCGAAATAGGGCATTTTACCACCAGATTTTTCGAGAACTTTTCTATAAGAGGTATCCCAAGCACTAGCTGCGTAATCAGTCCCTCGGGCAACACTCTGACCAATTTTCCCAACCAATGGATTATTGGTTTGTTGTGCTATATAATGTCCCAATCCCGGCGGAACATCAAGCGTTCTGCCACGTTGTTGCAACGCCCGAAGTTCATATTCTTTCAAATTTAGCCATTCTTTGAATGTTGTCATTATGACCCTTGTAATCCTAATTTATAAAGTAAAAAAGCCGTTAAAATTATCCATGCAATTTGCATAACATACCCTGCAACCGTTTTCCATCTCGCTTCTTGTCTGGTGCTACAACTTTCAAGTTCTTGAACTTTTAAATCTAATTGATGGACATGAGTTTCTAACGAGCGAACTTGTTCCTGTAACCGACTATCACTTTTTGATTCTAAAACAGATGTTCTTGTGCCAACAGAATTTATCGTGTTAGTTTGGCTTTCTAATTTTTTGTCCATTTCGTCCTGTTTTTTGGTCATTAATTGCATTCGTTCATCTATTCGAGTAGTTAATTCAAACAAATTCTGAATCGACTCAGAAACCTGCGTTATGTATCGCTCCCTAAGTGTTTCAATTTTGTCGCCTTGGTCTGCCATTCAGTACCTTAAGAAATAAATAACTATCTTCCTAATCTATATATAAATACAAGTTCCAATTGTAATGAAAGATTAAAAAATGACTAATTCAGATGAAATCAATGAAGATTTGAAGGACGAAGATTTGAAGGACGAAGATTTGAAAGAAATAGTTCCGGCGATGAACGTAAACACATCGTTGCAGAAAACAGATGATGGTTCAATGTTGATAAGTGATGAAGCACTATTAGGTGTTTATAGCGAAATTATGAATAATATTCGCAATGATTATACAGAAATAGACGGAGTTTTGACAAACTTTGTTGATATGGTTGTAAATCAGGGTGATTCTACTACCTCAAGTAAAGAAGCCTTGGTAAATTTATTAAAATTAAAGGTAGACCAATCTGATAAGATGGCTCGTGTTGCGGATTTAATGACCAGAATAAAGCTAAAAGATAAAGACACTTTTCCAAGATATTTGGCAGCTTCTCAACAGAACACCATAAATATAAATAGTGGTTCACAAAAACGAGCCATAATTAACGCATTGAAGAACGTTAAAATTAAGGAACAGAATGATGACACAGAGACATAATGTAGAAGATTGGTTGGCTGAGTATGATATTCCTGCCGCCGCTGCACAACCAGATTCCGCTGGTGGAATGCAATCCCCAATGACCGACCCGAACGCTGGTGGTGACCCAACTCAAGCTCAGGCCCAAGCAAATGACCCGAATATTAGTCAGCAACCGGCGACCGATGTTACACAAGACCCGCAAACACCGGACATGCCTGAGACCGCTCCAGAAACAAAAGACTTTGAGACTTGGAAAAATAACTATTTAAAAGAATCCGTCAAAGGCGACACTAACGCTTTGATTGAACTTATTCATCAAATACGTGATAAAGAAGGATTACAACCTTATCAAAGGAAATTTGTAGAAGACAATCTTAATGTACAACTTGTCAGAATGAATTCTAATGTAGAAAAAGCCTCAAAAGATATACGGCGACAAATACGTGAACAATTAGACCGGAATAATCCAGCTACTTCCGTGGTCAATCATATGTCTGCTGTTTTAGAAACGCAGCCCTCACTTATCAATACCTTTATTAAATTGAATGGTTATTCGGGACAAAAGGGCGACCTACACAGAAAATATATTGCCGCATTGTTGGGGGCAGTACAAGTGGGTAGCGGAGCAAATAATGAAGACCTTATTTTTAACGAAAAAGAATATTCGATTCTCATTTCGACCAGATTAAACGCTCGTTGGGGAGATGTCATGTTGGGTTATTGGAGCCTAAGAGAAGACGACCCTGAGAAATTCCTCACTGAACCCGAACTCAAAAGACTCACAGATGGTAGCCCAGAAGAAAGAGAGGCTTTGCGATGTCGAGTTGTAATTGAGCCTATCGCTCAAATGTTTGAAACTCGTGCGTTTTTGGTCAATGTTGTAGCAGATGATGGAACTGTATATACCTTGGGATGGGATATTGCCACATCGTTACGAGCCGCTTTCCTAGATGGTAAACTTGTGGTCAAGATGAAAAGAACCGGAGAATCTGAGGCTTTAATTGATTCAGAAGGCAATATAGTTCCTTTAATGGATTTGAGTATTGTTTACACAAAAGAAACTGGGCAACAAGACGAAGAAGGAAAACCAGAGAAAAAAGAGATTGAGTTTATAGAACGCAAAGATGGAATGCTGTTCCTCTCTGCTAGCCTTCAAACCATCAGAGACGCAACAACGGCTTTGCAAGGAGCCGTACTCAAAGAAACGCCTTATGCGGGAAACCCAAGTGATTTGGTTACGTTGCAAAGATGTGTTTATAGCAGTCACGACCTTTTAATGCGTAGCTGTTAGTATGGAGCCAATATGAAAAAATTTCTAGAATTCGTTGATAAAAAAGAACGGGACGCTATTAAACAACTTCAGGTGTTAATGCAAGTTTTGCAAAAATTTAATTGGGAAGTAGAAGATTTCACCGAGAACATTGATGACCCATATATTTTTGTTAAAGCTCCTACAAAAGAAGAATTATCTTTCGAAGGCATTAGGATATACAAAATAGGTAAGTCTTTAGCTTATCGTATTCAAAATGAAGCTGCGACTCACCCTTATGGAAAAGCTTATGCTCTAGATGTCGAATCTATGTATACAGATTTAGTTTCTGACGACATGGATGAACAAAGGGCGGGGCAAGAAGTAATGAATGCCATCAACTCTGAAATTAAACGCTTCTTTAAAGAAAGTTTGAAAGCTGAAAAAGAAATGGGTTCTAGCGAAATTGAAAAAGATAAGGATGCTCTTGGAAATGTTGTAATTAAGAGTACCGGAACGGATTACAGCAATCAAGTAACTTCTAAGATAAGATAACCATGCCATCTCAAATGCCAACATCTTTGCAGCAATTGAATCCAATTGCTGCAAATTTATTTCGTGCAATTAACCCCAGTGCTAGCGGCATGTTAATTCGTGGTAATTTAATTGTTTTTAATTATTCGATGTGGGTACATGACCCATATCCGTTGGTATTATTAAGCGATGTTCGTCCCGGTCAACAAATTCGTGGACTTAATTTACATTATTTAACATTTCCTTTCATTAAAGGACTATTAAGGACTGTGGCTGGACCCATGTTTTCTTACGGTAGTATTAAAGGCAACAAATATTTGATGAGTGCTTTTAGAAGTTATAAGTGGAATGGTGTAAGACAAATAAAAACATTAGATACTAATTTCGTTTTAAATGTTATGGCTACAGCAAGGTCGTTTGACCCGAATCAGATTAAAGCCATAAGAGAATCAGTGCAGGAACAAATTAACAGAGTAGTTAATCCGCCCGCTGTTCCAACTGAGCCTCAACCTTTACAACAAGTCAACATACAGGCAAATCAAAATATAGGAAAAATATAATCGACAGATGAGTAAATATTAAGAGTCCTAATTCCATCGTTCGATGGCGTAGCACAGAAAAAGATTCCCATGGCAGAAGGTAAAATACAAGATAGTCTCGGCAAAACAGTCAATGGTAATGCAAAAGCACTCCTTGATTCGCTTTCGTCAATGTGTGGTGCCAAAAAACCATATAAAGGGAAAGATAAAGAAGCGTATACAAAAGCAATAGGGGAAGTTCGTAAGTTATTAGAAGAAATAAAAGTCAAATTAGTAGAACCTGATTCTGCCGATAAAATTGCCAAGGAATTAGACGCAATAAAAAAAATATTAGATGATTCTAAAAAAGAGACCAAAGAAGGTTTACATGATGTCACTTCTAAAATTCAAGAAACTATTGGCCCTGCCATAAAAAGAGCATTTGGAGGTAAAGGAGGGGGTGTCGGCGGTGGTGGAATAGCAACTGCGGGAGGCGGTGGAGCGGCCAAAGGCACAGCAACGAGCAAAGGAGGAAATCTTAGCTTGATGGGGGCCATGGGAGGCCAAGTATTAGGTTTGATGGGTGGTCTTAAGACTATAAGTCCCATTTTTGCTGACCTTAATAGTCAAGAACAAGATTTTATGGTTGGAATGCGACAAATAGCATTTCAGACACAAGGTATAACCGGAAATTTGGGAAAAATGCAGCAAGAGTTCCAAAAAACTGGCAAGGTAGTCACGCAAACAGGCTACAACATGACAGTTTTTCAGAACACGTTATTAAAACAATTAGGAAAAGGCATAAAGAGCAGGGAGAGTGAAATTGGTTTAATGAAGACTGCGTTGAATTTGTCAACCATGATTGGAACGGGGGCCGATGAAACAGCCGATATGTTCCACGAATGGCAGATGAGTCTCAACATGTCTAATAATCAAATGGCGGAAGTTTCCAGAGGCGCACAGGAAGTAGCTCGTGCAACTGGCGTAACTGGCGATAATTTGATGAGGGCCATGAAGACTGCCGAACAATTTGCCACGCAAATGAGAAATGCGGCAACACTGACGGCGGCATCTTCTAAAAATTTAATGATGATGGCCGCAGCTATGCAGAAATACGGAGTTGGAGCAGACCAAGTAAGTAGATTCATGGGGTCTATGTCTTCTTCCGCTGACCTTTATTTACAGGCAAGTAAGGAAACACAGGCGTTAATGTTTAGTGCCGCAGCTTCGGTTGGCAAAGTAGATGAATTATCAACTGGTACGATTACCAAGACCAAGGCTGGCATGGCTGGCATGGCCAAAGGATTAGAAAACATACTTGGTAATTTTGGAACAACTATGGAAGGTATTGATAATTTAGACCCACAAAAATTAATGAAACTTAATTTGTCGCTACAATCTGCATATGGCATACAAGCGGGCGAATTGAAACAAATGTGGAAATCTTGGAAAGAAGGGTCCAAGAGTTTTGCAGAACAAGTTGCCGATATTAATACCCAACTTAAAAATAGTAACCTAACAACGCAAGAAAGAATTAAGCTTGAACAACAATTGCAGCAAATGACAATGAACAAGGGGTTCGAATTCTTGACTGCTGTTGATGAGGCGGGAAAAGTTGCCGGAACCTCTCTAGAAGAAGCGGTTCAAAAAGCCACCAAAAACCTCGGCCCAGATATGGCCAAAGATTTAAAAGACATGGGTGTGAATTTACAAAGTCCTATTGACACACTCAAAGGAGTCGCAGAAATAACAGCGAAACAACTTAAGGCTGCTGGTGGTAAAGACATGACCAGCCAAATTGAAAAGGCTATTGGGGCAAACGACATGGCTTCTGTGCGTAATTTATTATCACAGATGAATACTGAACAGCAGAAAATAGGTGTTGACCAAGCCAAAAAACTCGACCCGCTTACGCAAATGGCGTATAAAACTGACCAACTGAACGAAACCTTGAGAGAATATACAAGAGGGGCACTTGCAATATTTAATCGTATGTTAATGTTGTTTGGACCAATGAACGTATATCTTGCGGCATTGTTGGCACAGCAAGCGGGCGGCGGAAAATTATTGGGTTTCTTGGGTAAGGCTTTCAAGAGAAAGGGAGGCAGTGCCGCAGAAGTCGCTGGGGCCGGTGCGGCAGCAGCACCAACAGTGATGGAGAAAGCGAAAGGGGGTATTACGAAAGGTGCCACCGGGGCAGCAAAAGGTACAGATGATGCATCACAAGTTTCTGGTCTATCGAATAGAGTCAAATCTATTGCTGAGGCCGCACAAAACGCTGGTGCTGCTCTTAAGAAAATAAGTTGGGGTCAAATCAAACAGTTTGGTATGGCTCTTGTGAAAGGCGGGGCCGTACTTCTTATATTGGTGGCTGGATTGGTCGCTTTAGCAGCAGCTATCGTTTTAATTTCTAAAGCTATTATGAAAATTACTGGGTTAGATGCAGGAGAAGCAGCCAAAATCGCAGACGCAGTAGGTTCTTTATTATGGTCCGCTGCTAAAATTGCCTTCGCTGTTGTTGTTGGAGCGGTGGGGCTAACAATTTTAGGTGCATTGGCAAGTACGGCATGGGCATTGGCCCCATTAATGCTTTTAGGCGCAGCGGCACTTTTCATTTTAACACCAGCGATGCTTCTTTTAGCGGCTGGATTAATTAAATTAACAGGTGCTATGCTTTCAATTTCGCCAGACCCATCTTCAGCAGCAGCGACAGCAACGAATATATCATCATTATTTGAAGCCGCTACTGGTATTGCTTGGTCTGTTATTAAAATGGCAGGCATGTTGTCAATTTTAGCCGTATTCGCTGGTTTTTCTTTCTTTTTACTGCCGCTATTAGCACTCGGAATAGCAGGATTTTCAGTGTTAACCCCAATAATGGTATTATTTGCTACTGCTATTATAGGATTTTGCAAGCTTGTATTAATGATACCGGGCATTAAAGACGCAGCGGCAGCAGCAGAAAGTATAAGTCAGTTATTTAAAGCGGCATCTGATATATCTTGGGCTGTTGTTAAAATGGCTGGCAGTTTAGCTATTCTTGGTGCTTTTGCTATGTTTTCATTCTTGCTGGTTCCACTTATGATGGCGGGTGCAGCGGCTTTATATGTATTAACACCAGCAATGATTGCCTTTGCTGCTGCTCTCGTTGGATTAACTAAAAAAGCACTTTCTGTAATCGGCCCTGTAGAGGAAGCTGCCGAAACCGCCAAAAATGTCGCTGTATTATTTCAAGCGGCCAACGATATTGCCGGAATGATTATAAAACAAGTTCCAAAATTGATTATTTTAGGTGTCTTAAGTGGTTTCTCTTGGTTACTTGTTGGCCTTATGTGGGCTGGCGTAGCAGCATTTGGAATGATTGCCGCCCCTGTTGTGGCCTTAATGGCCGGTATCGCCATAATGGGGAAAACAATAGGGAAAATGCTGTCGCCCAAAGAAGCAGAAAATATAAGTAAAACAATTCAAGGGCTTAGTAACATTATAGAAGGTGTATCAAATGCTTTAAAAACATTTGCAGACAAATTAGTGCCATTATCTAGAACTTGGTCGATATTCGGGCTGGCATTCGGCGGCGGGGCAATAGGAGGTATAATTAGTAGCCAAGGTCAAATTAAAGCTGGCATGGTGGCTTTATGTGATATGTTTAGTGAAAAAAGTGGATTCATAAAAGCCTTAAAAGAAAGCTTCCCAAATCCCGAAAACGCAAAGGTTGCCGCTGAATTAATGTCGGTTTTATCGACATTAGTGGAAAAAACTGGCGACGCAATGTCTGCGATGGCGGACAAATTAATCCCACTTACCCGCACATTCTCCTTCTTAGGCATGTCATTTGGCGAAGGCGTAATTGGTAAGATAACTGACCCAGAAATACAAGGAAAAATAAATTCTGGTATCACCGCCCTCATGGATATGTTCGGGGAAAAGAGCGGGTTAATTGCGACATTGATTGATGGTTTCCCAAATCCAGAAAATGCTAGAGTTGCAGCCGAATTAATGTCGGTTCTTGCAACATTAGTAGAAAATACCGGCAAAGCAATGGTGGCGATGGCCGACAAGTTAATTCCATTAACCAATACATTTTCTTTCTTGGGCATGTCATTTGGCGAAGGCGTAATTGGTAAGATAACTGACCCAGAGTTACAAGAAAAGATAGGTGCTGGAATCGGAGCTTTAACCGGCATGTTTGGTGAGAAGAGCGGGTTAATTGCGACATTGATTGATGGTTTCCCAAATCCAGAAAATGCTAGGGTAGCGGCTCAATTAATGGCGGTTTTGGCTGACTTGGTAAGTGGAACTGCTACGGCCATGAACGCTATGGCCCAGAAAATTATCCCTCTTACTGAATCATTTTCGTTCTTAGGTTTTAGTTTTGGAAGTGGTCTTATCGGGAAGATGACAGACGAAGATACACAAAAAAGCATAAGAGATGGAATAAGTGCCTTGTGTGAAATGCTCGGCGCAAAAGAAGGTAGCGGTGGAATTATTGGAACATTAATGAAGAATTTTCCCAATCCAGAAGATGCTAGAACAGCATCGGAATTAATGAAAATATTAGCCGAAATGACAGAGGGTTTAGCAAAAGCCCTTGATGCATTAAATACAAATATTATTCCGTTAACTGAAAGTTTCTTATGGTTTGATTCTCCGTTGGAAGACATGGAAGAAGGAACTAAAAAATTTACGGATTGGTTTGAGGGATTTGCAAGCTTATTAAAAACGGGTATTATTGACCCAGTTAATAATATTTTTGCTGATACCGGAGTTGAAAGTTTTCAAAAATTAATTTCATTAGGGCAAATGATAGAAGTTTTGCCGTCGTTTTTGGAAGGCATAGGACAAAATTTGGCCCCAATGGTTCAAGGTAATGCGTTTGGGGAAGCACCATTAGAATCTCTGGCAGCTATTACACAAAAATTTGGTAATTATTTCACAGGAATAGCTGGATTTTTAAAACAAGGTATTGTTGACCCAATTAACGCATTGGGGTCTTTTAAAGATGTCGAAGAAGCCACAAAGAAGTTAGATAGTTTGTCACAAATGCTAGACAAATTAGTAAGTGTTATGGATAAACTAGGTGCGGTGATGGCAAAAATAACTTCTCCGGGGTTCGACACGACGACCGCAGCAGCTTCGATTAATGATTTCATGGCCTCTTTAGGTCAAATTAATCCCACAACAGCTATGGGTGCTACAGGGATGGGAGTAATGGGCGGTGCTGGTGTCCCGGCGTCAGCGGGACCAATTAACGACATGTATGATGGTGTTAGAGCGCAATATGCCGTTAAGGATGGAGCATCGCAATCGCCTCGTGGCGATATGGCACAAATATCTGATGCTACTAATAAACAAGTGGCGTTATTAGGTGTATTACATGAGGATAATCAAGAAATTATTAAATTACTTAGTCCTGTTGCAATGGGCGGCGGCGAAAAAGCACAAATAGCCTCAACAGCGACACAAAATAATCAACCACAAACTGTATCAGGATTCGGAACGTGGCGTTATAAACCACAACAAAATGCCAACAAAGCTGTAGGTAATACGTTGGCATAACTAAGTTAAGTCGGAGGACGTAATGGCTGGAATAAAAGCAACTATTCCCGGTGGAAAATTAATTGAATTAGACCAATGCTATGTTGATATTCCAGCATATGGTAAGGTCATAATGAGAGTGCTACCAGAAATAGGCGATTCAAAGAGTGCTTCTTACAATGACGAACCTATTATGGGAAGAGCATTCCCTCTCAAAACTTATTCCCACTCTGAAAATAGGTCTGTGTCTATGACTATTCATTTTATTACCATTACCAAATCAGATATAGACGAAAACAAAAGAGCATTACGGGCACTGGAAAGTGCTGTGTATCCGAGAGACCAAGGCGGTGGTCCTTTCATTCCCCCACCAATATGTAAAATTAAATGTGGAAAAACATTAGCTGACGACGAATTATGTGTTGTTTTAAGGTCTTATTCGGTCAAATTTTCTACCGATTCTGTATGGGACGAAGAGCAATACATACCGTACAATTTTGATGTAGAAACAACATGGGAAGTTGTATATCGAAGTTCAAATTTACCGGGTCAAGATAGAATATTAAGTACCGGAGGATAATGTGGCAAGTAAAATAACTTTAACTAATATAGACCCCGTAAGGGACGAATTGGTAACTAAATCAAGCCGTTACGCAAACAGCAAAGTAATCTATTACGGCAATAATAATTTAGTTACGTTTCCTACATATAAAAGAATTCCAATCGCTGTAGACAATACTTTAGATAAATTCACTGTTGTAAACGCTGGTACTGAATTTCGTCCTGATTTAATTTCACAACAAGCCTACGGCCTTCCAGATTTTTGGTGGAAAATATTGGAAGTTAATAACGTTATGGATATTTTTGATTTCAAGGCAGGTTTAAACATCAGAATCCCCGCCAACATATTTTAATTGAGGTAACATGGCAGCTTGTACATTTTATGGTCAGAGAACAATAGACGCTGATTCACTATCTCCTTATGTTGAACTAGACATAGCTGGGGGAATTAAAGTGGGCAATAAGTCTGCGCCGTCTTTTAACAATGAAGCCGTAATAAAGAGTTTCGAATTCGGAACATCGAATGGGGCAACGGCGGAAATAGAAATATTGGATGAGCAAGGCGGAACTTTTGACAAAACTATAACTGCAATGGCATCACGATTATGTGATTATAGTGGCGACAAGGTAATGGCAATAAAATATGGATGGACAACTACAAACTGCGGTGGGGGCGGGGTGCCACGATTAACTGCTCCGATTTATCTTGTTCCAAAAGACCTTACGGTTACTTATGAAGGCGGAAAAATAAAATATAAAATAACAGCAGTAGACCCGATGAAAGTGGCAGCCAGTACAACTCGTTTGCAATGGGTTTTTGGCACAGACGACCATCCGATGAAACTCAAAGATGCTCTTCAGCAATTAATGGACAAAGAATGTCCAAAAATTAAATTGAAATGGTACGGGAAAGAAGGAAAGCCAAGTAATTGGGATTTTAAAGATGAACCAAAATCGGTATGGGATGGAGACAATCAAAATAAATTATCTTCTGCATTAAAATGGATGGAATATTTTGTTAGCGAAAATGATAGGGGAGTTTATGCGTCTTGGGATGTGACCAGTAAAACCCCAACTATGATATTTAGAGAAGGCAATATACCTGATTGTTACAAAAGTGACCCTGAAGGCACAAATTCTGGAACATATATTGTTAACGGAGGTAAAAATAGTAATGTTATATCATTTAGTCCTAGTGTTAGTTGGCCTAATTGGTGGCAAGCTGAAGCTGGAACCGGCGGTAATGCAGGGGGAGGTTGGACGGCGGGCGGGCAATCTGTAGGAGCTGAGAATCCTAGAAGTTGTCCAGAGGCAACTAAAGGTTTAGGTATTCAAGAAACATTATCGTGGTGTCGATATGCTCTGGATACATTTGGTCCCAAGAACGCTATGGCAAAAATGGCGTGGAATCAAAGATTAAATGCTACAGCAAATAAAATATCTGGTATGAGTCCTGTCGAGGGCGAATTAAAAATACAGGGCGACCCAAGTGAACAATTTTATCATCCTGCTTTAGTGGTTGGAAATAAAATTCACGTAGTTGTAATTAACCCTTTTCACTTAAGAGACGGGCAATGTGAATGGTTGGCAGAACCAATTTGTAATTCAACTTTTACTAGTGAAGAATGGCAAGTAATGGGTTGTTCTCACTCTATTAGAGAAGGTTCATTTGTAACCACATTAAAAATAAGGTTAAACCCTCCATTCACTGGAACTGTTTTTCAAGGTATGAAGTGGACAAAACCGGGATAATTTATGTCATTACCTGAAAACATGCAAGTGATGGAAAGACGCCTCAAGACTCTTGAAGAAAGATTCCGTCAATCTGGCTACATTATGAAAAATGTAGTACAGAGCGAAGTACGAGAAAATTTTCCAGCACAACCTCAGCAAGAAACATTATATGGCATGTACACTGCTTTAGTTGTAGATACTATAGACCCGTGGAAACAAAATAGAGTTAGATTTTTTACTCCCTTACTGCATAGCAAAGAGCTACCCGTAAAATCTTTACCTTGGGCATATCCAATTTCAGGTATGGGTGGATTTGATGATTGTGGTTTAAATTGGGTGCCACCAGCAGGCTCTACTGTTTGTATCATTTTTGAAAATGGAAGTAGGACGGCCCCTTATTATATTGGCACCACATGGCATCGAGATAGAGGCGAACAAGGTAACAGAAATTTTAATTATAATATTGAAGAATTTTATAAAATTCATGAGGGTAATAGAACTGGATATTTGTTGGGGAAAAAAGATGGTTCACAAGTTCTTCCTCAATGGAACACAGAAAGTGCAAATGGCATTGATATTGATGCAGATGGAGATTATGAGCCAGACCCAGAAGCGGTAAAAAAATTAACATATGCCCACATATATGGATTAAAAACACCGCAAAAGCATATGCTTAAACTGGATGATGGCGACTATAAATGTGCTTTTAAAAATAAAAGATTAGAACTCATGTCCGCCTGTGGTAATTGGTTGATATTTAAAGACGACCATTTACATGAATTTAAGCCAACACAAGCTCCCGGGCCATGCCCTTCCGGTTCTGATAATCCCGATGAAGAAAATACAGAGTGTACCCATACAACTAGTGGGGCCTATTTTAAGCATGAAAACGAGTTGCGACCTTGGAGAGGTGTCGGTACGCCACAAAATACGAAAGCAACACTACCCCAATCTGGCATTCAATTATTATCTATTTCAGGTCATACATTAGTAATGGACGATTCGGTTGAACAACCAACAGGCAAACCAGATTGGGAAAGAAGTAAAAAGTCATTTGATTTTGGTTGTACTGATAAGGCGAAATGCAAAACGTTCTGGGTTTCAGCAACGGGTCATCGTATCGAAATGAACGATGAAGAAACAGAAACGGAAATTCGCAGTGAGAAAAATGGCATTAAAATGCTTACTGCGTGCGGTAACCGAGTTGAACTTAATGACCATTGTTTATCAAAAGAAACAGCCGGAAATAAAAGGGGCATAACTTTAGAAAGCACCAGCCGCCATATTATTGAAATGGTGGACGATGAAAATGAACAAGGTAGCGCAAGAAAAGAGGGTGGTGTCCCTGTCGCAAAATCTAAAAAAGCATTTATAAGAATTAGAACTGGATATGGTCTGGAAATTGAGATGAAAGATGATGCGTCTCAAGAAAAGACTCAAAATCAAACAATAAAGATTATGTGTCCTCAAAAGGACAATAAAGAAAAAGGGCCGCACCTTATGTGGTTTAAAGAAAAAGCAAGCGGCCCGGGGCAAGTATTTCTTCGTGTGGGAGGCGATTATATTTGTTCAACGGCTGATTCACATATCACTATGGTTGGTGACCCTGATAAAAACCCCGCCAACAAAATAACTGTTGTCAGTAAAAACACTGTTATTGACACTAAAGAATTTTACTTTAATGGTGCTGACTTACACGTATTGTTGGCTAAAAGAATTATTTTATTAATGGCAGGCCAAGATTGTCCTCAACCCAACGGTGGATTAGGACCATGTGTACATCCTGTGTTAGTTTTTGGACCAAAGGGGATAACTATTAGTGATAGAGTATACGCCTCAGCTTCTAAAAACGCAGCGTGTGCGTCTATATTCCACCTTACACCATTCCATAAGTGTGAGGCTTAAGAAAGGTAAAAATGAATTTTTTAGGTGCGCCATACCCGATAACAAAAAATCCTAGAGGGTTTTTTGCTACGCAAAACGGGGTAAATCAGGTTAAGTCAGACCTGTTGGCATTACTTTTAACCTATCCGGGCGAAAGAGTTATGTTGCCACTATTTGGTACACCGCTTAACGATTTAATTTTCGACCCAAACGATACACAACTGTCCGAAAAGGCACGACAAATGATAATTAACTCGATTGCTATGTGGGAACCTCGTGTGACTATCGAACAAATAGAAGTTACTAATGATTTCGATGTAAATAGTTTAGACTCATCAGATACTAGACAAGACTTACCACATATTTTGGGCATAAGAATTATATTTTATGACCCAGAAAATATTCAAGAAATACAAGAATTGAAATTAGATGTCCCGTTAGGAGGCACTTCGTAATGGCAACAACAGATATTAGTGTGACACCATACGATAGTTCAGGTGCGGTAAAGAAACCCAATATACCGAATTTGAATTATACTAATCAAGACTTCTGGTCTATGAAGACAAGACTGGTAAAATTTATTAATGAAAGATTCGGGCCGCAAGGCACGGTTCTTCCTAACACATTTAATGATTTTGTCGAATCATCTATTGCCGTTATGCTTATTGAAAATTGGGCATTTTTAGCTGATACTCTTTCGTTCAAAATTGACCAAATTGTAAATGAAATTTTTATTGATACTGTAACAGAAGTAGAAAACGCCTTCAGATTAGCTAAACTAGTTGGGTTTCAACCGCAGCCACCGATAGCGGCTAGGTCATTATGGGTAGCCACAATGAATAATCCATTACTGACAGATGTCGTCATTACAACACCATTAGCGGTAGATGTTGTTTCGAACGACACACCAATTTCTATAGAACTTTTCCAAGGTGATATATATAACAATCCTTTATTTGATAATGATATAGTAATTCCGGCAGGAGCTACTGTAAATCGTAATATAGTTGGTCTAGAAGGACGCACAAGACAAGATTTATTTACTGGAACCGGCGAGGTCGCACAGACTTACCAATTAAATGATTATCCCGTAATTTACGATTCTATTAGATTGTCTGTAGATGGCATTCAATGGGACCGTGTTGATTATTTTACGGACTCAAGTCCTAGAAGAGAATATCGTATTGAATTTGATTCAGATTGGTATGGATACATAATATTTGGCAACAACAGGGCGGGCTTAATTCCATCTCAAAGTTCTCAAATTGAAGTCATCTATAGAGTTGGTGGCGGAATTGTTGGAAATATTGTCACCGGATTTATTCAAACTCAAACACAAGCTGCGGTCCCGGGACTCGGATATACGGTGCCAATTTCTCTCAGGAATTATACAAAAGGCGAATTTGGCTACGACGGCGATAGTTTGGATGACATTAGAACAAAATTACCCTTATGGTTGAGAACGCAAGATAGAGCAGTTTCAGGAGAAGATTATAAAACTTTATGCGACCAGTTTGCAACAGCATATCATGGACAAATTGGAAAAGCAAATGCCGTCTTAAGAAATTACGGTTGTTCTGGCAATATAATTGATATTTATATTCTGGCCAGAGATGGAACAGACGGATTGGCAGAAGCAAGTAGTGAATTAAAAGTAGATTTAAATGCGGAGCTTAATAAAAAGAAAATGCTTACCGATTTTGTTTGTTTGAAAGATGGCGTAATCATATGGGTTGATGTTGAAATAGACATAATAATGGACAAAATGTATAAAAAATCAGAAAAAGAATTTGTTGAAAAAATAAATCAAAGAGTAAATGATTTCTTTGCATTGAATAATTGGGAATATGGACAAACATTAAAAGACACAGATATTATTAAGGCCCTTTCTGATATTCAAGAAATAAGTAGTGCAGAAGTACATTTTGTGACAAATGATGATTTGACCACATCTGGCATTATTGTAACTTCCAGATTCTTTGAGATTATAAGACCAGACCAAACTAATACATCGTTTGTTTATGAATAAAATGGGAGTTTTTTGTGGCAACCAAAAGAATAAATGAAAATCCGACTATAGCTGACCAAGTGATATTAGAGTTGGAAACACCCGATGCCGATGGATGTTTTAAAGCTGACCCTTATATGATTGACACAGTAACTATTTACTACGTTGAAAGAAGCTATAATGGAAGTAATTATGGTGTTTTGGTCGAATCGACACAAAATGCGACTTTAAAAGACGAACTCATAGCGGCACAATTAGAAGCTTGCGATTCCCCAACAGAAGAAAATTTAGCTAATGTAACTTTCTTACAAAACGAATTAGAATTATCTGCAAAGAATGATATATCATATTTTTCAAAAGCGGAACCAGTGAAAATCTATGGCGACTCTGATAATCCGGCTTGGTTAAGTGGAGGAAACGAAGTAGATTATGAGGTTAAACAAGTTTTAACCGAAGCCGAGGTAATTGACACGGGCAAATTTGAAGTAATATGGAATCCACTAGGGATGAGGTCTGGAAACTACTTGGTTTATTGGACTTGGACCCCATATGTCGGTTCTCAAAACGATAAATTAACACAACATTTCGAATTTACTTTAGAGGGTGCGACACAACTCACCACTAGTATTCCGACACATTTTACAGACCCATTAAAGTACGAAACATTATTAGAACGTTACTTGCCGGATATGTTTAAGCTTACATTAAGTGACCCCGACTTGACCCCATATGTTTTAGAAGAATTTAACCAAGCAGTGGCTAAAGGCTTCACCTTTATGGAAGATTTGGCTAATCAGACGGTTGATTTGATTGATGCTAACGCCACACATGAACATTTCTTACCGCTTCTTGGAGGATTATTTAGACTATCACTTAGGTCACAAGACCCAACATTATGGCGACGACAGATTAAGAGGGCGATTCCGCTTTTTAAACGAAAAGGTACGTTGTTGGGATTACAAGAAGCATTAGCTCAAGCCAATGTATCACTCACAAAATATACTAGACTTTGGCAAGTAATATCAAAATATACTTATCAAGAACTGTTTGATGTGGCAACAGATTACCAGACAGAATTCACTCTTTCTCAAACAGCAATATTACCGACTGACACGAACTTCGAATTATATTATCGTGAACCAGCACCAATTGATGACACGGAAGACACAACAGAATGGCAAGCTCTTACTTTGAGTGACTATGCAACATTGGCTAACACGGATGACATAACTACTTTAACCTTTATAGGGGCAGGTGCCCCGACTCCAATCTATCTCATGGAAGGAGCTTCAATAAGAATAATTTATAAAATTGTTGAAATTCCTACCTCTCCACCAGATGAACAAACAATTGAAACACATGTAAGAACTTTGGCTTTGTCTGATAGTCGTGACGAAAGAACGCAAGATTATCCGCCAAAAAATTGGAATGTGAGACTTTTAGAAGACGACGACGTGTTATTTGACAGGATTATATTGGAAAAGAATCCTTATTATGACCCATTAGTTTACGGACATATTCGCACCGAATTTCCATATTCTGAAAATGTGTATAACATGGAAGAGTACAATGGCAGCAAGAGAGAATCTTTATCTCCATGTGATATCGACAAAGAATTTTTAGACCCTTGTTCGGATGGTATAAGTAGTAAGTTTGATGTAGAGTTAGAAATTGACGATTTGTCAAACGACAGAGTTATTGAAGCACAAGAAATCATTGAGGAATTTAAGCCATTTCATGCTGTATTGAATACGGTAAATTTAATGGGTTATCGTAACGATTTCGTGGAACCCCCAACTGAACAAATATTGGCTCTAGTCGATTACGATGTAACTGAAGTGACATTAGTCAATCCGGCACAAACAATATTTAACAGATTCTTTTTAGAAGGGAATCCAATTGCGGCAATGGAAGATACTTCCATTGACTGGAAAACAGTCGAAAATTGGATAATTGTAAAATACTATGGCGGTGCAAGTGAAGAATTTTGGACTGGTTCCGCATGGAGTGCTTCGTCTTCGGCGGCATTAATTATGTCAACAACCGATATGCAAGTTGAAGTTCGTGACATGGACGATGAAGATGTGGCTGGCGTATATGACTACGGAGAAGGAGATGCTTTTATCTGGAAACCAGAATTAGGGAATGTGCCTAGTGACGTGTTTGATGACTTTAAACGAGATGCCTTAGCAACAGCGACAGTAGTTGGTGATTCTACCGCCCACGGTCAAGCAACGGCAAGTAATTTAAACATTGAATTATATGCTCCTAATGTCAGTGTTAATGCCTTTATGCCCCATGTACCAAGTATTTTTAGCAGATTAAGAATTCTTTCTCCGTCTTTAAACGCTGGCGATTATGAAATAGATGACATCACACTTCATGGAGCTATTATTACGGGGACATTGCCGCCAGAACCACTCGATACAGCGGCATTTACATTTGAAATGTCTTATGAAGCATTGCGACAAGCCACTGCGGCTACCATCGACCCATCAGATATTTTTTACTTTTCTGATGTCGATGTTGATTTCATCGCATTAAATGTAAAATCACAAGCTGATGTAGATGCGGGATTTGCCACTAATCCTTTCACGATTTATATTCCTTCATTGGGCGGGGACTATGATATTTTACAAATTATGCCAGATGGAAGTTTTGTACTTTTAGATGAACTATCTTTTCCCTTACCCGCAAGCGGAGCAACTGAATTAGATTATACATTACGGGACGAAACTGGTTCAGATGTAATCACCGTTACCGACGAAGGTACTATAACGGCATACAGAAGAGGGAAAGTGACATTGAGTGGGACGGATAATGTAAACGTAATAGGGACTAATTATATGGGTTCCACAATAGGTAACCTTAGTAATTTCATTAAACGAGGCTATTATGCAGAATATAGTGGCACAGAATATAGTATTATCGAATTTGTAGCAAATCAACCGCTACAATTTTATATTGATGGATATACCGGGGCCTCTGTTGGTGGTGCGACAATTGTTGTATATAACAAGGTAATTATTAATGAAACAGGATATTTGCATTATAAGAATATGCAACTAGATATGCATTATGATTACGAGGCTAATCCCGGTGTAGGATTAGAGCCGATACAAAATGGAGAAAACCCGCCAGCAGAACCATTGGACGCTAGCTATTTTAAAGAGAATTATCTGGTGATGATAGGTGATGACGTAAACGATAGCAGAAATTACTATGTTATTACGGATATTGACGGAGATATTGTGACAATAAACGGCGAACCTCAAAATTGGCCTACTACTGGGACCGCTATTGATTATAGTTTTGTACATTTTGAAAAACAAGCGTTTGATGTACCAGAAAGAATTAATCCGTATGTGCCGGGATATCATTTCAATTCGGTAGACCGTAGAGGGCAAGAAATAATAACATATGAAGTCAATACTTCTACACCAGTTTCTTTGCTGGCTGTTGCTTATGCGTTAAATGCAGGAAACAAAAATACAATGGTAGATATGACCAAACAACAAGAATCAATAAGTTTCTCTATAGAATGGCTAGATAAGTAAGGAGCAATATGAACATAGATGAAGTCAAATTAAAGGGACAGGTGGAAATCATAATTGACTACGATGACGGTAGGCAAGAAAGAAAATATTTTCAAAATACTGTTTTAGAAAATGGACGACAGGCATTGGCTAAATGTTTAGCGAATGAAATAGGTGGAGGATTTAGTTTCTATATAAATAGAATGACATTCGGTAGTTCGGGAACTAGTGGGGGAGTTACTAAGTATGTTGATAGTTCCCGCACAAGTTTGTTCGGCTCCACAGTTGTTAGTAAACCAGTAATATCTACTTTAGACCCTGATTCGGCGACTCAAGTAGTATTTACTTCTGTTTTGTCTTCCGGCGAGGCAAATACAACTTTGAATGAAATGGCATTACAGTTAAGCCATGTAGATGAAATAAGTGGGGCCAATGATTTATATAGTATGGCTACTTTTCCCGATTTAACGAAAACTTCTTCGATGCAGATAACGTGGAATTGGCGCATAAGCTTCTTGTAATAAATAAAACAAACACTATATAAAACGGGAAAAACATTATGCCTGATATATCATTAATTCCAGAAGTAAAGTATGAACCATTACAGCCGTACCATTGGATTTACGACAATAAACCTATTGAGAATTTGTTATTGTCTTTGGACTCCGTAAACGCCGCTGTTGAATGGAACACACAAGCCATTACTCAAGCTTTGGGTTCGGCTGGAACTTTAGCTGCTAGATTAAATCAAAGTCTAGAAGAAAACGGAAACTTAAAAGCTACTGCCATAGACACGGCTCTTCACAATATAGCAGCGCATGCTGATGGTTCAGTTTCTATGACTCCATCTGAGATTAGTCTGATTGACCCCGACGATACGTATTCGCTTCCAACAATAGTGCCTTTTGTGAGAATGTTAGATGCGGAACGTGCAAAATTAATGTTGATATCTCCCGGTGCTACTGCTCTTAAAATGGAGTTTTACTCGGATGCTATTTCTAGTACGTTGTTGTTTGAGGACGAAACAATAGAATTTATTGATTCCGATACAATCATTTGGTCTATTGAAAGCGCAAATAAGATTAAAGCATCTATGGCTTTTCCCGCCTCTGCTGCGCACGAACATTACTACGATGAAATTCCTGTGCCCGCCGTGGTGCCTCCTAACTATCAAGATTATAAAGTTAATTCAATTGCGACCCCATTTGTTGAAGATTCTTTACGAATTTATATAAATGGTGTACGGTTAACCGAGGGAACGTCGGTATATGTTCCAGATTATTCGACTACTCCTACTTATACGCTAGTAACTTACAGTAGTGACTACGCAAGCGGGACGTTTTCTCTAGATGTAGCTCTAACTTCTTCTGATGTAATTCGAATTGATTATGACCTTAGCCTAGTTTAATTATTTAGATACTCTTATAAGGCTAGAATGAGTAAATTTATGTATAATATGCGTAATAAGCATTATGGTTTTATTATATTGGCACCTTCACACAATCATGGATTAATTCAATCAACAATGTACTCCATAAAAAGAGAATGCAAAGTAAAAATTCCCTGTTTGTGCGTTGTTGGAGACGATGCGCAGTCATCTGTTATTGAAAATATAGAAACAATGTGTCCTGTAGCACAAGGGGGGAAAACAATTACTTCTTTAATGAACACTGGTTTAACTAACCCGCCAGCCGATTGGAATGTAATTATTTTTGAAGGTTCTCAGATAGAGGCAAGGTCAATTAACAAATTATTTTATTTTGCTCGAAACCACAAGGATATTTTATACCCGATTGTTATTGATTATGATAGAGATGGTAGACCAGTAAATATTTTTTACGAATTTCACAAGGGGACATTAAATGGTTTAACAATTCACAAAGATACATTTAATCAAGTCGGGCGTTTTTCTGATAACCCAATTGCCATATCAAAAATGTTTTGGCAGATGGACGCAATAGAAATGGGTTGCGATTTTCGTGCTGTTCTTGGAGCAAAAATGATTTAAATTACTCCATAAATATAAGCCCATCTATCATTCTTTTTATGTTTGCCTTCGTTGACTTCTTTTAAATATCGATATAATTCTTCCCAACTACCGAACATAAAGTCGAGAGGAATAAACCCATAATACCAAAATGAAATAAATTCTTTACCTTCTGGGCAGATAAGTAAAGTGGGTTTTTTTTCGGTGTTACTTACAATAATCTCATGCACAGTGCCGACAGTTGCCACATTTCGTGGAAGATAAGCAATAATTAAGTCAGAATGGTCTACTAATGACAAATCTTTACGAAGAAAATCATGAGCAATCCTTTGCATTTCTGCATAGTTTTTTTCTTGTCTGGCTTGAACTAGCATGGGTGCCCATTGTTGTTTTGGGTCAACATAAGGGTCAAATAAATCAATGCCAAATTGATTAATTAGGACATTTTTTGGTTCGGCCCGCCAATCTTTACCATCACTATGTTCTATGGGACCGGAAAGATATGCTCTTTTGCCTTTTAATACTTGTTGTTCGCTCATAATAAATCCTAAAAACAATAATTTGTTATTATATTAAACAGAAGGAGAATATATGTCAACAGAATTAATCAAAGAAATGGAAGAAATATTGAAAATTCCGGTTGTAGACCGTCATAGTTTTTTTCAACTCCGATATTTCGTAGTTGGGAAAGAGCCAACAACACAAGCAAAATTATGGCGTTGTATACGAGAACTCGATGCCCGCAAAAAATCATTAGATGCTATTAATCTTGAATTTGAAGGGGCAAATGACAAGAAGGAACTACTAAATATAACATTACAACAATTTGACGCATTAACAGAACTAGATGAATTAACAAAACAAAAAAACATAATTAAAAAAAGACAGGTAAGTAGAAAAATAAAGGCAATTGATGATTCGGTGGCAGAATTGCAGTTAAAGAAGAGATATATAGAAGAAGAGGCGGCTTTCTTTACACAATTTTTCCGAGCTTTAGAAAAAGTAGAAACACTCAAGCCGTATGATGATTTAGCATCGCAGGGAGCTTATTGGAATGAGAAGTTGACTCAAGACTTAAATTTGAAACTATTATTAAGACAACCAATAGACGTAGAATTAGCAAAGACAATTTTAGCTTTAGCAGATGATATTCCGGTTAAAAAATTTGTTATTAATTTGTTTCAAGAAGTGCAAAAGCAACAAAAATTGCAAGAAGTACAAAAGCAAAGTCTGCCGTCTGAAAAAGATGAAAAAGATGAAAAAGATGAAAAAGATGAATAAAGAGGGAATATGACAAGAATTTCAAGTTTAGATTCGGGATACGTAACTGGACAATTGTCTTTATATCCAGAAGCATTAGATGATAGGAGCGACTTATATCAAGCAACTAATAATGCCGATACGACACTTAAGCAAACTCTTACGTATAATGGTAGAACTATCGTTGTCGATGATGCTAGTAAATTTCCTTCTTCTGGACTTTTAAGAGTTGGAATACCGAACAATTATAATCCCGCTCCCGAATTAATATATTATGGGGAAAGAACAAATACAGTTTTTGGCGATTTAATTAGAGGATTTGCAGGGTCTTCTCCAAATGCGTGGCCAGCATTCATCACAACAGTTTCAAATTCTGTAATGGCAGAACACCATAACGCCGTAAAGGATGCGTTAATTAATGTTGAAACTAATTTGGGTATTCAAGATTTTCCGGTTGCGACATCACTTAATGGACTTTTGCAAACTTTAGAAACAACACATTTGGCTCCTAAAGCAGCGTTTAGAGCTTATCCTCTGCAAGGTGTTCCTCCATTAACAGTTTCTTTTCAAAATTTTTCTAACCAACATGTCGTTAGAAGTTCGTGGGACTTTGGAGACGGAACGACATCTTTAGACAGAAATCCTCATCACGTTTACACTGCGGAAGGGATTTATACAGTAAAGCTTAATATTATAACAATGACAGGAACACAGGGTATCACAATAAAGAATAATTATATTACAGTATCAGAAGATAAAGTGATTCCCTTTGCTTATTGGACGAATACCTCTGGAAATACTTATGCTTTTGTTGACCAAACAGATGGAGATATTGTACAAAGATTTTGGTCATTCGGAGATGGTGATACTTTAAACGAAACAGATTCGAACGCCCATTCTGCTTCGCACACATACACCACAGCAGGGACTTACTCGCCTGTTTTGGTTGTAGTGTTCGCCAATCAAACTTATAAGCGACTCTTTTTAGATACAATAACAGTGAGTTAATATGACAATACCAACATCTAGTTTATATCCCGAAGAATTTGATACTGAAGATAATCTTTATGTGGTTCATGATGGTCTTAGACTCAGATTATCTGAAACGTATACTCCCGGTGATACCACAATTTATGTTGAATCTAATCCAGACATGATGGAGAAATTCCCGTCAACTGGACTTATTACTCTTACGGAACAAGTTAGTGATATTGAAGACAGAGCTATTAGTTTCTATTATGCGTCAAAAACCGATACTAGTTTTTCGGGATTAGAATTGTTAGATGGTTTTACGGACTCTATTAAGCCAGAAAAAATAACTAATGTAACTCAAAATGTGATGGCGGAACATCACAACAATCTTAAAAATGCACTAATCGCAATTGAAACATTTATAGGGACAAAAGGCACAATAGACACCGTGCCTTTTGGTCCAACAATGACTGGTAGAATTAATTTTTTAAGAAAATTAGTTCTAACCCCTAGAGCTTGGTTTAAAGCCGATAAACATACTGGTTTGATTCCTTTAGAAGTAACGTTCACTAATCAAAGCTTTAGATTGGGAGATGGGGAAGTAACATATTTGTGGGATTTTGGCGACCAAACAACTTCCTATATTTCTATAATCTCCGTCACTAGTTATATACCTACCAGTAGCATAGAAGTTTATGTGCGTGATTTAGATGGCGGCGAAATACAGAAAACTTATCTAACTCCGGGGATTTATGATGTCAAACTGACCGTAACCAATGACTACGGCGAAGATACAGTAGAATTTCAAGATTTTATTACAGCAAAGATACAAGCTCCAATAGAAGCAGAAATGGATTTTTCGCCTCTATCGACACAAGACAGCACGTTAGGTGACCAAACCCCTCTATTTGACCGATTAGCGACAAATCCTGCTGGACCGTGGACGACTTATCCGCCAACTATCAGGGCTGTGGCTGGTTCTTTTGTGCATGCCCAAGTACCAGAAGGAGAAAATCCTTTAACGCCGGGTTATTCCTATGCAGGAGAAGAATTAGACGATAGTGGTGACCCAATTGATTCTGTAGCTACATTTACTTGGTCTTTTAGTGATGATTTAATTCATACCAATAATAGAGAAGCTGAGGCCATGTATAGTAGTGGTGGTATTTATGACATGGTTCTTAGAGTAGACACGTCATTCGGGGCTTATAGAATAACAACCTATGAAAATGTAGTTGATATTATAGAACAAAGAAATTTGTGGCTTTTTAACAACGATAGTTCGACTTTAAAAGCACATGAGTTTGGTTTGATAAGTGAGACCTTCAAAACAGCCACAAGGACACATTCTATAACATCTAATGACGGGTTCTTAGATGATACGGGTGACGAGACACGAGCTAAACGAGAATTCTTTAAAAATGCATTTTTTACAAATACAAGTACGGCTTCTTCTGGAAATGGTGGTGACTCATTACTTCTTTGGCCTAGCGGCGGCAGTTCTGGTAGTTTATTGTCAACTCAAACAATAGAAAGTGTAATTTATAATGCGTTTGTAGATACATATACGGCATCATCATTGAGTGTTACTAGACCTTGGAATTTTATAGCATTCAACGCCGAAACAGCTATTTATTTACTTTTTGGACCGGACCCAAATCCAATACCAAACATTAATTTATCAAACCAAGTAATGAGTGAGATTGACCCGACCGATTTTTCTGTAACTGCTACCACTTTGTCCTCATCAAATTATACAAATGGTGCAGAAGAATTAGAAGAACATATAACTGGTGACTACGAATTAGACGGCGAACCTAATTCAGGAAGATTCGCTGTTTACCGGACAGCATGGAAAGACAGTAAAGGATATATTGTGCGAAACTCCAATGTCTTATCGTTATTCAGATTATCAAGTTTTTACAGAACTGAAGGTATTTTAACAACTCCAATTCAAATAATTACTAAATTAATGGATATGCCCGGTTCTACAAAAGTAGAAGGAGAATTAGTGGCAATGGCTAATGGTTTATTCTTCTTTAATAACTCCGGTAATGTGGCGGCGTATAATGACGCCTCCGGTGTGTGGGAGGTCGGAAGTTCTAATACAACTAGTTTTCGCTCATTGCAAGATTCTACGGTAACTGGGTTCGATAGTACAGAAAATACACTTTTAGCAGCAAGCGATGGAGATAGAATGGCTTATTTAAGCTATGATTATAGCGATAATGCAGTAATCAAATTTAACGGATTAGACTTAACTTTTTCAAAATTAAGTGAGCGGCCTACGGGAACTCAGTGGGTAATGGGAGTTTACTAACGCATTTCCTATAATTAGCTATTATATACTGTTATGAATTACACAAGAATAAATAGATGGAATGGAGGACAATAATGGCACATGGTGGTTTCCCTCCAATTCCTGTTTTCCCTTTAGCCTTAGATTCAGATACCACATTGTATCTTGTGTATAATACCGCTGAGGCCCAAACTACTAGTGATAATACTGCTTGGGCAGATGAAATCGAAATAGAACAAGTTGTTGGTGATGAGCAATGGGGGGATAATGGGTTTGCAAATATTAGCGGGGAGATGTTTTATTATGATGCTGTTGAAACGGATGCTGTTACCGGAAAGATAATTAAGTTAAAGAGATGCGCACGAAATTTAAGTGGTAGCCATACAAAAGATAATAAGGCCGGAACATGGGTGAGAGGATTTGTAGTTGCCGAACATCACACGCAATTAGCGGATACCACAATTCTGACAGAGAACTACATCGGAGAAAATTTTTCCGAAGACACAGAAACTCTCGATTATAAAATAAGAAACTTAGTTGCATTACCCGGCGTAATGGACGACCATCAGTGTGCGGACGTAATATTTGACGCTCAAATAGATACCTCATCAAGCAATGATACCGAAGGTACATTGCTAATATATACAGTTACAATTAGTGGTAGTTATAGTCAATATACGTTAGATTTCGGAGACGGGACCACCACAACAGAACAATCTGGAACACACAGATATGCTCCAAATCTGACAATTGAACCAATTGTCATCGTATCAAATGCTGCTTGTGAAGTAATACAAACACCGCAAAATCTATCTACAGAAAACGAACCTTCTACCGAACAGACTCCAATAGAGTTTGAAATACCTATTCCCGAATTACCAGCGTTCCCTGAAATTATAATTCCAGAGATTACGATACCTGAAGACAGACTTATGTTGCCGCCAATTGTTTTCCCATGTGTCGATGTCGGACCTATCAGTATGGGACCAATTCCGAGCATTATTGAGATTATTCCGAGTGTTATAACGATTGTTGCCTCTAGTGATTTACATATACCTTCAATTATTGAGTTTATTGACCCTCCAATTATACCTTCTATAATCAGTATTATGCCGGTTATTGGGTTGTCTAATATAACATTAATAGACACATTGAATTTATCTAACATTACGTTAATCGGTAGTGTTACTGGTTTATCGAACATTACGTTAATCAGCAACATAGTTACTGGTTTATCTAACATTACGTTAATCGGTAGTGTTACTGGTTTATCGAACATTACGTTAATCAGCAACATAGTTACTGGTTTATCTAACATCACATTAATCAGCAACGTAGTTACTGGTTTGTCAAACATTACATTGATAAACGGACTTGGTTTGTCAGATATCACGTTAATAAATGGACTCGGTTTTTCAACAATTAGCTTGGTTAATGCACTTGGTTTTTCGACAATCAGTGTTGTGGGTATACCATCGGCCATAACATGTATAGTGTCTGTTGTGTGCCCTGCTAGTATGGCAGCACTGGGACAAAATTTAACAGACGACCCGGCAAATTTTGTAGATGTTTTTTCGCCTACTTCTTCAGCAGACCCAATGATACAAGGATTAGGTATTCCTAACGAAATTTCTGTGATTGTTCCTAAATTCCCAACTATTAAAGTGGAACATAATATTCCGTTTAAAATAGCAATAGAGGCACCAGAAATTCCAAACTTAAGCATACTTGGCGGAGAAAAAATACCGACAAAAATTGCAGTTGTACAAGAAATCCCAATCCCGATGGTTATTACAGTTGAGTCTAAACTACCAACAATAATTACCATTGACGGTTCAACTTTGCCGGGATTCATTTCTTTAAGTGTGCCTGATAATTTCCCAACTATGATTTCCATAGATGCATCCGGCATACCGAAGACCATTCAAGTAATCGGAGTGCCAGAATCTATAGAATTAAAGGGCAATATTCCTAGCGAAATCAAGGTAACCATTCCTGATAACTTAGAAATACCACTGGTTTATAAGGGCGGACCTATCCCAATAAAATTTGACGAAAAAGCTCTATTAGGAGAGAACGGAGAAGATTTGCCTTGCTTCGCTATCGTTCCTTGTCCTAGAAAATGAAAATAAAAAAACACTCAACCAAGAACGAATACGCACTTACAGAAAGTGGAATTTGGGTTCGTAATTTCACTAAGCGAACAGTTCCTTATTTGGACATTAACCGTCTTATCAAGGTAGAGGAATTCTCTTTACTTCTTGAAAATGAAGTTGAAAATCGCAGAGGCAAATATGTTGATGTGGGTACAGAAAACATTTATTTGCCTAATATTTTAATTGTATCTAACGGATATAATTTTCAAGAAAAAATTAAGAACTTACCAAAACTAAAAAATATTGCGATTATTGGCGTCAATAAAGTATTGCAGCATTGGCCTATTGACAAAAACACGATGCATTATTACGTAGTTAATAATCCATATGAAGAATGCTTAAATTATTTGCCTAAAAAACCAAAATATTACCCGACATGTATTGCGTCGATAAGAACGAATCCAAACTTTCTGCAAGAGTATCATGGCAACATATGCTTTTATATGCCAACATTAGAACAAGTTTATTCTGGTTTAGAATATGGTCAATCATACAAAATAGACGATTATCGTAATCCGATTTGTGCCGCCATTGGTTTGTCATTCAAATTTGGGGTAAAAAAAATAGCATTGTTATGTTGTGACTCCGCTTTTACGGAAGAAAGACCGGGAGCGGAAAAACTCGAAAACGGATTGTGGACATATCCGCAGCAATTAATCTCTGAACGAATAATAGATTCTAATTTATTTTGGTTAAAACAAGCAAAAATTGATGTGGCATATCATTCAGATGGACCAAAGCTGAAGAATGCTACATATATAAAAGAAGATGAGATAATTGCATTTTTTGAAAGAGAAGATGATGACTAGCAGTGATGAAAAACTTTCGTTCGATGATTTTAAAAGATGGATAAAGCATAATAACCAAGAACAGTCTTTTAAAACAGATAAGCGGCCAAATGGTTTAATTGGCGTAACTGTTGAGTCAAAGATTGCGATAGACAGATTATTTACAAAAATAACACCCTTGGACGACCTTGATGCCGAAGAAGACTTAGCATATGAATTTATAGAACACGGTGGTAAGATAACAGAAGTTGATGGAAAGCGATTTTTGATTGAAGTAACTAACGGGGCATTCTATATTCATCGTTGTTATGTTACCAGAAGTTAACGTTTTCTTCTTAGCATAGTTTTAACAAATCTAGGATTATTTGGAGTTTTAATAATCCTTTTTTCTTTTTCATTCTTCACTATTGCGACAGACGTATCAGAGTGCAACCCCGTTCCACACAAAGGTATATTAGAATATCCTCTTTTTCTTAATGATTCTCGTAAGGTTTTATAATCATCAGCACCTTCGACCCAAGGTTCCCATAACATTCTATTGGTATAAATAGTATTTGATATGTTTCCAGTAAGTTTACTGGATAAATTCATTGTTTTAATATCTGTAAGACGTGTATATGGATAATCACCATTACCCGGGAATATACTTATAATTTTAATTCCCTTTTTGTCTCTGCGAGCGAGGTATAGATAAAGATTTCCTTGATTCATATAATATTTTGAACAATTCTTCTAAAACAATTGAAGAATAAATGTCATTTCCTCCAAATTGGTCTAAGAAATTTTTAATTGTTTCTTGAACTATTAATTCGTCTTGTTTGTCACTCATATAATATAGTTATGGTACGATTAGGTTTTTATAAAGAAGAACATCATGGTCAATTAATTTATCCCTTGACCCATTATGCTCAAGTAAAACACAATTATTGTTTGGCTTATTTTGGACACATGAAGGAATTTCTTGTCCAATTAAAAGCTCTGAAACCGATAATTGAAAATCAATTCAAAGGTATCAAATTATTCTTGGCTTGTAGAGATGATTTTATGCCTTCTTTAACGGGTATATCTAATGTGGTCAAGCAAAGTGAAATAGGTAAAATAAAAACCCAATTCGCTTATATTAGAGAACTTACTACCGATTTAATAAAACATCCTGTTTTAGAACTATTACTTGAATCAAAAATAGAAATCCCTTCTAACGCATTTCCGGTATGTAGAACTGGAAATAAATGTGTGATAATAACCAAAGGAAATTGTCCGCCGACTTCGCCTCTCACGCAAATTCAGATTCAAAAAGCCATCGCTCTTGCGGCATCTAAGGGATACGAGGCAATGATAGACAAAGAAATAGAGGATGCTTCTTGGGTAATAGGCGTGGAGAGTGACAATTTATATCAAGCAGGCATTTGGGGCGCAAAAACATCTCTCATACCTACTGGTATAGGGACCGAATTATATAAAAAAATGTTTCCTGCTGGAACAATTCTTTGTTTGTAATTAAAAAAACATAATCATAAACATATATAACTGTGAAAGACGAGACATTATACTTTTTCCTTAAAGGAGAAAAAAATGAGCGTATTTACAGTAGCATTAACAAATTCAATCACGGTAAAGACCCCGACAGATACTCAGACTGGCGTAACTGAGGCACAGGGTACTTTAGATATTAACCCATTGACGGGAGCAAAGGCAGACCCCAGCAGTCAGAGAACTGTCTATGTTATGGGTCCAAATCGCATTATGCGTGAATTGCATGATGGCGAAACCTTTACTGATTGCAATTATTGGAAGCAGTTCGATTTTATCACATGCACGACCGATGACGGCAGCACTTGGGATAATGCGACAGGCACCAGTAGCAATCTTCCTTACGCTGAATCATTCACTGTTGCAGATACCGCAACAACTTATTTGGCCGCTAACACCGCAGATATTTTAACGGATACTGGTAGCGTAGCACTCTACACTAGAATTCGTAATCTGGGTGCCAGTAGTTCGGTGACTATTAGGCTAAACGGGCTAACGGGTGTAGAATTTACGCTCGATGGCACAGAGGATATGATTTTCGAGATGAACGATATGACAATTAGCAAGATTGAAGTCAAGGTTCCGACTTCCGGTGCAGTTGAGTCGCCAATCGAAATCTTCTGTTTGGTAAGGTCTCCAATTAATAGCTAAATTCTAAAAGTTCGGTTTGGGGGGAAGGCCCGCAGGAAAATTTGCGGGCCTTTTTTCTTTCTATCACTAATTTAAGTATATGGTAAGAATTTCTAGAGTTTCAACAAATATACGTAGATTAGGCACCCATTTGATGGGTCAACCGATAACTTTACGTAAATTTCATGAAACCGGCAATAAAATATTAATTGTTCGTAAATTGGGGGGTATGGGTGACGTTGTTATGCATCGCATGATATTTGAAGATATCAAATTACTAGACCCGTCATTTCATGTTACATTTGCTTGTCCGCCAGAATTTTATGAATATGTAGACGACCATCCTTTTATTGATAAAATAGAGAACAGTAAGACAGTAAAGTACGAAGATTATATGATGTCTTTCGATACTACTCGTTGTTGTTTGCGATATGAGATGTCAACTGTGCCTAATGTTAATAAAAATAGACCAGATATATGGGCCAGTCATTGCGGAATTACATTGCTAAATCACAACATGCATTTTCAGATAAGTGATGAAATGAAACAATGGGGAGCAGATAAAATTAATTCTTTTAAAACCCCCGATACTAAAGGAGTTATACTATTATGCCCATATTCTAATGCCGGAGACCGCAGTCTTTTAGATTGGCAATTAGAAGGCATAGTACAGCAACTCAAAGAAATGGATTATTCTATTTTGGCTCTTCACGGTAAACCCTCGCCAAAGTTGGCAGAATTAAATGTCCCTGTTTTAACTTTAACCCCCAAAAAACTTATTAGTGTAATAAATGCAAGTGATTATATTGTTAGCGTAGATACGGGAACATTTCATATTGCCGGGGGTTTAAGAAAACCGATGGTAGGGGTTTTTGTCTATACAGATGGCAAAGTAAGAGGTAATTGTTATGATTTTATTTTAGTGCAAAAACACAGAGATGACGGATGGCCATGTGGTCCTTGTTGGTTCCCTTGCAAACAAGTCAGAGAAAGACCGTATCCATGTATCAAAGAAATAACTGTAGATATGATTATGGATGGGATAAATAAAATGTTGCAGAAATGGCCACTTAGTCATTAGATACATACTAGTTTAAATATATGGTTAGAGTTTCAAAACCCGCTGAAGTTAAGACAAAGGTCATCACAAAGAATGGCGAATGTCAGGTTGTCATTTCTTTAGACCTCAATATTAATATTAATGTTGAAGATTTGAAGAAATTAGGAATAGGAACTGTGGCCGCACAAGATAAACAGGAAGACGAAAATGTAAATTGGGCAATACCCGAATTTGGAAATCAAGAAAAGATAAAGTTTGGGAAAACAGAAAAATAAATACGTGATGGACTAATATAATGGTAATGCCTTATTTCAAAAGGAGATAAAATGAGTTTGGGGTTCGATGCTGGAACATATAATTTGGTAGTAGCTAGACGTGATGAGAATAAAAAAATCGTTTATAAAAAAGAGGTAAATGCTTTTATTGAAATGCCTATCGAAAACAGATTCGTTTTCAACATGATGAAAAAGGCCGGTGTTCCGCTTATTGAACGACCTGATGCTGGCGTGGCTTATGCTTTAGGCGAAGCTGCTGTTAATATTGCTTATAGTATGAATCAAGTTGAATTAAAAAGACCCATGAGAGCAGGGTGCCTTAATCCGAAAGAAAAGCACGCTCAACAAATCATGAGTATTATGATGCACAGCCTATTAGAAAAAGCAGAAGTAAATGGCGAGGTAATGTATTATAGTGTTCCGGCCAATGCAATCAATGAAGAAACAGACATAGATTATCACAGCAAAATTGTTGAAGCTGTATTTAAAGGATTCGAAGACGATAAAGGAAATAAAGTAGACCCACATCCGATTAATGAAGGACTGGCGTTAATATATGCTGAATTGAAATCAAAAGCATATACTGGTTTAGGAATCAGCATGGGCGCAGGTATGGTAAATATTTGTTTCGCAAAATTTGGTGCGCCTATCTTCCAATTCTCCATCGTGAATAGCGGGGACTGGATTGATAGAATGGCAGCAAAGGCAACTGGTGAGTCTCCAACATTTATTAACCAAGAAAAAATAAAACTCGACTTGACCAAGGATTCTGAATCATTAGTACAGAGGGCCATAAAGACCCAATATGAAATCATGATACAAAAAACCATAACAGAAATTAAAAAAGGATTAGAAAAATTAGATAATAAAGCCAGAAGTACGGACCATGCTATAGATATCGTTGTCGCTGGCGGGACTAGTTTACCTAACGGTTTCGATAAATTGTTTACTGAAACAGTAACCAAATCGCATTTGCCCATTGAAATAGGACAGATAATAAGGCCCGCCGACCCGTTATATTCGGTGGCCCGTGGATGTCTTGAAGCGGCTGAAGCATCAATGGAATAAGGAGATTTGTGCAATCGGGTTTTATACAGATGCAATATGCGATTATAAATGACGGATATTGCGTGTACAATTATAAATAGAAAGAAAAAAGAATGAAATCAGTTCAAAAGAAAGTAAATGACTTGGGTGCTGCTGCGTACATGCTTATGCATGGACATAAAGTCTTGGGTCGCCAATCTAGAACAATACTGTTTGAAGTAGAATTAAATATAGCACAAGAATTTGAACAAAGAATGCTAGATTATTTGTCCAGCGAATATCATCGTTTTGATTCCTGTCTGATGTCACTTAAGAAGATGAACGAATATATGCCAGAGTATAACCGTGAGGGACAATTACGTAAAGTATCTGACCTCGGAGCAGCGGCATATATGCTTATGCATGGACACAAACTCATCGGCAGACAAGGTAATACAATCGTGTTTGAAGTAGAACATAAAGATATTGATGAGTTTGAACAGAGGTTATTAGATTATTTATCAAGTGAATATCATCGTTTTGATTCTTGCTTGATGTCTCTGAAAAAGATAAACGAATCAATATCCAATTCCGATGATTAAATCTCTATATATTAAGAGACAATTGGGAGAAGTTCTATGAGTTTGAAATCATATAAAGAGACTAACGCCACAGCGGCGGTAATCGCAGACCCATTATTAGAGAAACTGAAACAAGATGTCGATGCGCTGATACAAGGTCTGGAATCTCAGATTCGTACTACAACCACATTTATTCTTGCCCAAATTATGAAAAAGCAGGGGGAAACCCCTACCGCTGCTACCACTTCGTCTACCGGCGAGCCAACACAACAAAGAACATCTCTTCCTTGGTTTAAATATGGTATTAGAGGATTTTTAAATAAATTATGGCATGGAAACCATCCTGCCAATCCGATGTGGAAAAGGGAACACAATTTAACTTTAGAAGAACGTGCTTATTTAGAAAATGAAATTAATGCCGTTGCCGATACGGTGATTGATGTGGTATTATTAGAAGCTGATTTAGATTCTGAATATATTAATGGCAATCTCGCTGGATTGCAGCAAGTTTTTGTAGATTTTAGAAATAAATTGATTCAATTAATAACAACAGCTTTAGCTCAAAAAATGTCTCTGGCATCGGACTCAACGGCGTCTTCAATCCCATCGACAAAATCAAATGTAAACGAAACCACAAAGAATTCAAGGGCTTGGTGGACTCAACAAAAAGATATCTCATCAGAGCAAAAAAAAATCATACAATCTTGGGTAAATGGAAAAACCGGCAAAATAAGAGACGAAATTCGTTTTCGTTCAAAAGCTGTTGAATTCGTCAATAGCAGATACCATGACAAAGCTGACCCCGATACACAATTGGACCCATCAAATTTAGATGATGTCAGATTGATTTGGCCCAAAATTAGTCATCCTTTGGTGAGCGTCGGTCAACCGCCTGTTACGGTCACTCAAGTAACTAAGACGAAACCGAAACCGAAACCGAAACCGAAACCGAAACCGAAGCGAAAATTGCGTCAACGGCCAAAAGTAATAACAAGTCCGCAAGACGTAGAAGATAGCTTATTGGGCACCTTAGATTAACTTTTCGCCAAATTAGCTAAAGCCACCGGGTCAATGTACGGATTTTCTTTTATAAGATTATTACGGGCCGTTTCGTCTGATTTTTTAATTTTATCTATTTCGGCGGCGTCAGATTCATCATCAGGATTTAACATTTCTTCTTCTGCGATTCCGACAATTTGTTCGTGTTTCCAAAAAGATTTTAAATTCTTATGCAATTGAATAAGCCAAACACCGTCTTCGTCAATCGACTCAACAATACCCAAAAAATATACATACATTTGTTGGGGGAAAGATGCCGGATTTTCTTCTTTAAAATTTCGATTAATCGGAGTAACAAATATAGTGCAAACTTTGCCAACAAAATATTGTAATTTTTTCATATTTCAAATCATCCTCAATCTAGCAGAAGCATCTAAAATCTTTTCTTTTTGCGTTAAATACGCTTTCAAAATATTTGGGCCAGAAGCTACAAGCATATCATTCCAATCTTTAAATCGAGTCGGAGGTCTCACATAATGAATTTCACCAAAACCTCTAAGTTTTAAAAAATCATAAATAAAAGGAAGAGCATTTCTGCCTGCCTTATCATTGTCTAGACAAATTACTGGCTTATAAGCCGACATATAAGCGGCTTGTTTGGAACCAACATTTTTGCCGCCCCATGCGCCAGCGTGCAAGTCCGACAATTCTATAGATTTTGCGTCCAATTCACCTTCTGTATAATAGACTTTAGAACCAGATTCAGGCCAATGAGGCATATAAATAACGTCTTCTTTGCCAATACCAATTTCTTTGGGTGGACCTAAGTATTTAATTTCATCTAATATTTTTTTAGATTGTCCTAGATAACGCCCATTAAAATAAATCAAAGTACCTTCTTTGTCATAATATGGGATAATAAGCCTATTTCTATAAGATATCCCATACCATAATTCGTCACCAACACATACCATCATACCATTAGTTGGTATTTTCCTTCCCCCTAAATATATTTCGGCAGTATTACGAAAATAATCATTTTCAGGTAATGCCAATAATGGATAAGTGGATGGAGGTAATGACATTTTTGCATTTTGAATATCGGCTGATACCTCTTCTTTTTTGCCGTCGTATAATTCATCAATGGACTTTTCTAGTGCAGCATAAGAAATGTCACGTCCCTCTAAGAAATCTAAGGCTTCATCATAGGTGATGTGGTCCACCATCATCACAAGAGAAACTAACGAACCTTTATTCTCAGTTTTCCAACAATGATAAACGCCATGAGGACGGTCTTTCTTGCCACCGGATGGGTTACACCACATATGGTGTTTATTGTCATCATCGAATATAGAATTAACTCTAATTTCTTTCCCTTTGACAACAACGCTGTCAAATCTAGATTCGGCCCATTCGACAAATTTATCAAAATTAATCATATTTAT
>Ga0172381_10000558_pt1 | contig 44958 bp, 42 predicted proteins | sample Leawel6488metaG_FD_119754 | JGI IMG/M metagenome (GOLD analysis project Ga0172381, IMG submission 119754) | Leachate microbial communities from a municipal landfill in Southern Ontario, Canada - Leachate well 64-88 metaG | ecosystem: Engineered > Solid waste > Landfill > Unclassified | place... | reverse complement strand
AGCTTCACACCCCAACGTTACCATTGACGCATGTGCCGGTAGGCTACTCATGATGGAACATGAGGTTAATTCTATCTGTAAAAGAACGATTAACAGTTATTTAAGCGACCTCGTGTCGCACTTGACGTTGCCGCTAATAAGTCAAAGTTTCTTTCCTGGCTTCCCACCACGAAATATTCCCGCAGCGGGGTCATGGAAAAGTTGTTTTTCCTTTTCCAGGGTAACCCCGAAGGCATCCAGTACAGGCTGGTAGTGGTGGTAACTTTCACTGATTACACGCATAAGATCATCAATGCAACGCCGATGGTGGCATACACTCCCTATTGTGTTGCAGAGTTCAAAGTCGGGTTTGACCATCTGAATCTTGTGAATGCCTGGTATGGCAAGACAGTCAAGACCTGGGAGGTCATGCTCATGGACAGTGATGATGAGTACCTGTCCGAACGCCGGATTTACATCAATGATTCAAGGGTCTTTGAGAATGAAAAGGTCTTCTTTTACAGGAATTCCTTTTCTGCATATGATACGTTCAGATTCCTTGGTAAATCGGAACTGAACCTTGAATATGAGAGAGCCGCCGGCATCACTATCAGGGAAGAAAAGTACTCCTATTTCAATTCCCCGGCCAGGCAGTTCAGTGCGAAAGAAACCGAGATCTGCAAGGCAAATTCTGGGTGGATCTCGCTTGGGGAAAAGAATTGCCTCATGGAACTGCTCTTATCGACAGAGGCTTACGAACAGATTGGCAAGGAGCTGTTCCAGATCGTGGTCAAATCGGCAAAAATAACCCCGTTCCACAAGGATGGCGAATACCTGTTCAACCTCGAAATCGAGTATGAACGTGCCTATGAGAATTCATTCTACTCAGTCCATGTTCCAGAGAGTTCAGCGAACCCGATCATTCCTCCGGAAGCGCTGACCTGGGATAACATGGACGTGAGCTTCGATAATATTGAAATAACATTTGACCAGGTAACATTCTAAATATGGCAAGACAGGAAATAAATATCGGGATTGTCCCGGGTGACAAACGGGGTGACAAGCTCAGGGTAGGTGGAAAGAAGATCAATGAAAACTTCACGGAGTTATACAACTTCCTTTTCAATATACAGTCTTCGGCTGTCATTGCCGGTTTTCATGAGATCACCGAGGATGAAAGCAACCGGCTGACCGAAAAGAATATCATTATACCGGCTCCCGGGGTTGATAAAATCATCGAGCTTGTTTCTCTCATTGCCAGGATCACTCCAATGCCGCCACCCATCGGTGGGTTGCAGGTTTATTCCTACCAGACGCTGAATGTTACTACCGATGGAGATACGGAAACCCAGGATTGGGGTTTCTTTCCGTCAGACTTCATCATGTCACAGTCTCAGACGATCCAGCGAATGACTCCGGTATTCTCGACACAGATCTTCGAAAATACACCGGTCTATGTTTGCCTTTCCGGTGGCGAAAATCCCAAATCAGGAAGTTCAAAAATTGAGCTTTTCTACCTGTACCGGATAATTGATGGAACCGGCACAGGAGGGTCCGGAGGTGGCGGTGGTGGTATCCAAATCGATCAGGTGGTTCAATCATTCATCAACCAGAGTGAGATCACAGTGCTGCATAACCTTCATAAATACCCCACAGTTGTCGTTGTGGACACGACGGGGAGAGAACTTGTGGCAGAGATCACGCATGAATCGACCGACCAGATGGTGATCCGGCTCAATCCGGCTGCAAGCGGAAAATTAATTTACAATTAACTGTTTTTATAAACCTCAAATTCAACCAACATGGCAAAAAAAGTTCTGGTCCCGCTGGACTTAAACAAAAACGAATTGCAGAATGCTGTGATTCAAAACCTGGCAACAGCGCCGGCAAGCCCGGTGAAAGGCCAGAAGTATTTCGATACCACCGATAACATCGAGAAGTACTGGAACGGTACGGTCTGGGTCAAAGCTGTCGATCCCACGGCCATCGACCATAATTCATTGCTCAACCGTGGCACGAACTCACATGCCGCGATTGATACGCATCTGGCATCGACAGCTAACCCTCATGCAACCACAAAGTCGCAGGTAGGGTTGGGTAATGTCGACAATGTCCAGCAGATGCCGTTGACCTACCTTGATACCGATGGAACGCTGACGGCAAACTCGGATGTCAAGGTGGCCAGTCAGAAGGCTACGAAGACCTATGTCGATGGACAGATCGCCAACATCCAGGGCCAGATCACCTCCGGGATGGTTTACAAGGGAACCTTTGATGGCAGTCAGACCATTGCCGCCCAAGGCATCACAACAATTCAGAAAGGCTGGTTCTGGAAAGTGATTGTCGCCGGAACTACTTCAGGAGTGAGCACGCCGTCCAATACTGGTGTAAACATCGGCGACATGGTCATTGCCAATGTTACCAAGGGTTCCGGTATCACGGCAGCAGATTTCGACGGAGTGGACAACACAGAGTCCGCCGACCTGGTCAAGCTGGCCGCAACGCAGACATTGACCAACAAGACCATTGATGCTGATCAGAATACCATCACCAATATTGAAACTACTGATTTCAAATCCGGGGTTATCGATACGGACGGAACGCTCACTGCCAACAGTGATACCCGGCTTGCCACCCAGAAGGCGACAAAAACCTATGTAGATGGAAAGACTGCTGGCAGGACCAAGAAGTACGTCGGTACGATCAGCGCTGCGACAACCCAGACCATCACTGCGGCAACTCATGGCTGCGGCACTGATGTCCTGGTCATGATCTACGAAACCATTTCGACGATCCGTTATGCAGTTGAAGTTGATATTTCAGTCAACGCTTCAGGTGATGTTACCTGGACATCAGCAACATCAATCACCGGCCAGATCGTTATCGTAGGTTAATCCTGAACTATATTGAATATTTATGCCATCCTTTAAGTCCAACCTTGACATACAGCAGAACCAGCTTCTAAATGCTGTCTTGCACAGATTATCTTCAAGGCCTGATTTTCCCATTGAAGGACAAATATATTACGATGATGGGAAACACCTGGCTTATCTCTGGGATGGAAATTATTGGATTCCGTGGGGAAGCTCTTCCGGTGGGGGAGGAAGTGAGGTAAAACAGTTTATAACAACAATCCTCAATCCTTCCTCCCGGTCGGGAGCAATCATTATCCGATTATATGAAGACCTTCTGGCAGTCAGGGTCGATGCTCATTTTAGTACGATCAATAATGTTTATTTCAATATTGATATTCGGCAAAATGTAAATTTGGCCGGGAACAATATCACCGACCATCCGATGCTGGCAACAAATGACGGCAATGAATATACAACCATCGATCATGCCTGGCTAAAAAAGGATGACTGGCTTTATCTTAGCATTGCTTCCGGATCAGGAGATACCGGCACACCTATTGAAGGCGAGACAACGGGTACCGGGGGCACAGGAACTGAACCGCCTGCAGGGGATGGCGATGTATTGGGAATTATAACAGTTGTTCTATCTTGCTTGACTATTTGATTTGTAGAATGAATGGTGACCCAGAACTAATATAAAATACTCTTCATGATATCTATTTAATTTGTTCATTTTCTTAATTTTGTATAATTAATTGTGGAATGAACTTGATTAAACGTATTATTAATAGGTTATTAACTATGTGTTCTTTAAAGGTATATGAAAAAGATCCTTCAACTTGGGTTGGGGAACTAGGTGGTAAAATTGTGACTACTATTGAACTTTATGATGATGATGAGGGGGATGTTTGGATTAACAGTGCTTCAACTGAAGAAGCATTTCAAGGAAGGGGCTATGGATCACAAGTTGTAGAAAAAATAGTTGAAGCACACGGAAGAGTATATGCTTCAAGCGCAGACAAATCCGAACATGAAAATGATCCAGGTGATATCAGATATTTATCAACAGAAGGCGCTCGTTTGGTCCAAAGTTGTATAAGAAAAGGTATCATGGATAAGGATTGGTATTTTAATCCATTCCAAACAAATTATGATTATGAAGATAATCCTCATGAGGAAAATCATGATGAGGTTCAACAAGATTTAAGTGACGAAGAATTTGAAAAAATGAAGGAAAATATCAAAAAGATTGAAGATTCGGGTCCTCTTGACCTTTTCAATGTTGATGGAAATGCTTGATCCCACCAAATTATTGCTCCATCATATCATAAATAGAATTCCTCAATCATAGTTAATTAAAGAAGGGGTGATCCTTTAATTTCTCTGCTGTTTCCAGTTTAGTGACCCTAATGTATTTCAGAAATGATTCGGTTGACCTATGACCAGTCACTTGCATGATATCCCTCATTGTAATTCCAGTCAGGTAAGCGTTTGTCGCAAATGACCGACGTGCACTGTGAGTTTTAATCTCTAGCCACGCCCTATGATTCCCGTTACCAATTTTCTTGTCTTTGGCAATCTGCCCATGATTATCATTAAAGATATAGGTGAATTAATCCCCAAAGATGGTGAACCAGGATCTACCGAATTCCCTGGAGGCTCCATCGAAGTTGAGATCCTCGGGCTTTTGACAATACCGATCACCTGTATTACCAGGTGATTCGGGGTATTTCCTGTCAGATTTTACTAATCAGGCTGTATTCCTGGAGTTTCCAAATTTTTCCTAATTTTACTTTTCTTTAGAGGGATTTAAATTGCGTTTTAAAAAAAAATAACAATTAAAACAAAACAACATGGGCGGAATAAACTTCAATTTAGATGACGACAATGAAATACTAAAAATCAATTCACCTGTAACATCAGTCGGTGGACCTTATAAGGTGGTATTTAAAAATATTAAAGAAAGATGGGCAATTGTTGCCATGGATTGGGATGAGGAACCGCGATTAGGTATTAGGTGGTTTTGGGGAGGTGGTGGAAATCCTTTCTCAAGTGCTTATCCAACCTGGTTAGTTGTTCCACCATCATTAATAAATTCGATATTGAATGGCCTTCCATTAAAATATTCTTTCCGAAAGAAGTTAGAAGAATACTTAACTGGCGATATTGATGGAAATGAAATACCAAATGAGGATGAATGTTAAGAAGTAGATGAGACTTCAATATCTATGATGAGCCATTGGCCATACATTGCGGAGTTTGTTGGTTAAGCATGATGGAAACGGTTTATAAACAATTGATCTTAAGTCAAATATAAAGATGTCTTTGTCATTGTAAACCTGTATTTTACCGGCTGTTTCCAATAATCCTACCACATTATCGAGCTATTAATAATTGCGAAAATGAGTGAACCAATCTACTTTGACGAAGAATTAAAAAAACAGTGGCGTTTTGCCTATGAGCAGGCAAGAGCTGATAGGGAGAGGTATTTTAATTGGATCAAAGATGAAATCAAAATTGCCGTAGATCTTATTAACCGATATGATAAAATTTATATTTTGGGTGGGCTAGGGGCAAGATTACTCCAAGCATCTCCAAATTTTTTCAATCAATTTATTGAAACTTATCATGGTCCAGATAAGGAACAAGCTGAGGACGAGAAAATTGTCATCGACGATGAAATTGAAGTTCTTCTTGAATATGCAATGAATATTGCATCTGCAGGTACAAACGCAAATTCAGATATTATCCCGTCACAAAGTAACATTGATGAAATAAGAGAACAACTTTCTAAAATAAAATTTAATGTTGGCTTTTATGAAATGTCAGCTGAGAACCCCTCTGGCGAAACGGAATTTGATCATTGGCTTAAATTACGAGTGATGGAAGATGCTCTGCATGTGCGTGGTGACGGCTATCACACACATATTGCAGAAGTCTTCAAAGAAACTTTTGCACCACATGATGGTTTTTTAATACAGTATTATGGGGTCTCTTCAACTGATATTTATGAAACCATTCAAAGATTTGATGTATTGGTCTCATCTAAAATTGGGAATCCTTTTGGAGCTTCCTTAGCTTATGATAGAATCTTTAGACCTGATGAAATAAAGATCATAGAAAATGAACCCGATGAGTTGAAAAAGACAGAAATGAAGTTCAGAACTATGTTTGGAATTAGAGAAGGAAATGAAGATTTATATTCGGAAGAAAATAGGCATACTCCAACGGCAATAGCATTTGATAACATTGAAGAATATAATAGATTATTTTGGGTAATTCCTGAAAATGATAAGCAACGGAAGATCTTTGATCTTTTATCGCATCAGTTCGGCGATAATTCAGCTTTTCTTCAAGGCAAGTTTGGAGGATTTCCTTTAGGAGATTCTGTAATAAAAACAAAGCCATTGATAAAGGTAAAAGACAGGTACTATTGTTTCTCAATTAATCTTGCTTTTCGGAATCTTTTTGACATCACGGCAAATCTCTTACAATCAGCAGACGCCGTATATTATGAACAACGCTTCAAGGGTAATACGAGTCCCACGTCCAGGGATAATTTCATTGAATTGAAAACAAAGGAATTATTTTCAAGGTTCTTGCCGACAGTACAGTTCTATCATTCATTAAAATACAACATTATTGAAGATGGAATTCCAAAAGAGCCTGAACTTGACATTTTAGGAATTGGTACAGATACGCTTTATATCATTGAAGTTAAAGCAGGAGAATTGAATAAGAAACATCGTAGAGGAGCACTTCTAGGATTAAAGGATCGACTTAAAGAAACTGTGAATGAAGGTTCATATCAGTGTTTTCGTGTAGAAAAATTCATAAAAGATACAGCCGTCCCAGTATTTAGATATACGGATAATAATCAAGGAAAAACCTTGATTATTGATAAGAGTAAAGATTACCAGATTATCAAAATATCAGTTACATACGAACACCTTGCAACCGTATCAGTAAATCTTAAATATCTGATTGAATCTGGTGTTCTAAGTGATACTTACAAATGGACTTGGATCGTTTCTCTTTACGACCTGATGATTTTTGCTGACATGATTGATGGTGAAGCGGATTTCAAAGAATATCTTCAAAACAGGTTGGGACTATATGAAAGAAGTGATATTGAGTTTCATGATGAGATTGATATACTCGGATATTTCTTTGAAAACCTATTTCCTCTTCCCAAAGAAAAAGATAATGAAATAATCTTAATCCATTCATATAAAGATGACTTTGATAAATATTATACTAGAACAGGTGTTGGAATGCCAGGAGTAATAAAACCAAAGAAAAAAAGAGTGTGATTGTACTAAATTATATTTATTGTGTCAATTATTCATTCGACTTGTAATGTGCATTTATCTTGGTGAAATCGAAGGGTTGCACTATGACAGTCCAGATCATATTATTCCTGCAGGATTAGGTGGGAAAATAAAATTGCCGTCTGATTATGTCAGTCGGGAGTTTAACAATATGAGTTCAAAGTACGAGAAAGTATTACTGAGGTCTTCAATATTGTCTCTTCCTAGACAACTACTAGGACCTGGTAAAAGAGGAAGTTTTGATCCTAAGAAAGCAACCAAATCCCGAGTTAATGTTTTTAGCCAGTACCCAGAAACGGGACTTCTCTCATTAGGATTTATCAAAATGGGAAAGCCTTTTGAGATACCACATATCTTTCTAAATAGAAAAACAGGTGAAGTTCGAGTAGAAATGGATAAAGCAACGACAGATATTGAACTTCAAGAATTTAAAAATCAACTATGTCATTTCGAATCCTTAAGAATTCGATTGATGAAGTTTTCTCGCTTAGACTCTGATAGTTTTTTACTTGGGATAAAAACTGGTATCGAGCAAAATTTTGATTGTTTTATTGCAAGCCATGATGGAAAGTCCAATCCGTTTACTGCAAAAGCCCTAACTATAGTCGCCAATACAATTGAAAACAGAACTTCTTTTTCTGATTCTGCTTCTTTCAAGGTCACTACACATCAGAGTGCAGAACTAAATGAGGGGTATTATAGGAGTTGTGCTAAGATAGCATTCAATTGTCTCGCATATATCGCAGGGAAGACATATGTCTCAAATGAAATGTTTGATCCTATAAAAAAATGGTTGGTTGAAGGGGGTGAAAATATTTTCGTTGACATCTTACCAAACTACAAATCTTCCATTCAAAGGATCTTCCCCGAAGATTCACATCAGGTGGTGATTACTAAAATAGATAAGGAGTTAATTGCAGATGTTTGCTTCTATAACTATTTTCACAATAAGGTCAGAATAGCCACAAATTTCAATGAGTCCTTCAAAATAAATGGATTTATCTGTAATTGGAAGGAAAAGAAAGAATATACTTTGTATGATTTTTTAGGGGGTTCCCTAATTAAAGAAAGGATGATCCTTTAGTTTCTCAGCTGTTTCAAGCTTTGTCACCCGGATATATTTCAAGAATGATTCGGTTGATCTGTGACCAGTCACTTCCATGATATCCCTCATTGGAATTCCAGTCAGGTAAGCGTTTGTGGCAAATGACCTCCTAGCAGTGTGTGTCCTTACTTCCAACCATTTTTTAGGATTTCCACTGGCAATCTTTTTGTCGGCTGCTAAATCTCCGATCCAGCGTAATGCCTCATTGGTCTTTTGTAAAGTCGGTATGTCAATCAAACCATACTTTCCAAGGATTTCCATCACCAAAGGTTTTACCGGGATAATAACAGGCTCTTTCGTCTTTTGCGTTTTGATGTAAAGTTTATTTTCGTGGATGTTCTCAAATGAAACTTTATCCCAATCAGAATGTCGTAAGCCGGTAAAACAATTTAAGACAAAAATATCCCGGATCTTTCTTTTGCTTTGATTGTCGATTTGCATCTCGTAGAGTGCCTGAATTTCATTTATTGTCAGGTAAACAGTATCCATCCACGTCTTCCTTGATAATCTTGAATTCCCGCTTATGGTGCTCCTGGTTTGTTGTCAGTTTGTCCTCAATTGCTTCATTCATCAAACGCTTGACCCTTTTTATATGAGCACTGATAGTATTCGGCTTCAATCCTTTCTCTTTTAGGTGATTAGTGAACTTGAGATAAAAATCCCTTCCGATGGTATCAAAATCTACCCGGAAGCCTTTTTTATTCTGGAAATCCTCCAGGTGCATCTTTAATCCGTTGTAATGTCTCAGATGAGATGAAGTGAATTTGTTCTTATACCGATCCTGGAATATCTCGATAAAGGAGAGAAGCGTAGTCCTGACAATCTCTTCAGCTTTCTTTCTACCGGTGAAGACTTTAAAATCTTCAGTGATCTCACCGGCAGCATTTTTAAAATAAAGGATCGTTGGCTGTATATTTTTTCGCTTTCTCATGATATTCAAATAGTACTCATGAGGGAAAAATGACACGCAAGCCAGGATTGTTGTTTCATTGAACAACCATTATACAACGATTGAACACTCCTTATACACTCCTTATACAACGTCTGAACAACCATTGAACAAGCATTGAACAACCCTTGAACAACCCTTATTCAAAATGCAGATCAGCGCGGAAAATGTAAAAACGTCCATGGTACAGTCTAAAACGAAAGGTGCAAAGTGTAAATTAAATCACACTTTGCACCTTGCACTTTGCATTTGTCCAGTGATCCGCCTGGGATTCGAACCCAGGACCCCCGCCTTAAAAGGGCGATGCTCTACCTACTGAGCTAGCGAATCAACTTATTGTAAATTGAGGGTGCAAAAGTACAGGTTTTCTTTCAAATTCAAAATAAATATTTTAAAACTTATAAGTAATCTTCCAAAATTCCTTTTCCCTGACGGACCAGCACAATATCATCCCGGGTACAGTCGACAACCGTTGATGGAGCATTGCCTCCATGACCTCCGTCAATGACAATGTCGACTAACTTGTTGAATTTCTCATAAATCAATTCGGGATCGGTTTGATAATCGATGACCTCATCGTCGTGATGAATAGAGGTAGTCATGATCGGATTTCCCAATAGTTCCACAATTTTAATGGGTATCTGGTTGTCGGGAATACGGATACCTACACTTTTTTTCTTGCTTTGAAAAAAATGTGGAACTTCATTGTTCGCATTCAGAATAAATGTAAATGGACCAGGAAGCGCCCGCCGCATCAATTTGTATATGTTATTAGGAATGGGTTTTGAATAGCTGGAAAGCTGGCTCAGATTGCTGCAAATAAAAGAAAAATTCGCCTTTTCCCGCTTGATCCCCTTGATCTGAGCAACCCGATCTACTGCGTGAATCTGGGTAATATCACATCCCAACCCGTAAACAGTATCAGTAGGATAGATGATAACCCCGCCTTTTTTAAGGCAATCCACAATGATATTTAGTTGCCTTTCTCCGGGATTTTCAGGATAAACTTTTAACAGCATCGAAAATTATAGATTTTAAATTTTCATATTACGATTTTGCCATTTCACAATTAAACACAAAAATACCACTAATTCCAAAATCGTAAATCGTAAATCGTAAATAAAAAAAGGGTAAGCCCCTTATATCGCACCGCTCAACCATCGTACCCTTGCTTTCTTCCGAACCTGGGGGAGTTTGACAGGAGCTGGTCGTATAAGACTTACCCTGTGCAAAGATATAAAAAATCCATATTAGTAGACATCGGTCTCCATTTTTTTGTATGTTTGCCTTATCAACAAAAAACATCATTATGGAAGAAAAAAAACGTACCACAACAACCCAGGGGTTGTATTATGGATTGATCACCGGTATCGGTTTGATCCTCCTCTCTTTGATTTTATATATCGCTGGTCTGTATATGAATAAAGGGCTTTCATCCATCAGCTATCTTTTCCTGATAGGAGGGATGGTATACGGCACAATCGATTACCGGAAGAAATATCTGAATGGATATATCTCTTATGGTAAAGCATTTACCCAATGTTTTCTAATTGGATTGTTTGCCGGACTTCTTGCTGCAATCTTCACTTACTTCTTCGCTCAGTTCATACATCCCGGTTTTGTCGGGGAAATATTGGAACAGTCACGTCAACAAATAATTACTACGAATCCCAATATGAGTGAGGAACAAATTGATGCTGCCCTGGCTATTACGGCAAAGTTCACATCACCCGTTATGATGATGGTGCTCGGAGCCATTACGTATACAGTACTCAGCGCCGTGATCGGTTTGGTTGCCGCCATTTTTCTGAAAAAAGAAGACCCTGCACTCAAAACATCAATGTAATTAACTCTTGATGGACATATCAATCGTAATACCTTTACTTAACGAAGAGGAATCGTTACCTGAACTTTCGGAATGGATTGTTCGGGTTATGAATAAAAATAATTTTTCCTATGAGGTCATCTTTGTTGATGATGGGAGTCAAGATCATTCTTGGAGTATTGTTGAAAAGCTTCGCACAGAAAATCCAAATCTCAAAGGAATTAAATTTCGCCGGAACTATGGGAAAGCAGCGGCTTTGAATGAGGGTTTCAACCAGGCCAAAGGGAATGTTGTTTTTACCATGGATGCTGACTTGCAGGATAGTCCTGATGAATTACCTGAAATGTATCACATGATCATGGACCAAGGATATGATCTCGTTTCCGGCTGGAAAAAGAAGCGGCATGACCCTCTTTCTAAAACCATTCCGACAAAATTTTACAACAGTACGGCTCGTTGTATGTCGGGGATCAAATTACACGATTTTAATTGTGGCCTCAAAGCATATAAAAATTCCGTAATCAAAAGTATCGAAGTGTATGGCGATATGCATCGGTACATCCCATTTCTTGCCAAAAGCGCCGGGTTTAAAAATATCGGAGAGAAAGTGGTCCAACATCAAAAGCGTAAATTCGGGAAAACAAAATATGGTCTTGATCGCTTTTACAAAGGGTATCTTGATCTTTTGACCATCAGCTTTACCTCTCGTTTTGGAAAAAGACCCATGCACTTTTTTGGACTTTGGGGAACTCTAATCTTTTTTGCCGGTTTTGTCATTGCCGGGTATCTCGCCTACGAAAAATTTGTTAATCAGGCTGTTAAAATGACGGAGCGACCTCTCTTTTATTTTGGTTTGCTTGCTATGGTGCTTGGTACACAGCTTTTTGTTGCCGGATTTATAGGAGAACTTGTCTCAAGAAGCGCGAACGACCGTAATAAATACCTGATCGAATCATCACTGGGCCTCGAAAATCAGAAACCAGTTCATTAAACGCTTATTCTATGGATCTTGATCGCAGAGTTGCTTTTCTAAAAACTGTTACGATTTTTTCTGAAACTCCGGATTCCCTCTTAATCAAACTTTCCGAAAACCTGGTTGAAATGGAAGTTTCGGAAGGAGAACAGATTGTTCTTAAAGGAGAATTGGGCGATTCGATGTATATTATCCTCGATGGACGCGTTAAAGTTCATGATGGTGAGTATATTTTTACTGTTTTGAAAACCGGAGATGTTTTCGGAAAATATTATCTCCTTGATAAAAAAGAACGATCAGCTACTGTTACTGCACTTTCACACACTTTTTTACTCCGATTTCACCAGGATGTTTTTTATGACATTACAAAGAACGAAAATTCAGTAATAAAGGGAGTTTTGAGAGCACTGGTCGGTCGTCTCCGCGACATGAATGTAATTGAAGAACAGTTGGCTGCCCAGAATCAGGAGATCATTCGGCAAAAAGAGAAACTGGAAGAGCAAAAAAAAGAACTGATCGAATTAAATACCACCAAAGACAAATTCTTTTCGATCATTGCCCATGATTTGAGAAGTCCGATCACCACCCTGATCACCTTGTCGGAGATCTTACGCACCGACCTTGACTTGCTTACTCCGGAACAAACCCATGAAATCCTTTCGGGGCTGTATGACCTCTCTAAAAACTATTTGAAACTGCTTGATAATTTATTGCAATGGTCCCGAATCCAAACCGGAAGAATGGAACCTTCTCCCGAAAAATTCGACATTTCCAGTCTCCTTGTTGAAGTCACAAACTTCTATAAAATAACTGCAGTTGAAAAAAAAGTCAATCTGATCTGTACCACAGATACCCCCATGTTCATATTTGCAGATAAAAACATGATCAAAACGGTGTTGCGGAATTTGATTTCGAATGCCCTGAAATATACGGCGATAGATGGAACGGTTGAGTCGGGGCTGATACAAAAAGAGAATGGAGTTGAGATCTATGTGAAAGATACCGGATTGGGAATGACTTCGGATCAGGTGAGTAAACTATTCCGGCTCGATTCGACCTATTCAACCTTAGGAACTGCCAACGAAAAGGGAACCGGATTAGGCCTTATTTTATCCAAAGAGTTTATTGATAAAAACGGGGGAAAGATCTGGGTTGATAGTGAGAAGGGGGTAGGTTCAACATTTCATGTTTCATTACCCCAAAATGGTTAGTGCTCATGACAAGCCGGGGAAGAGTTGTGTTAATTGGTTCTGCTCATCCTTTACGGGGAGGATTGGCTACATTCAATGAACGTTTGATCTGCGAATACAGGAAAGAAGGAAGTGAGGCCTCTATTTATACCTTCACCCTTCAGTATCCATCGTTGCTGTTTCCCGGTAAAACACAATATTCTACAGAACCTCCGCCAAAAGATATTCCCATCTTCGTCCGGATCAACAGCATCAATCCTTTTAACTGGATCCGTGTTGGCCTTACATTGAAAAATCAACGTCCCGACCTTGTCATCGTGAAATACTGGATGCCGTTTATGGCTCCTTGTTTCAGTATCATCTGCCGAATCATCAAAAAAAACCATCATACCAAAATCATATCGATTGTTGATAATATTATTCCCCATGAAAAGCGTTTGGGCGACAGAATATTGTCGGGTTTCTGGGTCAGATCGGTGGATGGATTCGTTGCCATGTCACGATCTGTTTTGAAAGATCTTGAATCTTTCGATTCGGAAAAACCAAAAATCTATTGTCCACATCCATTGTATGATAATTTTGGTGATGCGGTATCAAAACAGGAAGCAAAGAAAAGACTTAACCTGGATCCGGGAACAAGATATGTTTTGTTTTTTGGCTTTATTCGCGATTATAAAGGGTTGGATTTGCTTTTAAAGGCATTTGGAGATAATAACCTTCGCCAGAAGAAAATAAAATTATTGGTTGCAGGAGAATTTTATTGTGATACAAAGCCCTATAAAGAGATTATTGCCCATAATCACCTTGAGGATACGGTTATTATGAATAACGATTTTATTCCGGATAGTCAGGTGGTCAATTATTTTTGTGCTTCCGATTTGGTTGTACAGCCTTATAAAAGTGCGACCCAAAGTGGGGTTACACAAATTGCCTATCATTTCAACAAACCCATGATTATTACCGATGTGGGAGGATTGGCAGAAATTGTTCCCCATGAAAAAGTTGGATATGTGGTTGCCCCTGAACCGGAAAAAATAGCTAAAGCCATAAACCGTTATTTCGATGAAAACCGGGAAGCGGAATTTTCAAAAAATACCGCTGTTGAGAAAACGTTATATTCATGGGGACGGATGCTGGAGGCTATAGACCAGGCATCAGGAAAAAAGAATCAGTAATTTGATAACAGTACAGGATCATGATAATTCGAAGTAAAGCGCCATTAAGACTTGGATTGGCAGGTGGAGGAACCGATGTAGCTCCTTTTTCGGAATTATATGGTGGGGCCATCCTCAATGCCACCATCAGTATGTATGCTTATGCCACCATTCAACCCAGGAATGACGGGAAAATTGTTTTTCATTCCGATGATAAAAATGAACATTATATCCTCAATGGAAAGGAAAATCTCGAGATCGATGGGAAACTGGACCTGCATAAAGGTATTTATAATAGTATTGTCCGAAATTTCACCCATCATCCGCTTTCTTTTGAACTTTCAACCTATGTTGATGCCCCTCCGGGATCCGGATTGGGTACTTCTTCTACCTTAGTTGTAGCAATTTTAGGTGCGTTTACAGAGTGGTTGAAACTTCCCATGGGAGAGTACGATCTGGCGCATCTGGCCTATGCCATCGAACGTGTTGACCTGAATATGGCCGGAGGCAAGCAAGATCAGTATGCTGCTACTTTCGGAGGAGTGAATTTTATGGAATTTTCGAAGAAAGATAAAGTCATCGTAAACCCACTTCGAATTCATGATAAATACCTCGATGAGCTGGCTCATAACCTGGTCCTTTATCATACTGAAACAAGCCGCCTTTCCTCAAAAATTATCGAACAACAAACAAAAAATATCATTGCGAAAAATGAGAAGTCTCTGGAAGCTATGCAGAAGCTCAAGGAACAGGCAATTATGATGAAAGAGGCATTGCTAAAAGGAGAACTTGACAAGATCGGAGAGATCCTTGATTTTGGCTGGAAATTTAAAAAGAACCTTGCCGAAGGTGTCACTAATCCTTTTATCGATGGAATATACGATGCTGCTATAAGAGCAGGTGCAACAGGAGGTAAAATCTCAGGAGCCGGGGGAGGAGGGTTTATTTTCTTCTATTGTCCAGGAACCACCCGATCGAAGGTGGTTGAAACATTGAAAAGTTTTGGGGGACAATCGAAACGATACGAATTCACTTCCAAGGGATTATCTTCCTGGACAATTTAATTTTTTTCACTTTTTCGCAATTTAGACTATGAGAATCACAGAAGCCATCCATCAATCCATCACAACCAAACAGAAAATTTTAGCTGATGCCTCTTTAATTCAGGAAATCCGTGATATTGCACAAACTTGTACTGAAGCATTTTGTAATGGGAATAAAGTGCTTTTTTGTGGAAACGGTGGGAGCGCTGCCGATGCCCAGCATCTGGCGGCTGAATTTTCGGGAAGGTTTTATTATGACCGACCTCCATTACCGGCAGAAGCGTTGCATGTAAATACATCTTATCTTACGGCAGTGGCCAACGATTATTCTTATGAAGAGGTATATGCACGGCTACTGAAGGGAATTGGCCGGGAGGGTGATGTGCTCATCGGTATTTCAACTTCCGGAAATTCAAAAAATATTATCCGTGCCTTTCAGGTTGCCCAAGAGCTTGGCATCATCACGGTAGGTATGACAGGTGAAACTGGTGGGGAAATGAAAAATTTTTCCGATTTCATAGTCCGAATACCTTCTGATGACACTCCCCGTATTCAGGAATCACATATCATGATCGGTCATATTATATGTGAATTGGTCGAATCTACCCTGTTCCCCAAAGAAAGATAACGGTGGAAGCAATCATTCTTGCAGGTGGATTGGGTACCCGGTTACGAACAGTTGTCAGCGACTTGCCAAAATCCATGGCATTGGTCAATAACCGCCCTTTTCTGGAATATCTTCTGGATTATTTGATCTCTCAAAAGATTTCTTCAGTGGTTATCTCGGTTGGGTATAAAAGAGAGATCATCATGAACCACTTTAAAGATCGGTATAAATCTCTGGAGATATCTTATGCTATTGAGGAGGAACCACTGGGTACTGGTGGCGGGATCCGTCTCTCTTTATGGAAAATCAAAGGTGCCAGGGCTTTTGTATTGAATGGAGACAGTATGTTTAAGGTCGATTATGGAGCCATGATGGAGCAGCATCTTAAACGCCAGGCAGACGTGACGCTGGCATTGCGAAAACTTGACAATACCGGTCGGTACGGAAGTGTAACCCTCAACCGGAATAAACGAATTGTGGGTTTTACGGAAAAAAGTGAATTTCCCGGTCCCGGATTTATTAACGGGGGAGTTTATATTCTTGAGAAAATTGTTCTGATGGAACCGGGATTCAGAGGGAAATTTTCAATAGAGCAAGATTATTTTGAAAAATATTACCTGAAATCAAAAATGTATGGATTTCCGGTTTCAGGATATTTCCTTGATATCGGTATCCCTGAAGATTTCCAAAACGCTCAACATGACTTTGCAGGATTTGATAATTGATCACAACTGGACGTTGTTTCTCGACCGGGATGGGGTTATTAATACCCGCATCATCGACGACTATGTAAAAAGTTGGGATCAGTTTTCGTTTTTACCAGGGGTACTCCCTGCCCTGAAAATATTTTCCGGAATATTTGGAAAAATTATCGTAGTTAGCAATCAACAGGGCATTGCAAAGGAAGTGATGACTGTTCAAGATGTGGAACAGATCCATCAACGAATGATCCAAGAAAGCAATTCATCGGGTGCGGTAATTCATGCCGTTTATTATGCGCCTCAGTTGGCTTCAAGTGGGTCTGTGATGCGTAAACCCAATGTTGGGATGGCTCTGCAAGCCCGGAAACAATTTCCTGAAATTCGTTTTAAAAGGTCTGTGATGGTGGGAGATTCATTGTCAGATATGCTTTTTGGAAAAAGATTGGACATGAAAACAGTCTTTCTGAGCCATGATTCCTCACTGCCAAATAAAAATCCGAGACTCATCGATTTTTTTTATCCTGACCTGAAATCCTTTGCAGATGCTCTATAATTTCGTCTTTTCGTTATTTCGCCATTTAATTTTTATATCTTGAAACCTTCTGTCATTCTTATCTGCTTTATTCTTTATACCGCTCTTTTATTTGCGATCACATGGATAACCGCACGTAAAGCGACAAACAGGGCATTTTTTATTGGGAATAAATCTTCACCCTGGCCGGTTGTCGCCTATGGGATGATCGGGGCCTCCATGTCGGGGGTTACCTTTATGTCGGTACCTGGTTTTGTTGGAACGGCTGGATTTTCATACATGATGGTGGTCATCGGATATATTTTTGGTTATATCACGATTGCTACTGTGCTGTTGCCACTCTATTACAAACTCAATCTTACCTCCATTTACGCATATCTGGAAACCAGGTTTGGTTTTTGGTCATATAAAACAGGATCTTTCTATTTTCTGCTTTCCCGTGTTATCGGGGCCTCTTTTCGCATGTTTCTGGTGGTTAATGTCCTTCAGATTTTCGTATTTGATGCATATCATATTCCATTTTGGGTTACGGTATTGATTTTTATCGTTCTGATCCTTCTGTACACATTTAAGGGGGGGATTAAAACCATTATTTGGACCGATCTGATCCAGACTACCTTTATGCTTCTATCCTTAGTCGTATCACTATATCTCATTATTGACTATATGGGATTGGATCTTGGCGGTATGATCAAGAAGGTTTTTGCCAGTCCATATTCAAAAATGATCCAGACCGACTGGAATGGACGGCATTTCTTTTTAAAAGAGCTTTTGAGCGGTGCTTTCATTGCCATTGTGATGACCGGACTTGATCAGGAGATGATGCAAAAAAATCTGAGTTGCCGTTCATTGAAGGATGCTCAAAAAAACATGATTACCTATACCGGGATCATGATTGTAGTCAACTTTTTTATTCTGTTTTTGGGGGCTGCCCTTTTCCTTTTTGCCGCTGATAAAGCCATTTCAATACCAGCCAGAAGCGATGATCTTTTCCCGATGATTGCCATCAATCATTTGGGACCCATTGCCGGATTGGTCTTTGTGATCGGATTAATATCTGCTGCTTATCCCAGTGCCGATGGCGCATTGACCTCCCTGACCACTTCATTTAGCATTGATTTTCTTGGATTAAATAAGAAAAACGAATTGGGTGAAAAGAAAAAGCAACATATCCGTCACCTTGTTCACATTTCCTTTGCCTTTATTTTGCTTTGCGTAATCGTAGTTTTCAGGGCCATCAACGACCAGGCTGTTATCGACAAGCTCTTTACTGTGGCAGGATATACTTATGGACCCTTATTGGGGTTGTATGCATTTGGCCTTTTTACTCATTTCCAGGTAAAAGATCGCTGGGTTCCTTTGGTTGCACTGATTTCGCCGGTTATTTGCTATTTCCTGAGCGAATTTTCTACCGTTCTCTTTCACGGCTATCGTTTTGGGTTCGAACTGCTAATTTTAAATGGATTTATTACATTTGTAGGACTGTTGTTGTTTAGAAAGAAAGGATAAAAAGCAACATCCAATGAATATTTATACGATAACTCAGATCTTATGAAAAAAATAGGGTATTCACTTCTGGTATTTTTGATTCTTAGCACTTTTGGCGCTCAATCCCAGATCAATGTATTTCATATCGATAACAACGCGATTCCGCCCACCAAGGAGGGGATTTTTTATGCCTTGCCCAGAACTGTGGTGCATGTTGAGGTGAAGATCGACAGAACTGAAAATTATAAAGGGCCCTATTCGGATTATGCACTTCGTTTTCTGGGTTTGAAAAATGTAATAACAGCCAATTCCACAACTTATAAGATCAATGATATCAATATGACCACTTATCCGGAACCCGATCCGGATCAATACTATTTTGTTGAACTGGGTGATAAGCTCTCTAAGGGAGATAAGTCCGGATTGCTTTCCCTTAGCGAGGATGGAATATTTCTTGGAACACTTTTACCATCACTTGATACCTCCAGGATGATGGTTTCCTCATCGGATGGTGTACCCCTTTTTGATACGGAAAAAGATGCTTTTGGGGAATTATTCAAATATTCTGCAGATATCAGTGTGTTTGAAAAAGTTGACACCATTATTCGAAAAATCAATATTGATACGATGACGGTAGAACGTCAATATTACAAACGAACGATTGTAGAAAAATCACTTGAGCAGAAAGCCAAAGAGGCTGCCGATTTCATCTCAAAAATAAAAGATAACCGGTTTAACCTGATCAGTGGGGTACAGGAGGTTAATTATAACAAAGAGACTCTTGAATACATGGATGAACAGCTGAAGACCATGGAGAAGGAGTATATGAAACTTTTTACCGGCATCAGCATTCATAAAACCATGACTTTTGATTATAAATATATACCCATTCCCAATCAGATCAACACCGAGATTCCTATTTTCAAGTTTTTACAAACCAAAGGAGTTGTTGATCTGGATGAACCTGGTGGAAAAGTGATTACTATTAAAATTCAAAGGGTTGGGAATACTAATTTAGTGGCAGGATATTTACAGAAAGCTGAAAAAGAGGTAAAAAGTCACGGTTTTTCATATAGGATTCCGGAATTGGCGAGGGTTACGGTAAAACTGAACGACAACACCCAGAAAGAAAGCCAATGTTTGATCAGCCAGTTAGGGGTAATAACGTATCTGCCTATGAACAAGTGGAAAGTGATGTTCCATCCATCAACCGGGGGAATTAAAGCGCTGGAAATTCAGTAGGAAATTGCCCGTTTTATTTTTACAAGTTTTTCGAGTAAATCTTCAAGAAGATCAAGTCGCAGCATATTCGCTCCATCTGATTTAGCAATGGCGGGATCGGGGTGTGTTTCAAGAAAAATTCCGTCGGCTCCTACTGCAATAGCGGCTTTTGCAATTGTTTCGATGAGATCAGGGCGACCTCCGGTGATTCCGGAAGCCTGATTGGGTTGTTGCAGTGAATGGGTAATATCCACACAAACAGGAATTTTGAACCGTTGCATTTCCGGAATATTTCGGAAGTCGACTACCAGGTCTTCGTAGCCAAAAGTGGTGCCTCGTTCGGTGATCATAACAGAATGATTGCCTGTTTGTATAACTTTTTGTATTGCAAATTCCATCGAAGAAGCTGAAGCAAATTGCCCCTTTTTGATATTCACCCATTTTCCTGTTTCCCCAGCACTTTTCAACAATCCTGTTTGCCGGCATAAAAAAGCAGGGATTTGTAAAACATCAACGTATTTGGCGGCAATAGAGGCTTCTTCTTCTGTATGAATATCTGTGAGAACGGGTATTTTCAATAAATCTCTAACTTGTCGGAGTGTCATCATTGCTTTATCATCTCCAATGCTGGTAAAGGAGTCTCCGCGCGACCGGTTTGCTTTCCGATAGGAGGCTTTGAAAATATAAGGTATTTCCAACCGATCGGTTATTGTTTTAATATATTTTGCAATGTCAATGGGCATCTGTTCGTTTTCCACAACACAGGGGCCGGCGATCAGGAAAAACATTCCTGAATTGACATGGTTAATATTATGAACAGCAGGTATCATAGGGCATGAGTTAATACTTGTATTTTCCTTTCCACAATGTTTTCAGTCGTGTTCTAAGTTCCTTTTCGCGGGCATTTTCCTGAGGATCATAAAAGGTAGATCCCTTTATTTTTTCTGGTAAAAATTCAAGTTCAATAAAATTGTTGTCGTAATCGTGTGCATATTTATAATCTTTCCCATACCCGATTTTTTTCATCAGATTGGTAGGCGCATTCCGCAAGTGTAAGGGTACCGGGAGATCTCCTGTATCCTTCAATGATTTCGAGGCTTTCCGGATCGCGAGATAAGAGGCGTTGCTCTTCACAGAACAAGCTAAATAAATGGCTGTTTGGGAAAGGATTAAGTCACATTCGGGATATCCGATTACGTCGATTGCCTGGAAGCAGGAATTGGCGAGGAGCAAAGCATTTGGATTGGCATTGCCAATATCTTCAGAAGCAAGAATAAGCATACGCCGGGCAATGAATTTTGGATCTTCCCCAGCTCCGATCATCCGGGCCAGCCAATAAACTGCGGCATTGGGGTCACTGCCACGGATCGATTTGATAAAGGCAGAGATAACATCGTAGTGCATCTCCCCGGTTTTATCATACATTGCCAGGTTTTGCTGGATTATCCGGATCGTTTTTTCATTGGTGATGGTCACTTTTTCTCCTGCGGTTGCTTCGGCATTGGTGATTAACTCAAGCGCATTCAGGAGCTTTCTGGCATCTCCTCCCGAAATCCGAAGCAAAGCATCTGTTTCAGGTATCTCAATGGAGATTTTTAAATTGTCCTCCAGCCGTTTTCGTCCCTGTTCAATTAACTTAAGAAGATGCTCTTCTTCCAGAGGTTTTAAAATATATATCTGGCATCTCGAAAGGAGGGGAGAGATGACTTCGAAAGAAGGATTTTCAGTAGTTGCTCCGATGAACGTCACTACTCCTTTTTCAACTGCTCCTAACAGTGCATCCTGCTGTGATTTGCTAAAACGGTGGATTTCATCAATAAATAAAAAAGGACTATCGCTGGATTCTTTTGCTTTGGCAATCACTTCACGTACTTCCTTTACGCCGGAACTGATGGCGCTTAGGGTATAAAAAGTACGGCCCATTTGTTTTGAAATGATGTAGGCGAGGGTGGTTTTACCCACACCCGGACCGCCCCAAAGGATCATTGAAGGAACATTGCCGGATTCGATAGCGCGCTGAAGAATAGCGCCTTTTCCAGTTAAATGTTCCTGCCCAAGATAATCTTCAAGTGACTCAGGGCGCAATTGTTCTGCCAAAGGAATCAACATGCAACAAAGGTAATTGTAAAAAAAAGGTTGATAACCGTAAAATCATAAAAAATGTTAAAATTATTCTTATTGACAATCAGTTGTTTACGCAAAATGTTAAAAAATGTTAAAAAATAGTGGTCAAAAAATTTGGTTCGTATTAGAGGTTTGATTTATCTTTGCAGCAGAATTTAAAAAAATCAATAGACAAATGAAAAAACTTGCAGTATTAGTTATCGCCGCAGCAGCTTTAATGGTTTCCTGTGGTCCCAGCGCAAAAGAACTGGAAGAAAAAAGAATTGCTGACTCTATCCGCGTTGCTGACTCTATGGCAATGGTTCAGGCTGAACAGCAGAGAATTGCTGATTCAATCGCAAACGTTCAGAAAGAAAAAATGATTGCTGATTCTATCGCACATCAGGATTCTATTAAAAAAGGCCTGATAAAAGTGAAAAAAGTAAAAGAAGTAAAAAAAGGAAAGAAGTAATCTTTCAGCAAACAAATAAAAAAGCCCCGAAATTCGGGGCTTTTTTATTTATAGATTCTTGATCTCCGAGATCAATTGTTGCAGTGTCGCTTTCGCGTCCCCGAATAGCATCCGGGTTTTTGGCATAAAGAATAAATTATTGGCAATGGCTGCATATCCCTTGGCCATGCTTCGTTTCATAACAATCGTATTTTTTGCCTTCCACACTTCAATAACGGGCATTCCGTAAATCGGGCTGGATGGGTCTTCCATGGCTGCAGGGTTCACAACATCATTTGCTCCCACCACAATGACTACATCGATGTTATTCATATCGTTGTTGGCATCTTCCATCTCCTGTAATTTCTCATAAGCCACATCGGCTTCTGCCAATAACACGTTCATGTGTCCCGGCATCCGGCCAGCAACCGGGTGTATCCCATATTTAAGTTCTACTCCTCTGGACTCTAATAGATTCTCAAGTTCATGACACAAATGCTGAGCTTGTGCAACCGCTAATCCATAACCGGGTACAACAAGCACTTTTTGTGAATAATTCAGCAATACCGCTGCATCGCTCAGAGAAATCTCCTTAACTGTTTTATCTCCTTCCTGTCCAATTGCAGCAGAACTTCCACCAAATGCCCCGATAATTACATTGAGTAAAGACCGGTTCATGGCTTTACACATTAAAATTGTTAAAATTGTACCCGAAGACCCAACCAAAATTCCTCCTGTGAGCATTGCCTGGTTGCTGTATAAAAATCCGCCCATGGCTGCAGCAACCCCAGTAAATGAATTTAACAGGGATATCACAACCGGCATATCGGCACCTCCAATAGGCATTACAAATGTTACTCCATAAATAAGCGCCATCGCGGCAAGACAATAGATCATCCAGTTTTCTCCTGCAACCGGAGTTTTAAACATGATAAAAATCACAAAAGCAAACAGAAGGAATAGAAAAACCAGATTAATAAACCGGAGTACAGGATGTTTGAAATCACCAATCCGTTCATCCAGTTTTCCAAAAGCGATCATACTGCCAGCAAAAGATACTCCCCCGATCATCAGGCCCAATAATATTGCAATCGATTCCCCGGTAAGCATATTAGATGCTCCTTCAAGAGCCAGCTCATGTTGCATTTTTGGGAATTCCATTAGGGAAATAAGTGCAGCACAAGCTCCGCCCATCCCATTGAAAAGTGAAACCATCTGGGGCATGGCAGTCATTTTTACCCTCCTGGCGGCAAACCAACCCACCATGGATCCGATGATCAGCGCAGCAAGAATCCATCCGATATTGTGAATTCCCTGATAGCTCCCATCTTCCATCCGGGTTTTATGAAACAAAATAGTAAATAAAATAGCCAGACCCATCCCTACTGCTGCCCATAAATTACCAGAACGAGCTGTGTCGGGGTGACTCAGCTTTTTTAACCCGAGGATGAATAAAACAGATGCCAGGATATACACCATCTCAAGGATGGATAAATAGGGCGAAAATTCAATGTTTTTGATCAAATTTGAAATTGTTTCCATCATCTTCAGGATTTAGGGGTTTTCTTTTTCTTGAACATCTCCAACATCCGGTCAGTAACTACAAATCCTCCAACCACATTGAGAGTTCCCAGAACAACGGCTATAAATCCTAAGATCATTGCCACAGGATTTTCTGCGTGACCCATTACAATGATGGCTCCGATAATTACCACTCCATGAATGGCATTGGCCCCCGACATGAGCGGGGTATGAAGGACACTTGGAACATGTGAAATAACTTCAATACCAAGGAAAATGGATAAAATAATGATAAATATCGCCTCCCGGTATTCCAGGAAAAACTTTAAAACCTCATCCATAAATTGCCGTATTAAGAGTTAATAAATGCTTTTATCCGTTCGTTGATGATCTCCTTTTGATTCGTTACACAAGTGCCTTTAATGAGATCATCTTCCCAGTTAAGATTGAATTCTCCCTTGGCATTGATCATCAGTTTCAGAAAATTAATAACATTTTTACCAAACATCTTACTGGCATCTACCGGCATCTCTTCCGGAAACAAAGAATTTCCAATGATCTTCACGTTACCATGAACCAATGTTTGATTATTTAGTGTGAGTTCACAATTTCCGCCCGAAGAAGCAGCCAGATCAACGATTACAGCTCCGGGTTTCATCAATTCCACTGTTTCCTTGCGCAACAAAACGGGTGCTTTTTTTCCGGGAATCTGGGCTGTACAAATGATAACATCCGATTTAATGGCATGATCATGTACGGCTTTTGCTTGTTTCTGCTTGAATGCTTCGGTTTGTTCAACAGCATATCCTCCAGCCCCTTTGTCTTCTGTAGCGCCTTCAACCTCTACAAATTTTCCTCCCAACCCGATAACTTCTTCCTTTACAGCCGAACGTACGTCAAAAACCTCAACAACCGCGCCAAGCTTTCGTGATGTGGCAATAGCTTGTAATCCTGCAACCCCGGCTCCAAGAATAAGTACCTTGGCAGGGGTAATGGTACCCGCTGCGGTCATCAGCATGGGGAAAAATTTTGGAAGTGCATTTGCAGCAGCCAATACAGCTTTGTATCCGGATACCGTTGCCATGGAAGAAAGAATATCCATTGATTGAGCCCTGCTGGTTCGGGGAATAATATCAAGACTGAAACTGGTGATGTTCCGTGAAGCAAGTTGTTCAATAATTTCTCTATTGAAGAAGGGGTTTAATACAGCCAAAAAAATAGTCTTCTCGGCCATTAGGTGTAATTCTTCTTCATCGGGTGGATTGATTTTTATGATCACCCCGGCTTCAAGAAAAAGATCTTTTTTGGAAACTATTTTAGCTCCAGCTTTCTCATATTCATCATCGGTAACACAGGCACCCATTCCCGCACCAGCCTCAACTACCACAGGCACCAGCATTTTTGTTAACGTTGCCACCGATTCGGGAAGGAGCGCAACTCGTTTATCGGTGCCGACTTCCTTTAAGATACCAATAGTCATAAGATGAATTTTTAAATGAAATCGTTCCCTTTACCAACTCCTGCAATCAATCGGCAGATTTGACTGGTTGATGGGACCCATCACAAAATGGCTTTTTATGGGAGGCACCACAGCAGCAAATGGATATCATAGCATTGTCGGTTTTTATTTTTTTCCTATCTGAACCACGAAGGATATAATTTCCAGTGATTAAAGCAGGACCATTTTTTACTAACTTGATCCGGGCATATTTAGGTTTCTTATTTAAGGTTTTCCTCTTCTTTGAAATGATGAACTTCGTGCTTTTCAAATAGGTCAATGATCGGGAGGGGCAGGTGTCGACAATTCTCATAATCTCTTTACTCGTCGAAGCATGAATATTGATCCATGGATTTTTTTTAGAGTTAAATACTTCAGGCAATCCAAGCAAACAATTTGCCGAATGAATACAAAGCTCAGGCTCCCAGAAAACAGTGATTTCTCCATTGGAAAATTCTTTAACACCTTCTTTGTTTTGTTTGATTTCAGCCAATCTGGCTTTTGTAACTTTATTTGTCATACCGACAAGATTTTAAATTTGTTGTAAAGATAAAAATTATTACTCATAAAGAGCAATAAAAATCCCTGCAGTTTTAGAATGCTATGAACTTTAAAATCGGCAGGAATTTTGACTATGGTCGAATCAGGGGTTTGTTAAATATGTTTGAATGTAAACCGGTATTTGTATTATTGGCAGGAACGGCTAATTCAAATTATTTGTTTGTCTGACTTGTGTTTAGTTGCTGGATTTTAATTTTATCGGTAGGTTTTAATCCCGACAGAACCTGGATATTTATTCCATCTGATAATCCTGTTTTTATCAACCGTTTTTCAAATTTTTGCGGAGTAGTTTCAACCTCAACAAACATTGAATCTCCTTCAAACAAAAGAAGCGACTCTTTGATGGCCATTACATGATCCCGGCGGTCGAGAACAATATCGGCATTGGCACTGTAACCCGATCGGATAAATTGTTTTTCCTTCAATTTTACATCGGCTTTTATTTCGAATTGAACTGCCCCGTTTTCAAGAACTCCTTTGGGAGCGATGTACTTTAATTCTGCCCTGAAGGTGTCGTTTTCAATAGCTCCGATGGTGAGAAGCAGGTCCATTCCGGGCTTGATTTTCCCCACTTCCGTCTCATCTACCTTTCCCTGGAAAATCATGTCACCCACATCGGCTACTGTTGCTATGGTAGTTCCTGCGTTAAAATTATTGGTCTCAATAACCGAATTTCCTACTTTAATGGGAATGTCAAGGATCATTCCGGAAATGGTGGAACGGATCAGGGTGTTTGTGGTTTTACCGGATTTTTTATTCACCCCTTCCCGAATTAGTTCAAGATTGGCTTCTGAAGCATCAACTTCCTGTTTGGCATTCTTAAATGCAACTTGTGTTTGCTGGAAGTCGGCTGCTGAAATCACATTTACTTTGAAAAGTTTTTCCTGTCGGTCATTATTGATCTTCGCATCTTCATAGGCAATTTTTGCCCGCTCCATTCTTCCCTCTGCATTGTTCAGGTTGATAAGATCCGGAATAATTCTTACCCGGGCAAGAATATCGCCTTGATGAACGGTCTTTCCTGCTTCGACAAAGACTTCTTCAACAATTCCAGAGACTTGAGGCTTGATCTCAATCTCTTTACGGGGAATTACTGACCCGGTGGCCACAGTTTTTTTAATAATGGTGGTGGTAAACGGTTTCTCAGTTTGGTAAACCACTGGCTTTTCCTTCGACTTGTTGTATAGATAAACAATGGTTGCAACAAAAAGTAACAGGATAATGACCAGTGCCGAGATTTTTACAATCTTCTTCATAACATCATTTCTTTCTATTCATTGTTAATTGTTCATTGTTAATTGTTCATTGTTAATTGTTCATTGTTAATTCTCATGTTATTCTGCCCTGAGGGCATCTATTGGTTTAATCGCAACGGCCCTTCTGGCTGGAATAAAACCGGCTAATGCTCCAGCCACAATAAGAATGCTCAATGCTATAATTGCCACACTGAACGTAATTCCGGGATGTAAAAACATTTCGGTATTGGCTCCAGTGGAACCAAGAAGGTAATTAATCAATTCCAAAAGTCCCACCCCTACGCAAAGTCCGAAATATCCGGCAAAGGTTGTAAGGACAACCGATTCAGTAATAATCTGGGTAATGATCCTGAAAGGTGTTGCCCCCAGCGCCCGCATGATACCTATTTCTTTGGTTCGTTCTTTCACCACCACGAGCATGATATTGCTTACCCCGATTACCCCGGCAAGTAAGGTTCCGATGCCGACTATCCAAACCAGCAGCCCGATACCTAAAAAAAGACCCTGCATTTTATCAAACTCTTTCTTCAGATTAAAATGACCTACAGCTGATTCATCATCCGGGGCGACGAAATGGCGTTGTTTCAGGAGACGGATTGCCTTTTCTTCAACAACCCCGACAGGAATTCCATCTTTAGAGGTAATAGAAAAAAATCCAACGGCATTGCCATAATTATATGTTTTTTGGAGTGTTGTGAAAGGCATGTAAATGTTCATGTTCTCCTGATTGGCTTGCTCTCCTGTGCGTTTTGATTTAAAAATTCCAACTACCAGAAAATAAACACCCTGAATCTGAATGTATTGTCCCATTGGCTTTTCATCTTTCAAGAACAGGATGTCGACCACCCGGGTTCCAATCACGGCAACTTTGCGTTTTTCGGTGATGTCGTTGTCATTGATAAATCTCCCTTGTATGATGTTTAATGGATCGATCTGATTGAATGTTGGATAATCGCCCATAATATTAAAAACACCCGATTTTAATCCTCTTATAACATTGTTGGTTCCCCTAAAATCTCCGGCTTGAATGCGGGGAGCGAGATATTTTATTTCCGGGATGGAATGTTTGAAGGCTTTGGTATCTTCATTATCGAAATCGTAACGTCGGCCACGCGGAAAGCCTTTATAGGGAATTGTGGTTTGTTGGGTCCAGATGAAGACGCTGTTGGTTGCCATGTCGCCGAAATTTTGGGTTATCCCTTGTTCCAACCCTTTTCCCGACCCCAGCATAATTACCAACATAAAGATGCCCCAAAATACTCCAAATGCGGTAAGAAATGTACGGAGTTTATTTTTTCTCAATACATGGTAAATTTCCTGCCAGCGATCAAGGTCGAACATTTTCAATTTTTTTTATTCGTCTCTAAGGGCTTCTACCGGTCTTACTTTAGCAGCTTTCATTGCAGGGAATAAGCCGGCAATGGCTCCTGCAACGACCAATAGGATGGTTGCACTGATGGCTATGGAAAAATTGGCTTCAGGATTTTTAAAGAATTCTGTTGCCGGCATCTTTTTTGCAACCAGCTCAAGCAAACCCACTCCGAGAATAAGCCCGATATATCCTGCAAACCCAGTTATTACAATAGCTTCCTGCATAATCAGTCCGATAATAGAGTATGGCGTTGCACCCAGCGCTTTCCGGATTCCGATCTCCTTTGTCCGTTCTTTTACTACAATCATCATGATGTTACTAACTCCGACAATACCGGCAATAATGGTTCCAATCCCAATGATCCAGATAAAAATACGGATCCCGGAAAACAGTGCATTGAATTTCTTAACATCCTCACTTTTGTTCCAAATGTCGATGGCCCTTTCATCCTTAGGATCGAATGTATGGATCTTGGCTAACACTAATTTTGTAGATTTTACCATGGCATCGGCCTCTTCCGGAGTTGCCTTCCCCGTGGTAAAGGAAATCTGGTTAATCACATTTTCTCCTTTGAATACACGCTGTGCTGTAGATATGGGTATATAAACCCGCATCTGTTCATAATCGTTTCTGCTGTAATCACGAAAAACACCCACTACTTTGAAGAGCACCCCGGTAATGTTGATGTATTTTCCAAGTGCAATGGTGTCGTTATTCTTAAATAGGCTTGCTTTTACTTTTTCGCCGACTACGGCTACCTTCCGGAATTCAGAGATATCAAGATTGTTCAGGAACCTTCCCTGTATCATATCAATTTCTTTGATATAGCCATAATCAGGGTGGCATGGGGAAAGAAAAAAAGAGCCATATTGGTCTTTATAGGACACCAGCTTGTTGCCAAGAAACAAACGGGCCGAAATCCGGTCGGCTCCCTGTACTGTTTGTTTGACCGAACCGAAGTCTTCGTTTGTAAATTTAATCATACGACCAATTTTGAGCCCTTTATATTGCATGCTGGTCATTCCGCTGCTAATCCATACGCCGTTCAATGCACCTCCTTTAAACTGTTCGTGAATCCCGTTTTCCAGTCCGCTCCCTGAACCCAATAATACAATCAGCATGAAGATTCCCCAGGCAACACTGAATCCCGTAAGGAACGTCCGGAGTTTGTTCTTACGAATTGTGCTATAAATCTCTTGCCATTTATCGATTTCAAACATTTAATTATTTATAATTTCAGTAATTAGTCCGTCTGTAATCCTTACTGTTTTTTGTGTTCGTGCTGCGATATCATATTCATGGGTTACAATGACCATCGTAATTCCGGTTTTATTGATTTCCTGTAAAATATCCATCATTTCGAGCGAAGTCACAGAATCAAGTGCCCCGGTTGGTTCGTCAGCAAGAATCACTTTTGGCTTGGAAATCAGGGCTCGGGCAATGGCAGTTCGTTGTTTTTGTCCGCCCGAGAGCTCATTGGGAAGATGATGGGCCCATTCTTTCAACCCCATCCGGTCGAGATATTCCATCGCAATGAGGTTCCTTTTCTTACGGGGAATGTCCTGGTAATAAAGTGGGAGCGCTACATTTTCCATGGCATTTTTAAAGGAGACTAAGTTGAACGACTGGAAGACAAATCCCAGCATTTTGTTTCTTAATTGGGCTGCCTTTCGCTCACTCAGTTTTTTTATCTTCAGCCCATTCAATATATATTCACCGGAATCATAGTTGTCTAAGATCCCTAAAATATTCAGTAAGGTTGATTTCCCAGAGCCGGATGCCCCCATGATCGAGATCATTTCACCAGCTTCAATCCTAAGATCAATGCCTTTTAATACATGAAGACTATTTTGCCCGGTAATATATGATTTATGAATGTTATTTATTTGGATCATACTTTTTTATTGAAGATCAAAGATTGTCAAATTAAGATGTCAAAAGAAATAAAATCGGCATAACCACTCATTAAATCGCCAAACATTGAAAATTACACGCTGATGAAAAATGGTACCATCTGTCTTAATAAGGAATGAAATATAGATGTATAAAAAGATAAAAGGTTACAACGACAGACTAAATTTTTCAAACATTACTGATATATTTGCATCTTTATGATATATAACGACAAATAATTTTTAAAAGATGAAAAAGATCCTATTTATTATGGCAGCAATATCAACGATTTTCTATTGCGGATGCAAGGATGGCAAACAAAGTAAAAATCCATTTTTCAGTAGTTTTGATACCCCATTTCAGGTTCCGCCCTTCGACAAAATCGATACAACCGATTACATGCCGGCTTTTCTGGAAGGTATTAACCGGCACAACGCAGAGATCGAGGAGATAGTAAACAACTCACAAGTGCCAACATTTGAAAACACAATCCTTACATTCGACAAATCAGGGAAGTTGTTAACCCAGGTAGGAAAAGTCTTTTATAACATGAATGAGGCCAACACCAACAAGGAGCTCCAGAATATTGCCAGGAAATTAAGTCCGATCATATCGAAGCATAATGACGACATCATGCTGAACGAGAAACTCTTCGCCCGGATAAAAAAGGTTTACGAGAAGAGGAATGAAATGGGACTTGATCCACAACAGATCCGGGTTGTTGAGAAATATTTCCGTGATTTTGAACGTCAGGGAGCCAACCTTTCTCCGGATAAAAAAGAACAGCTTAGGAAGCTGAATACCGAACTTTCGCTGCAATCGCTTACATTCGGAGAAAACCTGTTAGCCGAAACCAACGATAATTTTAAGTTGGTCGTTGACAATAAAACGGATTTGGAAGGTCTTCCCCAGGGGGTTATCGATGCCGCTGCTGAAACAGCAAAGGAGAAGGGACTCGCCGGGAAATGGGTGTTTACCCTGGCAAAGCCAAGTATGATCCCTTTCCTGCAGTTTGCAAAAAACCGCTCATTGCGGGAAAAGATTTACCGCGGGTATTTTATGCGAGGCGACAATGGCAATAAGAACGATAATAATGGAATTGTTGAAAAAATTGTCAAACTCAGAGCTGAAAAAGCGCAATTGCTTGGTTATAAAAGTTTTGCTGCTTATGTAATTGATGATAACATGGCTAAAACCCCTGCAACAGTAAATGACTTTCTGATGAAATTATGGAATGCAGCATTGCCGGTTGCCAAAATGGAAGTTGTGGAGATGCAGAAAATCATTGACCGGGAGGGCGGTAAATTTAAACTGGCTCCATGGGATTGGTGGTATTATGCTGAAATAGTTCGGAAAGAAAAATTTGATCTCGATGAAAATGAGCTGAAACCCTATTTCAGTCTTCAAAATGTAAGAGATGGGATGTTTCTCGTTGCCAATAAATTATACGGGATTACTTTTACTAAACGGACTGATCTTCCGGTATATCAAAAAGATGTAGAAACTTATGAAGTGAAAGAAGCCGATGGTAAACATTTGGGAATTCTATACCTTGATTATTTTCCCCGCGATGGTAAAAGTGGGGGAGCCTGGTGTACCGATTTTCTTTCTGCAGGTTGGGAAAATGGCAAACGCGTTGACCCGGTTGTTTCGATGGTTTGTAACTTTACCAAACCAACTGGCGATACTCCGTCGTTACTTAGCTGGGACGAAACAACAACGCTTTTCCATGAATTTGGTCACGCCTTGCATGGACTATTCACTGAAGGGAAATATACCCGTACTGCCGGCAGTGTTCCCCAGGACTATGTTGAAATGCCTTCGCAAATAATGGAAAATTGGGCTGGGGAGCCAAAGGTATTACAGGCATACGCAAAACACTATAAAACAGGAGCAGTTATTCCTCAAACACTGATTGATAAAATTCAGAAAAGTGGGCTTTTTAACCAGGGATTTGAAACAATTGAATATCTTGCAGCTTCGTTGCTTGATATGGATTACCACAACCTCGCGGCCCCTGCTGAAGTTACTGTTCAGGCCTTCGAAAAGAAATCACTGGACAGCATCGGGTTGATCAAAGAGATTTTACCACGGTACAGAACCACTTATTTTGCCCACATATTTGATGGCGGATATGCTGCCGGTTATTATGTATATATCTGGGCTGCCGTGTTGGATGCTGATGCATTCAATACATTCAAAACATCCGGTGATATCTATAATAAAGACCTGGCTGCAAAATTCCGGAAATATTGCCTGGCAGAATCGGGTGATGATGAAGGGATGATACAATACAAAAAATTCAGGGGGCAGGAACCTTCAATTGACCCCTTACTGAAAAAAAGAGGATTGAAATAATCGGATCAATAAATTTCAGCCCAGGTTGTATAGGAGGGAGGAGGAGCGAAGCGCAAATACCTCGTATTATTCATTCAGTTCATAAAAACGAAGTGTGTTTTTTAGCGAAACAATTTCATCTTGCAACGATTGTATCCGTTGTAATAAATGGGTAATGGTTTCAATACCTTCCATGTTTATATCCAGGTCGTAGTAGAAACGAATAAATTTTTCTAATTGTTGAAGCTGGTCGGCATCAATGAACCCGGTTTCCTGAATGGTTGTAATTTCTATCAGTCCTGTTTGTTGTAATGAATTGATAAAAGAAATCTCTATGTTGTGGGTTGCGCAGAACTCATCTACTGCAATTAAATATTCTGTTTGCATCGATTGTGTTTTAAAAATTAAGATTTGGATAATTCAGTAAATAATGCTTTTTGCTTATTCGTTAAATTTGTTGGAATTTTAATGGCATAGGTTACATATAAATCTCCAAATTGTTCTTCATTTTTATAAACAGGGAAACCCTTCCCTTTCAATTTAATTTTGCTTCCATTTTGTGTTTCGGGATTGACTTTTAATTTGACTTTCCCATCCAGGGTGTCGATGGTTATTTCTCCCCCCAACACAGCCGTATATAAATCCAAATCTACCGTGGTATATAAATTATTTCCAAGGCGTTTTATTTTTGGATGATTGGCAATGGTAAATGTGATGTATAAATCGCCGTTTGGACCGCCATGTATTCCAGGGCCCCCATAGCCGGCTATTTTAATTGTTTGCCCGTTTTCAATTCCGGCTGGAATGGTAAGCCTTATTTTTTTACCATTGACAGTCAGGGTTTGTGGATGGGTTTTATACGCATCAATAAGGCTGAGTTGCAACTCTGCATTAAAATCTTCTCCCCGGAACCGTACCTGCCGGTTTCTGCCGAAACCTTGTGATCCGCCAAACATGGATTCAAAAAAATCGGAAAAATCACCACCCGATTCGGCACCTGAATAACGTGTCCTACCAGGTCCTGACGATTGTTCCTGATGGTGTTTTGCTTGTTCAAATTCTTCAGCATGTTGCCAATCTTTCCCGTATTGATCATATTTTTTGCGCTTTTCAGGATCGCTCAATACTTCATTGGCTTCATTGATCTGCTGAAAGTTCTTTTTCGCATCCTTATCATTCGGATTCAAATCGGGATGATACTTTCTCGCTAATTTCCGGTAAGCGCTTTTAATGTCTTTTGGCGTTGCATTTTTATTTAACCCCAATATTTTATAATAGTCGATGAAGTCCATATTTTGGTATTTTCCTCTTTTTTACAAAGATATAAAAATAGATCGCGAACTGTGTTCTGGTGAAAGAAGAATCTCCTTGATAATTTCTTTAGAAATAAAAAAATGCATATATTTGAGGATGAAAAGAATAGAATTATGACTCCTAAAAATACAGATGAGGCTGTTTGCCCTGCGTTTCATTGGGATAGCGAACAATTGATCAGTATTCTGGAAACCATGACCGATGCTTTTGTCTCGTTGGATAAGAACTGGTGCTATACATACATGAACCAACGAGCGGGAGAAATTTTTGGACGTGATCCGAAAACCATGATAGGGAAACACATCTGGACCGAATTTCCTGAAGAAATAGGTCAGCCTTTTCATCTGAATTTTGAGAAAGCCATGAAGGAACAAATTTTTATTCAGATGGAGGAGTATTATCCGCCTTATGATAAATGGTTTGAAAATCGTATCCATCCATCAAAAGAGGGACTTGCCATTTTTTTTCAGGATATAACAAGAAGAAAAAAAACAGAACTCGCATTGAAAGAGAGTGAAGAAAAATTCCGGGCTTTGGCGGAAGAAAGAGCGCTTTTTAAAACCATGATCAATCACATTCCAAGTTCTGTATTCGCCAAGGATCAACAATTCAGGAAAACTGCTGCGAATTCAGCGCATTTGAAACAGATGGCAAACGCTCTGGGGTTGAATGAACCGCTAACCGAATCTGAAGTAATTGGTAAGACCGATTTTGACATATATCCTGGAAAAACGGCAGAACTTTATTATCAAGAAGATGAAAGCGTGATAAAAAACGGTGAAACCATAATGAACCGTGAACAATATTCCATTAATGCAGCGGGTGAATCTTCATGGGAGTTGATCTCTAAAATTCCATTAAAAAATGAGCAAGGAAAAATAATCGGTATGGTGGGTATTGCTCATGATATTTCTGAATTGGTCTATCAAAAGCATATCTTAAATGAAAGATTGAAAGAGTTAAGATGCTTGTACAGAGTTACAGAAATTTTGCAGGAAATCAATGTACACCCTGGAAAAATCATCCCCAAACTTATCCCTCATATCGTTCAGGCTTATCAACATCCGGAGTTTACCGCAGTTAGAATTTTAGTAGAAGGAATTTACTTCCAGTCAGATAACTTCATGGAAACTCCCTGGATTCAGTCTTCTGTAATTTTCGTTTCAGACAAAGAGGTGGGGAAAATTGAGGTACTGTACCTTAAAGAGATGCCAGAAAACGATGAGGGTCCTTTTTATAAAGAAGAGAGGGCATTATTAGACTCCCTGGCAAGGATGATTGGCCAGTTCATTGATCGTTCAACGAAAGCCCAACCGGCCTATCTCCTTACTTCTTTGCTGGAATTATCCAACGATGCTATCGTAATAATATCCCTGGATGGTACAGTCGTTACTTGGAATAAAGGGGCTGAGCAATTATATGGTACTCCGGCAAGAGAGATCATTGGTAAAAATATTACTGTTTTTTATCCTTCCGATCTAAAAAATGAATTGCAGTTTTTTGATTCAAAATTAAAACAAGGTGAGAGCATCAGCCATCACGAAACCAAAAGGAGAAGGTTGGATGGGTCTCAAATGGATGTATCAATAAATTTGACCCCTTTAAAAAACGGGGAGGGCATTTTTGATAGTTTCCTGGCCATCTCGCATGATATTACTGAAAGAAAAAACAATGAACGGGTAATTGAAAATGAGAGGAGCAGATTGCGAACATTGATTCAGACAATTCCCGACCTTGTTTGGCTCAAAGATCCCGAGGGTGTTTATCTTACTTGCAATCCGCAATTTGAACGACTTTTAGGTGTGCAAGAAACTGAAATTATAGGGAAAACAGATTTCCACTTTGCATCCAAAGAAAATGCTACTGTATTCAGGAAAGAGGATCTTGAGGTAATCAAAACAGGGAAACCAAATATAAATCTGGGAAAACTAACATTTGTAAGCGATGGACATACGGGTTTTTTCGAAACCATTAAAACCCCAATGTATGATTCAAAAGGTGAGGTGATTGGGGTTCTTGGAATTGCCCGGAATATTACAGAAATTCAACAATCAAGAGAGGCCCTGGCTGAACGTGAGAAACAACTTTCCATCTTAAATCAAACCCTTGAAAATCGTGTTGAGGAGAGAACCGCTGAATTGGAAGCAGCGAATAAGGATCTTGAAGCCTTTGCTTATTCCGTTTCCCACGATCTGCGATCTCCGTTGCGCCATATTGATGGATTTTCCAGGTTGCTCAGAAAAACCATCACAGAACCTTCCTCTGAAGCAATACGTTTCTTTGATAAAATATCTGAATCATCATCGAAAATGTCTTCCATGATCGATGCTTTGCTGAATTTTTCTCGTTTGGGACGAAAACCGGTTTCTAAAATACCCGTTAACCTTGACACAATGGTTAAACAGATTGTCGATCAGTATCAACCACTAAAGGAGACGCGAAACATTGACTTTAAAATCGGGAAACTTCCAATTATTCAAGGTGATCCTAATTTATTGCAGACGGTTTTCGAAAACCTAATTTCGAATGCTGTCAAATTTACTTCAAATACCAATCCGGCTGTCGTTGAAATAGGTTGTCGTAATGAGAAGGATGATAAACATGTAATTTTTATCAAAGATAACGGAGCCGGATTTGACATGGCTTATGCCGATAAATTATTCAATGTATTTCAGCGTTTGCATACTACCGATGAATTTGAAGGAACAGGTATCGGTCTGGCTAATGTGAAGCAGATAATTCAAAAGCATGGCGCTTCCATATATGCCGAAGGAAAAGTCAATCATGGAGCAACCTTTTATATAGCCATTTAAATCACAACAAATATGGGAAAAATTCCTCCGATTTTATATGCAGAAGACAACGAAAATGATGTTGAACTAACACTTACTGCATTTCGAGAATGTAAACTTCAAAACAGGATTGATGTCGTGTACGATGGGCAACAGGTTATTGATTATCTGACGTATCATGGAAAATTCAATGATCGACCTGAAGAAAAGCCCGTAGTCATCCTTCTGGATATTAAAATGCCTAAAATGGATGGTATTCAGGCTTTGAAAATAATAAAATCGGATGAAAACCTGAAGACAATCCCCGTTGTTATGCTGACATCTTCTTCGATGGAAAAAGATCTTATTGAAAGTTACAACTTAGGCGTTAATGCGTATGTTGTGAAACCAGTCGATTTTACGGAATTCCTGGAAGCAGTGAAAAAAATTGGCTTTTTTTGGGCACTTATCAATAAAACGGTATGAGTTGTTCTCATGATGAATGAAAATCGAGGTGATAATATCCGCCTGAAAATTGCCATGGTGATTGATGCTTACGATGAATGTAAGAATGGCGCTGCAATTTCCACAAAGAGATTTGTAAACCTGCTTCGTCATGACCATGATGTGTTTTTGGTTACTACCGGCAAACCGGGGCCAGGAAGAACGCTCCTCCCGGAATTTTATCCGCCATTTGTGCGCAAGGTCATGAAAAGAATGAAGACCCCGCTGGCATTTCCGATTAACAGGAGGCTGCGGAAGACATTCAGAGAGATGGATATCGTTCATATACAGTTTCCATTTTTGTTGGCGGTCCAGTCTGTCAAAATTGCCAGAAAACTTCATATTCCCGTCGTTACTACTTTTCATATCCAGGCCGAACATCTGGCCATGAATGCTGGGATCAGCGCAAAATGGTTCATTCCCGGTTGCTATCGTATGTGGTTGAATTTTATTTATAATCGATCTGATCTTGTAATTTGTCCCAGTAAGTTCGCCGAGGATGAATTGAAAAGATTTGGATTAACTGCTCCCAGTGTGATCATTTCCAATGGAACCTTACCCGATTATAAACCTGCTAAAAATCAACGGCAAAAGGATTGGACCTCCAAGTTTATTATCCTGTCGGTTGGCAGGTTTGCTCCGGAAAAACGGCAACAAATGATCATGGAAGCCATCAATCAGTCCAGAAACCGGGATAAGATCTTGCTGATCCTCATCGGGGAAGGGCAGATGAGAGAAAAACTGGAGAAATATGGAAACATGCTTCCCAATAAACCTGTTTTTCTAACTTTGCAATCAGAAGAATTGATTTACTATTATACTATTTCCGATCTATATGTACATGCCGCAGCCATTGAGACTGAAGGGATGACAATTCTTGAAGCCATGGCTTGTGGTTTACCGATTTTGATAGGAAACAGTCCGAAAAGTGCTGCCAAACAATTTGCCATAGATGAGCGCTCTCTTTTTAACTATGACGAAATTTTTGATCTTGTTGAAAAATTGGATTACTGGGTTGAAAATCCTGACCAATTAGAGGAAGCCAGCGATCGATATTTGGAATATTCGGAAAAGTTCAGGATTGAAAACTCCTATCGGCAATTGGTCGCGCAGTATCACAATTTGCTGTAAACAGTAACAGTGAATAGTGAAGTGAAAAAAAAGTCTGTTCAAGTCGTATCAGAAAGATGAAATTGTTCTATTTTTAAAGTCGTTTTCTGGTTTAACCATAAAATTAGTAACGATTCCTGTATTTGCGAAAAAACCTTAAACTCAATGATATGAAAATAAAATTCTGTCTTTCACGGATTACCACCTTACTGATTATCTGTTCTGTAGCTTTGATATTGCCGTTGCCCCTTGAAGCACAGCGAAAGGGCGAACGCCCTGCTGGCGAAAGGGAACGTTCTGCTGTATCAAGGCCTAATGCCACGCAGGGAAAATCAAAAATCAAAGATGGCCAAAAAAAATCAACCGGAAACAAAACCGATGCAAGCGGCAAAAATGCAAACATCGACAATAGCAAAAAAAATACGAATGTTGACAATAGCAAGAAAAATGTTAACGTTGACAACAGTAGGACGAATGTAAATATCGACAACAGTAAAAATGTCAATGTCAATGTTAACCGGAGTACTGTAGTTGTAGCCAACCCCCGGCCATACTCCCGGCCTCCCTATGCTTATGGCGGTCACAGTTATTATGCATACCATCCATATCATTATCATCCATATCAACCATATCATTGGGGGCCGGTATGGCATCCAGTGGGTTTTATCGTGGCTACCATGGCAGCAACCGCCATCATTGTAACCGTTGCGAGCCAGCAATATCATTACGACCAGGGTGTATATTACGTAGCCAGCAATGGTGGATATACAGTGGTTCCGGCACCAGTCGGTGCAACAATTGTTGCGTTGCCTCCCGGTTCCCAAACAGTGGTTATCAACGAAACCACCAACAACTATTACTACGGGGGTACCTATTATGAGAAAAAGCCTGAGGGATATACCGTTGTGCCGCCAACTGCCGGCGCTGTAGTTGAAAAACTGCCTGAAGGTGGGAAAGAGGTGAAAATCGGTGAAGTAACGTATGTTAAAGTAGGGGAGACCTACTACCAGCCCATTGAGCAGAGCGGAAAGAGTATGTATGAGGTTGTAGAGGTGAAAGATAATAAATAAACCAGATCATTTTTCTATCCTTTTCCCTGAACTGGATATGTTTGCGCCAACAATCTACCAGATAAAGGGAAACAAGACGTTTCAAAATAATTCTGACCGCAAGTAAAACGGTTAAACATGTCCATATCAGGATCCGGTCTGGTTTGATAATGTCAGGAGTTCGCATTTAAGAAAACAATATTTATATTTGTGATATTGGATATGGAATGAACAAAAAATGAAACTCTTCATCAAATACATGGTAAGTATCCGTTGCAAAATGATTGTGAAGGAAGAGTTAAAAAAGCTCGGACTACATTTTGTTAAGGTGGAACTTGGAACTGTGGAGATTATGGAAAATCTTTCCAACCGGCAGCGTGAGCAATTAAAATTAGGTTTGCTTAACTCAGGCCTTGAATTAATGGAGGATAAAAGAGCCATTTTGATTGAGCGAATAATAAATGTCATTATCGAACAGATTCATTATACAGACGAATTGCCCAAAATAAATTTCTCTGATTACCTTAGTGAAAAATTGGGTTACGATTATACATACCTGGCAAATCTTTTTTCGTCAACAAAAGGGATTACCATTGAACATTTCATCATCAGTCATAAAATTGAACGGGTTAAAGAATTAATCATTTATGATGAACTTAACCTTTCCGAGATAGCCTGGAAACTTCATTATAGCAGTGTTGCACATCTTTCGCACCAGTTTAAAAAAATAACCGGATTAACACCTTCCTTCTTTAAATCCCTTAAACACAAAAAGCGTATCGCACTTGACAAAGTGTGAATCATGTAACATTTCACTACAATTGTGTAACATTTTCCTGATCCTTGGGTCGCACCTTTGCTGAGTGATAGTTTAATCACAATCCAAAAATCAGTATTATGAAAAATTTTTATCAACTTATTTTTAAGGTTATGATTGTTATTCTTCTGGCAATTATTCCTTTTGTTTCTATGGCTCAAGATGAAATTATTGAAAAAGTGACAAGACCGAATGGTGCATCCTGTTATAATTATTGGTCGATTGGTGTTTTCGGAGGTGTTATGCAGTTCAATGGTGACTTGTCACGGAATTTATGGACCAATCTTGGTCCAAACAGTGCAGGTTATAGTTTTGGCCTGGTTGTCACTAAACAGTTTACACGGGTTGTTGGTGTAAGGGCACGGTTTGCTTATGGTATGATTCAGAGCCTTGCAGAAAACAAATTTGTTTGGGAATATGAGGATGGAAATGGAGATCCCAAATTTATTTCACAAAGGTTCAGATCTACTGTTTTTGAGACCGACATTCAACTTACGATCAATTGGTTAAGCTGGATGCTGGGGTATAAGCCCGACCGGGTATTCTCTTCTTATCTTATTGCTGGTTTTGGTATGGATCAATCCAAAGGGACCAAGCACGACCTCAATATGGATGATGAAATTGCTTATCTGGGTAAAAAAGGGAATGATCTGAATGTGGGGAATACCCATGGAATGGGGGGGGCGGACATGCGATTTAAAATATCAGCGGGAATTGGTTTTGATTTTAACATCAACAAGCATTTTTCCATCCCGGTTGAATTTTGCTGGAGATTGCAAGATTCTGATGTTCTTGATATGACCCTCGGGGGTGCAAAAAATATTGTCAACGACATGTATAGTTCAGCTACTGTTGGGTTGACTTATAAATTCGCATATACTTGTCCTGCAGTCAAAGAGAAGGAGATGGTAACCGTTCCTGTTGCAACTGTAGTTGCAGAACCCAAAGTCCGGTTTTCTGTTTACTCACCAAAGAATATCCCTGTTGAGCGCAGGGGTAGGGAAATCTTCCCACTTCGTAATTATATATTTTTCAATTTAGGATCAACAGTAATTTCTAATCGTTATGTGTTACTCAGTAAAGAGCAGATAAAAGACTTCAAGGAAGACCAACTTGAAATGTTTCTGCCTAAAAATCTATCGGGTCGTTCCGGACGGCAAATGGTAGTTTATTATAATGTGATAAACATTCTCGGTGATCGTATGGGGAAAAGTCCATCAACCACTATAAAATTGGTTGGGTCGTCAGAGAATGGAACAGAAGATGGTATGGCTATGGCAGAATCGATAAAGAAATACCTTGTAGAAGTATTTGGAATAAATGCTTCAAGGATCGATACCGAAGGTCGGGTTAAGCCAAGAATTCCATCTGAACAACCTGGTGGAACAAAGGAACTTGACTTGCTTCGTGAAGGAGATCGCAGGGTTTCAATCGAGAGTAGTTTCCCATCTTTACTGATGGAGTTTCTTAGTGGTCCTGAAGCTCCGCTGAAACCTGTGGAAATCTTAGCAATGCAAAATGCACCTATTGAAAGCTATGTTTCTTTCGATGCCGAAGGAGCAAGAGATGCATTTACATCATGGTCTTTAGAAATCATGGATGATAATGGAAAGTTTCAATATTTTGGGCCGTATACTCAGGAAAGGGTAAGTTTGCCAGGGAAAATCATTTTGGGTGATCAACTTAATGGTGACTATAAGGTAACCATGATCGGTCTGGCCAAGAATGGTCAAACGATGAAAAGGGATACTACTATAAATATGATACTCTGGACACCACCCGTAAATCAGGAAATTACAAGATTCAGTATTATTTTTGAATTTAATGAATCGAAGGCTATTATGATTTATGAAAAGTACATCACCGATATTGTTATCCCAAGAATTTCTCAAGGTGGTACTGTCATGATACAAGGATATACAGATATTATCGGAGATGCTGACTACAACCAAAAATTGTCGATGGCTCGGGCTAACGATGTCAAAAGTATCATTGAAAAGGGCTTGACGAAGGCTGGTAGAAGTGATGTAAAATTTGAATTGTACGCATTCGGTGAAGATGAAAACGTGTCCCCGTTTGAAAATAAATTCCCGGAGGAACGTTTTTATAACCGGACTGTTATCATGGATATTGTTCCTCCAGAATAAATTTTAATCGATTTTCTTGAACTCAAATTTTAGGAAAAAAGGTTGTCTGAATTTTTTCAGACAACCTTTTTTTTGAAGGGGTTTTATGTGTTTTTTGGGATTGTCTTTTTTGTTTTACCGTTAAGATTAGATTATGTGTGAATCATGTAACTTATTTATGCAATTGTGTAACAATATTAAGTATTCCGGTAACGATCTTTGTCAGGTTGTGAAAATTCATTCACAAATTAAAACCATGGAAAATGAAAAATCAGCTACTCAATGCATTAAGAGTAGTTTTAATGCTCTTAATACCAACGTTAACATTTGCACAGGCTCCTCCGTTGGGAACTGCTGCCGATTTCGTTCTCTTTACATCTGTTGGGGCAGTGACAAATGTAGGTACATATAAGTATCTTACACATCTTACAGGTAATGTTGGCACAAACAGTGGTTCCAGCACCAATTTCGGAAATGTAAATGGTGTGATGCATGATGGGGATGGTGCAAGTGGGACATGTGCATCAGATGTACTGCTTGCCTATAATACGCTGGGTGCGGCCATACCGGATTCCACTTTAGGTTCTGTGATTGGGAATGGAACCACGCTTAAGGCACATACATACCTTATGCCAGGGGCAACATCACTGAATTTAGGCCTTACACTAGACGCACAGGGAAATTCTAATGCGGTATTTATTTTCAAAACACCAACCGCAGTTGCTTATGCATTTACTGCAAATCCTAATTCAAAAATCCATTTGATTAATGGTGCACAGGCATGCAATGTGTTTTGGCAGGTAAGTGGTGCCGTGGACCTGGGGGCCGGAACAACCTTTAGGGGTACTATTATTGCTCATGGTGCAATTTCAATGGCAGCTCAGGATACACTTGAGGGAAGAGCGCTTACAGTTAACGGGGCCATTACAGTTTCCAACGGGGCTATAGGATTATTAGCATATACCCCAATTGGTTGTGGAACCCCGGTTCTTATTGGTCCAGCAGCTCCTACTTTTGTTGCCTCAGGAAGTTATGCGGTATTTGCAACAACCGGGGCTGCCAGTGATTGTGGCACTTCACGCATTATTGGTGATGTTGGAGGGAATACTGTTCCTCCTACAGGTTTCAATCCTGATTCTGTAACAGGAGGCATCCATTTTAATGATCCCTCTACAAATGCAGCAGCTGCCGATTTGCTTCTGGTCTTTAATTATCTTCTTGGACTGCCTTATGATATTAAATTGTTAGATCCTGCAGAGTTTGGGCACAACCTGGTTCTTACACCACATACTTACCAAATGGATGCAGCTGTAACTTTAACAGATACACTTTATCTGAACGCACTTGGCAATACCAATGCTGTATTTGTTATCAAATCGTTTGGCGCTTTTGCAACGACCGTTGGCTCGAAAATTATTTTGATTAATGGAACACAGTCAAAAAATGTATATTGGTTTTGCTCAGCTGCAGTGAGTATAACTGCCAATTCGATATTTAAAGGTGCCATCATTGCTCATGACGCGATTGAGATGCTCCCCGGGTCCAAACTCGATGGCAGAGTGTTTTCAACCAATGGCGCTTTAACAACGTGTGGAATTACCGCCTCTCTTCCTTCTCCGATTTCCGCAGGGCCAGACAGTCAAACAGCCTGCTCAGGCAGTTCAGTAAGTTTATCAATTACTGCTTCAGGAACAAGTCTAACCTACCAGTGGAGAAAAGGAACTGTGAATCTTATTGATGCTGGAAATATTTCTGGTGCAAATTCTGCAACACTTACGTTTAACCCTGTTAATATCTCTGATGCAGCATTAAACTATAATGTCACTGTTGTAGGGCCTTCAACTCCAGCATTTACTTCAAATAATGCATCTATAACGGTTAATCCCTTACCGGCCGCAGTAGCCGGGGTTGACAGGGCTATCTGTTTGAATGCCAGCACTACATTAGGGGCAGCATCTGTAACAGGGAGTACCTATAGCTGGACCTCAGTACCGGCCGGATTTATTTCAACCCTTTCCAATCCTTTGGTTACGCCTCTTGTTACTACCACCTATACGGTAGTAGAATCCGTTACAGCCACCGGTTGTACCAATACACATGGTGTTTTGGTAACGGTTAATCCCTTACCGGCCGCAGTAGCTGGGGTTGACAGGGCTATCTGTTTGAATGCCAGCACTACATTAGGGGCAGCATCTGTAACAGGAAGTACCTATAGCTGGACCTCAGTACCGGCCGGATTTATTTCAACCCTTTCCAATCCTTTGGTTACGCCTCTTGTTACTACCACCTATACGGTAGTAGAATCCGTTACAGCCACCGGTT
>Ga0172381_10000557_pt1 | contig 44973 bp, 57 predicted proteins | sample Leawel6488metaG_FD_119754 | JGI IMG/M metagenome (GOLD analysis project Ga0172381, IMG submission 119754) | Leachate microbial communities from a municipal landfill in Southern Ontario, Canada - Leachate well 64-88 metaG | ecosystem: Engineered > Solid waste > Landfill > Unclassified | place... | reverse complement strand
TATTTTCTGCAACCTTTTCAATATCATATCCTGATTTTATTTGTGCAACAATAGTATCATATTCATCTCCAATTTCTAAAAGATCCTTCATCTCTTTTTCAGGCATAAAAATGACCAAGTTCATTTGGAATGAACTGCTTTTTTCTAAAACTCCAACAACCTCAAAACTCTTATCTTGAATTTTAATTCTAGAACCTACTTTCAAATCTTTATCAAATCCATTAGTATTCTTATCAGCAATACTTGCACCAATCATTATTTTTCCAGAATCACTTGTTTTCAATAATCTTCCAGAGTCTTCTTTTAAATTCGCAGAACTATACATAGTCTTTAATTTCTTCTCTTCATTTGGGACATTAGTTAAATAATCAAACTGCGCAATTTTATTATATTCCCCCTTGCCAACTCTAATTAGTTTTGGAACAACTACTTCAACTCCATCAATACTTTCGATTATCTTAACATCATGATCAGTTAATTTCTTAATTGCAGTACTTCCAGGAGCACCAAAACCGGTTTCAGCATTACTTACTGTAAGTTTATCTGTAGACAAGGTTTCAAACTGACCCATAACAGCTGTCTGTAATCCTTGTCCTAAAGAAATCAAGGCTACAACAGAAGCAATGCCTATAAAAATTCCAAGCATTGTAAGCCAGCTTCTTAGTTTCCTTCTTTTTAAGTTATTAAATGCTAATCTGAAAAAATCTCTCATCTTTTTACCTTTTTTGTTTTTTATATTTTTTAAACATAAAAAAGAATTTTATTTTAACTTTTCTTGATAGTTCTCTACATGACCATCTCTTATTCTTATTACTTTATTTGCATATTTTGCCTTTTCAAGATCATGAGTTACGATAATAACTGTTTTTCCCTCATCATTTAATTTTAGAAACATCTCCATAATTTCTTTTCCAGTCTTGCTGTCTAAGTTCCCTGTAGGTTCATCAGCAAGAATAACTTCAGGATCATTTGCTAATGCTCTTGCAATTGCAACTCTCTGTCTTTCTCCTCCAGAAAGTTCATTCGGCAAATGATGAAGCCTATGTCCCAAATATACCTCTTTAAGTAATTTTTCAGCTCGTTCTTTTCTCTTATGCGTAGGAATATCTTGGAACATCATCGGAAGCATGACATTCTCTAGTGCAGTCAATGTAGGAATAAGATTAAATGTTTGAAAAACAAATCCTATTTTCTTGCCTCTTATTGTAGCAAGATCTGATTCAGAAAGAGTCTCTATATTGATGCTGTCTAGGAATATATCTCCTTCTGTGGCAAAATCTAATGCCCCCACCAGATTCATCATTGTAGACTTTCCACTTCCGCTTGGTCCTATTATAGCAACAAAATCCCCTCTTATGATCCTTAAGTTAACATCCGATAATGCTCTTACTTTTGAATTACCCATTTGATAATTTTTAGAAACTTTTTTTAAATGAATTATCTCATTTAGTCTTATTATCTCATTCAGTTTTCTTTTTTCAATACTTTTCATATAATCTTTCTCAACGGCTGCTGAGATCCACCTCTATAAAATCTATCTTTTCTTTCTTATAAGCCTTTCTATACTTTCTTTTGACACCTTCTCATATTATGTCCTCCACCATAGAAAGCTTTTTAAAGAAATTTCGTCTTAATTCAAAATGAATAAATGGCTTGAACTATTTGTTGGACTTATCCTAGTAGTAGTAGCAGTCTACTCTTGGATGACTAACTTTTGGGGTGTTGGAGCAGCAGCTCTTGCATTTCTTAAAGGTGGCCTAGTATGGCTAGTTATCTTGGTAGGGTTGTTATTCTTGATGCTTGGAATAAGTGACTTAAAAGAGTAAATTTAAACATAAATTCTTTTATATTCTTTTTTCCCTACTTCTAAGTATGGATGTAAATCTTTGTGTTAAATGTCAGGGAAAGGGATTATGTGGCAAGCCTTGCCAAATTCTTGCTAAGTTTTCAAGCTCTCAGCCAAAATCTAAAATTCACTTTTCAGGTTCATCTCCTCCAGAAATCTTTATAGGCAGGCATAACTACCCCTTTGTAAATTCCGGAATTCTTTCTCCTGAAGAATATGGAGAGACTACAAAATATAGTCTTCCAGAACTTTGGCATGAGAATAATTTCACTATCCCCAATATTCTCAGGTCTAGAGGAAAATTAATTTATTCCCGATTTAAAACCTCAGTTTACGACAAAAAAGATACAAGATTTCTCTCTTTAATTAAAGAGACTGCACTCGCAGTTAAACCTGTCTCTGTAGAAGTCTTTCTTAAAAAAGCTCCAAGGCAAGATTTCTCTCTAGACAGCCGTCTTCCAATTATTGGTAATCCTGCTCCATTAAAATCTGCAAGATTAGAAGAGAACATTAAATCTGAAAATAAAATTGAATATCTTGCAGGTGATACAGATGTTAAATCTTCAATAGCTCTTAAAGAATTATATCACTCAACAATTCAGGTAAGCAATATCATAAAAGTTCTCTCAGCAGGTCTTTTAGGAAGAAAGACTCTCCGTAAACTTGTTCCTACCCGTTGGTCAGTTACAGCAGTAGACGATACTCTCTCAAAATTTCTTCTTGACAAGATAAGATATTATCCAGAAATTTCCGAAATATTAGTTTTTACTTCAGAATACTTAGGAAATCATTATGAATTTCTCTTGCTTCCAGATAAATTTTCGTTTGAAGTTATTGAAGCTAAAATGACTGGCTCTGTTTGGAATCCTACTTCTCCTCTTTATCTTGCTCAAGATTATGAAGGGTTTAATGGTAGAAAAGAATATGCCTCTGAGGTTACTGGAGCTTATTATTCCAACAGGTTAGCTCTTGCAGAATATCTTGATAGGATTAAGAAACAAGCTTCTTGTTTAGTAATGAGAGAATGTCGCCCAGAATATTATGCTCCTTGTGGTGTAGGCATTTTAAGAGAAGCTTCTCGTGCTGCCTTTAGAAGCACTCCAGAATCTTTTCCAAGCATCCAGGAAGCATTTAAATCCCTCCAAACCAGGCTTAGGCTACCTACTGCAATCTTTGAAGATAAATCCTGGCTTATAAAAGAACACGGTAAACAATCAAGATTGAACCGATGGGTTTGATCCAGATAAAATATTTAAATCTCTCTTTATAAAATTCTAAATGTTAAATTGGATTATTATCTTTGGATCTGTAGTTTTAGTACTTCTAGCTATATTCCTATTATCTAAATTTTTTAAGAAGAATAAATCTGGTAAAAATCATAATCCTCTTAAAAGATACTATCCTAAAAAAGAAAAAGATGCCCTCCATCCAGAACAAAAAACACTAAACAATTTTCCAACCACCTCTCTTAAAGAATCTGACTTTTAATTACTTTACCAAAAAAATCAAGGCAGTCTCAATTATTCCAGCTATTAATAAAAGAGGAATGATTATAAAAATGAATACTTTTGCTGACTTCTGAAAGTTTCCTAACAAATATCCCTTTTTATTCTTATTAGAAATCAACATTTTTATTTTTGAAATTACTGTCGCTCCAAGTCTTAATCCTAATGCTGCTGCAAGAAAAAAGGCAGGTAACTCAAAAATTCCGTGAGGAAATAATTTCCATACTACTCCGATTCCCGCTAAGCCAATGCTTTTCTCCATAACAAATCCTAAAAGATAACCATTTAGACTTACTGAAATTAAAGGAAATATTCCAAAAAAGGCTCCAACAATAAAGCTTAACAGTGAACTGTTTAAGTTATTTGTAAAAATAAAGATAAACATTTCAAAAAAATCCTTGCCAGTAGTTTTATTCAAAATATCCTCTATTATCTTTTTCAAAGCTTCATCAATTTGTGGTGTATGACATGTAAATCCCAATAAAACTGAAATCAAGAATATTAAAATAACAAACAATACATAGTTCTTTATGCTTTTTATATAACCCCAAGATTCACTATAATTATCTCGGAATATCTTTTTTTTATTTTCTCTACTGGACTTTTTATTATTCATTGGAATTATGAGAAATACTTGTTTAGTAATTCTACTTTTTTCCTATATTTATATTTGAGATAAAGACCAAATACTATTCCAGAAAGTAATCCGCCCAAGTGAGCTACATTGCCAATAGGCAGGTTAAATCCAAAAGAAACTACCCATAATGCAAATAGCATAAAAAGCATTGCAATCCACATAGGCAAAGGAATTATAAAAAAGACTAGTACTGGCAGTCTAGGAGTTAGGATCATAAGTAATCCTCCTAATGCAAATATAGCCCCACTTGCGCCAACAGCATAGGTATCTAATCCAGAATTAAATATCCATGCAAGAACAACAAAGAACAGCCCAGAGATAATTCCGGAAATCATATAAAACCAAAAGAATCTTTTTCTCCCAATTATTCTTTCAACAAAATTTCCAATAAACATTAATGAGATCATATTCACCAGCAAGTGCCCAATTCCCCCATGCATGAACATGCTAGTTAGTAAAGTCCATATTTTTTTCCCTGCGAGAATATTTGCAGGTTTTAATGCAATATATTCAATTATACTTGGATAAAAATAAGCAATAATATATGCAAGAATAAAAAAAACAACATTTGCCAGAATTATCCAGCGAGTTACATTAAAATTCCCAAAAAAATCTAAAACTTTGTTCTTTTTTAAGTTTCTTTTAGTATATTTTTGATAATGCATGAATTTTTCCCTCTTTTATTTTGATAGAATCTTACTTCTTTTTTACTTTTTTCTTCTCTTTTGCTAATGCTTTTCTAGCTTCTTTTTTCTTCTCTTTCTCTTTTGCTTTCTCTTTTGCTTTCTTCGCCTCTTTCTTCTTCTCTACCTTATCTTCAATTTCTTTGATCTTTCCGATTTCTTCTGAGACTTCAGCTTTTTGTCTTCCAAGTTTTTCAATTCTTTTTTTCAATTCTTCAATTATTACAGTATCTTCATTTAATTGATATACCTCACCACATTCAGGGCAAATAAAATTATTATTTAGTGCAGTCTCTTCACCTGTTTCAACCTTACATACAGAGCAAACATAAAATCTTCGAGTCTGTCTATTTTTCAACCTGTTCTGCAAGTCTTCAACTTCTTTTCCAAGATTTTTTTCTAGTAGCTCTAAGGCTTTTTTTGTTTCTAGTGTCCAAAAATAAGTGTACCATCCCTTTCTCTTATCTTTTTTTCTAATAAAACTTACAAGTCCAAAATTATAAAGCTTATAGAGAATATTTCTAACCTGATTTATCGTAAGATTCATCTTTTTAGCAAGCAAAAACTCATTTACATCTCTTTTTCCAATTAAGAGATTTATCGTTTCTTTTGCCTGTTTTCCGATTATTTTTTCAATTATATCGCCTAGAAGTTTTTCTTGCATAATTAAGGTTCAGCATGGAGGTGAATAAATACTTTTCGTTTTTATGTTGCTACTGAGAAGTTAAAATAAAGCTTTTTATAGCATTTTCGGTACTTTGATATATGGCTTGGTTTAAAAAACAGGAAAAAGAGGCAAAGAAACCTATCAAAGACCTCTCTGAACTGCCCGAATTACCTCCTTCATCTGGGGGAATATCTATGTACGACTTTTCAAAAAATCCTGCAATAAAACAAGAACTCCCCCCATTACCAAGTTTTCCAACTTCTTCAACAGGAGAAATGATTTCTAGAGAAGCTGTTAAACAGGCAATAAGAGAAGAACCCGAAGATAGAAAAGAATTTTTTACTTCTTCTGTTAAAATGCCTCCGCAAATGACTGCAGAAATAGAAGAAGAATCTTTTGAATCTAATCCTTCCTTTGCTGCTCCTTCATTTGAGCCAGCAAAAATCGAAGTAAAAGAAAGAAGACCCTCTTCAAAAGAGCCAGTTTATGTAAGGCTTGATAAATATCAAGAAGCCTTATCAAATTTTCAGGAAATAAAAGATAAAATTTTGGAGATAGACAGTCTTCTTAAAGAAATTAAAAATGTTAGAATTAAAGAAGAATCAGAATTACAAGGTTGGGAAAGGGAAATTAATGAAGCAAAATCCAAACTAAATCAGATTGATTCTTTTCTTTTTAAGAGACTAGAATAAAATGGAACCCATACATCTAAAGCTCGATTTTGAAGATGCTATTCATTCAAGGAAACTTATTTTAGCATCTCAAATAAACTTTCTTAATACTGCTCAAAAAATAGAGCACTACAAAGCTCTAAGAAAAGAGGAATATAACAAGAGGACAAAACTAAAAATTAGCCTGGGTCAGGCAATCAAATCTCTTAACACATTTATTCGTGAAGTTCCTAAAACAAAGATGCCTAAAGTAGAAGCAATAAAAAAACCTGAGAAAATAGCAAAAAGAAAAATAGAAGAAGAACTTAAGGATATAAAGAAACAGCTCGAGATACTTAATTCTATATAAATAATGGACTTGCCGAGAATCGAACTCGGATCCCATCCATGCCATGGATGAAGTCTACCATTAGCCTACAAGCCCAGTTAACCTTTAAATATAATAACTATTTTTAATCTTTATGGCAACAAATGAAGATTGCATTTTTTGTAAAATTGCAAGAAAAGAAGTTAAATCTGAAATTGTAGAAGAAACAGATAACTTTTTTGCTTTCTTAGACTTAAGTCCTAGAACTAAAGGACATACTTTAATTATTCCAAAAAAACATTTTAGTAATATTATGGATCTTCCGGCATTATACGGAAATGAACTTCTTGATATAATAAAAAAAGTCGGAGAAAAACGCCTCAAAGAAGGAAATGAAGGATTTAATTTGGTTATGAATAATTTTCCAGCTGCAGGTCAGGTTGTTATGCATGCTCATATTCATCTTATTCCAAGAAAAAAAGAAGACGGCTTTCGAACTTTAGGATAAAAAATGAATGATAAATATTTCCAATCTTGTGCCTATGATGCAATAAGAAAATTAAAAGAAAGAATGAAAGATCCTCAAAAAAGGAGTGAAGAAATAGTTCAGCTTCAAATGCTCGAACTTGAAGCTAGTCAAAATGCTTATCAAACTGAAGCCGCTCAAGCAATTTCCCGAAATCGCTTAGACCCCGTAATTTATCAGTAACTATTTGAATAAATATTAATTCTCTAATAGTTAGAAAACAAATTTTATATAATCCTGATGAAAATAACTAACTTATGAAAAAAACATTTTTTGCATCAATTTTTATTTTTGCAATACTTCTTTCAGTCTTTGTTAGCTCTAGTGAGTCTAAGAGAGTTGTTGTTAATGCTGAAATATTAGAACCTGAAATAAAATTCTCTGCCCCTAGCAGTATAGATTTCGGGCAGGTTACTTGTGGTTACGAATCTGACATAAATAAAATTGAGTTAAAAAATCTAGGAACTCAAGATATCAAAATTACTGTAAGTAATGTGACTGATGAAATCTTTAGAAGTTTGAAATACAGCACAACAAATAAGACCTTTTCTAGTATAAGTAAGTTAAGCTTAAGTTTGGATAAATCCGATATTCTGGGAGAAGAAGGGGAGACTGAAGAACTTTGGTTAAAATTAGATCTTAGCAGTTTAAAATGCAATGATTCAGAAATGTTTGGTAAAAAAAGTTCAGAAATTATCTTTTGGGCTATGCCTGATTAGATCATGAAATATTTAATAGTAATCATAGCCTTCTTTATTTCATTCCCGATTATTTCTGCACTTGAACTCGGTATTTCCCCCATAGAATTAAAATTTGAAGGAAATGCTGGAGAAAAAATATGTAAAAATTACACTTTATTTGTAGAAGACTTTTCAGGATTCTTAATTGGAGAAACTAAATGGGCCAAGATAGGTGAAATAAAAAAAGACCTAAAAATTCATACACTTAATGCCGAATCTTTAGGCATAACTTTAGAATATCAAAAAAATATTAATCTTCATGAAAAAACTTCTTTCGAAATTTGTATTCTTTGTAAAACTTCTGGAAATTATCATGGAGCACTTCTCTACCAAGCAGAGGGTACTAATTTAGGTGTAGGAAATTGGATTATTTTAAAAATAAATGAAAATAATTTAAAAAGCAACCTTCAATCTAATTCTAAGATAGCTATGCTTAATAATAAAAAAATAAAATCTTCTTTTAACTTTTTGATTCTTTCTCCAACAATTTTTTTATTCTTTGTTTTTATCTTGCTGTTTAAACTTAAAAGAAAAGAAAAACAAGATTTTTATAGTGCAGAGGACTATTGAATAAATGTCCTTAAAAGAGATTTTTCAAGCAAAGAACATTGCAGTTATTGGTGCAAGTAAACATCCAGAGAAAGTAGGGCATATTATCTTCAAAAATCTCCTAAATAATCCTAGCCTTAATATTTTTCCCGTTAATGTAAACGAAGAGCCCATCTTTGGGCATAAAACATATCATGACGTTCTAGAAATTCCTTATGTCGATGTAGATCTTGCAATTATAGTTGTAAAAGCAGAATTTGTTAGTGAAGTTCTCAAACAATGTGGAATGAAAAAAATAAAAAATGCAGTCATCATAAGTGCAGGTTTCAAAGAAACCGGAAATGTCGGTTTAGAAGAAGAAATTAAAAGCATTTCAGAACAATACGGGATCACCCTTATTGGTCCTAATGTTCTTGGCTTCATTAATCCTTATAGAGAACTGAATGCTAGCTTCTTTGCAGAACTCCCAAAAAAAGGCGGTCTTGCTTTCATAAGTCAATCTGGAGCTATTGGAGATACTATTCTAGACATGGCTCTCTCAAGAAACCTGGGCTTTTCCGGATTTGTAAGTTTAGGAAATATGCTAGATACAGACGTAGTTTCTTCTTTAGAATATTTTGGCGAGGATAGAAATACAAAAACAATTATTATTTACATAGAATCTTTAAAAAACAACACTGGAAGAGAATTTATTGATCTATGTAAAAAAATATCTAAAAAGAAAAAGATCATTGCTATCAAAGCCGGAAAAAGCAAAAATGGCCTCGAAGCTGCAAAAACCCATACGGCCTCAGTTTCTAGTCCTGCCGAAATTTATTCTGCAGCATTTAAACAATCCGGAGTAATAGAAGTTGATAGTGCAAGAGAAATGCTTCTTCTTGCAGAAATTTTTGAGAAATTTGACAAGATTGGCAAAAAAGCCTTGGTTGTAGGAAATGCTGGAGGCGCCGGAGTACTAATTAGTGATGTTCTTTCAGAGACAGGAATAGACTTAGTTTCCCTACCCGAAAAAAATTTGAATGAATTAGACAAAATTGTTCCAACAGGTTATAGCAGAAGAAATCCTTTAGATATATTAGGAGACGCTACTGCACAAAGATATAAATCAGTTTTGCTTTCATTAGATAAAGAAAAATTCTTTGATTTTTTTATCCTTCTCTTAACACCTCAAGCAATGACTCAAGCTTTAGAAACCGCCCAAATTCTTGAAAACATAAAGAAACCAACCCTTTGTTGTTTTATTGGTGGAGACAGTATAGATAAGGCAAGGAAATACATGAAATCCAAAGGCTTCATTAATTTCGAAGATATTTCTGATCTGAAAGTTCTCAAGAATATATAACTATTTTAACCAATCCCGAATATCAGATAAACATTTAGTAATCAGATCTTCATGGTTGGCATCTTCAGTTAGCTTAAGGCTAAACTTGCCCCCAGGATTTAATTTTTTTAAAGATTCATAAAATGAAACTGTTCTGGAAAAATTTATTTCCAAGTCCTGTTTTCCATGAATAAAAAGGATTTCCTTCTCTTTCAAACTGTTAAAATATTCTATTGGATTTAAACAGCTCTGTCCAGAGCAAACTTTATACCAATCGTCAAAGTTAAATCCTTTTAGAGCTGCCTTATGGTTTTCAGCTATTAAGTTGTATAACTGAAAATAATCTGCTTCTGGGATTTCGGGATTTTTCCCATGTTCTTTAAAGTCTATAATCGGAGAAAGGGCGATTACCTTTTTTATTCTTTCATCTTTTGCTCCGCTGATAAGCGCTAAACTTGCCCCAAAACTAACCCCCATTAAAATAATCTCTCTAGTTTCCCATTTTATTTTTTCCTTAGATTTTAAGTCTTCAGCATTTCCAGTTAATAGAAAATCTTTTGATTTTTTTATAGTTTCAAGAAAATTTTCTATTGAAATTAAACCTTCGCTTTTCCCTGTTCCAAGATATTTAGGTTGCATTACAATATATCCTTCTGAGGCAAAGGAAGAAATAAGTTCGTCTTTTTCGTTATTTCCGGGAAATTTTTGACAAAAAATAATTGCTTTATAATTAAATTTATCTGGGAGATCTATATGTGCAAAAATCTCTTCAAATTTAACTTCATAGGAAACCATCTAAATTAGAATACATTCTTATTTAAAAATTTAAATACCCTTTAAACATAAACCCCTTATGTGGGTTGCTGAGGTGAAAATTGATGGGAGTTATTCTCTTTTAGGAACCAGGACTAAAAAGTATAAAGTCTCTCTTTCAGGATATCCCTTTTCATTTTATGAAACTAATAAAGGTGTAGACATATTTTTTGCAGGATTTCTTTTTGGTAAAGAAAATAACATAAAGAACTTTTTTAAGGATTTAAAAAAAGATAAAAGAATTCTAAATTTAGAACTTGATAAAAACTTACTCATTGGTAAACTTAGGGAACCTTCAAAGTATAGGCCAATTCATGACCCTAACTTAATTCGAGTTAAGCCCATAATCATAAAAGAAGACGGCACTGAAATCTGGACTATTGGAAGTTTAAAAAAGAAAAGCATTCTGGACTTTGTTAATCTATATGAAAAAACTCATCAAGGGAAACTTATAAGAATTACAAATGAAAATGTATCTGACTTTTCAATCATAGGATTCTATCCAAAAATAACTGAAAAACAGAAAGAAGCTGTAGAAAAAGCTTTGCAGCATGGGTACTATGAATATCCCAGAAAGACAGACCTATTGGAGCTCGCAAAGGTTTCCGGAATAGCCTATTCTACTTATCAAGCCCATTTAAGAAAAGCAGAAAAGTCAATCATTCCATTTTTCTTTGGAAGATTCTATTAACGATAATTATCGTGTAAGTTCTAATTAAGTAAGCCTTGCATTTAAAGATAATGAGTGAATTCACTTTAAAATTAGAAGACTTTTTTAGTTCAGAAGACTTTGAAAAATTTAATTCTCAGTGGAATAACTTTCCTGATAAAGATAAATTAACTCTCCCTTCAGAAGTCCATATGGGAAATCCTGTGATAGGTAAGGTTATGCAGTTGGAGGATAAATCTGTATTTAGAACCAAAGTTTTCCAAGGCAGAAATAAATTAAGAAAAATTAATCCTTATTATAATGCTCCCTTTTATCTCATGCCTTTTTGGCATTTAGTTCATTATTGGCTTACAGGAGAGCAGTTTTATCACGCCTGCATGGAAAAAATTCGTCCAAATAATCATAAATGTTTTGTTAGAGACTTGCCCGGAGAAGTCAAGATAGAAAAGCCTATTTTTTGGCCTTCAAAAGTTCAGGGACATGTTTCAGTAATAGGGCTTCATAAAATCTTAAAAGGCTCTTGGGAAAGAGGAAAGGCTCTTGAGAGTTTCACAATTCATTTTTATGATGATAAGCAAAATAAAAGTTATGGTTATCTCAGTGGAGCATGCTTTATGCAATTTAGATCTTATGTCCGGGCATATCAAGACCTAAAAGAAATGAAAGATGGATCTTTTGAAAGAATGCTAAGGCTAGTAGAAAATCAAGAATCAAATCATCAATACCTTGCAATTCCTAGAAATGATCTATTGATTTCCGGAGAAGAATTAAAAGAAAACCTTAGAAAAGGAATTCTCCCTACTGAAGAAGTAGTAGACAACTTTTTTTCTTTATACAATCTGGATAAGTTAAGAGAAACAGAACTTCAATCTATCTAGCGATATACATCGTTAGAATCTTTTTATTAGTTAGGACTTTTTAATTCTTCTCTGAGCAGGAGAGAATCTTTATGGATATTTCTGAAAAAAATAATTCTGACTTTGAAAATATAGAAATTAGGATGAAAGAACAGTTATACCTAGCAGAGATTTTAACAAAATATGGCCTCCTGCGAAAGAACGCCTTAGTTCTTACTAATGATCTTGAAACGAAAAAGCCCCTTAAAGCTATACTCAAAGATTCCCGAGTTGAACTTCCTCAATTTCCTGAAAAATCTCTTCAATCCTTAAATAATCTTCTTTCTAATAAAATAAATCCCTTAGAGATCCTAGATAATGATACAGATAAATGCAAAAAAATATTAAAAATTTTAGACTCTGAAAAATTCTTTGATTTTTTTATCATTCTTTTAACTTCTCAAGCCAGTAGTTATGCTTTAGAAACAGCTCAATTAATCAGTAAACTGAATAAACCTGTCCTAAGCTGTTTTATTGGAGACAATCTAGAAAACGCAAGAAAATTTATGGATGAAAAAAAGATGATTCATTTTGAAAACATCTCAGACTTGAAAGTTCTTAAGCATCTATGATTCTTGAGAAAGGTTAATAATACTCCCCTATTCTAAAAAACATGAAACCTGAAATGATCACTACAGCATTTCAAATAGAAAATCATAAGATCTCTAAAAATCTTGGCATTGTTAGGGGGATTATTGTGCGTTCCCGTTCTTTAGTAGGAAATATAGGAGCAGGTATCCAGGCTCTTTTTGGAGGAAATATATCCCTTTACACAGAACTTTGTGAACAAGCTAGGAAAGACTCATTTGAAATGATGATAAAACATGCTGAAAAAATTGGTGCAAATGCAATGATTGGAGTAAGATATGATGCAACTGAAATTGCCTCAGGAATTACTGAAGTTATTTGTTATGGCACAGCAGTTGTTGCAAAGTAATATTAAACTTCAATTCTTGCATCAACAATCTTAACTTCTTTATCATTAACAATTATTGGATTAAAATCTGCTTCCTTTATGTTTAACTCTGAAACTTTTTCTATCAATGAAAATAATTCTTTGGTCAGATAATTTTTTTCTTTTAGCATTTTGTATACTTTAAGCTCTTGAAATGTTTTGGATATCTCATCTCTATCAGTGGGACAGACAAGAAATGCTAAGTCCTTTATTCTTTCTACATCTCCTCCACCAAAACCAAAAACTAATACCTTTCCAAAAGTAGCATCTTGCTTTACTCCAAGCATTATCTCAATTCCTTTAGAATCTTTTTGTAGAATAAACGGGAATTCGAATTTAGTTGATAAACCCTTAACCTTTAAGATTAAATCCTCAAAGCTAGAGCATTTTATTACTCCTCCAAGCTTTGCTTTATGTTCTGAACTAGAAATTTTTAGCCAACAAGGATATCCAAGTTTATCAATTTTCTTTTTATCTAGATCTTTAGAATCAATTACTTCATAATCTGCTAAAGGCAGACCCTCTAAATATTCTAAAGACTCTTTTAGGTTTAACATTTTATCTAGTTGTTTAAGTTACACAGAATTTATAAATCTATAACTCTAATAAATTTAAAATGAGGCTGAATATTCTTATTGGTGGAAAAGCAGGCCAGGGACTAAATGAATTAGCGTCAATTTTGGCTAGAGCTATATCTGCAGCAGGCTATTATTCTTTTAACTACAGAGATTACGGAAGCTGGATTGCAGGCGGCCCAAACTTTAATATCCTCTGTGTTTCAGATAAAAGAACAGGCAGTTTTGACAAAGAATTGGACATTGTTGTAGCTCTAGATGATAAAACTTTAGACTTGCACAAAAAAGAATTTAAGAAAAACAGCATACTCTTAACTGAAAAAAATGTTTCCATAGAAAATGAAAAAATAAGGAACATGTATTTTGCAGGGGCATTATTCAAAATTTTAGGATTAGACAAAAAATTCCTCTTATTAGAAGTAGACAAAAAATTCAAAGGAAAATCTTTATATGATGAAGATGTAAAGGCAGTAAATTCAAGTTATGATAATTATTCTGGAATGAGCTTAAAACTAAAATCTGGAAAATCAAAAGAAGTTATGAATGGTACAGAAGCAGTTGTTAATTCTTCCTTGGACTCTGGATTAAATGTTTATCTTGGTTATCCAATGACCCCTACAACAGGTGTCTTAACAATGCTTGCTCAAAAACAGAAAACCGGAAATCATTTTGTCTTTGAACCAGAAAATGAGATTGCTGTAGCAAATATGGCCCTCGGAGCAAGTTTTGCAGGTTCTAAAGTAATGATTGGTTCTAGTGGTGGGGGATTTGATTTGATGACCGAGGCTCTTAGTGCACAAGGAATAATGGAACTCCCCCTAGTTGTTCACCTAGGTCAAAGAGGAAGTAACAGCACTGGTGTTCCAACATATACTGGTCAAGGAAGCCTTAAGACAGCATTATACGGGGGAAATGGCGAGTTTGCAAGAGTAGTTATAGCTCCAGGCGACGCCAAAGAAGCTTATGATAAAACTCGCGAAGCATTTTACTTTTCAGAAAAATACAATTGTCTTAGTATTCTCTTAACAGATAAGCATCTTTTAGAAAGTGATTATAGTTTCGATAATTTTGAAAAAAGTAAATTAAAAGTGCCTGAAAGAAAAATAGACCTTGGAAAGAAACTTGTCAGAGCAACTAGTTATGAACATACTAAAGAAGGACATACAACTGAAGATCCAGAAGAAATCTATCAAAGCATAAAGAAAAGAGTTGTTGAGAAAACTTTAAGGATAAAAGAAGAAGCTAAAAAATTTGAAATGTATAAAATTTATGGAAAAGGAAAGACCCTGATTGTAAGTTATGGCAGTAATAAAGGAGCAATTTTAGACGCAATTGACAACATTAAAGATGTTAGTTATTTACATATAATGTATCTCAGCCCTTTTCCTAAAGAAATCATTAAGCACCTTGAGCAAGCAAAAAAAGTATTATTATTGGAATGCGATGCTACAGGGCAATTAGCAAAATTAATCAGAGCAAAAACCGGTTTTGATATCCCACAAAAAGATAGAATTCTTAAGTATGATGCTCGCCCATTTCAGCCCGAAGAAATCTTATCAGAATTAAAAACGAGGTTAAAATAAAATGACCGATATAACAACTAAAGAACAAATAACCTGGTGCCCTGGATGTACTAATTTTTTGATTAAGAAAGCAGTAGAAGATGCATTAAAAGAATTAATTGCAGAAGGATACAAACATGAAGAATTTGCAATGGTTGCGGATATAGGCTGTGCTGGAAAAATTTATGATTATATCAATATATCAAGCATTAATGCCCTTCATGGAAGAACTCTTCCAACAATGACTGGAATTAAAATTGGAAATCCTAAAATGAATGTTATCGGATTTGCAGGAGATGGGGGAACATTTGATGAAGGTTTAGATCACTTTATTCATTCGTGCAGATACAATAATGACATGAATTTTATTGTGCATAATAATCAGGTTTTTGCTCTTACTGTAGGACAAGCAACTGCCCTTACAGAATCAGGCTATACCGAGAAGACCCACCCTTTTGGAGTTAAAGAGCAGCCTCTAAATCCAATAGTTCTTGCTTTAGAATCTGGAGCTAGTTTTGTTGCAAGAGCTAATTCTTTAGATCCTGCTGCAGCAAAAGAAATAATCAAAGCAGGAATAAAACATAAGGGCTTTTCTTTTATAGAAATTATACAACCCTGTATCACTTTCCATGACTTTCGTGAAGATCTAAGAAAGAATGCTTATCCAATTTCACCAATGAATAAAGATGATGCAATAAACGAAGCCAAGAAATGGAATTATAGTCACGGGAAAAAAATTCCTATAGGAATTTTTTATCAGGAAGACCGCCCTACCTTTGAAGAAAATTATGGATTAAAATAATGAGTCGTTTTCTTTTAACTTTCTTATAACCTCGCCGACCATTTCTGTTGCCCCTGCCAGATATTGTTCTTTTTGCAAAAAATTATAATAGTCATAAATAAACTTCCTGTTTGTTTCTGGACTGAGTTCTAAGATTTGTGTTTGATGCTTAGAGAGCTTAAGTATGCCCTTTTCTAATTGCCAGTTGTAGAAAGTTCGATTACTCCCAGAAGTAAAGGTGGCCATTGAAATAAACATTAATTCTGAAGTGAAGTCTTTTTCTGGCAAGGGAAGATTTGTTCTCATTTCAATTGCATTCTTTATGATTTCTTCAATTTCCGAGTTAACATTACTAGGAGCAGGATTAATTTTATCAAATAAGTAGTTTTCTTGTCCAGATTGAGTATGATAAAGCCAGGAAAGGCATGGAAAATTGAAAGTATAATTGTAGCCTAAATCATAAACTTCTCCATCAAAGTCTAGAATAATGTCTCCGTGAGTGTTGCTGCTGAATTTGAACATTCTTGTTTGTTCTAATTCAAGTTAATAAAGATATATGCGAAAAAGTGGCTCTGGGTGTTAAGAAAATTGTCCTATTATTATTTAACTAAATTAAAAATAATGATACTTATAGCCCTTGTCGAACATGTTTATGAGAGCAAAAGTACTTAAGGAACTATTTATTTGTTAGTTGATGACCTTTGAAATTAATAAAAATTTTGCAAGACTGTATGGAATAATGTTAGGAGATGGCTGTTTGAGTCTTTTTAGTAACAGAAAAGGGGCTATAGTTATAGCTGGAAGTATTCATGATGATGTACCTTTTTTTGAGAAAATCTTGCAGCCTTCTTTCAAAAAAATTATCAATAAAATCCCTCCCATTAGATTCAGACCTTCAAGAGGTGCAATCTACTTGCATTTTATGGACAAAGAATTATTTGATTATTTTTTTAATTTAGGATTTCCTATTGGAAAAAAGGGAATTAATTTATCTATCCCACAAGTATTTTATGAGAAAGCCTTAGTAAAATATGTTCTTCAAGGATTTTTTGCTACAGATGGCTCGTTAGTCTTAACAAATAATAATGGGACCTTATACCCTCGAGTAGAAGCAAATGGAATATCTCAAAGCCTGATTAAAGAAATACATCTTTTTCTAGTCTCATTAGGAATAAGTTCTAATTTTTATGAAGCAAAAAGAAAAAACAATAAAGGGGACTTGGGTAGGACTAGGCAACAGCAATATCGAATTCAAATTAATGGAAAAGAAAATCTGAAGAAATTCGTAAATCTAATAGGATTTATCAATCCAAAACAAATAGAAAAGCTTAATAGATATTATGGCTATACTGAGAGTTGAACTCAGGACCTCCTGCTTATGAGACAGGCGTTCTACCGTTGAACTATATAGCCTTAAAACTATATTAAAATTATGCTTTAAAATCTTAACTATCTACTAAAATTAAGCCCAAATCAAGAGAACCTTATTTTTTAGCTAAAGTTATATCCATTGTGGAAACATGTATCTTTTTCCCTTCTTTATTCTCTAATTCTTCACTATCGATTTTTATATCTCTTACAAATATGTTCATTTCTTTAAGAAATCTTTTTGTTGCCACTTCACTAACATCTACTGCTTTGCTTATGAATTTTCCCCTAGCCTTGATAACCACTTCCTTGCTGTTCTTTGCATTAAATTGCATAGCTACCCCGGTTACATAATTCATAAAAGGTTTTGAACCAATAAAAATAACATTTTCGTTTAAGAGATCTTTATTTTCTGCCATTTTTTATCTACCTCTCAAAGTTTATTTAAGCTGCTGCTTTTTTAGCTTGAGCTCTTCTAGAAAGTCTAGCAATATAACCTGCAATCATATTTCTAATTCTCTTGCTTGGCATAGTATTGCTTCCAAGAGCCTTTTTAACATCACCAAAATCTGAATATAGCACTTGCTTATCAAGAATCTTTTCAGCTGTTCTCTTAACCATTGTAGATTTTATTCGACCCATGATTTTTACTCGAGTTGAAGGTATTTAAAGCTTTCTAGGAATCAATTGAGAGAAAATTAAACCATCCAGAATAGCTTCCAGCATATACTTCTGCCTTCTTATCCAGTGAACCTGGTGCAACCATAAGCACTGGAAGTTTATGCTCCTGAGACTTCTGAAGTGCAGCAATAATATCCTGTTCATTCAGCCTTTTTTTGTCCTTGCAAACAGCAAGAAGCCTAATTTTACCAATCTGTGAGTTTATCCTTACTATGGCTAGATAATCCTTTTTTTGAGAATCCTTCTCTTCAATAATCTCAATATCCTTTGAACCGAATAATTCTATAATTCTCTGTGCAAATGGAGATTTCTCTTTTACTTTTGGTTTTTCAATTAAGCTATCTGGAAGAATCTTTAATTCTATAACTGGCTTTTCCTCTAATTCTAAGACTTGCTTTTCTCTTATCTTATGTTCTTTTTTCTCTTGTCTAATTTCCGGTTTAACTTCAATTTCTCTCACTTTTATCTCAGGTACTTCTAGTTTTTCAGGCTCTTTTATCTCAACTTTTACCTCTTGTTTCTTTTCTTCGACTATTTTAGGTTTTTCTCCTTCAACAATAGTTTCAATCATCTTTTTTGCTTCTTCTTCAAGGAAACTTGAAAATCTCCAAAATGTTCGCTGTCCTTCAGGCAAATTTAGAATAAGAGGATACGCAAAATCTTTTATGTTTCTTATTGCAACTCTAATTGCTGGCTCTAAATCTCTATCTTCCAAAAGTTTTTTCTCTTTCAGCATTGAATATGCCTCTCTTTCTTTTCCAGGAAGATAATTTGAAAAATTTTCAAGTTGATTTTGATGTTCCTTAAGAAAATATACTGGCGATCCCCCAACTCTCATAATGCTCATTTTTGCTTCATGATTATTTACAAGCTCTGAAAGAAATGCAGAAGCAAAAATCATGCTTAGGTTTGTTTCTTTAGCAATATGAACTGGCAGAGTTGGACCTCTTGTTCTTAAAACTGAAAGAATCTTATTCTTTATTTCAGTAGTATCTCTTTTTTGACCTTCCATTGATTTTAGAGTAGAAAAAAGGTTATAAAGTTTTATATGTCCCTAGGTTATGTTTATAAACTTCTAAACTAGTTTTACCATTATGGATAAATCAGGTCAATTTGAATATGGAAGAAGAACTTTAGACTTATTCTTAGGAGATTCGCAAGTTCCTCGAGGTTGTTGTGCAAGAGATTTAGATTCCAGAACAGAAAATCCAGAAATTCCTCAAGGACCAGTCATAAAATATGTTACAATTAATTTTGCAACAAGAACCTTGACAGAAACCACTGTTCCTAGAAATTATTAAATTTAAGGTTTTGTCCAAGAGATCTCATAATAAATAATATCCCCTTCTTCATCAACTATTCCAATTAGTAAATTCTTCTTTGTAGAATGTGCAACTCTGTTTTTCGCTGTAAACTCATGCCATGTTAGAATATCCGATTCTTTTACTGGAAACAAAATCCATTTTGCATGTTCATCTCCAGGATGCTGCCCCTTGTCATAGACTCTAAATTCTGCTCCAAATTTAAGTGCAGTTTTAACAACATATCCCCTATTTCTCATATCTTTGAATACCTGATACTTAGTTTGCACTCTAGGATCATTTTCTTTTAATTTTTCAAGAAGTTTTTCAAAAGTTAATTTTTTCTTTCCTTCTACAAGTTCTAATTTATTTTTCTCTAAAAGATAAAGTGTTTCAGGAAGAGAATAATAAATTTTTCCTTCAGATTGTTCTCCAAATCTTGACTGTTGGAAAAGAGTAAAAGCTTCTTTTTTATTTGAGTAAACAGTCTCCCCAGTAAACACTGCCTTTATCTTTCCACTAGAACTTTCTTTACTTTCAATTTTAACTTTCTTTACTACCATTTTAATATATATCTTAGAGTATATTTAAACTTTAGGAAAATTTATAAATAAGAAAAATCTCCAAAAATTATGGAAACTGATGCAAGCATAAATTTTAATGTATTTGCATTAGCCCTGGCTGTATTAGCCGTAGTTCTAGCAGTATTATAATCACGCGCTTCTTCTAAAAAAATTCTGAAGGAGCGCCACTAGATCTGTTTAGAACTCTAATATACAAAATTAATGTAAGGAGGTCAAAATGAAAAAAAGAATAACATCATTTGGGCAAGGATACCAAGTTTTGAAAGAAGGAAGTCCGAGTTGGGTAGAAGTTCCTAAAGTAGAAATCGGAAGAGAAATTAGTCCTCACTTTGATGAAACTGGGCAGGTAATAATTGTATCTAAAGAAGTTAGTTTAAGCAACCTTGAGTGGGTTAGTTACGGAAAAAAATATTCTGAAATTAAACAAGTTGCTGATTTAATTAGAGGTACTTGGAAAGAAACTTCTTACTCCTTAGACTCACAAGTCTATACAGATTTAAAATTCTATCTTGGTCAGAGTAACCATAGCTCAAAAACTATGAAAATTTTAGAGGGCCAATTAGAAGGAATCTTAGTATAGAAACCTTTAAATTAAATCATAAATAGAAAATAGAATGGCAGAAGAAACTAGCATGGATTTTGCTTCTATCGAAGCAAAATGGCAGCATGAATGGGAAAAGCAGAAAATCTTTAATGTAGAAGTAGATTCAAAGAAGAAAAAATTTTATGTTTTGGAAATGTTCCCATACCCCTCAGGAGCAGGTTTGCATATAGGCCACGCTTTTAATTATACTATCGGTGATGTCTATGTAAGAATGAAAAAAATGCAAGGATTTAATGTCCTTCACCCAATGGGTTTTGATGCTCTTGGCCTGCCAGCAGAAAATGCTGCAATAAAAGCCGGAACCCACCCGGAAGATTATACCAAAAGTTCAATAAAGAATTTTATAAAGCAACAAAAAGCTCTTGGCCTTACCTATGATTGGAATAGAGAAATAGAAACTCAAACTCCGGAGTATTATGGTTGGGATCAATGGATTTTCTTAAAGATGTTCGAAAAAGGCCTGGCTTATAGAAAAAAAGCAGCTGTTAACTGGTGTCCAAAATGTAACACTGTTCTTGCAAATGAACAGGTACATAATGGAAAATGCTGGAGACATGAAGACACTGATGTAGAAATAAAACATCTTGATCAATGGTACTTTAAAATTACCAATTATGTTGAAGAATTAAATGATTTTTCTAAACTTCAAAATTGGCCAGAACTTATAAAAAAACTTCAGGAAAATTGGATTGGTAAAAGTTATGGAACAGAGATCAAATTCAAGATAAATGGAAAAGATTGGCCAATCTTTACAACTCGGCCAGATACCATCTATGGAGTTACATTCACAGTTATTTCTGCACAACATCCAAAATTAATGGAAATAGTTACTAAAGAACAAAAAAAAGAAGTTGAAGCCTTCTTAAAAAAATTAAAATCAGTTTCAGAAAAAGAAATGGAAGACTTGGGAAAAGAAGGAGTCTTTACAGGAAGCTATGCAACTAATCCAATAACAAATGAAAAAGTTCCAGTTTATGCCGGAAATTTTGTTGTAGCAGATTACGGAAGTGGAATGGTCATGGCAGTTCCCTCCCACGATCAAAGAGACTTTGAATTTGCAAAGAAATATAACATTCCTATAAAAATTGTTATCCAGTCAAAAGAAAAAGAATTAAAAGTTTCTGAAATGAAAGAAGCATATACTAAAGAAGGAATTCTAGTTGGTTCTGATAAATTTTCTGGAATGGATAACAGAAAAGCAATAGAAGAAATTACCAAATTTTTAGAAGAGAAAAAACTGGGTAAAAAAACAGTCAACTACAAATTAAGAGACTGGCTTATCTCAAGACAAAGATACTGGGGGACTCCTATCCCTATAATCTACTGTGATAAATGCGGAATTGTTCCTGTTCCTGAAAAAGACCTTCCAGTCAAATTGCCTAAAGATATCAAATTTGGAGAAGGAAACCCTCTTGAAACTAGTGATAAATTTGTAAATGTCTCTTGTCCAAAATGCGGCGGAAAAGCAAGAAGAGAAACAGACACAATGGATACCTTTGTCAATTCGTCATGGTACTACTTAAGATACTGTGATTCTCAGAATAAAAAAGAAATATTTGACAAAAAGAAAACCGACTACTGGTGCCCTGTTGATTTCTACATAGGCGGAAAAGAACATGCATGCATGCATTTGATCTATATAAGATTCTATACCAAATTCTTAAGAGATCTAGGTTTAGTTAAATTTGATGAGCCTGCAGTCAGACTATTCAATCAAGGCTATGTCTATGGAAAAGATGGAAGAAAAATGTCTAAATCCTATGGAAATGTTGTCGAACCTCTAGAAACAATAAAAAAATACGGTGCAGACGCATTAAGAATGTACCTTGTTTCTGTAGCTTCTCCAGATAGTGATTTTAGCTGGAGTGATACAGAACTATTAGGAACATCAAAATTCATTTTAAAAATAATGAACTATTTTGACACTTTAAAATTTGGAAAATCAAATGAGAAAACTGAGAACAAAGTAAATAAGGCAATAAAAGAAATAAGTTCTGATTTAGAAGGTATAAAATATAATTTTGCAGTCATCAAGATCAGAAGTTTATTTGATTATCTATCTTCTAATGAAGTCTCTAAAGAAGATATAGAAACTTTCTTAAAACTGATCTCACCATTCTGCCCCCATATTGCAGAAGAGCTCTGGAATAAAATTGGAAATAAATCCCTGTTAACTCTAGAATCCTGGCCTGTTGCAGATGAGAGTAAGATAAATGACAAATTTGACCTAGAAGATAAAGCAAGTGAGCAGATTGTAAATGATATAAAAAATATTACAAAAATCATAAAAGAGAAACAGGGAAAAGATGCCAAGAAAATTTTTATTTATTGCATCCCTAAAGAACTTAGCATTTACTCTAAAGAAATACTAAAAGAAAAATTAAGCCTAGATGTAGAAATATTTGCAGTAAATGATAGTAATAAATATGATCCTGAAAATAAAGCAGTAAAAGCCAAGTTTGGAAAGCCTGCAATTTATGTAGAGTAAAGGTATAAAACATAATAAACCTACAATTTCTATGAAATGGAATGCATTTGACTTAATTTCTCCAAGTATTAATAGGACTAAGAAGAGAATTTTCCCATTTAATCTAGCCCAATGGATAAGGCTGGCCTTTATCGCAATTTTAGCCGGTGGAAGCAGCAGTGGAGGAAATTATGGAAGCTATTCTGGCCAGAACAATGACTTCTCAGGAAAAGAAAATGTTTCAGGGAATATAAGGAATTTCTTAAAAACTAATGGCCTCTTAATTGGAATTCTTACTGGAGTTCTAGTCTTAGTTTGTTCTATTATAGGCTATATAAAAAGTGTTTTCAGCTTTATTTTTATTGAATCTGTTTTAGGAAAAGAAGCAAAATTTAATTTCAGGAAGAATAGTTCAAAGGGTCTTTCATTTTTCTTATTTAAATTTGCATTCTGTTTAATATCGTTATTATTACTCTTAGCCTTAGCTTATCCTTATATCTCTGCTTTCATGAATGGGTATTCTCTTTTAAGTGTGGGAGCAGCTTATATTTCATTTTCAATAGTTGCAGCCTTTTTCATAATTTTTGCAGTAATCATCTTTAACTTATTCTTAATAGATTTTGTAGTGCCTTTAATGTACGCTAAAAATGTTCCTGCAAGTTATGCTTTCACCAGTGTATGGGCAATAATTAGAAAGAATAAAAAAGAAACCTTTGTCTACTGGCTTGCAAGACTGGTTATGAATCTAGCAGTAGGAATCATGGGCCTTTTGATGATAATTGCACTGCTAATAGCCTTTGCAATAGTAGGATTAGTAATCTTCTTACTTGGCCTGCTTCTCTATGTTCTTCTAGGCAAAGCAATGATAGTCCTAGGAATAATTTTCTTAGTTCTTTACATACTATTATTCATCTTTGTTGTAATTGTTCTAGTAATGCCTTTTGAAGTATATCTTAGATATTTCTCTCTAAGCAACTTTGAAAAACTCATGGGAATAAAACTCTTAAAAAATTAATAATTTTTCCCCGAATAATATAAACTAATTTTTCCCTAATTGGTTTATCCCTTTTTCAAAGACTCACAATTTACAGATAATAAACTAAGTTTTATATATTCTCCAAACATCATGTTGATATGCAAGATTACGAAAAAGAGATTCTTAGGATAAGAAAAGTTCTTCATAAAAATAGAAAAAAATTCTGGGAAGAGAACAGGAAAAATTTTGATGCAAATATAAAAAATATTCTAGATCAATTAAAACTTACTATAAACATAGATGATAAATGGAAAGTTTACATTACCAGCTTTAACTTTATCTCTGAAAAGGAAATCCCCCCATTTCATTATGACTCTTTTTCCTCTACAAATTTAATTGCAGCAAGTAAAAATCAAGGATATGAAATTGCAATGTTCATAAATAAAGCCCGACTAGGCTTTCTCTCTTTTCCAGCACTGATCCCTTTAATGATACATGAAATTAAACATGTTGAACAAGCAGCAAAGCATCCTAAAAAATATTTAATGTCAATGATTAAGGACAAGATTTCAGAGAAACTTGAACATGAGGCAGATAAAGATATTGCTAAAGTTTCAGATGAATTCAGAAAAGAAGAAATTCTAGAGAGCATTTTATACTGTTATGATCAATGGGGCTGGACAGCCGCCCAAGAAATGGCTGATTTCTGGCATAGCAAGATTGAAACAATCTACGGCTTCGGATATCTAAAAGACATGACTAAAGAAGAATATGCTGCCTTTTTAGAAGCTAAATCCAAGAAAGATATTAATCGGTTTATCGATTTCTTTGCACTATAGTTACTGCTCTCAACTAGACTGAATGGCTAGGTTTCACACTAGTGCATCAATAAGTTATTACTCCAATATTGGTAAGATTTAAATTCTCATTTTAATCTTAAACTTAAAGGAACACTAAAATGGCAATAGAAGAAGAATTTGTAAACCTGCTTCACACTCAAGGGAGATCTTCAGAAGATTTAATTAAATGGGTTGACGAAAATTGCCCTTGGCCAGGTCTTGCACACTGGAATATGCTTCAATTAGTTTGGATTGAAGACCGAGCTTATTTTATGGGGCTCACAAATCACAGGTCTGTAGCTGATGAAGAAGCTACAGAAGATTACAATCAAAGATTTACTGCAAATTTTCACCAGTTCTACTATGAAAAATATATTGAACCTGCAGTTAATAATCCCGAAAAAATATCCAAATTAAACAGCGGCGACTTGTCTTGGTTAGAAGGAAAGAGAAAAAATATAGAACAAATGATCTCTGACGGAAAAATCCTTCCTGGAAAGTGGAAACCGGCTGAATGTACTTAAAGAAATATACTTTGCTCTAACTGTTTCTTTTTAAACTAATTTTTTCTAAAATTTAAATGAAAAAAGTAGTGATTAAACCTGATTTCTTATCAAGTAATCAAGGTGTATGGAGGTCTAATGCCAATGCAGAAGAGTTCTTTCTATCTCTTTGGCAAGGATTATTCGGAGGAGAAAAAATAAAACAAATTTCTTATTCTGCCCCAGACTTGCTAAGATATGAAAAAGATCATCCAATTTATACCGAGGTTAAATCAGTTGCTAAAAAAAGATCTAATCCTAAATTTCATTATGATCAAGTAAAACATAGGTCTTCTCAATTATTAGTAGAACTAAAAGAAAATCCAGAAGTTAGAATGGAATGGGGAATTTTTAGATACGGCTCAAGTAGCAAAAATATGCATCTTTGGAAAGAATACATTCCAGGGCTTACTAAAATTCTATCTGAACAAACAAAAGAATTGCTTATTCTCGATCAACCACTTTTATACTTACTGATCTATAACGAATCTTTAAAACAAAGAGCAGACCATGGCCGAGGCAAAAATGATTTTGAACAATATTGGGAGCCAAATGGCAAAAAAATTTCTTTTCTCCATAACGAACCTTCTAAAGAGGCAATTAAAAAAATATTAGCTTTATCTGGAACAACAGAAATTCCTCAAGAATTAGGCATAGAAAGCATTGTCTCTAAAAAAATTATCCTTCCAACAATGTATTGTGAATATAGGGGAGAAAAATTTCCAATTACTCCTTTTGAGATTACTAGAGTAGGAGTAAAAAATTATAAAAAATGGGCAGAACATTTTATAAAAAATCATAATTCAATATTTAAAATTCTAAATCTTGAGTCAAACGGTTATCACCAAGAAGGTTTCAGTATAGACATAGGAGATGCTTATGAACCTCCAAAAGAAGCAAGAAAAAGCAAAGTCTCTAATGTGCCTTTTTAGAACAAACTTCCTGGATGATCTTTTCTAGTTTCCTTATCTAAATAAAATATCATAGCACGATTATCTGATTTAGGTCTAATTTTGCATTTAGCAGGGCAATACATATTACAATAACTTCTATTTTTAGACTTGCAAATCTTTGATCCAAAAGCCCATATAGCATCATTAAGATCTATCGCAGATATTCTCTCCCGTTGACATACTTCTGAGTAAACTCTTAATAATGGTCTTAAAATTTTATCAGTTCTTACTTCGGTTAATTCTTTAGGAAGCTCTATCACTCCAGAGCCAACACTTATTCTTAATGCCCATCTATCTACCTTAATCGGAATCTTAGTTGGATCAAAGTCCCAGATTCCAAACCTTACATAATTTTTCATTAATAAAGAAGCCTTACCAATTCCATATTGCCAAAATTCCTGAATATTGTTCAATGTCTGTGCTATTCTTTCCTGTTCATTTCCTTTTTCAGAAATTAATTTTCTTGGATCATCCTCATATTTTTCATGTAGCAGTTTAGAATTAGTCCGTATAGTTTTCGAAGCATCATTATATGGACGATTTTCTTTCTTCTTTCCACCAAGATTAAACAATAACCTTTGGGACTTTTTTTCTACATGCTTTGGATCTCTGAAATTTTTCTCAAGTACTTCTTCAATTTGATCTTTATCAAGCTCCCACAATCTAGATACTCCCACATCTTGGGATATGCCCCTCATGCCCGAATAAACTAAATCTGCAACCATCATAGAATCTAAAGAACAGCCATAGAAAATAAACTGAGAATGCTCTAAACTTCCCGGAGCAACTTTCTCTGGAACTATCGCATCAGGAAATAAATTTTCTTGATTAAATGGGTGAACTTTCTCATGCAGCATTTTTACCAAAGCTACTGAAATTTCTGCAGCCCTAGTATAATTAACTTTTAATTCTAAACTACTCATTTTCCATAAAATCAAATTTACTCTGTTTCTTATCTGTCCTTTTTGGTTTTTGTTTTCTTAAAGAAACAGTATTAACTTTTGTAGTATTTATTGTAAATCCCTTATGTAATCCGCAGCCGCCGCAATAAGTTTTTTCTTCAGTATGATGGCACATTCTCACATAATCATGATTCTCTTTGACTAAATTTAGCCAGTCTTGATGAATTTTCTGAGGAGAAAGAGTCCCAGATTGCACCTTGCAGCTCCCCCAGCAAGAACTATCCGCACCATATAATGAGTTTCCTTTTTCTTTTAGATCATCCCATTCTTGTCCAGTCATCTTTCTAACTAAAGATTTAGGTTTATATCTTAAAGGCAAAAGTTGTACACGTAGGTTATTCTTTTTTGCAAATTCAATTAATCCTAGTTCTCTTTTAGTTGACGGAAGCATTCCCTGAATTAGAAGATAAATTTGAGTATTAACTCCAGATTCAGAATATCTTCTTGCTTCAAGAAGCCTTCTTTCATTGCAGAATCCATGTCTTCTTGCTCCAACCTCAAATTCATCAAAACCAATACTATAAAGAACAGTACTATTCGTTCTCTTTAACAAGTCTGCAGTATCATTTGAAAATCTTAAAAATTTTGTCGGCAGTACTCCTCGAGTTCCTGTTTCGAGCATTGTTTCGAGTGTCAACTGCAAAAGATTCTGGGTATAATCTGATCCTGCTTCTGTTCTCTTTCCAAATCTTAAAACCTGAATTGGTTTCCCATATATCTTTGAAGAACCAAATTCAAGACAGCATTTTCCTTCTAATTCTTCTTTTAATTTTTTCCTGTCTAATTCTACAATTGTCTTTGGAAATGCTTTATGCTTTGGAATAGCATAACAATAATCACATTCTAAGAAAGGAGAAAGCGAAAAATTATAGAACTTCTCACCATCAAAAAAACTATTTGACTCCCTAGGAATCCAGCTGCTCATGCACCCCAAAGAAAAATCAATATTTGCTTCTAAAGCACATGAAGGAACAAATTCCTGTTTTCCTGGGCTTAAATATTGCTTTGGATAAATTTTTCTTGCAAGTGTTATCGGAGTAAATTCAGAACTAAATTTTACTTTGCTCCCACTAGGATTTACCGACTCTTTCCCCTTACAATAATCCTGAACATCTGTCCTTATCAAATCCTGCAATTCAGGAACATTCCACCTAACCGAATGAAGAAACTCATACTGTATATCATTAACCTTATCTACTGATTCATTAAATGAAGGTCTAATTATCTTTCTTTGAATTGCTATCTCCGGAATATCATCATTATCAGAAAGAGTAAAAACATCGATTCCCTTTTCCTGATTGCCATAAGCATAAGAAACATGAGCTACATGCCTCTCTTTTCTCTCAAGCGAAGGCGGAGTAGAAAGATAAACATCAGGCCAGTAATTATACACTGCAAGATACTGCTCATTCTTCCCCTGATAAATTTTCCCTGGAAATCTCATGAATTTGGAGTCAAAATAAGCAATATAAAGATTATGACAATAAGAAGCATATAAAATTATTAAATTAATTAGAAAAATTTTTAAACCTCTTATTGTCAAAAACTCTATGAGTCGTCTAACAAATAAATTAATTTCAGGAACATTAATTCTTGCAGGTATAACTGGTTGTTCAAGGTATGTCAATCAGTCTAATTTAGAAATTAACCACCAGAACAGCTATAGAGAAGTTGTTTTTAAGGATGAACTTCAAGGTTGGGAGGATTTAGAAAATTTGTCTAGAAATTCTATTGATCAAGAAGAAGCCTGGGTCTATCTTCCAAATGAGAAAAAATGGGTCGAAACAGGGGTTAAAGAAGGAAAGAGAAAAAATGAAATTTATGTTGAATATGAGCCTTTAGTGTTTCATCAGTTAATGTTAAAACATAAGGACCTAGTTTCATATCATCTTCATCCAATTAACAAAGCATATACTAGTGATGGTCTGGTTTATAATGCAACTCCTTCTGGAGGCGATATAGCTACAATGATAGTGCTGTCAAATGAGCTCCCACATGGGAAGAATTTTAAGTTTACTTCAAAAGTTTGTTCTGTCTATGGAGTCATGGAATATTATCTGACTGAAGAAGGAAGAAAAGTTTATACTTCAAGTTCTTCTTTAGATTATGTGCCCCTAAAAAACTTGTTTAATAATCCTGATAACAGGTATAATCCAGATAATCGTGCGAGATTAATTTTAAGTCTAGGAAACATGAACCCAATTGAAAAATGTTCTGCAGTTGCAGATTTTCTATCAAATGAGGATATTAAAGTTAAATTTACTCCTTATCCAGATATGAAAGAAGAACCAAATAATCAAGTTTTAAAAAAAGCTATAACTAAATAAAAACAAATCTTTCTTAGATTATAATAATCCTTATAATCCTCCTATCTTTAGACAAAATATGCCTAGAGAAGTAAGTTTAGATGGTTATGCACTATTTTGTGCATATGAATGCATTGGAAAACTGACAGATCATAATTCTGATAAATTTGATAATGAAATCTTCCAAGCAGTGCAGCTTACAGCCTATGAAGTTTCTAATTGGGAAGAATGTGCCGGAAAAAGCCAAGAAGAGATTTGGGATGCAACTAAAGCTTATTTTGCTTTAGGTTTCTGTAAAGGAGTTTATGTTGGTATCTATGAAATTCATGAAGACACCAATCTTGGTAACAATGCCAAAATATTGCAAAAAGCTCTAACCATCTATCACCGAATAAGATACGCTAGTAAACCTACTCAAGAATGGTTCGATAAAAAACTCCAATGCTTCACCGGCCTAGAACTTTGTGTCTCAAGAGAAACCCTTCCAAAAGAAATTTGAAGATTATCTTTTATTAAAACTTCCTTCTAAGCAATAAACATTTAGTTTATGTTCTTTCCCTACTTTTTGACATAATTTTGCCATATCGCATTTAGGACACAACTCAGTCTGAAGTTCTTTTTCGCTTAATTTTAAAGTTCCTGCTTTTTCATGCAGTTGATGAAGGAGCTTTAGGTATTTTCCCTCTGCAATTCGGGGTATTTTATCCCGATTTTCATGTCCAAAATATTCATAAAGCTTTTTCCCACCTTTCTTTGAATTGCAATTTTTACATATCCTGATTACATTATCTAGAATATCTTCTCCACCACAACACTTAGGAAGCAGATGTTCTGTGGTTAAGTCTCCCTTTGCTCCACAATATATACATTCTTTAGGTTTTTCATTTTCTAAAACCCACTCCTTAATTGTAGAAGACCACCTCATTTCACCCTTCTTTAATCTCTGAAATGTGGCCATCTGAAAAGCTCTAGCATTAAGGCCCATTCCTGCAGATTTAGAAATAAGTTTAGCATACTGCCAATAAATAGTGTCTTCAATTGTCTTTACTGCTGTTGGTGGCATGTTTTATTAAAAAGTTTAAGATATATAGATTTTTCTAAATAATCTAATGAACTCACTGCATATTTAATCATAAATATTTTTTCTATGTCCTAAATCTAAAACAAGAATAACTAACTCTTCCAAAACTAGAAAGATGGAAGAAATAGGCTAGATAATTACTCTTTTTGGATTCTTCTTAGTGCTAAATCACAAAATTCTCTCTCAATTTCAATCCCTACAAATTTTCTATTAAATCTTTTTGCTATAACTCCGGTTGTTCCTGAACCTAGAAAAGGATCTAAAATCAAATCTCCTTTATTTGAACTAGACAAAATAATTCTACGTAATAATTCTAAGGGTTTTTGTGTTGGATGTCTTCCATGCTTTTTCTCGTTTAAGGGTGTTAGAGGAATACTCCAGATACTCCTCATTTGTTTTCCAGAAGGGCTTATTTTATCATCCCATTCTTTCATAAGTTTATAATTAAAAGTATGTTTTGCCTCTTCCGTTTTTTTAGCCCAGATTATTGATTCGTGGGCATGTGCAAAATATCTACAAGACAAATTAGGAGGGGCATTAGGCTTATACCAGGTAATTTCATTCATAATTTTAAATCCTAAAGACTGTAATGCATATCCTGCTTGAAAAATACTATGGGGTGTTCCAGATATCCAAATGGTTCCCTTAGGTTTTAGTAATTCTTGGCACAATTTTATCCAGTTGTAAGTAAATTTAAAGTCTTCATCAAATCCCTGAGATTTATCCCAATAACCTTTGTCCACACGGGCAATTTGTCCTGCTTTGCACGTTATTCCTCCATTTGAAAGCCTATATGGAGGATCTGCAAAAATTAAATCTACTGACTCTTTTTCAAGAAAAGGCATTATCTCTAAACAGTCTCCATTAAGCAATTTTATTCCTTCCTTCTCAAAATAAACCTCTTTTGACATAAAAAGAGTAGCTAAAATCCATTATTATATTTAATGTATTGTTTAAATAGGAGAAAGGGTTATTATATTTAAAATTCTAGGTAGAACTTCCATCTTTTAGGCTAACTTTTAATCAAAGAGATATTCAAATTATTCTAGTTTATTTTTGAAAATATCCAAATGATTAAAATCCTTGGTTTTTATTTCTCTCCTGTTACAATAAATTAGGAATTATAGACCTTTCAAGAGAGGTTATTTTATCAAACCCATATCTTTTAACGCTTTCATTCTTTTTTTATGTTCCTCTTCAGAGATAGGTTCTTCTTTTTTCTGAGTATCCCCAGAACCATCTTTATTTCTCTCTTTATCTATTGCTTCCCATCTTTGAGCTACTGCCCTTTTCTTTCGACTCATGACTGCCATTTATTTATTATTTTTGTTAAATTTATAAATGATTCTAAATGGATTAACCTTTAGAATTATTTAAATAACCCCCATTTCTTCTAAGTTTATGATAAAAGGTGGAAAGGGCGGAGCAAACACTAATAAAACGGGTTTGAAGTTTGAAAAGGATACAGACCTTAAGACTTCCTTTCAAAAGTTAAAGGGCTATGAAGTTAAAGATGATGAAGTATATTTTAATGGAGAAAAAGTTGCCGAAATGTTTAGTAAAAACAAGCTATACACAAAGTTACTTGTAAGATACAACCTAAACTGGAAAGATCATGTTTCATCTAAACTGCTTCCTGATGAAGCTATTCTAATTTTTGCTAACAATACTCTGTTTGTTATAGAGAAGAAATTTCAAAACGGTTCTGGCTCAGTAGACGAAAAATTACAAACCTGTGATTTTAAAAAGAAGAAATATGAACGGTTACTTAGTAAAACTCCGATTCAAGTAAAATTTATTTATGTCTTAAATAATTGGTTTAATCAAGATAAAAAGAGAGATACTTTTGAGTATATAAAATCTGTTGGCTGTGAGTATTATTTTGAAACTTTACCGATTAGTATTTTGGGGTTGCCTGAACCAGTAAAGGCCAATTGAGTATAGTCAATAAAGGTATATTTTAAATATCTTGAGGATTTATCTTTTCTATGGCAACTCTTCAAAAAGAGTATCTTTTTCATAAATTGGATATAATCATTAGCCAAAGAACCCGTAAGGCTTTGCGTGATGCCTTAATAAATGAATTTCTAAAAGAAGAGGGTGGCTATGTTAAAAATAATACAAAATATATTCAATCCTATAAGTATTACGTTGAATCTTTAAAAAATGGAAAAAGGGTGTACCTTCAAAGGCCAGCTCATTTAAACAAGGGAATGGACTTTCAAGTTTGTGTGGAGGGATTATTAAAATATAATAATGGTCATGATAAGCCTCCAAGTCACTCAGATATTCTTAAAGATTTAGAAATTAAAAAATCCCAAGATTTAATCAAATTTGAACAATTAAAAAAGCTCATACATCAAGTTTGGAATTGCGAGGAACCAAATGAGGTTCTTAATACAAATAATCTCTCATTTACCCTGGGACTTTCTGTTGAAGAAATACTTAAAATACTAAAGTGGTTATTTATAGAACAAGACATAACTTACTGGAGTTATGATGGGAGAGATATGCTTAAGCGTGAAATTGATAAGATCAGTAATTAGTAATCACCACCTCATTTATTGCCCCTCTTTTAGTTGCATCACAGTTAATCATTCTTTTAGCACTTACCAAATTAATTTTATATCCTTTGTAAAGATTTTTTATAAAATCTGTATCACTGTTACTTAACATAATTTTACATCCTTTTTTATCAAGTTCTCTAAAAACTTCAGCTAGCTTCTCTTGTTCATTTTCTAAAAAATTATCTTTGGTGTATGTAGTAAAACTTTCTTTTTTAAGTGGGTAATATGGAGGATCAAAATAAACAAAGTCTCCTTTTTTAGCCTCTTTTATAGACTCATAAAATTGGGCTACCTTAATATCATCTTTCTGCAAAATCTTTGAAATTTCTCTTAAGTCTTCCTCATTGCAAATTGTTGGATTTTTATAACTTCCAATAGGAACATTAAACTGTCCTTTAGAATTAACTCGATACAAACCATTAAAACAAGTTCTGTTTAGATAAATAAATCTAGCTGCAATTTGAACAGGAGTTAGTTTTTTTACGTCTTCTGCTCGGATCTTATAATAAAAATCTTTATTGTGCTTAATCTTGTACACTTTCAATAATTCAATAAGTTCATTAATGTTATTCTTTACGGTATTATATGTTATAACTAACTCTTCATTTATATCTGAAAGATAAATTTTATTTATTTCGGGATGAGTTTTTAGTAAGAAAAAAGCTACAGTTCCTCCCCCAACGAATGGTTCGAAATATCTCCCTATCTTTTTTGGAAAATATTTTTCAAACTGACTTAAAAGTTGTTTCTTTCCGCCAGCCCATTTTATTAATGTAGGTACGCTCTTTTTCATGTTATTTTTACTTGAATTTAGTTTATAGATCTTTTGGTAAACATTTTAGGTCTCTAAACTTTATAAACATTTCGGTCCCTAAAATTTATAAAGAATACCTCCATTAAACTTTTATGAAAATCCTAAAAGAGAAATCTCGGGAGTATAATGGAAAGCCCTATTTTAAGTATAAGATTAATTTACCTGAAGAAGCATTGAAAGAATCAGGTTTCAAAGAAGGCGATGAGCTAGACATTAAAGTTAAAAAGGGCGGGCTGAATTTAAGTAAAAAAGAAAAGTGCAAGTAAAATATTGTTATAATAAAAAGGCCCACAAAAAATGGAATCTGTAAAACCCTTAACTGGAAAAAATGTTGCTAAAATTGAAATCTTCTTTGATGAAATAGAGCCAGAAAAAAACTGCAATTATCTCATTCTCGGAGCCATGTTTATTAAAACTGAAGACAAAGATAAAATAACTAATACTCTCTTAGACTCTAGGTGTCAGTGTATAACTAGAAAAAAATGGTGTTTAGATTATTTGTCTTGTCCAAATAAAGAAAATTGCAAAGAATCTTGGCATAACTTAAACGATACAGAAATTCATTTTAATGAAATAAGAGAAAGTAGATCTAGTCAGGCACAAATAAAAATTGCAAAGAGCTGGTTAAATTTTTTTATGCTTGGAAAAAAAGTCCAAATGGCCGTTTTGTATATTGACTTAGATAAACTAGATTCCTCTTTTTTTGGCGGATCTAATGTAAATGCAAATATTTACAATAAATTTTTTAGAACCCTTATAAATTATGGTTTAAAATGCTTTTTTAATTCCTATGACAAAATAGAAGTTACTAATATTTTTTATGACCGAAAAGGAGAATTAGAGAGACATAGCTTTTTCAACAAATTTAATTTTAGTAAATTGATATATGAATCTGGGGGGAACATTGAACTTTTGGGAAAAATTATTTTTATTGATTCAGATCATAAAATTGAAAAATATTACAAAAATGAGTCTCATTTAATTCAGTTTGTAGATTTAATAATTGGTGCGATTAGACAAAACATTTTTTATATTTCAAAAGATAGTATCAAAAATAATGTCGCCCGCGTAATTAGAGGAAAACTGCTAAAACTTAAAAAAAAGTATTGGTCATCCAATTTTATTAAAGTTAGCTTTTTCCCAAAAAACAAACTAAAATCTGTAAACGATCTTGAAAAGAATCTCACTTCTGAAAGAAATGATGAGTTTTATTCTTTAATGGACTTAGACTTAAAAATGCCTGCCCAAGAAACTAACTTAAACAAATGGTTTTAAAAAGAGATTATGCCAACACACCCTTTATTCTTCTTACGCCAGCTGAGACAGCTTCTTCTTTCTGGATCTTGAACTTCTTTCCAGATTCACCTAAAATTCCAGCTCTTTCAACATGAGGACCAGCACATATTTCTTTAGAACATGCAACCGTTTTATCGCCTATGTAATACACAAAAACTTTATCTCCATATTTATGCTCAAATACTCCTTGGGCGCCAAAAGTTTTAGCTTCATCAACAGTCATCTCAGTTTTATTTACCGGCAAGTCTCTCTTTATCTTATCATTAACCCAGTCTTCAACTTCTTGTAATTCACATGCTGTTAATTTTCTGTCAAAATTAAAATCAAATCTTAATCTTTCTGCAGTTATATTGCTGCCTTTCTGATGAATATCATTTTTCCCTAAAACTTCTCTTAGAGCTTGGTTAAGCAAGTGAGTTGCAGTATGCAGTTTTGTTGTTTCTTCACTGTGATCAGCTAGGCCTGACTTAAATTTTCCTTCGCTTGATGTCCTAGAAAGTTCTTGGTGTTTTTCAAATTCTTTCTGGAAACTTTCCATATCAACTTTTATTTTTTTCTCGCTAGCAAGCTCCAAAATAATTTCAATTGGAAATCCATAACTTTGATATAATAAAAATGACTCTTCTCCGTTAAGTTCTTTTTTATTCTCAGAAATTTTCTCAAAGTATCTCAGTCCCAAAGATAAAGTTTCCTTGAATCTATTCTCTTCTTTCTCTATTTCTTCTAGAACAAAATTCTTATTTTTCTGAACATGCTCATAGTCATCATAGATCTTGATTACTTCTTTTGCTACTTCTTTAGTAAAATTTTCTTTCATTCCTAGTGAATTTCCATGCCTGATAGCTCTTCTTATTAGCCTTCTTAGAACATATCCTTGTTCTTTATTTGAAGGGATCATATTCTCTGAAAGAATCATTACACTTGCCTTAATATGATCTGCAACTATTCTAATACTTCTTGTTTCTTTTTCATCTTGACCATATTTCTTCCCAGTTAATTCTTCAATTTTTTCAATTATTTTCTTAAATGCGTCAGTAAGATAAGTTTGATTCATTCCATTTAATATAGCAATTGTTCTCTCTACCCCCATTCCAGTATCAATATTCTGCTGCTTTGCTATTACATATTTTCCTTCATCATTCTTTGTATACTCCATTAAAACATCATTCCAAATTTCTAACCATTCTTTTTCATTAGTTTTTGCATTTCCTTTAGGTTCTCCCCTTCCAACCCAATAGAACATTTCTGTATCAGGCCCACAAGGTCCTGTCTTTCCAGCAGGTCCCCACCAATTGTTTGCTTTAGGCATGAAAGCAATTCTTTCTTCTGCTATTCCGAGTTTTTTCCAAGTTGAAGCAGCTTCATTATCTTTAGGAGCATCTTTATCTCCCTCAAAAACAGTAACTGAAAGATGGCTTGTTGGAATCTTTAGAATTTTAGTTAAAAATTCAAATGAAAATTCAATTGCCTCTTTTTTGAAATAATCTCCAACACTCCAATTCCCCAGCATTTCAAACATTGTCAAGTGAGAAGCATCTCCAACTTCATCTATATCTCCTGTCCTGATGCACTTTTGAACATTGCACAATCTTTTTCCAGAAGGATGAGGCTGCCCCAATAAGTAAGGAACTAAAGGATGCATTCCAGCTGTAGTAAAAAGAACAGTAGGATCATTTTCAGGAATAAGAGGAGCATTAGGAATTTGTTTATGATTCTTACTAATAAAAAAATCAGTATAGGCTTTGATTAATTTTTTCCTTGTCCAAGTTTCCATTAAAACTAGAGAAACTTAGTGTTTTTAAAATTACTGAAGTTTTATATAGCCTCAAAAATGCCCAAAATTATGGCAATAGATAAAATAGCTTTGAGAAGAGAACTACTCGAAGGTATGTGCAATTTTGCAGAGTTTGGTTTTAGACAGGGCCTTGTTTGTTATATTATTAAACAATACAATAATGGAAAACTTCCCCCGTTCTTTAAACCAGGAATAAGCGATAGAATGATTTTTGCAGAGCTTGTAGATTTACATCTAGACACAATTGCAAAAGAAATTTCCGAACCAAGAGACTCACTGATTGCAGGAAGAAATTTAGTCAACTCTGGATACTTCTCTAGATTTTCTACTTCTGAAGAAAATGAAACAAAATCTTAAACTTATTGCCAGTTAGACCATTCTTCGCGAACATTCAAAACTTCAACATCAAATCTAGGTTTATCTTTAAGAGTTAACATTACTCGAAGGTCTGTTTTTTGTTCAAGATATCTTTGGTATTGCAAGTAGTAGACTTCCATGGATCCATCAGTTTCGCTGTCTAATATTACTGTCCTTTTAGTTTCTACTGCTCCAACCCCGTTTTCAAGAGCAGAACCTAATAGCTTCTCAAAGTCTCTCTCATTAAGGGAAATTTCTTCTTCCCATCCACTATCTGGAATAAACTTATAATATCTACTCTCATGACTCGGAGGAAGGTTTATACCTCTTTCAAAAGAAGAAGGAATCATTCTAGTACTTTCAAAGTATCTTATCTTTTGAGATATCAATAGTTTATCAATTGTTTCTTGTATTTTTTCTGCCATGATTAGCCTACCCTCATATTTTATATAAATCCCCACTTCTAAAATTTAGGACATATTGCCATTATATCCATAAAATATTTCAGTTAAGTAATATTTTTATCTAATTTTATATTCTTGACAGAAACATATTTAATCTATTTATTCCTAATATCCCTATGGAAAATAAGTCACGTTTAGACCTAAAAGACTACAAAATACTTCGAGAATTAGATTCTGATTTTAGAATTAGTTTTTCCCAAATCGGAAAACGGGTAGGCCTATCAAAAAATTCAGTTGCTTTAAGATTCGAGAAATTAAATGAGTTCATGCTTCATAATGTTGCAGGAATCAATAATGAAGTTCTAGGTTATACTCTGGTTAAGGTATTCTATAACTTTGATTTCTTAAACGATAAAATCCAAAATGACATAGCTCTAGAACTAAAAAAACATCCCAGCATTTTATGGGCAGCTCGTTTTTATGGTAATTATGACTTGGTTATTTGTTTACTTGTGAATAATTTAAATGACTTGATTTATCATGTAAGTAAATTTAACGAAAAATTTTCTAGTAAGATAAATCAAAAAGAACTGCAGATAATCACTAAACAAACTTTTTTCCGTAATAATTTTATTCACACAAATCCTCTACTTAAAAAATATGAGATTAAACCGTGTGAAAAAAGAGTCATTCTTGACGAAACTGATAAAAGAATCTTGACTGAACTAAGGTACAGTCCAAGGATTAACATTACAGAGATATCTTCTAAATTGAAGCTTTCTGCAAAAACCATTACCAAGAGAATTAGGACTATGGAAAAAAACCAGGTTATCATGGGCTACTTTATGACTTTAGATCCTACTAAGTTTAATTTCAACTCTTATAAACTGCTTTTTCAAACTCAGAATCTTAAGGATGAATCGGAATTTGAAAATTATCTTTCAGAGATAAAAAATATAAAATATATTACTAAAATGCTTGGCCAATGGGACTATGAAGTCGATTGTGTTTACTCAAATATTTCTGACTTACAGAATCAAATAGAATTGATAAAAGAAAGATTTCCAAACATTCTCAAAAAAATATCAATTTTAAGCTTTGGAAAAAGAATTGCCACTAACAAAGAAAAATTTATCCTTCCTTGACTCTTTTTTCAATGGAAGTTTATCTATCTCTTAAAAATTATTAATTTACTTAAGAATTTTTAACTAGAGTTCCTAAATTCGCATAGCGAATTTACTCCTCTTTCCAATTTAGGTTTATCCATATTCTAAACAAACTTGATTCATTCAAGTTTGGCTTAGCAAGAATTCCTAAGTTTGCTATCAGCAAACTTATTACTCTTTCACTCTCGTCTCAACTAACTTTCCAGCTTTTTCAAATTCAATTTCATTATTCATCAACTTTCTGAAATTTTCTTTCAAATCTTTAACTTTCATTCTTATTTGTTTTGTGCTATCCCTGTCTCTAACAGTTACATCTTTATTCTTAATAGAATCTCCATCAACTGTAATGCAATAAGGCGTTCCTGATTCATCCTGCCTTGCATACCTTCTTCCAACACTTCCTCCAGAATCATACTGTACATTCCAATCTTTCTTCATTTCATCAAAAATTTCTCTTGAAAGTTTTACCATTGCTTCATCATTAACAAGAGGGAAAATTCCTGCTTTTATTGGAGCAATTTCTTTAGGCAGTTTTAATACAATATTCTCTCTTTTTTTGTCATATTCATAAGCATTGCAAAGTAAAGCTAAGAAAACTCTTTCAATTCCAAATGTAGGTTCAATTACTTTAGGAACAACTCTTTGTTTTGTTTTCTCATCAAATAAATCTAATTTCTCCCCGCTTTCTTTAATATGTTGTGTCAAATCATACTGTCCTCTATTTGCAATTCCTCCAAGTTCCTTGCTTCCAAAAGGATATTCATAATCAATATCAAATGTAGCAGAAGAGTAATGAGACAATTCAGATTTCATATGCTCTCTTATCTTTATTTTTTCTAGACCTAGTTGTCTATACCACATTATTTGTTCAGCTAACCAGTAAGCATGCCACTCTTCAAGCTTTTTTTCTTTCAGCATTTTTTCTATTGTGGTTTCTGTCAATTCTTCTTTTCCTTTTTCCTGTGTCCCCGCATCAAGTAGTTTCAATTTTAATTTCAAATGCTTGTCTGTAAGTAAATCGCACTTTTTCTCTGTAGGATTTATGAAAAATTCAAATTCAGCAATTGTGAATTCTCTTGATCTAAATAAGAAATCTCTAGGAGCAATCTCATTTCTGAAACATTTTCCAATTTGTGCAATTCCAAAAGGCAATTGCTTTCTGCTTGTTTCTTGTACAAGTCTAAAATCCATAAACATTCCCTGTGCTGTTTCTCCTCGGAGGTATGCATCATTTGCATCTAGTGCTCCCACTTTAGTTTTAAACATTAAACTAAATTCTCCCTTGCTTTCAAAGTCTCCACCACATTCACATTTTACTTTTCCAAGTTCTGATTTGTCAATCTTAGTTGTCTTCTTGCATTTCTTGCATGTTACAGCAATATCTGCAAAATTAGCAATATGTCCAGAAGCCTTCCAAGTTCTAGGGTGAGAAATTATACTAGCCTCAATTCCAGTCATATTCTCCTTTTCTTGAACAAAAAATTTCCACCAGTTTCTTCTTACATTATTATATAATTCTGCTCCTAGTGGTCCAAAATCCCAAAATCCAGCAAGCCCCCCATATATTTCTGAACTTCTAAAAACAAATCCTTTTCTTTTACAGAATGTAGATAACTCTTCTATTGTTATTCCCTTATTTTCTTTTTCTTCTTTAGCCATTATCCTTTACCTTTTTCTTCTTTAAAAATTTATATTAAATTATAAAGCGCGAAGCGCTCAGCTCCGTGATTTTTAAATCACAGTTTTTGGAAACCTTTTTTTAAAAGGTTTAAGCGCGGGGAGGGAGTCGAACCCCCCCAAATTCGCTCTGCAGGCGAACGCAGTACCGCTGTGCCACCCGCGCTTAAAATGCATAAAATAATGCAATTTTTAAACTTGCCTGTACCAACTAAAGAATCTATCTCCCTTTTAACTCCTAGGAGTTTTAGCTCACTTTTTGTTCAAACTTGTAGTAAATCGGCTTTGTTTAATAAGTCCTAATTAGCCCATACTTTTTAAACAGAAACCTCTCTTGTTTCTTCCAAACAAAATTCTGCTTTAACCCCCAATTCATTTATTTCTTGAATTACAACACAAATATTATGACATAAAACTTTAATCAGAAGTTCGTTAAATTGTGCTGTCTGCTTTTTGCTCTTAATATCTCCTCTAAACTTTGTTTTAATCATATGGAAGATTGTTTCAGAGTTAGACCTTTTATGATAGTGTTCTAAAAATTCATCGTGCTTATACATAAAGTAGTGATACATTTTACCCCAGATTGAACAACCGCCTCTTTTCCCTGTGACATTTTTCTTGAAAGGAATATAGGGAGTTCCGCCGACTTCTTCAATTACCTTAAAGTTCTCTCTTGAATTATATGCCTTATCTCCGCTTACTTCTGAAATTCCAAAGTTCTCGGCTGTTTTCTTTACTAATTCTTTTAATTGTGGGCTGTCGTTTTCTTGTCCTTCTGTTATTTTAACTCCTGTAATAACATTAGTTTTAACTCCGCTTATCAAATGGGCTTTTAACCAAACTTTATACTTTCGTTCCTTTCCCCATTTGTAATCAAACCATCTCGCATATCTTGAAGTGCTAAAACCTGAACTATCAACCGCAAAATCTTTTTCTATTTCTTTAAGAGGTAAAGAACTAATTGTTATCAAACTCTCAATAATTTGTTTTACTTCTTCTTTATTCATAAAATTAGATAGAGAAGAATAGCAAGGCACATTATCAACTAATCCGTAATCGTGGGCAATTTTCATATCAGACATAAACCGCCTTAAAGAAAACCCTGTATAAACTTTCATTACAGAGCCAAAGAGCATATCACTAAAAGGCAAAGTTGGGCGACCAAATTTATATTCTGGCTGTTCTACATTCTCACACAAATCTTTTAACAACTTCATAAAAATTAACTTCTCATTTGTTTGTGATTTATTATAAGCGGACCACTTCTGAGAATATTGTTTAATATTAATTCCTCTTGTTTCTGTTATCTTACCTTCTTCATCTATCTGTCTTTTAATGTAAAGTTCTACTGCGAAAATGTGTTTGCATTTCCCTTTTCTTAATTGACAATCTGGGCAGGTGCATTTTGGCTCGTGTCCGTTAAAACTTACCTTGTATACCTTAAATGAAGTTTGAGAGCCAACAACGAAGTAATCGTTTTGTTTTCTTATTCTCCCATTCTCAAAGATTAACTTTCCTCTGACCTTTCGGTAATCTTCGGGGTTGATATTCTTCCAGTTAATTTCTTGTGTATTTACTTTTATCATCTTACTTATATAAGTATTACCTACTATATAAACCTTTCTATTTCTTACTTTTATAAGTAATTACAATATAATTGCCGACGATAAAAATACTATCCTATAAACAACTAAAATAAAAACATATTATATTAACAATGTTTTTATAAACGATACATATATAAAGAAGATAATCTTAAATAATCCATGAAGGATACGAAAGAGAAGTATAAGATAAAGAAAGAGGTTAATGCTTTTAGGTGTTTGAGGTGCGGACACGAGTGGATACCGAGAGTGGAACTATCCCAATTAGAAGGCGAGTTGAAAGACAAACCGAGAATTTGCCCAAAATGTAAATCTGCTTATTGGGATTTAGAAAAAAAGAACGGAGTAAATAAGGAGAGTAAAAAATGAGACCTTTAATAAAATGGGCAGGTGGAAAATCAAGCGAGATTAAGTATGTTGAGAATATTATGCCCGAATTTAACAGATATGTAGAGCCATTTTTTGGTGGTGGTGCAGTATTTTTTGATTTAGAACCAAAGAGAGCAGTTATTAATGATATTTCAGGAGAACTTATGACATTCTATAAACTTCTTAAAAACGGAAAGTCAGGAGAAGACTTTAAAGAAGAATTATATAGATATGTTGAAGCGTGGGATAAGATTAATGTTTATATGAAAAAGTTTGGCGAGAGTTTTCTTAATATTTATTTGAAATACCGAGAAGACAAATTAACCTATGAACAAGTTAGTGAAAAATTTGATAAATTGTTTGAAGAAAAAATTATCCCCTTTAATGGATTATTCAAACCTAACTTCTGCGTTGAAAGAGAAGGATTGTTAAGAGAAATTAAAAAAAATCTTTTATCAAAGTTGAAAAGAACAAAAGAAAAAATTGATACAAAGAAAAAATTTAATGCAATTGAAATAAAAAAGAATATTGAGACAGGTTTTAGGGCTGGTTTATATATGCACTTTAGAAACATTATGAACCAATCAATAACAAATAAAATCAAAATCTCAAAAGAAAAGAAAATAGCAAATTGGTATTTTATTAGAGAATTTTGTTATGGTGGAATGTTTAGGTTTAATAGAAGTGGGGAGTTTAATGTTCCTTATGGTGGGATTGCTTATAATAAAAAGGACTTTAAGACAAAAGTAGATTATATATTTTCTGACAAAGTTAGAAATTTATTGACAAATACAAAAACTGAAAATAAAGATTTTGAGGAGTTATTAACTTCTCTTGATTTGAAAGAAGACGACTTTATTTTTTTAGACCCTCCATATGATACAGAATTTAGTAAGTATGAAGATAATCCATTCACAAAAGAAGACCAGAAAAGATTAGCAAATGCCTTAATAAAAACAAAAGCAAAATGGATTTTAATCATTAAAGAAACTGATTTTATTCGTGAATTATACGAAGATAAGAAGGGAATTAAGTTAGGCAGATTTGGAAAGAGTTATATGTTTAATATTAAGGAAAGAGTTAATACAGCTGTCCAACATTTAATAATTCATAATTTGGATATACCAGAAGAAAATCAAATAAAACTTTTTACTCTTTTATAATTTCTTTAAGTTCTTCTACGGATAACATTTTATTTTTACTTCTATGTATCATTCTATGACAATTAGAACAAAGTGGTGCTATCTCATTAATTGCGTCAGAAACTTTTGATTTGTCTCCCTTAATGTCTTTTTCGTGAATTGGTTTTTTATGGTGGATTTCAATATAGCCCTTTCCGTGTTCTCCATACTTCTTTAGGAAACTAAAAGCACAAACCTCACAAATTAAATCTCCACCATTCTTTTTTTCAAGTTCCTTAATCGCAAATTCCCTTAATTTGTTTGACCTTTTTCTTTGTTTAACATTTCTGATTTCTAATGTTCCTTCTTCTACAATTAAATCCTTAAAATCCCCATCTACCTCTTTACTAATTTCTGATTCATCAAAACCCTGACTTTTAAGAGAATCATAGAATATCTCGTTCTCTGTTAAATATCTTCTTCCTGTTGGCGTTATAGACCAATAACCACCATTCATATAAACAACAAGTCCTTTTTTCTCTAAAGTATTATGAGATTTAAGATTTCTAACTTTTTGACTAAAATAAGTGTCCTTTCTCCCCTTGATAATCTCTGCGTCGTGTCCTGTTGGTTGTAGTTTTTCTGTAAGAAGTTGGATTAGTTTAGTGGTTGTTAATCCGTGAGGTGCTTCGTTCAATAATTGTAATGCTGGAAAGATTAAGTCGTTTTCACTATACACCATAAATTACATATTCAAGAAGATTATAAAAACCTATCTTTCTTCAAAATTTTATGGCTTTTGAATATGATATTGCCTTATCTTTTGCTGGAGAACAAAGAGACTATGTGAGACAAGTTGCAGATATACTATTCTCTTCTGGTATCAAGGTATTCTATGACGAATTTAATAAAGTAGATATGTGGGGCGAAAATCTATTTGACTATTTAGAGGAAGTTTATAATAGTAAAGCAAAATATTGTGCCATTTTTGTTTCAAAGGAATATAAAGAAAAAATTTGGACAAATCACGAAAGAGAAAATGCACAGGCAAGGGCATTAAAAAGTAAAGAAACTTATATTTTACCTATTAGATTTGATGATACTAAAATTGCGGGACTTAAAGAAACTACAAGTTATTTATCAGCAAAAAATAATACTCCAGAAGAATTAGCAAGAATAATCATAAAAAAGATTAACCCAAATTCTGATATTGATGAGATGTTGAATTATTTAAGAGATTATTTAACAGAATATGAAATTACTCAAGTTGGGTCTAAAATTCATTTTAAATGTGACCAAGAAGAGTGGGAAGGAGAGTTTTCATTAAGACTTCTTTTGGAAATGTGGAAATTAGGCGAATTAGAAAATATGTTTTTATATCCAGGGATTGTTCCGTTTTGACTTTTTAAACAGACACTACTTATTAAACAAAGCC